>JABAOF010026001.1_pt2 | contig 26328 bp, 23 predicted proteins | sample 7062171 | NCBI WGS metagenome assembly JABAOF01 (sample SAMN14538628, study PRJNA623070) | marine sediment metagenome | biome: marine biome [ENVO:00000428]; feature: marine pelagic biome [ENVO:01000023]; material: deep marine sediment [ENVO:00002113] | place: India: Gulf of Khambhat ...
GGTCGGGGTCTTCAATGGTCGCTTCATCCAGCCCCAAATACCTTCCTATCACGGTTTTGGGGATGCTTCCACATCAATACCTGTTTGATAATTAGATAAGACGATACCTGTAACGGACGAAATAAACCTTGACTATAACGATTAAGAAACGGGAATAGGCAACGTTTGAAAATTAAAAAAAATGTGGTAATATACTCTAAAATTAATTACAAGACACTTAAGAAATGACTCATTCAGATTGGAAAAATGATCTCACTGACTTTTTCGAAGATATCCAGATCATCGAGAAATGCAAGGGGCAAACAGTCAAAGATTTTGATCAACTTTGCGAGTTTATCGCTGAGCCAGCTTTCGAAAATTTGACAGAGGAATTAAAGAAGCAAAGGATAAAATCCAGATTCAAGAAAAACAAGAAAAAATCCATTGATTTTCAGATTAATTTTCCCGGCTCCAGATTAGATCACTTCCACTATACGATTTTCCTCCCAAAGAACTCCGTGGAACTTAAGCTGAGGCTGGAAATCAGGGGAAGGAAGAACAAGGAGAGTCAACTCGAGAAAACAGAGAAACCGTTCATGGAAGGCATCCAGTCGGCAGACCTTCTGAGATTGCCGAAGGAAGAGATCATTCGGGATGTCATCGACCATTATAAAAATTTTATCTACGAAAATATCGCCATTCCTTAGTTTTTCGTCTTTACCCTATCACCACTGTCATTCCTGCGTAGGCAGGAATTTAGTTCCATTATGTCATTCCCGCGGAAGCGGGAATCCAGTAAAAAAGGAACTGGATCCCTGCTTCCGCAGGGATGACAAGGGAAGGAACTAGATTCCCGATGCGTGCCTCCACAGGCACAGGTTTCGCGGGAACAAGTTTAGATTGAAAGTCGTCTTAAGATTTGTTAATTTTGGAATCTTTCATGGAAAGAACAAAGTTACCCAAGGAAATTTTCTCCATTCAATTTTTGGTCTTGTTTTCTTACTCATCCCTAGCCGTCTTGACTCTACTTCCCTTGTTCTTTGAACACCTTGGGGGGAGTCCGCGGGAAATCGGGTTTCTTGTCGGCCTTTTTTCTCTGGCCGCCTTCCTCTCCCGACCTTTGGCCGGTTGGATTCTCAGCCGAGTCGAATCTCGCAGAGTCCTTCTCCTCGCCTTGTTATGCGTCCTGTTAACAACGGGGTCATACTTTTTCATCCAAAGCCTGAATTGGGTGGTTATTTTAGTCAGGATTGTTCATGGTGTGGGATTTTCCTTTTTGATCTTGGCTGCCTTACTCATCGCCATCTTTCTTGTGCCTGCTGAACAAAGAGCCTACGCCATCGGAGTTGTCTCCACGGGATTTATGATTCCTCTTCTCATTCTTCCTTATCTGGGAGAGCAGATCATCGAAAAACAAGGTTTCTTTCTCTTTTTCCTCACAGCCTCTTTCCTGACAATGGTTCCTTTCGTTTATGCGCTCTTTGTCAAGTTCAGGCCAATTCTTCAAAAACAAGAGACAGCGCTGAAGAGTGCGGGATTTTTGAGCATGATTCGGAGAAAGAGAGTTTTTTTGATTTTTCTGTTGACCTTTGTCTTCGAGGTTGGCCTAAGTTCCAGCTTTAGTTTTGTCCCTCTCCTGGCGCATACAGGGTCTTCGATGAAAGCAGGATATTTTTTTACGGCCCTCGGATTGACAGCTGTCATCATGCGACTTTATGGAGGAAAGAAATTAAAATTCTGGGGTAACCCAAGGTTGCTCGTTCCCGCTTTTTGTTTTCTTTCTGTGGGAGGATGCCTTGTTTATTTTTCTTACAGTAATTTTTTCCTGGGGTTATCCGGGTTCATCTGGGGGATAGGGGTTGGTGTTTTGTATCCTCATTTGACAGCGATGATTGTCGAGGGAGTGTCGGTACCGGAAAAAGGGAAAGTGCTCAGCCTCTTCGCCTCATCCGTAGATCTTGGTTTTGCTGTTGGTCCGATTACCTTCGGTTGGGTGACTCAATCCATGGGCCTGAGGAACACTTTCCTGATATTTGCTGGTTTGATTTTTGTTTTGTCGGCTGTTCTGCTCTATGCGGGAAAGACTTCTCTCTTCAGGAGAATTTTGGAGGGAGAAATCTGAGGGAGAGGCTGGATCAGAATTTCCAGATCAGCCGGATTTTCTCCCTTTTATCCAGGCGGTTAATTCCCTCTTCTTTGGTGGCTTTGACGGCTTCTTCGTATTCTTTTCGTGTGATCCTTCTTGTCATCGGAGAGTTAGGAGGGATGTCGCCGCAGGGATAATACTGATCCATGATGTTGACATAGGTGTTTTTCGATAATTGAGAAGCGATAAAATGCATAGCTTTCCTGGTGCCTGCTAGTCCCTGAGGAAGCACAAGATGCCTGATCAGAAGGCCTCTCTGAGCTATTCCGCTCTGATCCAGGGTGAGATCGCCCACTTGCCGGTGCATCTCTTTCAGAGCCATTTTCGCCAGTTGGGGATAATCAGGAGCTTTGGAGTATTGCTCAGCGACTGAGCCGTTTGCGTACTTAAAGTCAGGCATGTAGATGTCGACCACATCTTCGAGAAGCCGAAGCGTTTTAACAGAATCATATCCACCCGTGTTATAGACGAGAGGGACAGATAGCCCCATTTCCACAGCCTTGGGGAGGGCTTTCAGGATCTGGGGAACATAGTGAGTGGGGCTGACAAAGTTGATGTTGTGGCAGCCGAGCTTTTGGAGTTCGATCATCATGCTGCTCAACCGATCGAACGAAACCTCCCGACCCTCGCCTTTATGACTGATGGAATAATTCTGACAGAAGCTGCACCCAAGATTGCAGTGAGTCAAGAAGATGGTACCGGATCCGTGGAATCCGACAAGGGGTGTTTCCTCACCGAAGTGAGGGGAGTAGGAAGAGATTTTAGGAAGGTAGCCTCCCTCACAGTATCCTTTTTCCTGTTTAGTGCGGTTGACTTTGCAGTTGCGGGGACAGATGGTGCAGTCTTCGAGCCATCGGAGAGCCTTCTCGATTTTTTCTTTGAGGAGACTCTTGGCATGAGTTTGAATGTAGACCGGCTCGAAGTTGTCTTGGGTCATCGGAGAAAAATTATATCAGCAGAGTGCCTCAAAAAAAAGAGATTAACAAAAAACTTGTCATTTAGATATGCCTGGATTCCTGCTTCCGCAGGAATGACGAAGAAGAACAGTATCACTGAGTTGCTAACTCAAATATCTTCCATTTTTGCTTGTATCGGGATACAATCAGAGACCCAATGAGACCCTCTGCGCCCCCAGAATATCTGACCATTCCCCGGCTAGAGAGAATCCCGTTCCTTGTCCATGGTTTCGGAACAAGGAATTGGGCAGAGGAGGATATCAGGAAGAAATTGGAATGGAGGGGTTTCCGATTAATCTCTCTCGCTCAGATTCATTCTGATGTCGTTCATATTGTGAAGAAAAATTTTTGGAGAAGCCCCAAAGGCGATGCCATAATCACCGATCAGCCCTTCCGATTCCTCATCATAAAGTCAGCGGACTGTCTTCCGATTTTCCTTGTTGATCGTTCGAAGCGAGTGATTGGCGCCTGCCATTGTGGATGGAGAGGAACTCAGAAGAGAGTGATTCAACGGGTTGTCCAATGTCTGAGGGATAAGTTCAGATGTTCCATTCCCTCTTTGCTTGTGGGCATGGGGCCTTGCATTGCGAAAGAATGTTATGAAGTCGGAAAGGAGGTCTTCCGGGGATATGAGGATGAAGGACTGTCCCTTGATTCTTTTCAGCCTCATCCATATCAAAAGGATAAATACTTCTTTGATCTGAGACAGGCAAATTTTTCTCAGCTTATTGAGATAGACGTTAGAGAGAGCAACATACATTCCCTGAATATCTGTACTCACTGCCAAAATCGGTTTCCTTCCCATAGGCGAGACAGGAAGAAAGCCGGTCGGATGTTGAGTTTCATAGGAATGAAGGCGTAGGATTATCAGACAAAAGAGGGGACAGAACAAAAAAAGGACAAGCAACTTTTAGAGTCAGTAACACGGTAACATAGTTGCTCCGTGAGTTAAAGAAAAAGATACTTTCTTAACTGAATAGCTGAAAACTGATAACTGATAAACTGAGTTAATGACGGCCTTTTTGGTTGCTTTTTGAGATGATTTTTTTTATGCTTTATGGAAATGGAAAGAGCTCACTCAGAAATATCGATTCCAGAGTTATCCCTATTCAAGAGAGGAAAAGTCAGGGACGTCTACGAGATCGAGGACGAACTTTTGATTGTCGCATCAGACAGGATTTCCGCTTTTGATTGGGTCCTCCCCTCTCTCGTCCCGAACAAGGGAAAGGTGTTGACTCAGTTATCCAAATTCTGGTTTGATTTCTTATCTCTTATCTGCCCCAACCATGTTTTGAGCACAGAGATCGAAGATTTTCCTCAGCTCCTCCACAAGTACCGAGAGATTCTGGAGAAGAGATCGATGCTCGTCAAGAAGACCGAAGTCGTCCCCGTGGAATGTGTTGTTCGGGGCTATCTTGATGGCTCTGGGTGGCGGGATTACAAAGAAACAGGGAAGACGAGCGGGGTGAAACTCCCGCCAGGCATGAGACAGGCAGACAGATTGGACACGATTATTTTTACCCCAGCTACAAAGGCCGAAGAGGGACATGACATCAACATTTCTCTTAAAGAAATGCAGAAAATAGTCGGATCAGACCTCGCTCAAAAAATCCGGAAGGTAAGTCTAGAACTTTATCAGAAAGCATCCCTTCACGCCCTATCTAAGGGCATCATTATAGCGGATACCAAGTTTGAATTTGGGCTCATAGAGGAGGAGCTTATTCTCGTCGATGAAATCTTCACCCCTGACTCCTCACGATTTTGGCCTAAGAAGCACTACTCTCCAGGGAAGCCTCAGCCCAGCTTGGATAAGCAGTTCGTGCGGGATTATCTCGAAACCACCAATTGGGATAAACAATCCCCACCGCCTCCACTACCTCCAGATATCATCGAGGAGACGTCTAAAAGGTATATGGAAATNNGAAAAGCATGAGTTATAATGAAGGAGCTGTCGATCTTCACATTCATTCCAACAAGAGCAGTGATGGAGATTTTTCTCCGTTTCACATCTTAAAACTGGCCAAAGAAGCGAAGCTGAGGGCCATATCCATTTCCGATCATGACACAGTCGTGGCTTATCCAGACGCTTTGCAACTCGGGCAGGAGGTAGGTGTTGAAGTTATTCCGAGCATCGAGGTCACAACTCTGTTCGATGACCGGGAGTTTCATCTACTTCTTCCCTTTGTCAACTGGAAGACAAAAACTATCAAAAGAATCATCGACCAAGTTTCCAAGAGAAGGTATCAAGAAGCTGAGGAGAGGGTTTTGAAGCTTCAGGAGTTGGGATTCGATATCAGTTGGAAAGAGGTTTTGAAGAAGTCGGATCCTCATCCTCCTCTGGGAGTGACCATCGCTCAGATTCTTTTGGAGAAGGCAGAGGAGAAGGAAGATCCACTCTTTCAAAAATATTTATCTGGTGAGAATCGCTTGTTTTCGCCATATCACTTTTATAAGGATTATTTCATGGATGACAAGCCTGCTTTTGTCCCTCGTCGAAACGTGAGTTTGCTGGATATTCTCCAACTCGCTCCTCAGGCCGAAGGCGTTCCGGTTCTGGCTCATCCCGGAGCCTACTTCCAGAACACACAAAAAGAGGATCTGGAGAAGCTGAAGGAGAGGGGCCTTGTTGGCGTAGAGGTCTACACATCATATCACGATCCCACAGAAACAGCTTTTTACCTGGAGGTCGCCAAAAAGCTCGACCTGGTTCCGACGGCGGGTTCGGATTTTCACGGGACGATCAAACCCCACATTCCCTTCGGCTCCCTCAAAGGAGGCGAATACTGGATGGTGGAGGAGCTACGGAAAAGGAGGATGTGAATGACTTTTAATTGGCTGGACATCATTCTCATAGTTATTTTACTCATCACACTCATCCTGGGTGTTATCAAGGGGTTAGTTCGACAGATCATCGGGATTCTGGCTGTAATCGTAGGGTTGATCCTGGCGGTTTACTATTATTCGGCTGTGGCCCAAGTCTATGAACGCCTGGTTTCCAACTTGACATTAACCTATTTGTTAGGTTTCTTCACAGTGTTTATTGCTGTCCTCTGTTTGGGATGGCTTTTATCCTACTTGTTCTCGAAGCTTATGAAGGGGCCATTGAAATTTTTGAACCATGTCCTCGGTGGTGCATTAGGCCTTCTCAAAGGGATTCTCATCTGTGGGGTTATTGTCCTGGCTCTGCTGATCTTTCCCAGAGAAAAAAAGGCTCTGACCGACTCCCAACTCGCTCCCTATTGTCTGTACATCACGAGGGCCATGTATTATTTAATACCCCAGAGCTTGAAACAGGAATTCAAAAAAGCTTATCAAGAGATCATAGGGAAGGAAAAGACAGATGAAGAAAAAGTCTGACCTCAACCTTCATCAAAGGATGGAAATATTGATCGATGAGATGGTAGAAAAGGAGCTTCCTTTGAGAGATAGCCTGCGAGAATTCGAGAAGATTTTCATTGAAATAGCCACAAAAAAATACAACGGCAATAAGACAAAAATAGCCGAGGCCCTGGGAATTCATCGCAACACTCTCCATAATTTGATCAAATCCCTTAAAATTACCACAAAAACCTAGCACTCCACAAAATAGAGTGCTAAAAATCTGATATTTTTACTTGACATCAGGCATAAATTTGATTATATTAGCACTCTTCCAAATTAACTGCTAAAATTTAAATTCATCTAGGAGGTTTTAATGAAGGTGATACCATTGCATGACAGAGTTCTTCTCAAACGCTTGGAAGAACAAGAGGTCAAGAAAGGAGGAATCATTATTCCCGACACGGCCAAAGAAAAGCCCCAGGAAGCAAAAGTCATAGAAGTCGGTAAAGGTCGCGTATTAGAAGGCGGGAAAGTCGTTCCTCTTGATGTGAAAAAGGGTGATAAGGTTCTCATCGGAAAATTCAGCGGAACAGAGGTGGAGATTGACGGAATCGAACACGTGATCGTTCGTGAGGAAGAGATATTAGCCAAGGTCACCTAATTTTGTGAGAAGGAGTAAAAATGGCAAAACAAATAACACTCGGTGAAGAAGCCAGGCAGTCCTTATTAAAAGGTGTCAATACCTTAAGCAACCTGGTTAAGGAAACTCTGGGACCTCGAGGGAAGAATGTGGTCCTCGAGAAAAAGTTCGGATCTCCCACGAGCACCAAAGATGGTGTTACAGTGGCTAAAGAAGTGGAACTCAAGGAACCCTTGGAAAACATGGGTGCCCAGCTTGTCAAAGAAGTGGCTTCCAAGACATCTGATGTCGCGGGAGACGGAACAACCACTGCCACAGTGCTCGCCCAGAGCATTTATTCTGAGGGATTGAAGTATGTCACGGCGGGGGCCAACCCGAACCTCATAAAGAAGGGTATCGATTTGGCTGTCGAAAATATCGTCGATGATTTGAAGAAACTCAGCCGTGATGTCAGCGGAGAAATGATTGCTCAAGTGGGTGCGATCTCGGCCAACAACGATGAGTCCATCGGAAAAATCATCGCCGAAGCCATGGATAAAGTTGGGAAAGACGGAGTGATTACGGTAGAAGAGGCTAAGGGATTGGAAACCACGATGGAAGTTGTGGAAGGCATGCAGTTCGACCGCGGTTATCTCTCACCTTATTTCATCACTGATCCGGAGAGGATGGAATGCGTCCTGGAAAATCCGATGATCCTGCTCCATGAGAAGAAAATCAGCAATCTGAGAGAGTTGCTGCCCCTCCTTGAGAACATCGCCAAGATGGGAAAGCCGCTGTTGGTTATTGCTGAAGAAGTTGAAGGTGAGGCCCTGGCTACATTGGTTGTGAATAAGCTCAAGGGTACGTTTCTCTGTTCTTCGGTCAAGGCGCCTGGGTTCGGGGACAGAAGAAAAGCTATGCTGGAAGACATCGCCATCCTCACTGGAGGACGGGTGATTACAGAGGATATTGGAGTCAAGCTGGAGAATGTCGGAATTGACTGGCTGGGTGAAGCCAATAAGGTAGTTATTGATAAAGATAACACAACTATTGTCGAAGGCAAAGGAAAGTCAGATGATGTCCAAGCGCGGATCAAGCAGATCAGGACCCAGATCGAAGAGACTACCTCGGATTATGACCGAGAGAAACTTCAGGAAAGGCTGGCCAAGCTGGTCGGTGGAGTAGCTCTCATCAGAGTCGGGGCCGCTACCGAGACAGAGCTCAAAGAGAAGAAAGCCCGGGTAGAAGATGCCATGCATGCCACCAAGGCAGCCGTCGAAGAAGGTATCGTTCCCGGTGGAGGAGTGGCTTTGTTAAGAACCATCAAGTCCTTGGAAGAACTCAAGTTTGATGATGATCGACAGATCGGTGTCAGTATCATCAGACGCGCTCTCGAAGAACCACTCAGACAGATTGCTGATAACGCTGGTTACGAAGGTTCGATCGTAGTCGAAAAGGTTAAAGATTTAGAGCAGGATAATGGATTTAATGCCTTAACAGAGAACTACGAAGATTTGGTTAAATCTGGAGTCCTAGATCCAACAAAAGTTGTTCGGATCGCCCTCCAGAACGCCTCAAGTATCGCTGGTCTACTCCTAACAACCGAAGGACTGGTCTCCGAGATTCCAGAAGAGGAGAAAGCACCGAAGTACCCACCACCACCAGGCGACATGTACTAAACTTCCAGAACAAGCCGATCAAGGCCCTAAGCGTCCGCTTAGGGCCTTTTTTTTGCTAGTTTTCAGTGATCAGTGATCAGTCCTCAGTTTAAGATAAGATTCCTTTCTTTACTGACAACTGAAAAATGACAACTGGCAACTGCATCAGAAAACTTTTCAGTTCTCAGTTAAAGATAAGACTCCCTTTCTTACTGGTAACTGATAACTGAAGGCTGAGAAATGAATCCATCTCCTCTTCTTTTCTTTGGTCATTTTGTGTAGTATAAGTATCAAAGTGTATAAATTCTTTGACCGCTACATCTTCAGAGAACTGATCCCCCCTTTCCTTCTTGGCCTTCTGATCACCACTTTTGTTTTTTTGATGAATGAAATTCTTCTTCTCTCTGAAGTGTTCATCGCCAGAGGTGTCTCTCTTGAGGCCACATTAAAGATTCTTTTTTACCTNNACTTTGCCGATGGCAACACTGATGGGGATTCTCGCTGGGCTGAGTCGGCTATCGTCTGATTCTGAAATCATGGCCTTTAAAACCTTGGGGATAAGCTATAAACGACTTCTCAGGCCTGTCTTTATCTTTTCCTTCGTGGGGTGGCTTTTGACATCTTATCTTACCCTCTATCTTGCCCCTCACGCCAACCACAAGTGGGTCCAGACCTTCTCGGAATCCGTGCTGGCCAAAGTACAACTGGAAATCAATCCCAGAGAGTTCAACGAGACCATTCCTCAGACAGTTCTGTTTATCCAAGAGATTTCTCAAGAAAAGGATTGGGAAAACATATTTGCTTTTTTTTCCGAGCCTCCTGAGGAGCCCAGAGTCATCCTGGCCAAGAGAGGAAAGCTGAGTTTTTATCCAGATAGGAGACGGGCCATCCTCCGTCTTTACGATGGAACACTTCATTCCTACCCGCGATCTGAGGCAGACAAGTATGGTGTGACCTCCTTCAAGGAGCTCGAGGAAGAAATCAATGTCGAGAGTTTCTTCGCTTCGATCTCCGACAAAAAAAGGGTCAGAGAGAAGGACATTCAAGAGTTGATCATCGATCAGCAGGTCATCAAGGAGGAACTATCGGAGCTTGAACAAACGGAAAAAGGCTCCTATGCTCTCTGGTCAAAGCGCAGAAATTATATTTCTCATTGGGTTGAGATTCACAAGAAGTTTGCCCTTCCTTTTGCCAGTCTTGTCTTTGCTTTCCTAGGGCTCCCTTTAGGAGCTTCAACCAGGAAAGGCGGAAGGACGAGCGGCTTTACCATCAGTCTGGGTATCATCCTCATTTATTATGTTTTGATCACTGCCGGAGAAAAGTTTGCCATGGACGGCAGGATTTCTCCTTGGGTCGGTATGTGGGGACCTAATATTTGTCTGGCTCTAGCAGGTCTTTACCTTTTTATTAAATCATTAAGAGAGGCCCCCCTTCTATCCAGTTTTGCCCGTTTGTTGAGGAGGAAGGCTCAGGGAGTTTTCATTTCCCGGAAGAAAAAATCTTGGAGATGGCCGCGGCTCTCCCTACGTTTTCCGAATATTTTGGATCGTTATATCATAAGAAAGTATTTGGTCATTTTCTCTCTGATTTTTCTCGCTCTGTTATGGATTACCGTCATCCTCACTTTTTTCGAGCGCATCGACAATGTCTACGAGCATGAGAAATCAATCATCCTGCTGTTGGATTTTATTCTCCACAGCATCCCTGAATTTGTTCACTACATCCTGCCAATCACAGGCTTGACGGCCACCCTTCTATGCCTGGGTTTTTTGACCAAATCCAACGAGATCACTGCCATGAAGGCCTGCGGTATAAGTATTTACCGGATCGTCCTCCCCGTTGTTCTGTTGGGTTGTGTGGCCAGTTTTACCTCCTTTTATCTTCAGGAGAACGTGCTTCCCTACGCGAACAAGAAGGCCGAGGCGATCTGGAATAAGATCAACGATGTTCCTCCCCGAAGCTACGGATATTTGGATAAGCGGTGGGTATTGAGTAAGGATAAGGATCGTATCTATTATTATAATTATTTCGATCCTGTTAATTCCATTTTCAGCCAGCTCTCCATCTATGACGTTGATCTTGCAACCTGGTCTTTCAAAAAAAGGATCTACTCTGAAAAAGCAACTCTGAGAGGATTTAAACTGTCTCTGGAGGATTGCTGGTACAGGGATTTCGAACAGGGATTACCGGTCAGGTTTGAGCAGAAAGAAGAGATGGGGATGATCGTGGTCGAAGGAAGGAACTATTTCCTGAAAAGGAGGAAAGAGCCAGATCAGATGAGCTACGGAGAACTCAGGGAGTACATCGCGGACATCGAAGAGAGAGGTTTTGAGACCCAGAGGTTTGAGGTGGCTTTGAATTATAAAATCTCTTTTCCTCTGGCCACGTTGATAATGACCCTGATCGGGATCCCTTTTGCTTTCTCCATGGGGAAACGAGGAACACTCGTCGGGATCGGGTTGAGTGTGGTGATTGCCATGGTCTATTGGGGGACGATTGCCGTTTTCCGTGGCTTAGGCAATGCCGATTATCTGAATGCCTACCTGGCAGCCTGGGGGCCCAATCTCATTTTTGGTCTGCTCGGCATTTATCTCATCTTTGCCTTGAGGACGTAGGAGTCAGTAATTCAGTCACTCAGTGATTCAGTTTAACAGTTCATCAGTTGTCAGTAATTCATCTATTTGTCATTCCCGCGAAAGCGGGAATCCAGTAAATACAAAAGGAACTGGATTCCTGCTTCCGCAGGAATGACAGAATTAGAGCGGGAATGACAAAGAGTGCAAGGATGACGAGGAAAGGAACTGGTTTCCTGCTTCCGCAGGAATGACAAAAATGAAGAAGAATGACGAAAAGGTGTTGTTGATACTTTAGGAACGGAGTAACTGAGTTACTGAGTGACGGAGTTAATGAGTCAATGACTCACATTTTGTATTTGCCGAAATCTTCTGGCTTGAGGCTTTCCAGCCACTTCTTCAGTTTCTCTGAATCCTCCAGATTCTCGTCGAACTTTAAGCTGTGGGCTTTGTTGACCACTTCTTCTTCGACGAAGATTGGAGAGTCTGTCCTTAAAGCTAAGGCAATGGCATCGGATGGTCGTGAATCGATGAGCAGGCTTTTGTTGTCGTAGCGGCAGTGAATCATGGCGTAGAATGTGTTGTCCCTTACATCGTTGACCACGATTTTTTCGATTGAAATATCGAGTTTGCTCAAGAAGCTCTTTAAGAGATCGTGCGTCATCGGGCGAGGAGTGGCGATGTTTTCGATTTTCAGAGCGATGGCGTTGGCTTCAAAGACTCCGATCCAGATGGGAAGCATTCGCTGCTTCTCGGCATCCTCGAGGACCACGATGGGCATCTTGGAAATCGGGTCCACAACCAAGCCTTTTATCTTCATTTTAATTTCCATGATTATCTCCTCGCTTGTTTTTAAATATAAGGCTTGCAGGGAGGGTTGTCAAGGAAACGGCTAAAATGGATGCAAATAAACAGCATGATTTTCCTTAAAGAATAGAGATCTTTTGGTTTTTCCGAGCAGAGGATAGACTAAGGAGAATATAAAATCTTAAAAAAAATTGAATAGATAAATCTTCAGCTCTGGGCTTCAAAGATGGTTGCGCTATTGGATTGTTTTTTCAAACTGAATGTAGTTGACAACCTCTCCAGGAACATCTTTGACGGCGAGAGAGATGATATAATGACCTGGATTAACGTACATTTCAGCCAAATAAGGATAACTGCTTTTCACGGCCACTTCATAATCTTCCGCTGGAATTTTTATCTGTTCGGTCAATTCGTGACCAGGAGAGATGCGGCCTTCTGAGTCCATCAAGCATATGTAGACCTTAATTTGTCCGAGATGGGTGTCCTGTTGAGGATATAATGTTATGTTTTTTATAGGAATCAGTAACTTTAAAGTCAGACGAAGCTTCTTCGATGTCGGTAATGTTTCCACGGGCAAGACCTGGACCATGATATTCATCGGATTATGCTGGCGCTTGAGATACAGCCGCGAGAAGATACTCTCTCTGATTTGTTCCTCTTGAGAGGCCCTGATATATCCTTGTCGAACACGAACATCATAATCTTCTTCAACTCCCTCCAGCTTAACTTCTATGGAACGATATTTATCTGCCTCTCGATGAGGTGAGACATATCCAAGGGAATAATAAAACTGGAGGTCATCCTGGATTTTCACCAGACCGGATTCAATATCATTGGTATTCAGGATGGCCAGGCCTCCGGTCTCACGGGCCATAAGCTTGAGAGCGTCGTTTCTTACCCTGGAACCTGGCTTTACCATCCCGGAGCCCCGCTGAAATAAGTTCCATCCGGCCTCCTTGTCTGCTGAGAGAGTCATGCTCTCGAGTCCTTGAGCATTGATGGGGTAGAGGGTGATTTCATTCGCGTTACATCTTGCTGTTAATTCTTTGAAAGTGCGAGTCTCATCATAATTCATGGCTTCGACCCTGGCGTTTCCGTCGGGAAAAGCTTGATCGAGAAAGGCAAAAACTTCTTCTGCGGGATTAATAAATAACCCATCGCTGACATAAATCAATATTTTTTTACCCTCGATTCCGGTTAAATAATCCATAAAAGCGTTCAAGGATTTCAGAGAGTAGAGCAGGTCATTTTGCTCGGATTCAACATAATTCCTCGCCTGTACTAAAGCCCTGTCAAAGGAATCGTATCTATCAACCCGTTGAGTATCTGCCACTATTTGGTTGAGCTCTTTTCTCAAGTCTTCTCTCATCCTTTTTTGCAGCAGAGATTGCCCCGAGTGTTTTTTGGCTTCTTGTAGGGCCCAGAAAAGCTGCTCTTCGTTCGAGGTGAATTCCTGGATGATATCGAGCTTTTGGCCGAGACAGACAACCATTCCCTGGTTTGTAGTATTCTCCGCTGCAAAATTATTCTGGATGAATGATTCTAGTTTTTTAATACTCCAGTTCCTGTTCATAGGATGGAGATGCCAGTTATCGAAGTAAATAATAATTTTATTCCTGGAGCGCAGAGACCTTTCGGGTAAAGGCTGGTCGGGAACAACCAGCTTCTCTTCTTCCTTATCAGGTACGGCAGTATAAACCTCCATTCCCTTGACTTCGTAAAAATTCGTTAACTTCTGAAGCAGACCATCTTCATAGATTTTAAAATTTTCTGGTTTGAGACCGGTTACTCGTTTTCCTTCTTTATCGGTGACGATAACATCGACATTGGTCACAACGACTTCGACTTCATAAGCAGGCCTGGGGATTTCTTGTTCTTGCTGTCGGGCAGGATTTGTTGATGATTCTCGGGTTAAGGCGAGAGTCACGATCCCGATGATGATTAGGAGGTAAATAAGGAATTTCTTAATTTTCATCTTTCTTAATCTTATTAAAAATTAAAATAAATTGCAAAAGTCCCTGAAGATTGTTCATCCCGATCTTACCAACGAAAGGTTTATTCGAAGCGCTGTGCAAAGAATTTAGACATTTATTTCCGGGGCCGAGTCTTGTTTGTGGAAAAACTGCCTTCATAATCTCGTGAAAGCAATTCTAGGAATTCTGTAGATTCACTCCCCCGACGAAAAATAACGATAGAGGAAATAGGAGGCTGGCACCGCTTATAGTGCCAGCCTCTTTGTTTGTCTACAATAGCTCAGAATCTGATCCTGGCTCCTACGTAGAATCTCATCGGCATCAGGATTTCTACTGCTTCCTTATAGTCCCAATCTTTGTCATTGCGAGCGTACTGGATATCAATAGTCTGTTGAGCATTGGTGACGTTGTAGATGTCGCAGAAGAGCTGGAGGGTGGCCGCTTCCATCAGCCTTAAACTGTAGTTGAACTTGAGATCCAGTTGGTAATAAGATGGGGTTCTTTCCTGTCCTGTTTGAGCATAATCAGGATTCTCTTTTGTACCTATTGGCCAATTATAATAGATGCTGTAACGTCCGGGCAGAAAGTCGTAGGATTCGGTGAAGATCAATCCCGAGTTCCAGTAGAACAGGGCTCCGATATCGAGGCCAAACGGAGTTCTGTAGGTGCCGAAGATCTTAAGCTTATGGGGAATGGTTCCAGGAGTTGGTCCCCACATCCAGTCATTCCTTGGATCAAGATGGATAAAGTCGCCCTGGAGGTCTGCGTTTCCGTCGGATTGGCTGTTTCCCTTGGCGTGCTTGAAGGAATATTGGCCGACCAGAAAAGAACCATTCTCGAATCTTTTTGAAACCTCAAAATCAAATCCGTAGATATCTCTCTTAGCGCCAATCAGGTTTGAGAGGAAGTAGTTGGCCAGACCACTCGGGCCTGTGGCTGGATAACCGAAATCTTCGAACGAGAGATCGAGATGTCCCCAGATAGGATGGCCTTCGTAATGTTCAACATAGGTAAACAGATCGTAGTCCTCGATGATATTCCTGTCGAGTCGTACATAGGCTTGGCTGGCGAAGACGAGGCCCTCGCCTACGTCAATTTCATGTGTCAAAGAGAATTCATGAGATAGGGCGTCTCTTGTAGCCGGAACCCAGGAACAATCCCTGACTTCAGCCGAACCGCGGATGCGGTAGGAGTACCAGTCGTGATTGAGCCAGATCTGCTCATGGGTTATGCGTCCTGAGATATTTCCACCGAAGTGAATCATGCCGAAGGGAATGACATCAGAGAATTGTCCGTAGAAAGCGGTGAGCTTGTGAGTGCCCCTTGCTCCGATATTCCAGACAAAACCGATCCGGGGCATGAACCTGACAGGCATCTTGATGATGGGTGTTTCTTCAGAGTCAAAGTATTCGTGCTTTTCGATTCGGACACCGGCATTGAGGGTGAAGTACTCGTTGATCCTCCAGTCATCCATCAAGTATCCCATGTACCGGGCAGCCCGGACTTTGTTTTCCCCTCTTCTGGCTATCATGATTCTCCAGAAGTTCAACCCGTTCTCGTTCAGATCCGTGAAGGTCGTTGTCTCCAATTCCTCACGCGAAACGACACCATCATTATTCAGATCGTAGAAATCTGAGGTTGGGCCCCAATTGTTGTTCATATAGGGGAGGAGAAGCTCATCCATTTCACTCGGAGGCCAGATGCCCCAGTCAAGAAGATCACCGAGAGTTGCCCCAGCATATATGGATGCTAGTGAAGTCCGATCCTCTCCAAAATGATAGTAGCTGTCGTCTTTGTCATACTCGTTGGAGTACATGAAGCCGCCCTTGAATCGCATGTTGCCGAGGTAGAGTTCAGCGTTGAAACTGAACTGGTCCCTCGTGTTTTTGTCATCTGCCGCCCAATAATAGCCGCCAAAGGTGTACTGCTCGATGGGTGGATATTCTCCAGCCTTGTAGTACAGACTATCCGGAACTCCTGCTTCTGGAAAGCGTGGCCCGAGGAGATATTTCCTCACATATCGTCCGTACCGGAAATCGACAATCAGGTTGTCTCCGAGGACCCTCTGATAATATCCGCTCAAGACATAATAATCGTATTCACGGGATCGCTGATGGTTTTTGATCGTGTTCAAGTCGCGTTCGCCCAATATATCAAAGGTATCGTAGAAGGCCATGAAGGTGAAGGAATCGTTCGGAGTCAGTTTTAAGGAGAGCTTGCCGAAAAAGCCGTACCGTTTTTGGGTGTAGTCCACTTCTTCTCGGATTGAAGAGGCCGATTCAGAAAGCTGGAAGGTATCAGCATTGTTTCGGTACTGACCCGAAAGGAAGAACCAGAACTTGTCTCTCATGACCGGGCCGCCGATCGTGGCCGCCGTGTCATACTTGTTGTCCTTGTATCCCTCGAGCATAGTTGCTTCGTTGTAAGGAGAAGCAGGGTCATCTGCATTATCGTATGAACTCCCGCCGTAAGGCAAGAAGAAGCTCTTGGGTTGCCAGTAGATGTTGGCCGAGCCTGTAAACCTGTTTCCTCCTGACTTGGTGACGATGTTTCCGACGACACCTTTTCCTCCTCCGTATTCAGCCGGGACACCGGAGGTCATAAGCTCCTGCTCCTGGATGACCTCGTTGTTAAAGGACATCAGGGCTGTTTGAGACGACAAGCCAGTGATATTCATACCATCGAGGAAATAAAGGTTGTCACGAGAGCCTCGTTTACCGCCTCCTGTTCCTGAATCCGCACCTTGGAGACCCCGGTCATAGTAATTCTGACCGCCTTTACCGGCTGGATCTTGGGACACATCCCTGCCCTGAGAATTAGGAACGACGTTAACCCCAGCCGCTAACTGCAGATATCCGACAAAATCCCGGGCGATAGGCAGCGATTCGACCGTCTCATGGGTGATGTATTCAGCGATTACGGATTTTGTGGTATCGACAGCAGGAGAGACGGCGGTCACAGTGACACTCTCTTCGACAATGGCGGGATTCAACTCTATCTGGAGCAGGGTCTGTCTATCCAGTGAGATCTCGATTCTTTCTGAGACCTTTCCTTGGAATCCTTCAAGGGATGACTCGACTTGGTATATCCCTGGAGTCAGGTTGATGAACAAAACTTCTCCCAGAACGTTGGTGATCAATGTCTTCTCACCCATCATCACTGGGCTCCGGAGAGTCAAGGAAACGCCAGGAAGAACAGCGCCTTCGTCATCGACGACTATGATTTTGAGAGTTCCTTTTTCGGCGGAGAAGTTCAATGAAGCGAGCAAGAAAACAGACAACAGAATCGATAAAACCTTAATTTTTTTGTACACTATGTTTTGTACCCCCTTTCCCGAATTATCGGGTAGGTTCTTGGCTTTTTTTCCATTTTTATTTTTTGGAGTTGAGCCGTAGTCACATGCCCTGGAATCAAAATTCCAACAGGAATTTGAATTCCAACCAATAGCCGTTTAATGATTAGTTTTTTCCTGATTGCACCTCCCATTTTTAATTCATATAAATGACACATTAGTGTCTTTATTTATATAATAAGCAATTTTTATGCCAGAATATTGCCCAAGTTAACTGATTTTAAATCAAGAAATTAGGAGATAAGAGTTTAATTTGGATGAGAATATTTATCCAAAAATTTGGATAATATTCAATTTATTGGATATTATTTTTTGATAGTCTCCAACATTGTTTTGGCTGATTTCGCCAGACCTGATTCGGGTGCCAGGTCGATGACTTTCTGTAAGTTATGCTTGGCTTCTTCCATATCGCCTTTGTTAAGATGGACTAAAGCTAGTTGGTAATAGCCGTTGATATAATTTTGATCCAAGGCTAAGCATTTATTAAAATAATCGATGGCCATGTCAATCTGTCCGTTTTTAAACATCAAAATTCCTATGTTGTAAAAGGTTCCAGGGTCGGTCAGGGTTTCTTCATCTAGCTGTTTGAAATACGTCATTCCTTGCTCAAGATCGCCTTGTTCAAAATAAATAGCACTGATGTTGATGAGGGTATTCTGTGCTTGAGGCTTTTTTTCCAGCATCAGCTTGAAATAGTATTTGGCATTCTCCAGATCATCAAGCCTGTAATAACAAAGCCCGATTTTGTCATAGGCTTCATGGAGGTCTGGATTATCAGCTAGAGCCTTTTGGTATTCTTCAATAGCTTCGGCGTATTTTTTCTGTTGATAGAGTTCATCGCCAGCGACGAATGGTGATTCCGGTAGCGGAGAGAGCTTGATATCGATAGGTGGATTCTTCATGATAGCCGAGAGCTGAACATTGATATTCTCTGGCTCGTATCCATCAGCCATAAATCCGATTGTCCATTGGCCGGGACGGCAATTCACCTTTCTCCAGTTCCCTTTTTTATCCGTCGTCAGCTCAAACGTTGACCCATCTTCAGAGAAGACGAGGATCACTTTGGCTCCTTCGATGGGCTTCCCGTCTTCGGATTTTACAGTGCCGTTGATTATGGCAAAGACTTTGGAATAACCAGGCAAGGCACTGATCAGGATTATAATCGAAAAAGAAATAATCAAGATGCTCTTGAGAGTCCGTGAGATTTTCATTCGTCTCCCCTGATTTAAATTTTTAAACATTCAACTGGGCACATTATAACAACAAAAAAAACGAATATCAAAAGTGATAAAGATTGAAAAATATTCTTAATGATTTTAATATTCTGTTCAGGAGAATAAAGGAGGCGTTCGATGAAAAAGCTTATTCCAGTTTTTCTGTTTATTTTTTCTACAGTTTCCTTAAGTCCTGGAGAGCACATAAATTACAGCGAAATAAAAAAACTCGTTCATACTTACTCTATCGTGGCTCGGGATCCTGAAACAGGGCAGATGGGAGTCGCTGTTCAGTCGCATTGGTTTTCCGTCGGAGCTGTCGTGCCCTGGATCGAGGCAGGAGTCGGGGCAGTGGCCACGCAGTCCTTTGTTGAGGTTTCTTATGGTCCACTTGGGTTGGGCTTAATGAGGGCCGGAAAGACTGCCCCGCAGGCCTTAAAGGCCCTCATCGAGATCGACCCCGAAAGAGCTGTCAGGCAGGTCGCCATGATCGACAGTCAAGGCCAGGTGGCAGCGCATACTGGAAAGTCATGCATCATTGAAGCGGGCCACATTGTCGGAGATCAATATTCTGTCCAGGCCAACTTGATGTTGAAAGACACAGTTCCAAAGGCCATGGCCAGTGCCTACGAGTCCACTCAAGGGGATTTGATCGACCGTTTGTTATCTGCCTTAGAAGCGGCCGAAAAGGAAGGAGGCGATATTCGGGGGCGGCAGTCTGCGGCTATCCTTATCGTGACCGGAAAACCGACGGGCCAACCTTGGAAAGACCGAATCGTGGATCTCCGCGTCGAAGACCATCCTGATCCAGTAGACGAACTCAAGAGACTGGTTAAAGTGCACAGAGCTTATGAACATATGAATAGAGGAGATGAATTTATGGCTGAAGGAGATGTGGAGGGGGCTCTGAGAGAGTACAGCCAAGCCGAGAGGTTGTCTCCAGACAACCTGGAAATGGTGTTCTGGCATGCTGTGACCCTGGCCAGTTTAGACAGAGTCGATGAATCCTTGCCTTTATTCAGAAGAGCCTTTGAAGGCGACTATAATTGGGCTCTGCTTGTGCCCCGTCTTCCTAAATCCGGGTTATTGCCCGATAAGCCTGAGGTCATTGAAAAAATCCTTTCCGTAGCCCCTAAGAAGTGAAGGTAACTAGGAAATTTGTTTAGAAATTAGGTATTTTCTCAACTAGTTGAAAAGACCAATACCTGTTTTAAAGAATGTCATTCCTGTTTTAGAAAAAGTCATTCCTGCGGAAGCAGGAATCTAGTACTAGCAATGGAAAGGAATCTATCCAGATAGATCTGGATTCCCGCTTCAGCGGGAATGACAGAATGGAAAAATTCTGATATAAAGGAACCTTATAAAATGCATGGGGAGACTTATGAAGATTAAAGCTTTTACTTTATGTTTTTCTTTTATTTTTCTGTTTGGGTGCACTGCATCCGTCAGGCATTACCTGCTGTATGACATTAATCTTGAAGAAGTCGAAAGACCTCCTGAAGCCTTCGATCTGTTTGAAAAACAGAAGATATCGACGACTGAGGAGGAAGGCTTCACCTTTCTGTTTGAAGACGAGATGATAAGAATATTATGGCGTCCCTCCCCTGTGGAGATGAGTTTTCTTCTCGAAAATAAGACAGACAATTCCATAAGAATCATTTGGAATGAAGCGGCCTATGTCAGCGAGAAAGGAAAATCCTACAGGGTTATCCATACCGGTGTTAAACCTGTTGAAAGGGACAGACCACAAGTGCCAAGTGTTATTGAGAAAGAAGGAGTGCTCAAGGACTATGTTTATCCCGCTGATTATGTGTCCTATTCCCATGATGACTGGGTTGAAAGACCTTTATACATGGGTTGGGATGAGAAACCTTTTTTGCCCTACACTCAGAAGGGGGGAGATCCGCAGGTGTTGTTAAATAGTGCCCAGGGCTATCTCGGCAAGACTTTGCAGGTTCTATTGCCGATTCAGTATAAAAATGTGACCTACAATTATATCTTTACCTTCAAGATCAAAGATGTCTATTTAGCTCCAAAATAGCCCCAGAAGTATTTCTTTATCCGCTCTCATCGAAAGCCGGAGGATACTTTACCTCTCCACTGATCCCTCTCAGTCCTCCTGGAGTAAGTTCGAACACCATGAACGCTTCATCCGGAACTGGGAAAGGCGGATTCAGCCCCCGTTTTTTTGCTTGAGAAAATCCGAATCGAGGATAGTAGGTGGGGTGGCTCACGACGATCACAACCCCGTGCCCCATCTGTCTGCACTCTTCCAGACCCTGCCTGACAAGTTCCGATCCTACACCCTGGTTCTGGAATTCTGGCCGGACTGCCATCGGGGCTAACGCCAACGCAGACACAGCTCCCTTCTGTGTCTCGATGATGATCGGACTGAACAAAATGTGTCCAACCAATAAATCCTTTTTCAGAGCGACTAAGGACAGCTCAGGGATAAAGCTGGCTGACTGTCGAATCCTTAGGACAAGCTTTGCTTCATCCTCCCCTTTGAAAGCGAGGAGGTTCAGCTGATGAATAGCTTCAAAATCTTCTTTCCTTTCAGGACGGATTGTTATCAACGAAAACCTCCCTCTCACCTGAGTTGAGGTCAGGCCTTGTCGTCCGGAAAAGCTGTCTCTCTACCTTTACGCAGGGACAAAACCTTGGGATAAGGCCTGACCCCAGTCGCTTTTTATTTTTTCTCTAACGGAAAAATTGTCCAAGGATGGGCAGGGAGATCCTTCAGATAGCCTTCCTGCCATTCATACTGCGGATGTTTCTTCAAGAATTTCTGGGCATTAAAGCCGATGTCGCAGGAGCTTCCCCACTTTGCCCAGATCTTCCAATTTTTTGCCATTTCTGAGTCCACAACTTTTCCGTCAACTGCTCCTCCCGGAAGATAAGCACCCATTGTTCCAGGGACCATTCCATTATCCAAATCCCAATGGCCGCATATTGTGCGAAAACTCGGTGTTTCCTGCTCCAAATAAACGTCATAATGATCGGCCAGCAGGCGCTTAGCTGTGTCAACATCAATTTTTCCATAGTATTTTCCCATCAACTGCTTCCACCGCACCCGCCGAGCCACGCAAAAGTCTCTGACATCATCGTAGGTGGCACTGGTCTCTTCCCGTAAAATTTTGATATCATCCGCAACGTTTGAACCTGTAAAATAACCGGTCTTCTTTTTTTCTAATGTGTGATGTTTTAGACCTAGCTCAAGACGAGCGATCTCATTGCTCTTCGTATCCCCAACCAGCCAGGAATTGGCGTAAGCCCCGTTGTTGTTCTCGATCATAATTTTTGCCCACTCATCAATGCTGTTTGCATACTGCATGGCCTTTCTTGCTCTGACAAAGACAGGGATTCCCTCCAGGTCGAAGCCTTCAAACGCTCCGATGGTGGTTTCTGTGCCGATCAGGCCGGCGCCGGTGATAAAAAAATCAGTCGCACTGTAAAGACAAGGGCCCCAGGACTGCATCAAGATGCGGTGTCCTTTCTCCGGGCCGATATCCACGATGATATTACAGAACCTCAGGAGGGCGTAGAAATACCATGAGTTATGGGCCATGACGATTTTGCCGTCAGCGGTCGCATCTCCAGTGGCCATAAAAGCACTGCAGCCAGGTCCTGGTTCGGTCGGGGCTTTCTTTTCCTGCGGCCACCAGTGCCAGAGGATATCGATAAATCCATTCATAAACAGCATCTCCTCGTAAGTGATTTTTTTGCCGGCTTTTTCCATTCCGGCGACCATCCCTTTCATCTCTTCTGCGTATTCTTCTGGAATTTTGTCCTTGAAGAGCTTTGTGGCGGCTCGAACAAAAAAATCGAGTTCTTTGGCAGTCTCAAATTTCTGCATGTAGGCGACTGTTTTTAAGAAGTCATCGATCTCATCGGCTGTGAGGTATCCTCTCTGGAACCCTCTGTCGAAGGGCTTTCCTTCGATATGCACAAAAATCCAGCCGTTCTTATCGACCCGGTAGGCCTTTTCCAGCCACTCTTTTTCTTCGGGAGCAAGATCTTGGGAGGATGTCCCGAAGGATGGCAGATTCCATGAGACGGCCAGCATAGTGATCAATATAAATAGAATTTTTTTGCCCATCATTCCTCCTTCATTTTGATTGATTATAATGAGCGCTTTAGTCTTTATCTTTGACAATCTTTTCGATGTTCTCGGCGAGTCCGGTCAGAATCAGAAGATCTCCCTTGTGGATGACCTCATCGGCGGAGGGAACCGGAATCGTCTGCGGAGGATATTTTCTTTTGATCACAAGAACGTCGATACGGTAGAGCGCTTTCAGGTTGAGTTCTTTAAGAGATTTGTTCCAGAAATCAGAAGGAGCATCGATCTCCATGATTGTGTAGCCTTTGCCGAGGTCGATCGTCTTTGTCTCATGCGTGAATTTCAACTTCTGGATCAGACCTGAGGCCGCTTCTTTCTTGGTGATTTCGTGGTTGTAGGCTTCGATGACGTCCTTTCTTTTGATGACACCGAAGAATTTTTTATCCTTCAGGACAGCAATCTCTGCCACATCTTCGCGACCAAAGATTTCCATCGCCCGCTCCAGGTTGTCTTCATAATCTAACTGAATATCAGGGACAGCCAAATCCTGAGCGATGACAAAGGAATCCAGGGTTTCTTTTTCATGAACGAGTTTTTTGAGCTGGTTGAGGGCAAAGCAGCCGACATAATTTCTCTCTTCATCAACAATCTGGAAAGCGTGGTGCTTGCCTCCAATGGCCTGGTCGATAATTCTCCCCACTCTTTCTTTGTTCAAGAAAAGCTCATAGTCCTGGCTGATCAAATCCTTGACGAACAGCGAGCGGAGGATGTTCAGCTCTCTTCCTTCTTTGAAGAGGATGCCTCTGCGTTTGAGTTTCAAGGTGTAGATGGATTCTTTGTGGAGTCCAAGGGTGAGCAAAGAAGCGATGATGCAAGACAGCATAAGAGGGAGGATGATTTTGTAGTCACCCGTCAGTTCGAAGATGATGACAATGGCCGTCATAGGAGCATGGGTAGCTCCAGCAACCACAGCCCCCATCCCGACAAGAGCGAAGGCTCCCGGGGAGGAAATAGATTGAGGGAAAGAATTGTGGAAAAGAGATCCTAAAAAATTCCCCGTCATGGCGCCCATAAAAAGGGAAGGAGCGAAGATTCCACCAGATCCGCCAGAACCAAGGGTAAAGGATGTGCTTACTATTTTAGCAAACACAAGGAGGAAGGCCAGCCAAAAACCCAACTGGTTGCGGAGGCAGGCATCCATGGCTTCATAGCTCACCCCAAAAATTTGGGGAAGTTTCAATCCGATCAAACCAACCAGAAGACCGCCAAAGGCTGGTTTTAGAAGAGGATGAACAGGGAAAGACTCGAATCTATCTTCGAGAAAATACAGGACTTTGATAAAGAGGATAGCCACCAATCCAGAGATAATTCCCAGGAGTATGTAAGGTCCGATTTCCCAGACGCTGATAAGGGTGTACTTCGGAACAGTGAAAGCTGAAAAATCACCGATCAGGAGCCTCGAGGTCAGGGTGGATATGACCGAGGCGATGATGATCGGCCCGAAAGAGAAGACTCCGAATTCTCCCAGGATGACTTCCACGGCAAAAAGAGCTCCAGCTATGGGAGCATTAAATGTTGCTCCGATTCCAGCTCCTGCTCCGGCAGCCACCAGAATCCGCATGCCTCTATCGCTGATCCGGAAGATTTGCCCCACAGTGGAGGCGAGGCTGGCGCTAATCTGGACAATAGGTCCTTCCCTGCCCGTTGACCCCCCAGAGCCGATACATATAGAAGAAGCGACGGATTTAACAACAGCCACTTGATTCCGGATCCGGCCACTGCGAAAAATCAAGGATTCCATGATTTCAGGAACTCCGTGGCCTTTTGCCTCTCGGGCTCCGTAATAGATAAGAGGGCCCACGAGTAATCCTCCTAAAGCGGGAATCAAGATGGTCAGATACCAGGTCTGGGAGGAGACTCCTTCGAGAACAGACGGGGCTCTCCAGAATTGATCCTGGAAGAAATGGATCATGTATTTGAAGGCCACTGACGCCAGGCCGGCGATAAGGCCCACCAGTACAGCTAGGATGGTCAGTCGAACATGGCCGGCAAATTCGGTTTTTTTGAAATCCATCGACCCTTGAGATTTAACGATTCAGGACGAGAGACTGTTTATTGCCCTGATCTTAAAATAGTTTAAGCTGGTGTTGGGTGTCTGTCTCTGCCTCTTCCTCTTCAAAAAGATCAACTTTTCCGTAGCATCCGTCATGCCCGGGAAGGATCTTGACCTTCCCTTTTCTCATCCGGTCAACTCCGACGCCGACGTTTTCAGGATTGAGCTGCCTTAACTCCTGGATTGGGACTTCTGTCAAAATTTTATTTTCGCTCCCGAATTCTTGGACGAAATGAAAGTAGAGATCCCAGACACTCTTGCATTCAGATGTCTTGCCTATGGCTTGGGCAATGATCTCGTTGAGAGGGATGAGGTTTTTGTATGAGATTTTGTGGGGAGCAGCCTCTCTGTAATCCCGATCGGCCAGATCCTCGACTCTATGCATAACACCCACGGTGAGCTTCCTTCCGCATTCCGGACAGATATATTTGTGTTGTATAGTTTCTTGGGGTGAGAGGACAACTCCGCATTTCCGGTGACCGTCGTAGTGATATTTTCCTTCTTCTGGAAAAAATTCAACAGTGTACAGAAATTTTTCAGGGTCCTGGCTTTTGAGCGCCTCAACCAGACCGTTGAAGCTGAAATCCGTATTAAAAACGTTCGCTTCTCGGCCGATACGAGAAGGGGAATGGGCGTCAGAGTTGGAGACCAAAGTGTATTTATCCAGACATGAAAGACGCCAGTTCATCGGAGGATCTGAGGAAAGGCCTGTCTCCAGGGCAAAGATAAAAGGAGTCATCTCCTCGAAGCATTCTTCGATGGCATCAAAGCCCGAGTTGGCTCCGAACAGAGAAAACCATGGAGTCCAGATATGGGAGGGAATGACCACACACTGAGGACATAGGTCGGCCACGATCTTGACGAAGGCTTTGGCGTCCAGGCCGAGGATGGGCCGGCCGTCGGAACGGAGGTTTCCGAGGCTAGAGAGTTTACGGTTGAGCCTGTCCACAGAATCAAAATCAGGAGCCAGGATCAGAAGGTGGATCTTGCGTACTTTACCTCTTTTGGAGTAGATGAAGCTGATCTCGGTGGAGAGGATGAAAGAGACATCCTCGGGCGAGAAAGCCATGGATCTGAGGTATTCGTTTTTTGGGGGAATGACATTCTTCAGCCGGTAAAACCCGTTTCCCTCGGGCTCGAGCTTCTCTCTTGTTAGAAAAAGCCATTCGGGATGGGTGAAATCAGCGATAGCCAGGAGCCTGATTCCCTTGATTTTGGCCCAGTAGGCGAGGGTATCAAGAATCATTTCGCGGGATGTGGCCCTTGAGAATTTGGAGTGGATATGGAGGTCTGCGATAAATTCCATCGGCAGTGCGATTCAAGTGTATGAAATAAAAAAAGACTTTTCAAGAAAAACCATCAAAAAAGATGAAACATCGTAAAAAAAATTAATGATTAACAAATTTTTGGCGTGGAATAAAGCAAAAAAGGAGCTGGATCCCTTCTCCTTTGGAGGAAAATGGTCATTCTCGCGGAGTTCATGCCCGCGAAGCTTATGCCTGCGAAAGCAAGTAGCAGGCAGCGGGAATCTATTCCCCTCTGTTATTCCTGCGAAAG
>JABAOF010007672.1_pt3 | contig 26323 bp, 23 predicted proteins | sample 7062171 | NCBI WGS metagenome assembly JABAOF01 (sample SAMN14538628, study PRJNA623070) | marine sediment metagenome | biome: marine biome [ENVO:00000428]; feature: marine pelagic biome [ENVO:01000023]; material: deep marine sediment [ENVO:00002113] | place: India: Gulf of Khambhat ...
GCACTTCATCGTGGACCGGCAGCGGGAGTTCTTCGAGAAGGGCGTGGAGCGCCTGAAGCCGCTCACGCTGCGGGAGGTGGCCGACGTCCTCGACATGCATGAATCCACGGTGAGCCGGGTGACGAGCCAGAAGTACGTGCAGACACCCCGGGGCGTGTACCCCCTCAAGTTCTTCTTCTCGAGCAGTCTCGGCACGACCACGGGCGAGGACGCGAGCTCCCGGGCCGTAAAGGCGCAGATCGCCAAGCTGGTATCGGAGGAGGACCTGGCCCGCCCGCTCACCGACGCCGCCGTGGTCGAGCAGCTCAGTAAGCGCGGCGTGCGCATCGCCCGGCGGACCGTGGCCAAGTACCGGGAGCAGTTGGGCATTCTACCGGCCAGAATGCGGAAGCGCGTATGAGCCTTGCACGAGGCAACGAGGCCGAAGTCAGCGTGCTCGTCCCTGCCAATGACGAGGCCGAGAACCTCCCCGAGTTCCTCAAGCAGTGCGAGGAGGCGCTGCGTGATGTGCCGTACTCCTGCGAGGTCGTGGTGGTGGATGACGGGAGTGACGACGACACGCCAGCCGTGCTCGAGTCGCTCCGCTCGCGGTACGAGTTTCTCCGCGTGGTGACCCACCGGTCGCGGCGCGGTATCGCCGACGCGCTACGGTCGGCGGGCGACGCCGCCAGCGGTGACATCTTCGTCTTCTATCCGGCCGACCTCCAGTTCCTGCCGAGTGAGATCCCGCGGCTGGTGGATCCGGTTCGCAGCGGCGAGGCGGACATCGTCACCGGCATGAAGCAGGGAAACTACGAGAAGGCCTTCGTGTCCGGTGTGTACAACCGGCTGTGCCGCTGGTTGTTCGGGATTCGCGTCACCGATCTCAACGCGGTCAAGGCGTATCGTCGCGAGGTGGTGGCCGCGGTGCCGGCGCGTCCGGACTGGCACCGATTCATGGTCGTGATCGCGGCCACCGACGGATTCAAAGTGACGGAGCGACCCGTGACCCTGCTTCCCCGTCGCGCCGGGGAGTCCAAGTTCGGTATCGGCCGCGTTCCGGTGGGCGCCGTGGATCTCCTCTCGGTGTGGTTCCAATTGCGGTTCGGCCGCAAGCCGCTGCTGTTCTTCGGCATCTCCGGCGGCATCCTCTTCGTGCTGGGCTTCCTGGTGGGGGTGTTCGCGCTCATCCTCCGGTTCTGGTACGGGATCGGCTTCCGCCCGCTCCTGGACCTCGTCATGGTGCTGGTGATCTCGGGTATCGCGCTATTCGGCTTCGGGTTCGTGGGCGAGATGTTGGCGGGGGCCCGCGAGGAGCTTCGCGGGCTGGAGCGGTCGGTGGAGCAGCTGCGCACCGAGCTCCGGCGCCGGGCCCGCGATGGATAGCGAACCGCCGCGCCCGCGTCCCTGACCCCGCGGTGCACATCCTCTTCGTCACGCACGCCTTCCCCCGTTGGGATGGGGATGTGGCGGGCGCGTTCATCGAGCGCCTCGCCCTGGGGCTCACGGGCCGCGGACACACCGTCTCAGTGGTAGCGCCCTCCGACGCTGGCAAGGGAGGGCAGGAGATGCGTCACGGCATCCCCGTCACGCGAGTGCGCTACGCGGCGGCGCGGCGCGAGACCCTGGCCTATCGGGGCACCATGGTGGATGCGGTGGGGTCCCTGGGCGGCAAGCTCGCGGCCGGCTCCCTCACGTTGGCCATGGCCCGCACGGCGCGGCGCATGGCGCGGGCCGAGGGTGCTGCTCTGGTCCACGCCCACTGGTGGGTGCCGGGCGGCGTGAGCGCGTGGCTCGCCTCGATGGACCGTGGTCCCTCCTATCTGGTCACGCTACATGGCACCGACGTGGCCATCCTCGAGCGGTCCGCTGCGGCCCGGGCGCTGGCGCGGCGGGTGCTCACGAGCGCGGTGGCCGTGACGGCGGTTTCGTCGTTCCTCGCCGAGCGTGCTGCTGCGGTGGCGGGACTCGACCCGGAGACCGTCGTGGTGCAGCCGATGCCAGCCGACCTGCTGCGGCTCTCCCGCCTCAGTGCCGGCGGCGGTGGCGTGATCACGGTAGGACGTCTCGTGGCGCAGAAGCGGATCGACCTGGTGCTGGAGGCCGTGGCACGCCTCGCAGAGCAGGGAAGGACTGTCCCGCTCACGATCATTGGCGACGGTCCGCTGCGGAGCGCCCTCGAGGAGCACGCGGAGCGTCTGGGAATTGCCCCGGCCACGCGGTTCGTCGGCGAGGTGGAGCCCAAGGAGCTCGCGGCGGCGATCGGCGACGCCGACGTGTTCGCGTTCCCCGCGGTGGGAGAGGGCCTGGGACTGGCAGCGGCGGAGGCTCTCATCCTGGGAATCCCCGTGGTGGCGACCAGCGCCGGGGGCGGCGTGATCGACATCGTGCCGACCGAGGGGGCCGGCCGGGTCGTCGCCGGCGATGACCCGGGGGCCATGGCGCGGGCCATCGGCGAGCTGCTCGACGACCCCGGGGCCCGCACGCTGGCGGCCCAGGCGGGGGCCACGCTCAGGGAGCAGTTCGATCCGGAGCGGGTGGCCCAGCGCTTCGAGGGCCTCTACTCTCGGTTGGCGCATGCGTAGGCGGTGGCTGTGGCTGGGTCAGCTCGCCCTGGCTGCCCTCGTCGCGGCGTTCGTGGGCCGCACCCTGGTCCGCTACTGGGACGAGTTCCGGTCGCTCGAGCTCGAGCTCGACCTCCACGCCGGCCTCATCGTGCTGGCGGCACTAGCCGTGTGGGCGACCTACGCCCTGCTAATCGAGGCGTGGCGCAGGGTGCTCTCGGGTTGGGGCCAATCGCTCGGCTACCTGCCCGCGGTGCGCATCTGGTGCGTCTCCAACCTGGGGCGCTACCTGCCGGGCAAGGTGTGGGGAGTCGCGGGTCTCGCTGTGTTGGCGCAGCGGGCCGGCGTCAGCGGGTGGGCCGCCGCCGGCTCGGCGCTCGCGATGCAGGCCCTAGCCGTGGGGACCGGAGCCAGCGTGGTGGCCGTCTTCGCGCCCGGGGTGCTCTCGCCGCTCAAGCTCGTGGTCGCGGGGGTGCTGGCGGTGGGCGCGGTCTGGGCGCTCATCTCCCGAGACCTGGGCAGCCGGGCCGCTCGCCTGGTGCGGCCCGACGTGGAATTCCGCCCACTCACCCCGGGGACGGCACTTGCCGCGGCGGCGATCACACTGGTGAGCTGGCTGGCCTACGGCGTGGCGTTCTGGCTCCTCGCGCGGGGGCTCCTCGGCGACGCTGCCCTGGCGCTCTCCAGCGCCATCGGCGTGTTCGCGGCTGGTTACATTGTAGGCTTCCTGGCGCTGTTTGCGCCGGGCGGCGTGGGCGTGAGAGAGCTGGTATTCGTGGCGCTGCTCACGCCCGAGCTGGGCAGTGGGGGCGCCGTGGCGCTGAGCGTGGCGTCGCGACTGCTCCTCACCGTGACCGAATCGGGCGCGGCCCTCGTGGCGGTCGCCCTCGGTGTGCGGTCCAAGGAGGGTGGGATTGACGGCGAAGCCGTTTGAGCCAGCTCGGCCACATCTCACGGCCCTGGGGATCCTGCTCCTCGGGGTGGTGATCCTCTCGCTCCCGATGCTCTCGGGGCAGTTCCTGGCCGGTCCGTGGAGCGATCAGTACGCCACGGGGTACGCGTTCCGCCACTGGGCAGCGGAGCAGTGGAGGGCGCTCGGGCACGTCCCGCTGTGGAATCCGGAGATCTTCGGCGGGCTGCCGTTCGTGGCCGCCCAGCACGGCGACATCTTCTATCCCACCGCCTGGCTGCGCCTGGTGCTGCCCACGGCGACCGCGATGAACCTCGGCTTCTTGGTCCACTACGTGCTGGCGGGCTTCTTCATGTACCTGCTGCTCCGGCTGCTGCGGGTCAGCTGGACGGGGGGCGTCGTCGGCGGCGTGGCCTATCAGCTCACTGGGGTGGTCGCGTCCTTGGCCTCGCCGGGGCACGATGGGAAGCTGTACGTGAGCGCGCTGCTCCCGCTGGCGCTCATCGCTCTGGTGCTCGCGCTGCGGGAGCGCCGCTTCGAGGGATACGCGCTACTGGCGCTCACGGTGGGGCTCTCCTTGCTGAGCCCGCACTACCAGATGGTGTACTACCTGCTCATCGCGGCCGGCGTGTTCGCGCTGTATCTCACGTTCGGGGAGGAGGAGCGGACGCGGCGGGAGAAGGTGGTCGGGCTCGCCCTGGCGCTTGCGGCCGTGGTTGTCGGATTCCTGATCGCCGCTATACAGATCCTCCCGTTCTACCACTACATCCCGTACTCACCGCGTGCCGAGGGATACGGCGGGTTCGCCGCGTCCGCGTCGTACGGGATCCCCTGGGAGCACGTGCCGGAGTTCCTGCTCGCCCGCTTCGCCGGAGACCGTGAGCTCTATTGGGGATCCAACTTCATCAAGCTCCACTCGGAGTACCTCGGGCTTCCCGTCGTGGCCCTGGCGGTGCTGGGCGCCCTCGGCCCGCGGCGCCGCATGGCCTACTGGCTCGGCGCGGTCGGACTGCTCTTGCTGCTGGTGAGCCTGAGCGACTCCACCCCGTTCTACCGGCTGTGGTGGGCGGTGATGCCGTTCGTGAAGCAGACCCGCGCGCCGGGAATGGCGTTTTACGTGGTGGGCTTCGTAGTCGCCGTCCTGGCCGCCTTTGGGGCCGAGCGCCTGGAGCGCGGGGAAGGGAAGACACACGCGACCGTGTGGCTCGCCATCGGTGGTGCAGTGGCCCTCCTCTCGCTGGCGGGCGTCACCGGGGGGTTTGCCAAGGCATTGGCGCTCTCGGTCGAGGGCATCGCGCGGGGCGCCGTGACGCGCGCCGAGGCCGCCCAGGACATCATTCGCTGGGGCGGCTTCGTGAGCGGCGTCGCGCTGCTGGCCATCGGGGGTCTGGCGGCGGCCTTCCTCCGCGACAAGCTGCCGGTCGCCGCTCTCAGTCTCGGGTTTCTGGTTGTCGTGGGTGCCGACCTGTGGCGCAATGCGCAGCCCTTCTGGGTATACAGCAGGGTGCACCAGGAGCTGCACCGGCCCGATCCCCTGACCGAGCGGCTGCGGGCCACGCCCGAGCCATATCGCGTGCTCAACTTCCCAGTTGAGGGCCGCTGGGGCGCGCTGAGCGTCTACCCCGGCGCCTCCCTCATGGGCCTCGGCGTGCCGCAGCTCCTGGGGCACCACGGCGTCGAGCTGCACGCCTTCGACCAGCTCCTGGGCGGCAAGAACCGCTGGAACAACCTAGCCAGTTTCCGGCTCTGGGATCTCCTTGCCATCCGGTACGTGCTCCTGCCGACCGAGGTGGGGCAGCGCACCGATAGCATCCCCGGCTTCGACCGCGTCATGACCGGAGTGAGAGCGTCTTCGGGGGTGCTGGCCGATCTGTACGAGCGCCGGGATCCTCAGCCGTACGCCCGCTTCGTGGCGCACGCCCTACAGGTGCCGGATGAGCAGGCCATTGACTCGGTGACGAGCCCCACGTCGCAGTTCGATCCGGCACGCCGGGTGCTCGTTGCCCCGGATGACTCGATTGAGCCTGAGTTGCTTTCCGAGGCTGGCGATGCCGGCGACACCGTCGCTGTGTTGGTGGGCGTGGAAGCGTGGGAGCCCGGACACATGCGGTTCCGGCTGGAGCCCGCGGCCCCTCGAGACGGCTATCTAGTGGTGAGTGAGAACTGGTATACCGACTGGCGGGCCACGGTCGACGGCGTGGAGGCCTCGGTGGTCAGGGGGAACGCTTCCCTGATCGCGGTGGTGATCCCCGCCGGCGCCCAGATCGTGGAGCTCCGGTTCCTAAGCTCGGACTACGCGCTGGGCAAGTGGATCTCGTTCCTGAGTCTCGCATTGGTGGCTGTCGGGCTCGTGCTCCCGCCGGTGCGGCGCAGGAGGAAGCCCCATGGCTGAGCGCGCCCTGGTCATCATTCCGACCTACAACGAGTTGGAGAATCTCGGGCGCATCGTGCCCGAGGTCCTGGCGCAGGATGAGCGGATCGAAATCCTGGTCATCGATGACAACTCGCCGGACGGCACGGGCAAGCTCGCCGACGAGATAGCGGCCGGCGATTCACGCGTGCACGTGCTGCACAGGGAAGGGAAGCTCGGCCTGGGCACGGCTTACCTCACCGGCTTCCGCTGGGCGCTGGAGCGCGACTACGAGTACGTGTTCGAGATGGATGCCGACCACTCCCACGATCCCAAGCACCTGCCCGCGTTCCTGACGGCGGCGGAGAACGCGGATCTGGTGCTCGGCTCCCGCTACCTCAAGGGCCGCGTCACGGTGGTCAACTGGCCCATGACGCGGCTGCTCCTGTCATACTTCGCCAACATCTACGCCAAGGTCGTCACGGGCCACCGGATCTACGACGCCACCGGCGGGTTCAAGTGCTTCCGGCGCAAGGTGTTACAGGCCATCGATCTGGATGCCGTCCACTCCAACGGGTACTCCTTCCAGATCGAGATGAGCTTCCGGGCCCGGCGCAAGGGCTTCCGCATCGTGGAGATCCCCATCGTGTTCGTAGACCGGGTGGAGGGCACCAGCAAGATGTCGGGGGCGATCGTGCGGGAGGCCATCTGGATGGTCTGGTGGCTACGCTTGAAGGCCGTGTTTCGGCGCCTGTAGGGCGTCTGCCGGCCCTGTCCCTGGGACTTTCCCGAGCTACATTTGTCAGGTGAGGCGGCCGCTCCCCACCCGGGAGCGTTCTTCCCCCAGGATCGGGCATGGCCGGGAACGGGATTGTCATCTACAAGATGTCGGGGTCGGGGAACGACTTCGTCATGGCCGACGGTCGGACCCAGCCCCTCGAGCGCTGGACCCCGGAGCTGATTCGGCAGGTCTGCGCGCGGGGCACCGGTGTGGGCGCCGATGGGCTCGCGGTGCTCGAGCCAGGCTCCAGACCCCGCGCCGTACGGTTCCACTTCTTCAACGCGGACGGGACTCGAGCCCCGATGTGCGGCAACGGGGCCCTCTGCGCCACCCGCCTCGCGGCCTGGCTGGAGCTCGGACCGGCCGACGGGCTGATCCTGGAGACCGACGCCGGCGACGTGGAGGGGCGCTGTCTCCCGGGCGATGACGAACGGGCCGAGATCGTGGCTCCGCCGGTCGGTGCCCTCTCGGAGCCCGCGATCGAGCTGGGCGCCGGAGAGGGCTCCATCCACTTCACCACGGTTGGCGTGCCCCATCTGGTGGTCCGGGTGGACGACTTGGCGGCGGTCCCCCTGCTCCAGCGGGGCGGGGAGCTGAGAGCCCATCCAGCGCTGCCCGATGGGGCGAACGTGAATTTCGTGGCCGACGGGAGCCGGGGCTGGGCGATGCGGACCTACGAGCGGGGCGTGGAGGCCGAGACCCTGGCGTGCGGCACCGGGGCCGTGGCCTCGGCGGCCGTCCTTGTCCGCGGCGGAGAGGCGGAGCCCCCCCTCGAAATCGGCACTGCCTCCGGCGCCGTCCTCACCGTCTCCGCCAATCTGGCGCCCGACCGCTCGCTGGAGCGCCCCATGCTGGCCGGCCAGGCCCGGCTCGTCTACCGGGCCGTGCTGGGCGACTGACCGCTGCCACCCCAGCGCACCTACCTGCCGCTTCGACTCGCGTTCGCCGAACGGCCTGCAGCACCCCAATTCGCGCCGTCTGCCTCATTCTCCCGCGACCGGCTAACACGTTGGGGCAGTGACGGTTGATCCCTGTCATCCAGACTCGTCAACATTTTTCCACACACTCACATGCGCGGACTTAACATAACATATCTTATACGCACTTTATCTGAGCCAATGAAACGCGGGCGAGAGCCGTGGCGCCCGCCCGCGGAGCCTGTCTCGGGGTTACCTCAGGTGCCCATGACCGCTCTGAGCTCAGCCAGTCTGACACGCGCCTCGGCCGCGCCTGGGGTGTCTGCGTGGTCGCTGAGGACCCTCTCGTACACGGCCAGCGAACGTGCCGTATCTTGAGCCGCCAAGAAGGCCCTACCGGCCTCGTTCAGGTAGAGCGCCTTGAGGTACTGGTACCAGGTAGCCTCCGAGGCCCGCTCATAGGCCTCAGCGGCCTCGCGCTGGTTCCCGATCGCCTCCAGGGCCGTCCCCAGCAGGCCGTGAATGGAGGCCAGAAACTGGGGCCTCACACCCCGGTTGAGGGCCGCTCGCAGCTCTTCGGCCGCCACCGTGGGCTGGTCCTGCTCGAGACGGACCTGGGCCAGGAGCACCACCGCCTCGTCTCCTGCCACGGTCCCGCCGTAGGTGCTCACCAGGCGGGAGAGGTCGCTCGCGGCCAGCGGGACGTTGCCCGACTGGAGGGCGACACGGGCCTCTTCCAGCGCCCTGATCGCAGCCAGTTCCTTGCGGTGCTGGTACTCGATGACGAACCAGACGACTAGCGCCGCGGCTGCTAGCGCCACGGCCACCGTGATCACGGTGCGCCGGTTCTTGACGATCCACTCGATGAGCTGCCTGCCCGGATCCTGCGGGGCCTGTGTGGTCTGTGCGCTCACGAATCCTCTATGTTGTATGCTCGCGTTCTCTCTCTGGCTTCCGCGGGAGCAATCCCCTGCCCCCGACCGAATGCATGCCCCTGGGGTGACTCGAACACCCGGCCAACGGTTTAGGAAACCGCTGCTCTATCCAACTGAGCTACAGGGGCGGAAACGACAAAACATAATTGGGCGGAATGCCGGCTCCAACTGCTACCGGGAACGTGGAACGGTAGTACACGCTGCCGTCGAGGACTTGGCCAGCAACCAGCCTGCGGGTGTGTCGTACTGATCCCCGTTCCCCTCGGGTGAACGCGCTCAATACTCCCGCGGATACGTCAGCACACTCCACACCGGTGTCGGCTCCAATGTGCCGCGACCGTCGAGCTCTAGCAGCTCGAGGAGCACGCTTACGCCTACCACGTCACCACCGGCCTCTTGCACGGCGCGCACGGCAGCCCGAGCGGTGCCGCCGGTGGCGAGCACGTCGTCCACGATGAAGACGCGCTGTCCGGGCTCCACCGCGTCCTGGTGTATCTCTATGGCTTCGGACCCGTGCGCCGGCCCGTACGGGACCTGGTGGGTGTCGTGAGGCAGCTTCCCGGCCTTGCGAGCCGGTGCGAGGCCGGCCCGCAGCTCGACGGAGACGGGGCCTCCCAGAAGGAAGCCCCCCGACTCGATGCCCAGAACCCTGTCTACGCTCAGTTCCTTGGCTGGGGCCGCCATGCAGCGCACGGCCTGCCGAAACAGCACGGGGTCCGCGAGGATCGGCGTGAGGTCGCGGAACACGATGCCGGGGCTCGGGAAGTCTGGCACCTCTCGCACGGCTTCGTACAAACGACGTAAAGTGTCCTTCGCTGCGTGTTGCGGAGTCATAACTATCTGACAATAAAGGAGTTATAACCGACCTCATTATGTGGAATCTCGTCCTTATCCACATTTTCCACATAACCGAACCTCGGGCCAGCCCTGAGCACGGCGTCGAATTCGTCGAGTGCGCCCGCGGGTCCGGCCGCCACCACCTCCACCCGCCCGTCTGGCAGGTTACGGGCGCACCCGCGGAGACCGAGACGCTCGGCGTGGCTGAGGGTGAACCAGCGGAACCCCACGCCCTGCACCCGTCCCGAGATGAGCCACCTTGCGGCCCGAGAAGCCTCGCTCATGCGCCCTTCCCCGCTCCTTCCCCGACGTTGCCGCCCCGCCTGCGCTGCCGGTAGATGTACACGCCCAACACCCCCGCGATGAATGGTAACAGGGCGAGCCCGGCGATTGAGGAGTAGCGCTGGACCTCGGGATTCTGGATCAGGGCGTCCAGGCCCGCCACGATCTCGGCGTGCCGGCCGACCTCCCACCCAATGTAGGTCAGGATCGCGCACCAGATCCCGGCCCCGAGCGCCGTGTAGAGCGCGAACCGTTCGAGGCGCATCCTGGCGATCCCGGCCGGGAGGGAGATCAGCTGGCGGATGACCGGGATGAGCCGCCCCACAAATGTGCTGACCTCGCCGTGCCGGCGAAAGAAAGCCTCGGCCCGGTCCAACGATGCCTCGCGGATCAGGAGGTAGCGGTGGTACCTGTGGAGCAGCGGTCGGCCCAGCAGCACGGCGAGGTAGTAGTTCACGAATGCGCCGACTAGGCTGCCGGTGAGGCCCGCCGCCAGCGCCAGCCACGCGTTCATGCGGCCCTGCGCGGCCAGATAGCCCGCCGGCGGAAGGACCACCTCGCTGGGGAATGGAAAGAAGGATGATTCGATGGCCATGAGCAGCGTGATGCCGGGGTAGCCCAGTCGGAAGATCACTTCGGTGAGCCAGGTGACGAGGGCCTCGAACACTACCACTCCTCCTCGTCGAACCCGTGCTTTCCGATCAGGGGCACGAACTGGGCCTGACGCAGCGGCTCCGCGTAGCACTTCTCGCCCCGTCGGGTGACGCGCACTAGCACTTGTCCCCGCGCGGGCTCGGGCAGCGCCTCGAGGGCCTCTGGGGGCACCTGGGTCGCATCGAGCGGTAGGATGAGCCGCCCCCCGTCGGCCAGTTGGCGCAGGAGTGGCTGCGGCACTGCTGGGCTGGCCGCCGCCACGAGGATCGCGTCATATGGCGCCTCCGGACGCCACCCCAGCGATCCGTCGCCTACTACCACCATCACCCCGGTGATGCCAGCCTCCTCCAGCGCCGCGCGGGCTCCCTCAGCGAGGCTGGGGACCCGCTCCACCGAGACTACCATCTCGGCGAGGTGCGATAGGAGGGCCGCCTGGTATCCGGAGCCGGTCCCGATTTCCAGGACGCGCTCCTTGCCCCTGAGGTCGAGCGCTTCCAGGTAGCGAGCCTGGGTGGACGGCTGGGAGATGGTCTGGCCGTGGCCGATGGGCAGCGCCGTATCCTCATAGGCGCGGTGGCGCAGCGCCCCGGGCACGAACAGATGCCGCGGGGTTTCCCCGAACGCCCTCAGCACGGCGAGGTCCTGGATTCCTTGCTCCCGCAGGCGCTCGAGCAGCCTGGCCCGGTAGCCGCCGTAGGTATCCCCTAGCCGCCCAGCCGCCATCCCTGCACGTCCTCTAATAGGTCGTAGTTGGTGAGATCCACGTGCAGGGGCGTGACCGAGATGTGGCGGTCCTCGATGGCGCGAAAGTCCGAGTCCTCCCGGCCCGACCAAGAGATCTGCCCGCCCCCGATCCAATACCCATTCCGCCCCCAGGGATCCGAGGTTCTGACCAGGGAGTCAGAGTAGACCCGCTTGCCTAGCGTGGTCACCCGGATGCCCTCGATCTCGTCGCCCGGAACGGGCGGGAGATTGATGTTGAGGAGGGTCTCTTTCGGGAAATCTTCGACCTTCACGATGTCGGCCACCAGCCGCTCAAGCCACGGCCGGTGGCTCTCCAGCAGCTCGATGTTCCCGCCGGCGAACGATATCGCAACGCCGGGAATGCCGTAGGCGAGCCCTTCCATGGCCGCCGCCACCGTCCCCGAGTAGAGCACGTCCTCGCCCATGTTCGGGCCGTGGTTGATGCCGGAGAAGACGAAGTCGGGCCGCTCGTCGAGCAGGACCCCCAGGGCCAGGAGCACGCAGTCGGTGGGGGTGCCGTCCACCTGGAGCGATCCGTCGGGCCGTCGCGTGGAGCGCAGCGGCCGCCCCAGCGTGAGCGAGTGGCTTGCCCCGCTCTGTTCCCGGTCGGGCGCGACCACAGTCACGCTCCCCACCGTACGGCACGCCTCGGCCAGCACCTCCAGGCCGTGCGCCAGAATACCGTCGTCGTTACTGAGTAGGATCTTCAACGGGGGCTTTGCCATCGAGGATGTCGAGCACCGTGCGCAGCTCGCCGGCGAGGTTCTCGATGGTCTCCTTCTGGAGGGCGAATCTCGCCTCTGACTTGAGCATGCCCGTGCGCCGGTACTGCTCGATGCACCGGCGCGCGCCCTCGATGGTGTACTTCTCGCCGTACAGCAGGTGCTTCACGAGCATGATGAGCTCGATCTCGCGCCGCTGGTACACCCGGTTGCCTGAGCGGTTCTTGGCCGGGTTGAGGAAGCGGAATTGGCTCTCCCAATAGCGCAACACGTGCGGCTTCAGATCGGTCAGCTGACAAACGTCGCCGATCGAGAAGAACTCCTGTACGGGACGCGAGGCCGTCATCGCCAGTGCTCCGCCTTGAGTTCCCGCTCCATCAGGTCGCGCACCGCCTGGGCGGGGCGCTTCCCCTCGAACAAGATGTTGGCGACCTCGACCGCGATCGGCAGCTCGGCGCCGGTCCGCTCGGCGAGTTCGACCGCGGCTCGGGCCGTACGCACTCCCTCGGCCACGGTGCGACGGCCGGCCAGGATCTCATCGAGCGTGCGGCCCTCGGCGAGCTCGATACCGAGGGAGCGGTTGCGCGAGAGGGCGCCAGTAGCCGTGAGGATGAGGTCCCCCATGCCGGCCAGACCGGCGAACGTGAGCGGTTTCGCGCCCAGTGTCTCCCCCACCCTGCTCATCTCTGCCAGGCCCCGGGTGATCAGTGCCGCCAGGGCGTTGTGCCCCAGCTTGAGTCCGTGCAGCAGTCCCGCGGCGATGGCAATCACGTTCTTGAGAGCGCCGCCTAGCTGTACCCCGGTCACGTCCTGGCTCGTGTAGACCCTGAAATGGGCGGTCGAGAATGCCTGCTGCACCAACTCCGCCGCCGGCTGGTCGGCGGAGGCCGCCACGACGGCCGTCGGCTGGCGCTCATAGACCTCCTGCGCGAAGCTCGGACCGGAGAGCGCCACCACCGGGGCACGCGGCAGTGTCTCGTGCAGCACCTCGCTCATCGTCTTCAGCGATTCGGTCTCGAGTCCCTTGGACACGCTCACCACGGGCGGGGTGGGACCGTTGAGCAGCTCGGCAACCTGCGCGCTCACCTGCCGTACCGCATGTGATGGCGCGGCCGAGACCACCAGTTCGGCGCCCTTGAGCGCCGGGCCGATCTCCCCGTAGGCCACCAGCGTCTCGGCCAGCCGGGAGTCGGCCAGGAACGTCGTGTTCACGTGGTCGCGGTTGATCGACTCCACGACCTCGGGCTCCCGGGCCCAGATGCTCACCTGGTGACCGTTGCCCGCCAATAGATCGGCGAGTGTGGTGCCCCAACTCCCGGCTCCGATCACCGCGACGCGCATTCAGGCGTCCTTTCCCGCCTCCCGGGCACGGCGACCGAAGCGGTTCTCGGTGCCGGTCAGGAGTCGCTTGATGTTGCTGCGGTGCGTGTAGAGGATGAACAGCGCCAGCCCGATGCCGACGGCAAGAACGTAACCGTTGCCCGGGTACATCACGCGCACGGCAACGGGGAAAGTGATCGCGCCCAGCATGGATGCGAGGGACATGTAGCCCGTGCCGAACAGCACTGCGAGCCACATGAGCGCGGCGATGCCGAGGGCCGCCGGGGCCAGCGCTAGTACCACGCCGGCGGCCGTGGCGACACCCTTACCGCCTCGGAACTTCAGGAACACCGAGAACACGTGCCCCACAACCGCCGCCACGCCCACGGCGAGCGGTGCCCAGGACGCGGTGAGATGCGCCGCGGCCAGAAACACGGGCACGGCCCCCTTGGCGACATCGAACAGGCCGACCGGGATGGCGTACTTCCATCCCAGCACGCGGTAGAGGTTGGTGGCGCCCAGGTTCTTGCTCCCGTGCTCGCGCAGGTCGATTCCCGCACCGTAGCGCGCCGCGAGGAAGCTCGTGGGAATCGATCCCGCGAGGTAGGCGCCCAGCAGCCAGGGGACGAGGCTCACCGCTTCCCCCGCTTGCGTCGGAAGCGAATGCGCAGCGGCGCGCCCGTGAAGCCCCACGCGGCGCGGAACCCGTGCTCCAGGTAGCGGCGGTACGACTCGGGGATCGCGTCCGGTCGGTTGGTGACGATGGCGAATGTGGGCGGTGCCGTGGCCACTTGGGATCCGTAGAGCAGCTTTACCTCCTGGCGACCGCGTTGCGGCGGCTGGTTGCTAGCCACGAGCTCCTGTAGGACGCGGTTCACCTCCGCCGTGGTGACCCGCCGCTCCCGTTCCTCGGCGACTGTGAGAATCAGATCCAACACCTTGCGGGCCCGCTGGCCCGTGACCGCCGAAACGTAGACGAACGGAGCGGCGCCCAAGAAGGGAGCCCGCTCCACAACCTGCCGCTCCCCCTCCACCGCGGTCTGCGTGTCCTTGTCGACCAGGTCCCACTTGGTGACCGCCACTACGAGACCGGCTCCCCGCTCCCACGCCGCCTGGGCGATCTTGAGGTCCTGGGCCTGAACGCCGGCCGTCGCATCCACCACCAGGACGCACACGTCGGCCTGCTCGATCGCCCGCTCCGTCCGCAGGGCGGAGTAGAACTCGATCTCATCTTCTACTTTCGATCGCTTCCGTAACCCCGCGGTATCAATGAAGTTGAGGGTTTGCTCATGGTACCGCAAGGGGGAGTCCACGGCGTCCCGCGTGGTGCCGGCCTCGGGTGCCACGACCAACCGCTCCTCGCCCAACAGCCGGTTTACCAGGCTCGACTTGCCGACGTTGGGGCGGCCCACCACGGCCACCTGCACGACCCCCTCGGCCAGATCCTCGGCAACGGCGGGCAGTAGGGCGACGATGCGGTCCAGCAGGTCGCCGCTCCCCTTCCCCGTGGACGCAGACACCGGTTGCGGGTCGCCCAGGCCGAGCTCGTGAAAGGCGTGGTGGGACGTGTCGTCGGCGAGGTCGTCGGCCTTGTTGGCCGCGACGACCACGCGGTCGCGATGGCGCCGCAGCAGCTGTGCCACCTCCTGGTCCACGGAATGCACGCCCGCCTGCGTGTCCACCACGAGCACGATCACGTCGGACTGTTCGATGGCGAGCTGGATCTGCTGCCTGATGCTGCCGTGCAGGGCGTCGGCGGCGCCGACCACCCACCCGCCCGTGTCGACGAGCCAGAAGGGTCGACCGCTCCACTCGGTCCGGGCGTAGTGCCGGTCGCGCGTGACGCCTGGTTGGTCGTCCACGATGGCGCGCCGCCCCCCAACGATGCGGTTGAACAGCGTCGACTTGCCGACGTTGGGGCGCCCGATGATCGCGACGGTTGCCTGTCTCACGGCGGGTCCCCGTTTGAGAGGGCGTCGACGAAGTCGTAGGAGAGCCGCACTGGCACGGGGGCAGCGGCGGCCAGCTCTATGAAGCTCACATCGTCGAGGAACAGGCCCGCGTCGCTCACCGCCTCGGCAGGAAGCAGCGCGAGATCGAGGTCGCGTCGCCCGTCGAGCGCCCGCTGGAACCGGCGTCCCGGCAGCAGCCCGGCCGTGGTGACCGACGGTCCGAAGAGATCGTTCTCCAGCGGCACCAGCTCGTAGCCGGCGCCCGTCGCCTCATGGAGGGTCTGCGTCACGTGGGGCATGAGCCGTTCCATGGCGGTGCCGGTGAACACGCCGATGCGCATCCCGGTGAGCTGGCGCAGTACCTCCCGGGCGTCGGCGATGCGGCCCTGCAGGTAGCGCACGCTCCCCACCCCGTTCTCGACTTGCTCGAACCCGTCGTACCGCTCTGCGGGCGGGAGCCCCAATCCCGCGACGACGTACAGCTCGTCCGCACCGTACGCCCAGTGGGTGCCGCGCTCACCGCGCGCACGTTCCTGGAAGGCCTCCACCACCGCGACCGCCGCGCGGCACTCCGCTTCCGTGGGCTCCCGCACCAAGTGGTGCTTGCTGTACTCGGTGAGGCCCACGGGCACCACCGAGACCGAGAGCACGGGCTTGCCCAGCTCGTAGAGGTCGTCCAGGGACTGTCGCAGCACGGGTCCGTCGTTCACGCCGGGCTGCAGCACGACCTGGGTGTGGAACCGGATCCCGCCCGTGGCGAGCTCGCGCAGCTGTGGGATGATGGCCGGCGCCCTGGGATTGCGCAGCAGCCTGCGGCGCACCACGGGGTCCGTGGCGTGCACCGATACGTAGAGCGGCGAGAGACGGTACGCGATAATGCGCGCGACGTCCCACGACTTCAGGTTGGTGAGGGTCGCGAAGTTACCGTAGCGGAAAGAGAGCCGGTAGTCGTCGTCGCGGACGTATAATGTGCTCCGCAGCCCCGGCGGGAGGCCATCCACGAAGCAGAAGTCGCAGCGGTTGCCGCAGCGCCGTACGCGGGGCGGGTCGAGTCCGATGCCCAGCGGTACGTCTAGCGGCCGCTCCACATCGTATTCGAACACCTCCCCCTCGGGCGAGCGAGCCAGCAGCACGAACCGCTCCTCGGCCGACAGGAACTCCCAGTCGAGGAAGTCGCTGAGCCCGCGCCCGTCGATCGAGAGCAGCTCGAACCCCGGAGCGATCCCCAGCTCGGCCGCGACGGAGTCGGGATGCACGGTCTGCACCCGGACCATGGGCGAACAAGCCTCCTGTTGAGCCGACCCGATGCCATGAACCTGCTAAGATAACCGCGCGGTCGCTCGCTTTGTGAGGGCGTTAGTGGGTCGCGACGAAGATCGCGCCGCCGCGGTGATCAAGCCCGAATTGGCGGCGCCCCGTGGAGGGGTCGTAGTAGCGGATTGAAGCGACGAGCTGCGACGGGATCTCCTGCGGCTGTGCCGGTCCGCCCATGCGGACGTCGTCGAGATAGATGACTAGCTCGCCGGGCTCGGTGAAGCCGTACTCCTCCGGCGGCTCGAGCCACTCGGGACGCAGCCTGGGCACCACCTCGAACGTGTTGGCCCAGTTCCAGCTCTCGGCTCGGATCTCCTCCGCCGTGATGACGTCGTCGGGACTCACCGTGCTCGAGCCGGTGCCGCCGCCCGAGCAGGCGGCGGCCACCGGCAGCGCCACGATCCACGATCGCAGCGAAACGCCCGTCACTCGCTTCCGCCCTCCCGCCGGCGATAGCGCCATCCCACGGCGCCGCCCGGTTCCAGCTCGAGCGAAATCGTGTGGTATGCCTGGGGCGCCAGCGAAGGCACGTCCACCGTGCCCGTAGCGATCACGTCGCCGCCCTGGTCCAGGAAGTCGAACTCCAGAGTGAGGGGCCCGAGCTCGCGGGCGGTCAGGTTCGACACGACGCCGTTGATTCGGTTGGAGACCGCAGTGTGGACCATCTGCGTGACCGACACCGACCAGCCGATCCCACCGTCCGCGAGCGCGACGTACTTGCGGGTGGAGTCGCGGTTCCCCGCGAGCTCCCACGCCGCCGCCATCATGCGCACGTTGTGCGGATTGAGCGGGTCCATGTCGAGCAGCCGCTGCGCGAGCGCGCGGAGCTGGGCCCCGTTCTCCAGATTGTAGTACGCGCGGCATAGCAGGAGGAGCGCGTCCCGGTAGTACGGATTGCGTGCCATGACGGCCTCGAGGAGTCGCGCAGCCTGCTCGACGTTTCCCTCGTTGTACAGCGCTACCCCGGCCTGAGTGAGGTCTCCCACCGCGACGTCAGGTTGCGCCGCGAGGCTCTCGATCATGCGGTCTATCTCTGCCGTGTGTCCCACAATCGAGTAGCGGCGGAGCACGCTGAGGGAGACGGTCACATCGTCGGGGAAGGCGTCGAGGTAGGTGGCGTACGCCTCGAGCCCCGGCTGCAGCGCCGCAGCGGCGGCGGCACTGTCGCGGGCTGCGAGGTCCGTGGCCTCCGGCAGGGCCGCGCGCCCTGCCGCCAAGCGCTGGGCGAGGCGGGCCGAGTCCCGCTGTACGGCGCGTCGCGCCTCGGGGCGCAGCGCCACCCCGGACCATTCGGCGATGAGCTCGGCTAGCATGGTCGAATCCCGTGCTACGGCCCGTCGCAGCGAGTCGCGCCTGATGCGCGAGGCAGCTACCCGATTCACCGCTGGATCCTGGTAGGCCGTGGCCTCATGGGCGCGGGCCAGCTCCAGCAGCGCCTGCCGCGTGCGCCTCTCATGGGCTGGATCGCCGCTGGCGAGCTCGACACCGAGCTCCACGTACTTGGTGGCGGAATCGAGCTGGCCCTGGCCGGCGTACATCATACCCATGAACAACAGGAGCTCCGCGTCCTCGGGCTCGAGGCGGCGGGCGATCTCGAAGAAGAAGACTGCCCGGTCGATGTCGTCCTGCTGCCAAGCCTCGATGGCGCCGACCTTGGCTTGCGGTGCCATTTCACGGAGGTATGTCATGGCATCCTCGCTGCACTGCGGCGCAAGCGCAGTGGCCTGACCGAACGCCGAGTCTGCACCGAGGAGATCCTCGTGCTTCGCATAGTACCGGCCGAGGTAGTACCACACCGTCGGATCGTCGACCCGCTCGTGCACGGTGAGTGCCCGGATAAGCAGATCGTGGGCATCGCGCAGCCGCGCGGCGGCTTCTGCCTCGTCGTCGACCTTGGCCGATTTCTCGAGGTGCTCGAGGGCATCCTCGACGATGCGATGCTCTGGCTCCACGTCGCAGGGTGGCTGAGGTGGTGGCCACTCCTGCGCCAGGAGGGGCCCCGTACAGATGGATAGAACAGCGCCGGTCAGGGTCGGGAGGAACATCCGTCGCAGCGAGACCATAGATCCTCCTCGCGTCTCTTGAGGGAGAGATAATGCCTGACGCGCGAGGCGGCAATCGGCGGGAGGCGCGGCGACTGGAGAGACGCCCGGTGCGCCGCTTCGCGGGTGGTGGTCAGCGGCTCATTCGCGGTCCAGCTCCTCCCGTATCCGCACTAGCAAGTCGCCCAGCGCCCACGGCTTCCGCAAGATCGGCACGGAGGGGTCGAGCACGTGGCGCGCGCCCGACTCGCGGCCAGCGTAGCCGCTGGCGAGGAGGAACCGCACGTCCCCACCCTCCTCAATGAGGGTACGATGCAGCTGGGCGCCCCCAACCTTCGGCATCACGAGGTCTGACACCACCAGATCGACCTCATCCCGGTGCGCCCGGTACAGCTCGAGGCCCTCCTCGCCGTCGGCCGCGGCGAGCACGGTGTAGCCGAACTTCTCCAATACCCGCTTGGCCGAGCGGCGCAGCGTGTCCTCGTCCTCCACCAGCAGGATCGTCTCCGTCCCCCCGGGGACGCCGTCCAGGGACTCGATGGGATCGAGGTGGCGCGCGGCCCCCTCCACTGCCGGAAAGTAGAGTTCGACGGTCGTGCCCTGCCCCACCACACTATGCACGTTGACGAAGCCGCCGTGCTGCTTGGTCAGCCCATATACCATCGCCATGCCGAGGCCCGTGCCCACGCCCGGTTCCTTGGTGGTGAAGAACGGCTCGAAGATCTTGGAGCGCACGTCTTCGTCCATCCCGATCCCCGTATCCCGCACCCGAATGCAGACGTAGCGACCAGGCGCAAGCCACGGCTCGGAACCCGAGCTGGTCTCGGGCACCTCGGGCGGTTCCGTTACCTCGATGCGCAGCGCGCCGCCCTCAGGCATGGCGTCGCGGGCATTCGTGGCGAGGTTGAGGAGTATCTGCTCAACGGCGCCGGCGTCGGCCCGCACGGCGCTCACGGACTCGTCGGCATCGATGCGGATGCCGATGCTCTCCGGGAGCACCCGGCGCATCATCGAGGATAGGTTGGTCACCACGTGCGCCAGGTCGGTCGGCACCATGCGCAGGTCGGCATGCCGGCTGAAGCCCAAGAGCTGCTTCGTCATGGTGGTGGCCTTGCGGGCCGCCTCCTGGATGTCCAGCAGCTCGGGCATCATCTCGTGATGCTCCGCTTCGAGAGTGGCGGCGACCAGCTGAGCGTTGAGTGTGATGACCGACAGCAAGTTGTTGAAGTCGTGCGCGATGCCGCCTGTGAGCTGCCCAATGGCCTCCATCTTCTGCGCCTGTCGCAGCTGCGCCTCGAGCGCTCGCTGCTCCGAGACGTCCTGCACGATCATCTCGAAGAACTCGAGGTTTCCCTCTTCGTCGTGCATCGGGCGGCCGCTCACCCGTACCGTGATGTGCTCTCCGCCCCTGCGCTTCCACTCGAGCTCGAGGTTGTCGATCCGGCCGCTCTCGCGGTACTGCTCCACCAGCCGGGGGCGCTCCTCGGGATGGGCGTAGACGTCCCGCTCCATGTCCACGGCCATCAGTTCCTCCTCCGAGTCGTAGCCGAGCATCTCCACCAGCGCAGGGTTCACCGAGAGAAACCGTCCTTCCGGGCTCGAGCGGTAGATGCCGTAGTTGGCGTGCTCCACCAGCCCGCGGTACTTCGCCTCGGAGCGCCGTAGTACCTCGTCGGCCTCCTTGCGCTCCGAGATGTCGCGGGCAAATGCGATGCTGTAGGCCAAGCCGTCGAACTCCACGTAGTTGGCGGCTACCTCGACGGGGATGAAGCGACCGTCTTTGGCACGATGCCGGGACTCGATGGTGAGGGAGCCGTGCGCCTTGAGGTGGTCCCAGTATCCCAGCCAATGCTCCTCAGGGAAATTGGGGTCGATGCCGGAAACCGATAGCTGCCGCAGCTCGTCGGCCGTGTAGCCCAGCATCCGGCAGGCCGTGTCGTTCACGTAGAAGAACCTGCCGTCGGCGTCCATCCAGAAAGCCGCGTCGCTCGCCCGGTCGACTGCGAACTGGGTGAAGTGGAGAGCGCGCTCGCGCTGCTTTCGCTCCGTGATGTCCCGGCCTACCGACTGCAACTCCACCAGGCCGCCGCGCTCGTCGAAGATCCCGCGATCGGTCCACTGCTGCCAGCTGACCTTGCCGTCGGGAAGGACCACGCGGTGCTCGTCGGTCTCGAGCGGGTACTCCGGGCTCAGCCGCTGGATCTTTTCCAGGATCTGCTGGCGGTCCTCCTCCACCACCTGCGGCAGCAAGCTCGTGCCCACCAGCTCCTCGCTCGTACCGCCGAAGTAGTTGGAGTAAGCCTGGTTGACAAACGTGCGGGTGCCGTCCGGTCGCCAGCGGACGATGAACTCGGTCTGGTCCTCCACGATGGCACGGTAGCGGGAATCCGACTGGCGCAGTGCCTCGTCGGATCGCTTCCGTTCGGTGACGTCCACGGCGATGCCGATGCATCCGGTGGTCCTCCCACGAGCATCGCGCAGCGGCTCGAGCAAGACCTCGTAGGAGTTGCCGCCCCAGTCGAAGTCGTACGAGACCCGTCCCTTCTCCATCGCGAAGCGGTGCATCGCGATGGGCTCGAACCGGGGATCATCGGTCCCGAAGTACTCGAATAGGGTCATCCCCACGACCTGGCCGGGCCGAAGGTTCAGGGCCGAGAGGCCAGCGCCACCCGATGAGGTGAAGCGCAGATCCTTGTCCACGGTCCACAGCAGGGCCGGCACCTGGTCGATGAGCAGCTGCAGCTTGGCTTCGCTGCTACGGCGGCGCTCCTCGGCCCTTGAGACCGCGCTGATGTCGTGGAAGACCTCGAGGACGGCCGGGCGCCCCTCGTACAGCAGTCCAGTGTGATAGATCTGAAAGGTGCGGCCTCCGAGCACGCCCGTGGACGTGATCATGGCCGTCTCGCCAGGCGCCACCCCCTGGTGCAGCGGGCAGTGCTCGCACTGTGAGCGGTCGTCCCGGTAGACCTCCCAGCACTTCTTGCCCACTGCGTCCTTGCTCAGCAGCTGCTCCTGGCGCTCGCTGACGAAGAGCAGAGTCCCGTCGGGCGCGACGATGTCGAAGCCGAGGGGGAGCGCGCTGAGGAGGACTTGGGAGAGCGCCGCGGGCGGGGGGGTCATGCGGGGGGTGGGACGGCCTCACCCGCGGAGAGCGCGCTCTCCTCCAACAGGTCTTGCAGCTCACCGAACACCTGCGGATCCCACCAGCCCTTGTCGACTTCCTCCTGCATCGTCTCCAGCGCGTCGTCCGGCGTGAGCGCGGGCTTGTAGGGGCGCTCCGTCGTCAGGGCGTCGTACACGTCGACCACCTGTAATACGCGGGCGGTTATGGGGATCTCCTCGCCGGCGAGGCCGTCGGGATAGCCCGATCCGTCGTAGCGCTCGTGGTGGTGCCGGATTATGGGCAGGACCAGCCCGAATGACAGGATCGGGGAGCAGATGTGCTCGCCGGTAACGGGATGTTGACGAATGACCTCCCACTCCGCTTCGGTCAGTGGGCCCGGCTTGAGGAGGATCGAGTCCGGGATCGCCACCTTCCCGATGTCGTGCAGCACGCCGGCGCGTTGCAGCGCCGTGGTCTCCTCGACGGTGAGGCCGATGCGCCACCCCAGCGCGGCAGCGTACGCGGAGAGCCGCTCACAGTGTCCCTCGGTGTAGGGGTCCTTCATCTCGATGCTGCGGGCCAGCGCCAGCAGCACCGCCTCCGCCCGCTCCAGCTCGTCGGTGTAGCTCTTCATCCGTAGGAGGGAGCGCACCCGCGCCAGGAGCTCGATGCGGTCGGGTGGCTTGGTGATGAAGTCGTCCGCGCCCGCTTCCAGCCCTCGCACGCGGTCGTCCACTGCCGACAGACCGGTGAGCAGTACGACCGGAATGAGGCGTGTGTCGGGATTTCCCTTGATGAGGCGGCACACCTCGAACCCGTTGAGGTCGGGCATGAGGACGTCCAGCAGCACCAGGTCGGGCTTCACCTGCCGGATCGCCTGGAGCGCGCCGTTGCCGCCGTCCACCGTGGCGACGGTCAGGCCTTCGGCCTGCAGTAGCTTCGCGAGGCTGGTCCGCACGCCGGCGTCATCGTCGACCAGCAGGATGGTTCGATCCATGCGCACCCTGTGCGTGACGGCGTCGGGGGATTGCATCGGTCCCGATCCGGTCACGGGCCCGATATGACGATCATTAACGTCGGCCCTGGGATCGCAAAACCGGGGAATCCCCTACGTGCGCTGCAATGTGGGGTGGGCTAGTTGCCTGCGGTAGGCCCTTTTGGGGACAGAGGGGGTGGCTCGTGGGACATTCCTCCGTGCTCGGGGAGGGCTAGCCGCCGCTCTCCGTCTGTAGCCAGCGCACCGCGTACTGCACCAGCTCCGCGGCCGAGTCCAGGTGAAGCTTGCGCTTGAGGTTCTCGCGGTAGGTCTCAATGGTCTTGACACTGAGGCCCAGCTCCTCCGCTACCTGTCGCGTACCCCGGCCGGCCCCGATCAGGCGAAGCACCGTGAGCTCCCGATCGGTCAGACGCTCGATCGGGGTTCGCTCCCGGCCCCCGCCGCCTCCCACGAGCCGGTGCAGCAGCTTGGTCTGGAGCGTTTCACTCAGGTACACCTCGTTGCGCAAAACCTGGCGCATGGCGTGGAGGATGCGGTCCGGGGGCTCCTGCTTCATGATGTATCCCTGCGCGCCCGCGCTTAGCGTGCGCTCGGCGTATACCGACTCCGAGTGCATCGAGAGCACCAGTACCTTTACTGCCGGCCACTGCTCCCGGATCTGCTTCACCAATTCCAGCCCGTCCGAGCCGCTCAGCGAGATGTCCACGATCGCTAGATCGGGGGGGCCTCGCTCGATGGCAGCCAGCGCAGCTGGGGCGTCGCCCGCCTCGGCGCACAGCTCCATGTCGCGCTCGGCGTCGATCAGCTGACCGAGCCCCTGACGCACGATGGGGTGATCGTCGACGAGCAGCACTTTGGCCTTGGGTCCCTGCGCTTGCCCATGCCTTCCCGTCTGGTTCACGCGATCCCCTCCCTGCCGAGCGTGGGAAACGTGCAGCGCACCACCGTTCCGCCGGACGCCTGCCGCTCGAGCGCGAGCGATCCGCCGATCATGCGTGAGCGGTACCGCATGATGCGCAGGCCCATTCCCTTTTCCTCTTCGAGCGGTTCGGGAATCCCGACGCCGTCGTCCTGTACGGTGAGCGTCGTACGGTCGCCCTCCGAGGACAGCTCGATCGTGAGGTGCTCCGCCTCGCCGTGCCGCACGGCGTTGGTCACGGCCTCCTGCGCGATGTGGTACACGTGGCCGCCGAGCACGCGATCGGTGATCGCCACCGCCTCGTCGGCCCGTACCGCGCACGAGATGTCGAACAGCATCTCGGCGTTGGCTCCCAGATCCTCCAGGGCCCCGGCGAGCCCCGCCGTCTCCAGAGCGGCTGGGTAGAGGCTTCGCGAGAGATATCGCGTCTGGGCGATGGCCCCATGTGCCAGCAGCGCGATCGCCTTGGCGTCCGCGGCCTCCCTCTGCTGCCGCGACGTGAGCTTCCGCTCCAGCGCCGTGAGGAGGAACGCCATGCCCGTGAGCTGCTGTCCGAGGCCGTCATGGAGGTCCTGCCCGATACGCCGCTGCTCCCGCGTGCTCACCTCGAGAATCTCCTCCTCCAGGCGCTTGCGCTCGGTGATGTCATGGATGATGCCCTGGTAGCCGATCACGCTCCCGTCCCGCCCACGGCGCCGGCTGGAGGTGAGGAGGCAGTCGATTACCGATCCGTCCTTGCGGCGCAGCTTGACCTCGAAATCGCGCACCGATCCGTCCTGGGCTACGGCTGCCTGGAAGCGGTCGCGGTCCCGCGGCTGGTCGTAGAGCTCGCGGGCGTTCAGGCGCTCGAATTCCTCGGGCGCGTAGCCGAACAGCTCGCAGGCGGCCTGGTTGAAGTCCACGAGCTCGCCCTTGGTGGTCGTGATGTAGATGGCGTCTCTGGAATCCTCGAACAGCGCACGGTACCGCTGCTCGCTGTCCCGCAAGGCCTCTTCCGCCTTCTTGCGCGCCGTGATATCGCGGCACGTGATGCGCAGCTCGATGGGGCCACCCCGCACCCCGGTGGCGACGCGTACGCGCTCCTGCACCCACAGGACGGAGCCGTCCTTGCGGACCTTGCGGAACTCCAACTCACTCGCCCCGCCGCCACCGGCGCGGAAGATCTCCGCCACCTGTTGCTGCACGCGTGCGAGGTCATCGGGGTGCACCACGACCCAGACGGGACCGCCCACCAGCTCGCGCGGCTCGCACCCGAGGCAATTGGCCCCAAACCGGTTCACCGAGAGGACCGTGCCGTCCTCGGCCACGGTGAAGTGCATGTCGGGTGAGTTGTCGTACAGGTCTTGGTAGCGCTCTTCGCTCTCCAGGAGCGCCTTTTCGGCGCGCACTCGCTCCCGGGCGGCCGCCTCCAGCTCGGCGACGCGCCGGCGCAGGGCGGACAGCTCGTCCGCTGGTCGGGTCCTGGTCTTGCTGCCGTCCGGCATGCTCTCCCCGACGAGTGTCTGACGCTCCAATCTGGGACGGTGCTTGGGACGGTGCTAGGGCATGGGCGCGGAAGGGCCCGCTGCGAGCACGAGCGAGACCACCCAGAGCACCACGCCAATGGCCGCAACCGCTAAGGCCACGTCAATCCATGTGACGCCCAACGACTTCTTGCCGAGTGAGCGCCGCGCGGCTTGACTGACAGTCCACCTCCGTCGGCCCCACACCAACCACCCAGCAACCATGATTGCCACTACCGCGACGGGGCCAACCAGCATCACGAGCACAACTAACCGCATGGGCGGGAACCTACGCGCCCTGGTCTGCGGCGCCAGGCTGCGCTCTGGCTGTTAGACCCGGGCCACCGGGGCACACGGCCGGTCCCTGTGCTGACAGGAAGCCCAGGACAGGGCCCGAGTCCCATCCTGGGCGGTGTGTGCTTTACAGAGCGGGCGACCGGATTCGAACCGGCGACGTCCAGCTTGGGAAGCGGCGACGGCCGTCGCACCCGCGACGGCCGCTCACCCACCAACGTCTTGCACGGCACCAACTTACGCGCAGCAAGCCCGTCGCGCAAGCGACGGCGAAGGACGGTGAAAACCGGCCGTCTTGGCACCACGAGCGACACCGCGAATGAGCTGCGCGAAGCGCTCTGGCGGCTGCACCGCGAGGTGAGAGAAGCCTGACACCCTCGCGGCCCCACTCGGCCGCTTGATAATCTCGTGAGGTGGTCCAAGAGCCCCCCGCTCCAAAACCGGGGGTTGCAGGTTCGAGTCCTGCCGGGCCTGTGGGGTTTCTGAGCGATCCACCCTCGCTCTGGACACACGTTTGGACCAATGGGAGCCGCCGTCGGTCCCCTTGGATGGCCGGCGGCCTTGCCAGGCCTCGGGTCGGCGCTAACCTGTGCGTCTGCCGCGGGGGCCACCCTCCTCCCGCCGGGCAGGCCTCGTCTGACTCTCAAATGTCCCACCCGGAGCACCCGCCGCCCCCTAAAGGGCCTAGCGCGGCCGAGGCACCCGGCGACCTCGCTCAGGGCATCGGCTGAGCGACTCTTAACACGCTCCCGTCCGGCTGGCGATATTCCGCGCTAACCGAGTCACCGACAGCGGCCTGCAATGTACCGTCATGTGGCACTGGTCCTGCTCGAACAGAGGGCAATGACCCGTGCCATTCGTTGGCTGCAGACCCTTTCGGGGTTGCATCACCAAGCCACAATGGAACACTCACCTCAACCCACCGGACATGCGGCCAATTGGCGGCACGCTCCAAGGCTGGCTCCATATCACCGCTGGCGATCTCGATGGTGCCCCAGCGAGGCGTGAGGTACGTGGTGTCGCCTGTGAGATCCTCGATGAGCATCGGCAAGTGGAGCGTGCCGGCGATCTCGTGAAGGTACGGCTCGAGTTCGGTCACCCAGTGTCCGTCGTCCATCCCGACGTTGAAGATCCCGCAGGTGTACTCCGTGCCATCATCGAGGGTGCACCAGGAGGGCCGCAGCAGGAGTTCTTCCGTGTCGCCC
>JABAOF010039821.1_pt1 | contig 26303 bp, 32 predicted proteins | sample 7062171 | NCBI WGS metagenome assembly JABAOF01 (sample SAMN14538628, study PRJNA623070) | marine sediment metagenome | biome: marine biome [ENVO:00000428]; feature: marine pelagic biome [ENVO:01000023]; material: deep marine sediment [ENVO:00002113] | place: India: Gulf of Khambhat ...
CCAGGCAAAACAATAGTCAGTTCGTATTTTCTCATATAAATAAATTAGCACGTTTAACGTGCTGGGAAAAAGTATAGCTTATGTAAATTAAAAATTCAAAGTTCAAAATAAAAAATTGATAAACACTCCGGGAGTGGCTGCATGGACTCTCCCGGAGTGAAATATTTCATTGTTAATATCCTGTAGTACTTGACATTGAGGCTAATTTATGCTAAATTATACTCATTAACACAGACTTATAGTAGGCTTTAGAGGAGCAAGAAAAAAGATAGGTTTTATTAATTAGGTAATATTTTTAACCGCGCCTCTAAAGCGCGGGTTTTTATTTAGGCACCTTAACAACTCTGGTTGGCAGCCAGCTGGCCATAGACAAAAGCGTTGTGGCTAGCCTGCTGCCAATCGTGCTATCCAACTGCTGAGACAAGCTCAGCAAAATCTGGGACAAACCCAATTGGAGGTCTCAAATGCTAGAAAAACTACAGCCCGTTTTGAATCTAGCAGTTTATATCGCATTGTGGTTTAAGTATACCTTCGGATTATCCAATGCCGCTGCGAGTGTCTTGACGGGGATCTCAATAATACTGACGTTGCTTCTTGCGATTTATCTCTGGCGTAAAGCCGCAGCTAAACTGTTTAAGCTGCGGGTCTGGGTAGAGTTTCTTCTTATTTTCGGAGAACTACCCCAAAGTGAACCCCAACTAAAAAAACAGCAGCTTCGGCTCGGGGTCAACAAGGAGCTTAGACGGCTAGCAGAAATCTACGATAAGTCACACACTCAAATTGCTGAATTGCGAAAAAATGTTAGCCTAGACAAACTTACATACACCGAAGGAGCAGGGGCTCAAATTCGCAAAACCGAAAAACAAGACTGGGCAAACCTGAGGCGTTTCCGCCGAGCCAGGTTTATCGCGTCAGAACTTGGGTTTAAAACACTTAAGATAATGAATGACTACACAGATAACAATCTAGATATTGTGAATCAATTAACTGAAGCCCTGTAAATGTCTGTTTACGGATAGCACGCCGGGTTGTGGTAAGGCAGCGGTGTCAGTACACCGAACAGATGAGACAAGCTCATTATTCGGCGTCGACACTATTCCACAACCCAAGCACCACCTTAAGTTCCAACCTTAAACTCAATCACGTCTCGGTTTTGGACCATGTAATCTTTTCCCTCGAGTCTTATTTTTCCTTTTTCTTTCGCCTCCTTCCACCCGCTTCGCGTCGGCTCGCCTTTGCGAGTCGAGGTGGGCCCCCCAATTTTCAAAAGATCATTTACCTGAATTACCTCGGCTTTAATAAATTTCTTGGCAAAATCGGTGTGCACCCGCTCAGCAGCCTCAATCGCGTTACTACCTCTTTTAATACTCCAGGCAGTAACTTCCTTGCCTCCTTTTATAGTATAAAAAGTAATTAAATCCAAAAGTTGATAAGATTTTTGAATCAGCAGTTCCAGTCCAGTCTTCTCTACTCCAATCTCTTCAAGATATTTTCTTCCTTCTTCTGGTTTAAGATCGGTAAGATCTTCTTCAAGTTTTGCCGCAATAACAATTGTTGGATCTTTGAACTTCTCCTCTACTTTGAATCTCCACCGATTCATCGTTTCTTTTTCTGCTACTTGAAGCTCGTTAACATTTAATACATAAATCGTTGGTTTATATTTAATCGCACCCAGTTGAAGTTCTAAATTAACAATCTCAATATCATAGAGAATCTGGTCAATTGTTCCTGGTTGATGAGCAATATGTTGGTGGGGAACATACGAATCAGGAAAACCCCGAGCAATGTGAACAACGGCATTAACTTCTCTTATTTTTCCTAAAAATTGATTTCCCAACCCCTCTCCTTTATGGGCTCCTTTGACCAATCCAGCAATATCGATAAATGTAATTGTAGCTGGTATTGTTTCTTCGGGCTTGACAAGTTTCGAAAGTTTCACAAGCAAGCTGTCTGGAACCGAAACAACTGCTTCGTGCGGTTCAATAGTGGTAAAAGGTCTGGGAGCAGTTTCGGCTAAACGCCTAGCCGCCAACGCATTAAACAAAGTACTTTTGCCGGCATTAGGAAGACCAACTATCCCGACTGATAGACTCATCCCCTTATTTTACCATTAATATAAATACCTGGATGTTGCCACCAATCCTTTATAACTTTTTGAGAGCTTGCTTTGCGGGGGTGAAGTTTTTGTTATACAAAAGAGCTAATTCAAATTGTTCTTTTGCCTTGTTAACATCACCTTGAGTAAGATATATCTCTCCCCTTATTTGATAAAGTTCTGAAAAAGCCCGATTACCTCCATTAATAAGCTTATCTGTAATTTCAAAAACTCGATCATAATTTTTCAGCGCTTGATATGCTCGTATCGGTTCAATTTGGTACCAAAGCATCCTTCTTGGCAAACGTGCCTCCACCCTTTCAAATGCTTGAGTTGATTGCTGATAATCACCAGTGTGATAATAAGCGGTGGATAAATTAAACCAGGGGTAAATGTTTTCTGGATCAAGATCAGCTTCTTTTTGGGCTCGAACTATCGAATTTTTCCAAGAAGCTACTTCATCCTCATCTTTCAAAATTGCTTTAACCAATTTTTCTTTTTGGCTAGAATAAATAATCATATAGGCATAATTAAAAGGCTGCCACATGCTCATAAAATCAAAGTAAGAAATCTTTTTATCTGGGCCGTGGTACGAATCATCCTGAATGATCACTTTTTTGCCCTCATCAAAACCCCTAACAATTCTAAAGTGGCCAATGTCTTCATCAACCCTCAGCCAAGTTTTAACCACAACAGGAATGCCATTGGTAACAAATAACTTGAGAGTTTCAAGATCGCCATTAACCCGATTTTCTGCATTAAGTCCATATTTTTTAGCCCAGTCGGTAAATTCAGAGGTAAAAATTGTTTTATCATCATTGTCACCTTTCGGATGCTGGTAAGGACGCATCTTATCGCCCAACTCTTTTTGCGAAACATTAACCTCATACCAAGATAAAATCATCGAAAGCGTTGCTGGTCCACAGTTGTTAAATGTTTGATAAACTTGACGAGAAGATTTTAGGAGGTGGTAATCACCTGGCTGGCTGACCTTAACGCTAGTAACTGTTTCCCTTTCTTCAACTTGAACTTCTTTTTCAGGAACAGCAAACTTTGTTTCAAGAGGAGGTTCGGGTTTTTTAAGAAGATAATAGGTGCCTATTATTGAAAGACTAATCAACACCAGTACCAAATAAATTCTCTTCATCAATGCTATTATACCCTGAAGAATAGCTAATAATTACCTATCTAAAAATAAACTATTTTCCTTTTTACTTGGATTTCTTGGGTTTTACCCTTTCGACCTTTTCTAACTCAGGTTCTGCTTTCTCAGCCTTCGCTTTTGGCCAGCGAAGTAGTTCGATATGATCAGCAACAACGCTGATGTAGCCCTTTTCGCTTACTTCTAGTCGGCCGTTTACAAAGATTTCTCTTCCTTTGGTAATATGTTCCCTAATAACTTCACCGTAGTGTCCAAAGATGACGATATTAAAAAAGGTCGGCTTGTCACCGGTGCCGCTTACTGCCAACCTAAAAGTAACATAACTAATACCGTCTTTAGAAACTTTCAGTTCTGCATCTTTTGTGGCATTGCCAATAATACTTACTATCTGAAGACCCAAATTTGCTCACCTCCCATCTAACGAAAAATTATTCTCGTTATAACACTAATGTATTATACTTCGTATAATACTTACGCATTATAGGGGCAGTAATTGCAATCCTACAGACTTTATAGTTATTGTCAAGAAGATTTTGTCCCAACTGCTTCAGAGATATTTTTAAATCCCTTTGCAGCCAAAATATCAGCTAATTCGAAATTAATTCTCGATACCAACTGAGGTCCTTGGAAAACTAACCCAGTAATTAACTGAACCAAAGATGCACCAAGAGCAAATTTTTCATAGGCATCAGTTGCTGAAAATACTCCTCCACAACCAATGATCACAAATCGATCTCGATAGTGTTTATAAGCAAGTTTTATAAGCTCATTTGAACGCTCATACGTTGATTTACCACCAAAGTTACCCTTTAAGCCTGATATTTTTTCTATTTCCTCTTCATCAAAACTTGAGTGTTTTCGATCATTTTGCAAATTCCCAAAAATTATACCTGACATTGACGATCTGGCAATTACTTCAAGCATCTTTAAGGTTTCTTTATCTGATTTAATTATCGGCATCTTGACAAATATTGGTTTTTTTATTTCCAACTTATCAACTTCATCAACCAACTCTTTTAAATTCTTCGGTGGGTAAAAGGTAATATCGCCTCTTAAATTTGGGCAACTAATGTTTAGCTCATAATAAGAATGTTTCACTTTTGACCTTTCAAACTTCCCAAAAGCTGACACAATGTCCTTGACGCTTTGTTTTTGAGTTTTCAATTTTAAAGAATTTGTTCTCCCAATACTAATACCAACAGGATAATCAAAGGAGAGGTTTTCGATTCTTTTAATAACAGCCTCTGCACCTGTGCTTTTAAAACCTTTATTAACCAAAAGCGATTTTGATTTAGGTAGTCTTCCTAATCTTGGTGGAGGGTTTCCTTGATATGCCATATTTGTAATTGTGCCAACGGTCTCGAATCCAAAATCCAGTGAGGGAAGAAGTTGGGTTAAATTGGCTTCATAGTCAAACCCCGCTGCTAGCCCAATAGGGTTCTGAAACTCAATACCGCTAATTTTTTGTTTTAATGAGCTATCTTTGCCTCTATAGGCGTAGTCTAAGGCCTTTTTAGTAAATTTATATCTACTAATACTTGCTCCAAAACTGATGGTGAAATCGTGGATTTTTTCTGCTTCAATCAAAAAAAGTATTGGTCTTAAAAAGTACTTATACACAAAAGCTGTCTTCAAAACGAATAACCTTTTTCTTTCCTCACTAAATAATCTTTGAACGAGGAAAAAAATAATCAAGCTTATCAGTGCTGATCCCATACAATAAACACATATTCTGCCAATAACAATAATTTGAAGATAAACAAAATAAATTGACGCAAAAAAGCCAATTGTGCTCTGAATTAAAATTAAATATTTAATCAAACGACGCTCGTTAACCAACATTGATACAAGAAACAAGCTAAGAAGTGAATAGTGAAACAATCCTATCACTGCCAGTGGGACTCCAAAGACGTAAGCGTACTTACTTGTTAGCACCTGCCCGCAATCGATAAATGCGTAAGTAGTACAAGGAATAATAATCTTTCCATAATGCTCCAAAGTCAGATAATAAGAATCGATTATGCCAAGTATTGAAAGAGTCAACAACCAGCCAATTTTTGATCTATTTCGGATAATTTGTACCATTGATCATAAAATTATACCAAGATTAACAAAATTATGTGGCTACCCAAAAACTAGATTACTCCTTAAAGTTGATATTGTAATCCAAAACTGGTGGGGTAAGGAGGTTTTCTTTTAGTTGTGAAGTTGACAATTCACGCTCCAGAACCTTGACGTCTTCTTCAAGCTGTAAAACAAGTTCGTCTTCGGCGTAAATTGAAGGCTTATAGGGGGTAAATTGGGCAATCGATGGAGTCGGAACTCCCCCATTATCACCCACCTCTTTTTGGACTATTGTTTTCATTACCATCGAAGTTATATATAAAAGTAATATCAAAAACAAGATAACAAAAAACCCTTTAGCAATCTTTTTTATTAATTCGGAATTAAACTTGTCTTTGATCGAAGACCTAACGTTTACAACAACAGGAATATTTTCCGAAATTTTTGGATATAAAGTTGAGCGGACCTTACCGAATACCTTTCCAGTAATATCTTTAATCTTGCCAATATCTTGGCTGATCTGGTCTTGCGTTTGATCCACCTCTCCCTTTTTTGGCAATCCCCGCCTTACAAGATCATCATGTGGTAAGTGTTTTCCTCCCATAAACTTACTCTGCTGTCATTATTTCTCTAATTATCTCTTTAACAAAAGAGCTTGCTTCTTTGAGATACTGCTGAGATTCTCCCAGGATTTGTAAAACTTGGTTAAGCGTCTTTTCATCTCCCCTACCCCGAGAACTCGCTTCTGAAATCTCATCTTTTGCCTCATTTTGCTTTTCTTCACTTCTTCCAATCATGTTTTCTGTTTCGAAAATCCAACGATCAATAACTTGTATCTTTCTGGTACTAAATTTATACTCTAATCTTTCTTCACTTTTAATTGTATTTACTTTATCTGCCGTGGTAGAAAAAATTTTATTAAGCCTTTCTCGAAAGTGACTCACCCGAGCATTTGGGATCTCCGCCAGAGCCTCATAAATTAACGGCTCAATGGACCGATGTTGTTCTTTTGCTTTGTCTGAATCACTAACTAAATCTTCTAAACTACCGGCACTACTTAGTTTTCCTTTGTGTTCTGAAAACCAGGAAATCTCCCCATCAATTCGTGATAATAAATCTTTACGTGTATCGCCATCCATACCTTCAATTTCTTTTACTCTCTCCACCAAAGATCTCAAATAATAAATCACCACATCATCCCTGGCTTGTAGCATTGTTAAAGTTGCCACTTTAGCATTATTTTGGGCGGTTAAAGTTTTAAACTTTAGATATTGGGATCTGGCTAATAGATAGTCATCGTGAGCATTGCGGTAGTCTTCTAATTTTTGAGAGTATTGACCAAATACTTTATTAAATTCCGGTCCTGGTAATCCTTGAGATAATACTTTGGGAGCCAAGATTAAAAACACTAAAGCAATAATTCCAAAATAAGTAGCTGTCTTTCTAAGCATCAAATTATTTTACCTTTAATAATATCTTTTCTACAAAACCTTAAGCTGATCAATAGAAAGATCAAAGTAGTTTTCGATCAGTAAGTCTGCACCCTTAAGCTTTTGGGCATGCTCCGAATCCCTTACCAATCCTATTGCCTTCATTCCTGCATTATGGGCAGCGTCTATCCCAGCCTTTGAATCTTCAATAACAATACAACACCCTGATTCAGCACCCAGTTTATCAGCAGTAATTTGGAATATATCGGGGCTTGGTTTATTAAGAATTACCTCCTCGGAGGTGGTTATTGTATCGAAATAGCTTTCAAGTCTAAGTTTATCGATAATTTCTTCTACTACCCACCACTCATTAGAGGTAGCCAAAGCAGTCAATATGTTCGACTGACGAAGCCGATAAATAAAATTGGAAAATCCAGCTTTTGTATCAACATCCCAGAGCCTTTTAAGATAAGCCCTCTGTGTCTCGAGTGCAAGTTCATCAAGGCTTTTTTTGGTTTTTATTTTGAATTTTTTTAAAAAAATTCGCCAATTTTCTTTTACTCCGATTCCCCCCACGTGAGGATAGAGGCTGGCAACTTCTACGCCCAGATCTTTCAAAATTTCACCAAAGGCCAAACCATACTCATCCTCGTCTCCAATTACTGTGCCATCTAAATCAAAAATAACAGCTGATATTTCCATTTATCTTAATAACTTATCTTTATCTTCCCCCCACTGTAGGTTACCTCAAAAGAATTTAGCGATTTAATCTGAACCTTATAAAGATTGCGACCTCTCCAGAAAGGCAGATTCCCTGATGAAACCTGCTCAAAAGAAACATTATCTGTGGTTGATATTTCACTTCTATCAACCGCGATTTTATTAGTATCATCATAAAGTCTTGCAAATACCTGTCCGTTACCGTGAGCAACTTTTAGCCAAGTCTCCCAGGAAACAGTGGCGTCTTTTCCATAATCATTCTCGACATCAATATAAACTCCTGAGACTTCAATATCCACCCAATCAGTACTTGTTGTGGTTGCCGTTGTACCCATTGGGATATAGGTGGTTCCGCCAGGTTCGGTGACAACGGTTTGCTTTTCAACAACTTTTTGCGTGGGTGCAGCTGAAATTGTGGCAATAGCTTGGGCAATAATATTGTTGATATCATCAAGACTCAAGCTCTGAGTAGCGCTTTCAGTTTGTGCTACTTTTGGTCCTAAATCGAGAGTCTTTAAACTGTTAATATCTGAGGATAGATTTTCAACCTTGAGATATAGATAAATAAATCCAACAAAAAGAAGTATTATACCAACAACCAAAAAGGCTTTCAGAAATAAATCAAATCTATTATTTTTATTTTCCATTTCGAGCAGGTTTAATGATGGGGCTTTTCTTTGTATCTTCAACCAAATATCCTTTTGTCTGAATTTCCTTTCGAACCTTATCTGCCTCTTTAAAATTACCTTTTTTCCTTAACTCCTCCCGTTTCCTTACTAGCTGTTTAATTGTTTTTGGCACTTTTAATGCTACTGATACTTTTGCTAACCCTAATCCCAACACTTTATCAAACTCTAGAGTCAAGTCAAGTTTATCTGTGTTAGGAATATTTGACTTCGCCACCTCCCAAAGGACAGCCAAAGCTCCCGGATAATTCAAGTCATCAGCCAGGTTTTTAACAAACTTCTTTTTGAAACCCTCTATCTTATCCAGCTTACTCTCGGACAATTCGGTTCTTGATAATCTTTTCCAGGTACGAATTAAGTTTACTAATCTTTCGTAGGCATTCTTTGCGCCATCAAGCGCTTTCCAACTAAAAACAATTCCTTTTCGATAGTGGGAATTAAGTACTAGATATCTAAAGTGCATTGGATTATAACCTTTCTTAATCAAATCATCGATGGTATAAATATTTCCCAGGCTCTTGCTCATTTTTTCTCCCCTTAACGTCAACCATTCATTGTGAAGCCAATAATTTGCTGTTTGTTTTTTATAAGCGCCATATGCTTGGGCGATTTCGTTAGTATGATGAACAGGAATATGCTCCCTTCCTCCAGTGTGAATATCAAAGCGATTTCCCAAATATTTTGTTGACATCGCTGTACATTCAACATGCCAGCCAGGATAGCCTCTACCCCAAGGACTATCCCATTGCATAATATGTTTCGGGTTACCCACTACCCACAAAAAGAAGTCCCAGGGAACCTTTTTCTCAGGATCATCTTCTACATCTTTCCTTTTCTTTTGTTTATCAAGGCTCAAGTTGGCAAATTCAGCATATTTTTTAAATTTTGAAGTATCAAAAACCAAACCCATTTTTGTTTTATAGGTAAAGCTGTTTTTCTCAATTAATTTTGCTAGTTTAATTTGATCTTCGATATGCTCTGTTGCCCTTGGTAATACATCGGGCTTTTGAATATTTAAATGCTCTAAACTGCTCAAAAATTGTTTAATGTATTTCTCAGCTAAATCCCAAACACTCAAACCTTCTCTTCTGGCGCCCTTTTCCATCTTATCCTCACCAATATCCTCATCAGACGTCATATGGCCAACATCGGTAATATTAACCACCCATTTAACTTTAAACCCAAGGTATCGGAAAAATCTCACCATCGTATCCCAATGAATATAGGCATACATATGGCCAATATGTTGATTCCAATAAACTGTTGGGCCACAGGAATAAACCCCCACCTTACCCTTTTTAAGGGGAATAAACTTATTCTTCTTTTTTGTCAGTGTATTGACTAAATAAACATCAGGCATAAGGCTATTTTAACCTATATGAAGTGGTAGGTACAGGTTTTTATCGACGTTTTCTGAGGGCTTCAGGAGTTTTATGTACACCAACTGTAGGAAGTCCTCGGGTTGGTACACTTTCTGGTAGCTTAGGTTTTCCGGGTTGGCTAATTACTGGCTTTGGAGAGACTTCTGAAGGTTCTACTGAAACACTTTTCCTTTTGCGCTCCTCACGATGTTTTTTAATCTCTTCCCTCATCTGAATTGCTCTTTTTCTAGCCTGGGCTTTGATTTTTTTTGCTTCATCCGGAGGAACTTCTTCCACCTTGCCATCTTTTCTGGTCATCACTTCCTCTATTGGTGAGGGTGTCGAAGAAGGTTCTTTAGTCACTGGTTCACCAACGATTTGTTTTTTAGCAGTTTCTTTTACTCGCTCAAGCTCCTCAACAGCGGGCTTAATAACTTTCTTTTTCACTTTTTTTACAATACTTTTAGTCATCCTTTTTGCTACCTCTCACATTGGCCTTCTTCCCTCAAGAGCCTCAGCCAATGTCGCTTCATCTGCATACTCCAAATCCGCCCCTGTCGGAATCCCCATTCCCAGTCTGGTTATCTTTAACTTTTTACTTTTGAGTTTTGACATTTGGGTTTTGAGCTTTTTACTAATATACATTGCGGTGGCGTCACCTTCCATTGTCGGATTGGTGGCAATAATCACTTCTCTGATAGATGAATCCTTAGCGGGTTGACTATCACGAACTCTGTCAAGTAAATCTTTAATATAGATTTCGTCTGGGCCGATGTTTTCCAAGGGAGAAATTGCACCGTGAAGAACATGGTAGAGGCCTTTATATTTTCCAGTTCGCTCAATCGCTAAAATATCCAATGGTTGCTCCACAACCAAAACAGATGAGAAATCACGACTTCTGTCAGAACAAACTGGACATGGGTCACCCTCGCTTACGTTACGACACACCGAACACAGAACGGTGTCTTTTTTCAAATTAGACAAAGCATCGGCAAAAGAATCAAGTTCTCCTTGTGGAACATGTAATAAATAGTATGTTAGCCTCTGGGCAGTTTTTGGCCCAATTCCAGGAAGTTTCTGAAAAGCTTCAATCAGAGCTCGTATTGGCTTCGGAATTTTCATATTATATTCTGGAGTCCCGCTTCGCGGGACGATAGAATCCCGTTATTATTAGAATATGGTCTATCGCATAGCTCCAGATTAAATGATACCAAATAAGTACACAGTCTACATAATGTCAAACAAACGAAATACTGTCCTCTACGTTGGTATGACTGACAATTTGTATAGGCGAGCTAAACAGCACAAGGGCCAATATAAAGGATTTACAGAAAAATACAACGTGGTAAAACTAGTTTATTTTGAATTTTACGATGATAAAAAAGCAGCAGTCAAAAGAGAAAAACAAATAAAAATTTGCTAGTGGATTACCCTCCGAGTAATCCACTCAATCCACCACCCATTTCCATCATTTTTTTAGCTGCTTTCTTCTGCACATTTTTCATTGCTTTATTGATAACCTCTAGCAAATCCCCTTGCTCTTCTCCATCCACCTCTATATAAACAACCTGTTGTGCTCCATTCACCTTTATCTTAATGCCACGACTTTCCTCCACGTGCTCGATCTGCTCCAGCTCTTTTTGAAGCTTCTTTGCCTGCTGGCGCATTTTGAGAAGGTCTTTTCCTTGTTGAAATTTGTCGAACACAAGCCAATTTTACTCCGTAAAATTGGAAATCCGAAATTCTAATTTCGAAATCCCAAACAAACTCTAATTTCCAAAATTAAAAATTCTAAACTGTTTTGATAATTTTAAAACATTTGAATTTTGACATTGTTTCGAATTTAGTGCTTAGTGCTTCGAATTTCCTGAACATAAAAAGTTCAGGAGCCAAATATCTCTTTCGCGACCTTAATTATATCCTCATCATCTGCTTCGGTCAAAGCCAAGTCTGATCGAGCCTCTTTCGCCAACCCAGTCTGACTAGACTCTCTCGAAACAGGGCCAACATTGGTACCTTCAGATTCATTTCCAACTTTCCGATCTATCTTTCTTGGCGGCTCAGTGAGCATGCACAAAACCTCGACATTGCCACCTAATACTTCAGAAATAACCTCTTCTAAAACTAATTTATGTTGAACACTCTCTAAGCGTTCTTTATGAAAGCGATAAAAAACGCCAAGCTCGAGCGTTCTTCCATCATATTTGACCGGCTTTGCAGCCCGGAGTAAAGCCTCTGTGGTAGTATTTCTGGGCTTTATTTTCGAAAGAATAGTCATCCAAACATCATCAGAAATTTCAGCGGGCTGCCGCTCACCCAGATCTTTTCTTAGAAAATTTTTCACTTCTTGCTTATTTTTCTGCATTCTTCTTTTGGCACTACGAACACTCTTTACCCCACTTGTCCTTCCCGTACTTAAGTCTCGCCTCCCCCCATCATCCAAACGACGATCAACTTCTGACTGGCACCATTCAACAATGGCAATCTCTATGGGAATCTGCTCAATCAACGCTGTCGGTACCTCTCTTGAAGCCTCAGAAAAAAGTTTGATTAATAGGATAAGGTCTTGCTTTGAAAATTCATCTAAATCCTCCCCACCAACTCCAACTTTAGCCAACAGCGCAGTCCTTAATCTTGAAAGAACTACTTCTAAAAAGGTTCGCATTGAAGCTCCGCCTGTGGCTACTTTCTCAACCTCCTCGATAGCTTTTCTGACATTTTTTTCCGCAAGTAAGGAAAGGAATTTGTCAACGTCAATTGTTTTTCTTTGAAATAAGAATTCTTCAACTTCATCTTTTTTAAGTGGAATCTTTTCGGTAACCATCTGCTCAAGGATTTTGTCAGCATCTCTAAATGCACCGTCAGAAGCCCTAGCAATTAATTTCAAAACATGCTCATCTACTTTTAATTTTTCCCCCTTAACTTTTTTCAGCAGAGAGCGCACTATTTCTTCCAGATTAGCCTTGCCAAAAACTAAATTTTGGGTTCTTGATCTAATTGTCGCGATTAACTTCTCAGGATTGGTTGTTGCCAGGATAAACATTACATGCCCTGGTGGTTCTTCTAAAGTTTTAAGCAATGCATTTGAGGCTTCAGTAGTTAACATGTGGGCTTCGTCAACAATATAAACTTTCTTTTTGGCTTTTGCTGGTGCGAGCTTTACCGCATCACGAAGCGCCCGAACATCGTCTATTCCCCGGTGACTTGCGGCATCCAATTCGATGACGTCAATATTGGCTCCTTTTTTAATAAGCTTGCACTGTGAACACTTATTACAAGGTTCAATTGAGTTCTTCCTTCTCTTTTCGCAATTAACGATTTTTGCTAAGATTCTTGCTGCTGAGGTTTTTCCACCTCCTTTTGGTCCTGAAAATAAAAATGCATGGGGAATTTTCCCTGACTTAACAATCTTTTTCAGAGACTCCCTCACGTTTTCTAAATCCAGCTCATCGATTTTTTGCGGACGATATTTTAAGTAATAAGTCATGGTTATATGGTTATATAGCTGTATGGTTGAAAAGTTCTTCTAAACCATCTGACCATTTAACTATTTAGCCATTTCTCCTAATGATGTATTCCCATCAGATGTTGTGCGCCATGTTTTAGAAGCTCTTCGATTTTTTGATTTATCCTTTTCCCCTCCTGCTTAGCTTCTTCAACTACTTTGGGATAACAAATAACTATCTCTCCTAATTGAATCAAAGCCTTCGGAGGATATAAGAATTTCCCTTTTACCTCATCCGCGGTAAATGATAGAACGTTGTGCACTTTATTATCTTTTAAGTATTTTTTCGATAAGTCAAGCATCTTTTTTTCACCCACCAACGAAACAGATACAACGCTATCAGAAACTATTCCTTTATCCTCTAAAATTTTCCGGAGTGTTAACTTTAGTTTTTTTGCAGAAATGGGATAACTTGACTGTTTATTTACGTAAACTTTAATCATGGCAAGATTTTTAAGCTACCTAGGTGGATTATGAGGTCAAGTGTTGCTTGACTAATTCCGCTACCATCTTCCCATCGGCCCGTCTTTTTGTTTTCGACATAACTTGACCCATAACTTTGCCGAAATCTTTTGCACCAATTGCACCGGTTTCCACCACTACTTCCTCAACTATTTTTTTCAGTTCTTCCTCCGACATTTCCTCGGGCAAAAACTCTTGAAGAATTATCAGTTCCTTCTTTTCTTTTTCGGCACGATCTTTTGCACCGGCTTTTTCATAGGCCTCAATTGCGTCACGGCGCTTTTTTGCTTCTTTTTTAACAACCCCTAATTCCTCTTCTTTGGTTAGTTTATAAGCTTTAGGATCTGCACCCACTTTTGCTCTTTTAGCAATCTCTGCATTTTGGAGGGCCGCCGAAAGCAACTTAAGGGTCGAAAGGCGAATCTCATCTTTTGCTTTCATCGCTTCAACAATCTGTTTCTTTGTAGTCTCCGAAATCATTTTTTAATATTCTTTCTAATCCTTTCCGCAATTGCTTTCATTTCAACCTCAGTAAATTTTTCGATTCTTTCAAGATCAATCACAACATCATGGAGATCATTTTTGTATCTTGGAATCATCCTTATATGCGCGTGGGGAACCTCGAGTCCTAAAGTTAGAAAACAAATCCACTCAGCGCCAAAAGCTTTCTGAGCTGCTAATCCTACCCTCTTTGCGGCTTCAAAATAACCTCCAAAGTTAGGAACATTATATGTCCAAAGATAGTGTTTTTTTGGAATAACCAGGCTGTTTCCCTTAGTCAGGGGCCGAATATCTAAAAATGCTAAGAAGTTCTTGTCTTCGTAAACTTTATATGATGGGATTTCTCCTTTGACAATTTTACAAAAAATGCAATCCTCCATCGTTTCAAATATATCAACTTGTGAAAACTGTAACAAGAGGCAAGTCAGACTTGTCAAGGGGAAAATTGTAATTAGTAAATAGTAATTTGTAATTTGAGAAAAGAATAATCCACGAAATTATAATAGCTTAAAATGCCGTTAATAATTTGATTTCGATGAGGCATTAAAATCCCGTGTGAACGCAGCTACCATGACGAACTGAGTGAATACTTCTTATTATTAAAGCAAACAGATGTCTGACACCTTGAGCGTGGGCGAAAGGGAAGTTCTGTTTGCATTGGATGAACGAAGTGAGTAAGTGGAGACCGTTCACTAGGGCGTCCTTTCTTGGTTCATTCTTTGGACGAGCAAAGAATGAATATAATTATCTTGGACAAGACAGTTATTATCTATTTTAAATTTGTTGAGTTGAAAAAAGTAATTTATAAATAGAAATTGCAAAAAATAAAAAAGACTTCGCTTTCTGAGCGCCCATGTTCAAACCACGAAGTCTTACTGTTGATTACTCATCCTCTCGCGTTTGTCTCTATCCCGATTCAATCGGGACACAAAAGAGCGCGAGAGGAATGCCCGGTGTCAATGTAGGTATGATGATCTTGCCCTCTCGGCAACTCTTACCTACTGATGACGACAGGTTATTTTCCTGTCTTCCTCTTGTCCTTCTGCTTCTTTTTGGTACGTTTCTCATCATGCTTTCCTTTACCAAAAAGACGTGATGCTATCACAGGTACACAAGAAAGGGCAGCGATAGTGAGAGCCATCTCAGCAACCTCTTTATCCATCGGACACCTCGCTTTATAAATTTTAAGAGCAACAACAGCAGCTATATTTTACCCAAAATATGGTTAATATCAAATTCAGATAAGCTTCGGAGTCAATCTTAGAGAAGCGACATTATGGTGCGGGCTAATTTGGTTGGATCGTGACGGATAAGACTTCTGGTTAGCTTATCACTTTTTGGTTTTTCAAAAACCTTATTTGAGATAAAATTTCTTCTGATAATTTCAAGGTCGCTGGCTTTACCTAAATCATCTTCCACTGGATATGCATTTTCCTCTTTATATCTTGCCAAAACCCCTTTGGGATATTTTTTAGTTTTATTCACTAAACAAACATCGATTGCTCCTTTTCCTAAGTATCTCTCAATCTCAACAATATGGTCCCTTGCACTGAAACCATTCGTTTGACCAAACCGAGTCATTAAGTTCATCACAAAAACTTTTTTAGCTTTGGATCTATGAATAGCCTCGGAAACTCCTTCAATAATTAAATTACAGATAATACTGGTATAAAGATCTCCTGGCCCTAGTACTATCAAATCAGCCTGTTTAATTGATTGAAGTGCACGTTTATTTGCCTTCGCCTTTGGGATTACCTCAAGCTCAACAATCCTGTGTTTGCCCAAATCTTCATCTGGTTCGTCAATATAGCGCTCACCCAAAACTTGCCTGCCTGTTTCGTATCGGGCAACAAGGTGGACATCGTCAAATGTTACCGGGATCACTTCCCCCTGAACATCAAGCATCTCGCTTGTTTTTTGAAGAGCTTTTTCCTGATCTTGATAAATATCAGTCAGTGCAGCCATAAAAAGATTGCCAAAAGTCATCCCAACTATTCCTGTTCCTTGGTTATATCGATAGGTAAAGAGATTTCTTAAAAGCTCACTTGATTCCTCTGATGCCAAAGCAACCATCACTTGTCTTATGTCAGAAGTAGGAAGCAGTCCAAATTCGTCTCTTATCACTCGATTGCTTCCCCCAGAGTCGGTCATCGAGACAATTGCGGCGAGCTCAACCGGATATTTTTTAAGACCAGAAAGTACGGTATAAGCACCAGTTCCACCACCAATAACAACAATCTCCTTCTTTCTATTCATAAATAATTATCAATAGTTCACTTTATTCTTGACGATCTCTTTTCCAAATCCTCACCAATGCACTTATTAAAGAAGTTCTTAGTTTTTTCTTCGATGTACCTCCAATTTTTTCTAAAACCTCTTCTTGATTCAACCATTTATTCTCTGGCTTTTGGGGAAAAAAATACAGTCTAACTATTCTTAATTGGTTCTTATCTAAAACGTCATTGAGGTTGAATTTCCTTTGTCGTCTTATCTGTTTAAGCCACTCACTGATTCGGCCCCGAAAACGAAGATCAAATGGACGATGAAATATTTCAAATTGCTTAATTGCCCGATAATCTCCAATCCGAGGTTGTGGGGGAAGCCTTTCCTTTCTTACTTTTGTAACCCCGCTAAATTTAGGCAGCAGTAGTTGTCTTGCCATCGCCACTATCTTTATTTTACCCCAAAATACAGCCTATATTAAGGGTCAATATGCTTGCCCAAAGTACCAAATATAACTTGCCTGTTTCTGGCAATAAATACACTTGCCTTTTTGTTTCTTTGCATTCAATGGTTTAATTCGGGTGGTAGTTTTTGTTTCAGTTTTAATTTTCGCTTCACACTTTGCCTTCTCACACCAAAAAGCTTTGATAAATCCTTTGTTTTTTTTCATTATATTTTTGAAGTCTTTGTAACTGCTGGCTGTTCGAATATTTTTCTTAAGAAACTGCCTCGATTTTTGGTACATCTTATGTTGAATCTCTGCAAGCATCTCTTCAAGTTTCTTACCAACTTGACTTAGCCTGCACACTCTATCTCTCTCACCACTTAATCGAAAATTAATTGTCACCATCTTTTCGTCAACTTCTCTTGTCCCAACAGAAATTATTGTTGGTATTCCCTTGATTTCTGCTTCGTTTATCTTCCAGCCATAACTCTTCTCAGGGTCTTTCTCAATTACTACTTTTCCTGGAAAAACACTCTCAAACCCCTCAATCTCCTGTTTTACCCTCTCACAATACTTAAGAATTTTCTCGTCTTTCTTTCCCAGTACTGGAATAATTAAACATTTAATCGGTGCAAGTCTTGGTGGTATCAGAAGACCATTGTCATCTCCATGAATCAATATCATTCCCCCAATTGAGCGCGTTGAAAGGCCCCAGGAAGTCTGATACACGTTTTTTACTTTTCCTTTTTCATCCTGGTATTTTATATTAAATGCCTTTGAAAAGTTATCTCCCAAATGATGTGAGGTCGCACCTTGTAGGACCTTCCCATTAGGCATTAAAGGCTCTATTGCATAGGTGTGATCGGCTCCAGCAAATTTTTCTGCTTCACTTTTGATACCAGTTAAACCGGCCATAGCAAAAACTTCGTTGTATAGTGTCTCATAAGCATTTAAAGCATCACGAGTCATTTGCTCTGCTTCATCATAAGTTGCATGGGCAGTGTGGCCTTCCTGCCATAAAAACTCCAAGGTACGCAAGAAAAAATAGGTTCTTTTTTCCCATCGAACCACATTATTCCATTGGTTAATTTTTAAAGGGAGGTCACGCCACGAGGAAATCCACTTGGCATACATCTCATACATAATTGTTTCTGAAGTAGGCCTAACAGCCAAAGGTTCGGCTAGTTTTTTCCCCCCTCCGTGAGTGACTACCGCTAGTTCAGGGGCAAAGCCTTTGACATGCTCTTTTTCCCGCTGAAGAAGCTTCATGGGGATAAAAAGAGGAAAGTAGGCATTCTCCACTCCAAACTTTTCAATCAATTTATCAAACTCTCGCTGAACTGTTTCCCAAATAGCGTAGCCGTATGGCCTGATCACCATCGTTCCCCTAGCTGGTCCGTAATCAGCCAATTCTGCTAGTTGAATCACCTGATTATACCAACTGGCAGTATTTTTGCTTTTTTTGATTAATTGTTTTTTCTCAAAATCCATTCTCATTCTTTATTATTGTATACTAAAACTTTTATCAATCTTATTTTAAAACTGTCTCAATAAATTGGGAAATACCACCAGCTGAAATTAGTCTTTGAATATCCAAAGCAGTTATTGCCAAAAGGATGAAAATCAAAATTAGCATCCCAACTTTATGAATTGTTTCTTCTATCTTGGGAACAACTTTTCTGCCAAAAACAGATTCTATGGCAATAAACAAAAGCCTTCCCCCATCCAATGCTGGAAAGGGAATAATATTTAAAATTGCTAAATTCACCGATAAAATTCCCGTGAAATTAATTAAGGCTACTATTCCAAATTTTGCTGCTTGAGAAGTGATAGCATATATCCCTACCGGTCCTGCAATACCCTTGGGAACATTCCCCCTAAATAGATTTACTATTACCGTAAATATTCCAATCGCCACTTCACCACCCCAAAAAACTGCCTCGCGGAAACCATAATAAATCCCTAAAAAAGGCCTTTGCCAAATTGGTGGAAAATAAGATTCAAAAGAGGTAATTACTACTCCAATTGGACCTTCTTCTTCTGGGTGTTCAATTCTTGGAGTTAAAGCTACCCCAACCTCTTCTCCACCTCTTTCAACTACTAAATTGATCTCTTCACCTTTGTATCTTTCTACAACACTGACAAACTGATTGGTTGAAACAATCTCCTCTCCTTGAACCACTTTAATTACATCATCAGCTAAGATTCCGGCATTCTCTGCTGGTGAATTCTTTGATATCCCAATTACTTTAACGTCATTTGACTCTCGAGGTATGCCAGTGTGGGTATAAACAACTGCAAAGGCAACTACTGCTAAAGCAAAATTCATAATTACTCCAGCTATCGTCACTGTACTTCTGGCTTTTTTATCTTTATTAATAAATGCTTTTTGAGGCTTGGTAACACCCTCTTCAGAATGTTCACCGTGGAGTCGCACAAATCCACCAAACGGCAATAGATTGATAGAATAAATGGTATCACCTACCTTCTTCCCAATTATTCTTGGCGGTATTCCAATACCAAACTCTTCAACCCAAACACCCACTTTTCTAGCGGCGATAAAATGACCCACCTCATGAACCAAAATAAGGATCGATATAACTATTAATGCGATTACTAAGGAACCTGCCATATCTTATGAAGTAAGTATAATCCAGTAAGTATTATCGAGCAAGAAAACTAAATACTAGTAATTTCTCGCTTTTTTGCCTCACCTGCTTCGTCAATTTTTCCGATAAACTCATCAGTAAGTTCCTGAAGTTGCTTTTCTTCGTTGAATTTTTCATCTTCACTTAATTCTTTTCTTTCGAAGCAAAGTCGAATATCTTTCATCGCCTCACCCCTAACTTGCCTTATCATCACCTTACCATTTTCAAGTTTTGTACTAAGTAATTTCACATATTTTTCCCGATCTTCGGTCGTCAAAGGAGGAATGTTAATTCTAATGATCTCGCTATCGATCACAGGACTGAGTCCGATATTGGCAGCAAGAATACCCTGCCTAATTTCTCCAATAATTGACTTATCCCAGGGATCAAAAATTATTGTCTGTTGATCTTGGGTATTAATGGTTCCCAATTCATTAATCTTTAATTTTTGCTGTCCCGCATAAACAGAAACCTCCAAATCCTCAATAATTGCTGGAGTCGCTCGCCCTGTTCTTACTGAAGCAATGTCGCTCAATACGAGGTCTAAGACATCTTGCATTCTTTTACGGACGTCATCCTCATTCATAACTAAAAAGGTTTCACTTTTATGTCACAAATTTCACAAATTTCCACAAATCATCACAAAATTAATTTCGTGTTATTTGCGATTTATTCGCAATATTCACGACATCGGCGTTGAAATTTTTATTAATTATCCGCTTAACTCTAACTCCTTTACTTCCAAAATAAGCAAGAATGCCAAGCTTTAGATTCGCCGAGTTTAGATACATCAGCATCTGTTTTATATCACCCATTCTGAAGCGATTACCTTTCTTTAAATCTAAGGCGATTTTACCATCAATTACAAAATCTATGAAGTGTTTCCCTATCGAATCTCCGTCAACTAATATCTCAATAGTAAATTCTTTTTTAAAGGGAATTTTTTGTTTTTGAAGGAGTTTCTCTGTCGCTTTTTGGTAATGCCTTTCGTGATAACTTCCTCCCAATTGGTTGTAAATATCATAAAGAACGCCTACAACCTTATATGAGAGTTCTCTATAAATAATCTTCATTTCGGGTTATTCGCGAGTAATTCGTGTAATTAGCGACATCATTGGCCGAGCTCTATTCTATAGAGCCTGCCAATGCGGATGTTTTCTCCAGTTTTCACTATCACTTCTTTTACCAAATCTCCTACTTTCTTGCTTGGATCTCTGATAAAATCTTGCTTTGCAAGTTCTTTTGCGTCACGTGCTTCCATTGAAGCAACTTGAAGAGCTAAGTCATGCGCCAGCTCTCGAAACAACTTATTTCTGGCAACGAAGTCGGTTTCACACAAAAGCTCAACCACACTTGCTACTTTACCTGAGTGATGAACATAGGTCTCAATTAGACCTTGGGAGGTTTCTCTTTCTTGCTTTGTTGCTACCTTCTCATAACCTTCCTTTTTAAGTATTTTTTCTGCTTTCTTTTCATCACCACCCTGTTGCTCCAACACATTCTTTACGCGAATCATGGGCGCGCCAGTCAGTTGCCGTAATTTTCGAATTGCATTAACGTCTATCTTTGTCATGATAGAATCAATTCAAAGTATCAAAAGTATCAAATGTATCAAGAGCTTTTAATGGATTTGGCCTTACTTTTGATACCTTTGGTACCTTTCCTACCTTTGACACTCTTACCCTCAAGGATCGCCTCTTTCACCAAGCTTAACACATATTCAATTGCCCGTGTTGCATCGTCATTCATTGGTATCGGATAATCAACTAGTGTCGGATCACTATTTGAGTCAACAATCGCAATTGTCTCAACACCCTTTACTCTAGCTTCTTTAATCGCACCCGATTCTCTTTTGGTGTCAACAACAAACAGAAAATCAGGCAGTTTTTCCATCTCAGCAATTCCGCCGAAAAACCTCGTTAGGCGGGCAATTTCCCGCTCAATCAAAAGTCTTTCTTTCTTGGTGAAAGAATTAAACTCGCCCTTCTGCATTTTATTCTTAAGATCTGCTAATTTTTGAGTTGACTTTTTAATTTGATCAAAATTTGTAAATGTCCCTCCTAACCAACGTTCATTTACATAAAAACAGCCCACCTCTTGCGCAACTTTGGCAATCCATTCCTTTGCCTGTTTTTTGGTCCCCAGAATCAATATCTTTTTTCCTTGTTTCGAAGCTTTCTTAAGAACCTCCAATGCCTCCTCAAGCATTTGCTTGGTCTTGATTAAATCGAAAACATGAACCTTGTCTTGGACCCCATAAAGATAGGGAGCCATCTTTGGATTCCAACGACGGGCTTGGTGGCCAAAATGAGCCCCTGCCTCAAGTAATTTTTTCGAATCAACCTTAATAGCCATTGTCTGATAGCACTCTACATTAGTTGAATGCGTCTCCTTTACCCTCCGCTAACCAGAAGTACAGGAGACTTGGTCAGCGTGCGTCGTGATAGGATTTTAACAAATTCGGTTATTAATAGCAACGCTCGATTGAAAGTAACGGGTTAGAACCCAATCAACCCGTCGGGTTGATTTACCTTGCAACCTGTTACTCTTTAATCCTTGGTAGCTTCAATCAAGTTCTCAAAAAGATAGGCAATTGTTACGGGGCCGATGCCGCCGGGAACGGGGGTAATAAATGAAGCTTTTTGGGCAACTTGGTCTAAATTAACGTCTCCTTTGGGATAACCAACATCAATAACAATGGCGTCGCGCCCAACCATATCGCCAGTAATTAAACCAGCTTCTCCAACTACACTTATCAAAATATCAGCTTTTTTAGTTCTTAGTCTTAAGTTTTTAGTTTCAATGTCCACCTCCCCAACTTGGTAATCCATCTCCTTTAGCGTCTTAACCATCTTCCTACCAATAAATCCCTTCGCTCCCACAACCACCACCCTTAAGGGTTCAACCTTTAAAGGTACTCCCGCAATATGGTTGGATCCTTTTTTAATCGCTTTTAATACCGCTTTAACTACTGGGGCAAGATATTGACTATCGTCTCTCATTCCATCGATATCTTTTCCAGGAGTAATTGCGTTTATTATTTTTCTAGTTTTTGATCTTAGGTTACTCTGAAGTGGCAGTTGAACCATTATTCCATGCACACTCTTATCGTTATTCAACTCCTCGACTAACTTAATTAACTGATTGACTGATGTCCTTTTTTGAAGTTTTCTAATTTCAACTTTTACTCCAATTTTTTTTCCTACTTTTTTCTTCAATTTCAAATACACTTGACTCTCTTCATCGTCTCCAACGAGCACCGTTACCAGCTTTGGTTGAATGCCTTTCTTCTTTAACTTCTTAACCTCTCGCTCTATCTCTATCTCTTTCTCAATAGAGATTTTTTTTCCATCAAATATATGAGCCATGGTAAATTATTTTATCACTGATTGGCTAACTTACTTAGAGAATGGAGAATTTATGGGGTGGGAAACTTTTTACAAAGATTTTTTACCTCTCTTCCAATGCCAAGCAGAAATTTATCACCCGCGATTTTTTTCTTATATGCTCTCATAAATTCGGAGCGACTCTCGGAATCTTTTGGAAGCTTGTAAGCTTTTAGATAATCAATCACTTGCAAAATCCACCCGGCAATTTTTTTCATTTCAGCTTCTTTCATTCCCCGGGTTGTTACCGCCGGTGTTCCTAGTCTAATTCCTGAAGGATAAAAGGGCGGCATGTTATCATTTGGAATAGCATTTTTATTAACCACAATTCCAGCAATTTCTAGAGCTTCAGCAACAACATTGCCTGATAATTGTTGGGGTCTTAAATCAATTAGTATCAAATGGCATTCGGTTCCCCCAGCAACTAAAGTCAATCCTCCTTTTTTCAACTCTCCTGCTAATACTAAAGCATTCTTAGCCACTTGCTTTCCATATCTTTTAAAAGACGGGCGTAAAGCTTCCCCAAGGGCAACAACAATTCCTGCAATAGTATTTTCGTGCGGGCCACCCTGAAGTCCTGGAAATACAGCTTTGTCAATCTTATCTGGTAAAGTCGGATCCTTCTTTAAACCCTTTTCTGTCACCATAATTATCGCCCCCCTCGGGCCCCTTAAAGTTTTGTGGGTTGTTGTTGTTACCACATGAGCATGGCGAACTGGAGAGGGATAAACTCCGGCAACAATTAATCCGGCAACGTGAGCAATATCAGCCACCAACCAAGCATCAACTGGCACAGCTATCTCACCGAACTTCTCCCATCCAAACTTCAATGGATAAGCCGTCGGGCCAATTATCATTACTTTCGGTTTTTCTTTTTCCGCTAGTCGGCGGATGGCGTTGTAATCAAGCAATCCTTTCTTATCGACTCCAAATTGAACTGGGTGGAAATATTTACCGGAAAAAGTAACTTTTGGTTGACCATGAGTAAGGTGGCCACCAGCTGCAAGTTTCATCCCTATTATCGTCTCGCCCGGATTACAAAGGGCAAATAAAACAGCTGAGTTGGCAGGAGAACCTGAATAAGGTTGGACATTGGCGTGAGGAACTTTGAATAACTTTTTTGTACGATCAATTGCTAAAAGCTCTATTTCATCAATTATTTTGTTCCCTTGATAATAGCGCTTTTTCGGATAGCCCTCTGAGTACTTATGGGCCAAAACACTGCCAACGGCCGCGCGCACTTCTTTACTCGAATAATTCTCCGACGGAATCATCATGAGTGTGTCACGTTGTCTTATCTCTTCAAGTTTTATTAACTTTGAGAGTTGATCCATGCTTTGAAGTATAATTGTTTCCTTGCAAGAACTCAAAGTGAAGGAGTTCTTTTTTTTATAAAATGCTAGGATTTAGTGAATCTTCTGACCTTGTAGTTTCTTGAAATTATTTCAATTATTCTATCGCCAACGTCCTCAATAGTCCCTACACCGTCAACAACCTTAACTCCTTTATTTTTAAACTTTTTCCCAAGCCAATCATATGTTTTCCATACCTTCCTTAGCTGCTCTACTTTTTCGAAAAGTTCAAAATCGAATCGATTCCGCTTTATTCTTTCGACGCATACTTTCGGTGGAACTTTTAATAAAATTAAAATATCAGGAAAAATATAATGTTTATTAATTTCCAAAAGCCATTTACGATCAACGGCTAGAGAGCCAAATGCAACCGTTGACCAAAAGTAGCGATCGCAAACGACTACCCTGCCCTGTTTAAGTATCGGAATTATCTCGCGAGCTAAGTGGTGACCACGGTCAGCAGCGAAAAGAAGTTGCAAAGCTTCTGGTGGCAACTTGTAAACATCAGAAAGAGCTCCTCGAATAAGACCACCAACAACATTGTCGGTTGGTTCTTTAGTTAAATAAGCTTTTGTACCATTCCGAATGAAATGTTCGACTAATCGGCCTGATTGGGTTGTTAGTCCACTACCATCAAGCCCTTCTAAAGCAATAAATAGCCCAGGATATTTATTTTTCTTCATCCAATTTTAGAAAAAAATTGTTAAGAATCTTATAAATATTTCTTTTGTCATAAAAGGCAAACATAAATTTAGCATGATCTGTGCCATCTAGAAAGACTGAATATCTTTTTCTTTTTAGTGATTTATGTCGAAGAAGTAAAATCGGTTTTTTTAACTCTTCTGCATACCGGTGTTCATAACCCACGCCGTGAGAATAAGTAGATACTTCAGCAATGAAGAGATCGCACTTTCTAATCCAGGCCTTGTCACGCTTCATAATCGCTCTTCTTCTCTTGAGACTTGAGGTTTTGGTATATTTGGGGGACATTTTGATAACATTCTCTTTTGTCAATACTTGATGCCCCATGTCCTCAAGATTTTTGGAAATCAGCTCTAACAAACCAACAAACCCTCGCCCAGCTGCAATCGACCCAGCTAAATAAATTGTTTTTGTCTCCATTATTCTTGTAAAAAATCAGGAACAATAAATTGCCTTCCTTCTTTATCATAACGGTTTTCTGCCAGGAACCTCTTCACTTCGTTTTCTATTTGCCCTAATACTCTCTCCTTATCCCCTGGATTGCTAACAAAATTGTTATTAGCCGAGTCGATTATAATAATAGGGGCCTCGCCAGCTTCTTGCACCATCTCGGTCCATTCAGAAAGAGCTGTAGCTAATCTTGGTAAATAATCTGGATAATTCTCGAAAAATTTCCGTTGCTCAATATCTCTTTTTCTCACTTCTATTATCCTTTCATTTAAAACCTCGGCCGGAGCCTCTAACACGGCATATATATCCGCAGGAATTATCGTCTCTCGTAAAAAAGTGTATGCCGAGTTATACATATCCAATTCTGCCCTATCGATGAAGTCCATAGCACGGTGTACTAGTGGGTAAAGAGCATCCTGCTCCACCGTGGGGTCAAATATTTCTATTGATTCATCTGTAGATGAAATTCTTTGATAATCCTCCATCTCAGTTGAAGAAACCGCCATGTCTTCTGCTTTTAACCCTAAAAAATGAAGCTGGCATTTTAAGCTAATACCTTTTCTTTCAGGATTTGCGTAAAATTCTGGTAAATAGGAGTTCAGCCAATGTCTTTCCTCAATCGGATTAACATTCCATATTTCACCTAGACCCCCCGCTAATTCTGTCTTTCCAGACCCCGGCGCCCCCATTACCCCAAAACGAACGGGTCGCCTTTTAGGCTTTTCAGAAAAAGGTTCCCCTTCTTTTTGCTTAATCATTATCAATTATCTTTTTAAGACTTTGGGAGTGTCTATCAAACCTTGGGATATTTGGTTTTAACTGCATGTGTTCCATCGGGTAAATCAACTATTTTAAAATCGGCAAATAAAATTGGTTCGATTTCCCGCAAGGACAAAAAGACTTTAAATATCGCTCGTCTTATCTCAATTTCGGCATGCTCACTGGCTCTCATATTAATAACGTGTCGCCAGGCGCGGACATTGCCGGTGGCTATAATTATCGCTTCGGTTTCGTTTGTTAGGGCCGCTCTCGATGCCTGCCTTACCCTTTTTCTCTGATCGGTTGCAAATTCCGCCATAACAATATCCAAACCCTCTTTTTGAAGCTTTAC
>JABAOF010001204.1_pt3 | contig 26294 bp, 27 predicted proteins | sample 7062171 | NCBI WGS metagenome assembly JABAOF01 (sample SAMN14538628, study PRJNA623070) | marine sediment metagenome | biome: marine biome [ENVO:00000428]; feature: marine pelagic biome [ENVO:01000023]; material: deep marine sediment [ENVO:00002113] | place: India: Gulf of Khambhat ...
GTATAGATGAACTCTCTACTCTCTTCCCGCAGGTTGAGGAACTTGGGGAGGTTGTGAGCTTATCCAATCTATCTAAACTACCCATCGTTTGGAGCATAGCCCGGCGGTATGTGCAAACAGACCTTGGCCTGCCCGAGATCGTTCGCGTATTTTGGTTTCTGTTACAGATCCGTTCCGATAAGGTAGCGCATATGTCTTTAGGTGAGGAGCTACTTGGGGATCCCGCAAACCTCGATAAGAAACTTTCGCCTTTTGTAAGAGACGACATCCTTTTTGCGGAGCACCTCAAGATACAGATCTTAAACGGTTCAAACGCTCCGGGGCTTGCGGCCTCATCTGCGAGGATGATTAGAAACATAGGCGGAGAGGTGATTCGCGTCGATAATTTTGAACGTCAGGATTTAAATAAAGGCTACTTAATCTTGGAATCCTCAGGTAGCTACACCGCCCGACGCTTGGCAGAGATTTTTGGAGTCTCCGACAGCCGTCCCCCAAGAACCGGTGCTGAAGCACGTGCCAACGTAACCCTTATTCTGGGAATTGAAAATGCGTTTTAGAGTTCTTTTTTTCTCCTCGCTTTAAGAAGGAAAAACAAGATTGTACCCCCCGCGACAAGAAGAATCGAGGGGATAAGAAACAATTCAATGTTTTGGGGGATAGAGATTTTAAGACCTCCCAAACCCGCTTTCTCAAGAAGTCTGTTTATCATGGTTTTGGCTTGATTCTCTTGGTCCGTTGCCGCTTCTTGATCTTCAACCTGAAGGGCCGAATAAATCCCTCCGCCGTTTACCCAGTAGTACATACGACGCCCTTCGGGAAAATCTAGAACAAAAGGGTCTTGGTATGAACCTAGCTGTCCGCCGGTACCGAACTGCCCGCTTTCCTCCTCGGGGGTTAGCTCCGCAACCGGGTCGGAGAAGACAAGCCCATCGGTCGAGGTGGCAGAGTAGATACCGTCACTGAAATTTTCGTTTGGGGTCTGAACGGCAAAGTAGAGGCGAAATACACCTTCCTCCTCTTCGTAGATCGCGTGGGCGTTCCACACCGAATCGGCTTCCAACGGCTCCTCGTCCACATTTATTCTTATTCCCGCGTCTTTAGTCCAAATCAGTCCGTCGGAGGAGGTGGCGGAGAGAACGCGCCAGGTGAATTCTTGCTCCGTTCTTCTAATCTCCCCGTCATAGTACATTCTCCAACCGCCTTGGGGGAGAGTTACAACCGAAGGGTGGACTACATTATCGGGATCGTGTTGACCGCCGGGAGTGAGGCGGGTACCCGATTCGGCGGTCCAGTTTAGACCGTCTTGAGAGGTGGCGCTTTTGATGGCACCTCGCCCGCTCTCAATGGTCTGAAAATACATCCGCCAGCTCCCGTCGGGAAGTTTGACGAGTGACGGCATTGAGCCGGTTAGGCGCACTCCATCTTCGACTTGAAAAGCCCGCCCGTCCGCCGATACGGCGCTTTTCATTTGAGTACCTTGGTGAAAGTACATCCGGTAGCGTCCGTCCGGAAGGGAAATAACCTCTACGTTGTGCACGGTGGTGTCGCTAAAGATAACGTCTTCCTCTCTCCAACTTAGAGTTTGGGCAAAAAGAGTACTCCCAAGAAGGACTAGGGAAAGGCTTAAGATACTTGTGAGGACGGGCAGGATTTTCTTCATGGACTTTAAGAATTAGTGACTTCTAATTCTAGCAAAGTTAAAAGCACCGTCTTAAAAAACGTCTCCTTTCTTGAGAATATCAAGGACCTGATGGAAGTTGTCTACGGTGTGGTTTGCCCGGTGAAGTTGGGCTCGGGTGAACCAATCCGTCTTTAGAGCGATGGCTACAAAACCCCCCTCCCGTGCCGCCTCGATGCCGGAGGCCGAGTCCTCGACCACGATGACCTGTTTTGGGTTGAGGCTCTCCTTCTCTACCGCCTTGAGGAAAAGGTCCGGAGCCGGCTTTTTTCTTTGAACCTCGTCGCCGAAGGTTTTGGAGTCAAAATGGTGTCCTATGCCAAGAGTCTCGACCACCCGGCTCGCCACATCGGCGGTGTTTGAGGTGGCGAGTATCCTTTTAACACCGCGGCCTCTAAGGTAATACATTACCTCACGCACTCCTGGGCGCACCTTGACCTCCTCGAGGTGTTTGAGGTAAAACTCTTGAGTTTCGCGGGCCAGATCCCCGGGATCCTCGCTCATCCCTAGATTCTTAACCATTTTTTGCCAATTTTCTTTAACTCCGATGCCCGGTATGTGCACTACATCCTCACACGAGATGCGGCGCTTTTTCAAAACCGCGCAAAACGCTCTGTCGTAGACCCTCTCGTTGTCGATTAAGGTACCGTCGAGGTCAAAGATTACCGCTTTTGCAATCACGGTCTAATTCTATACCAAGTGCCCCGGCGTTATCTTGACTTTAGGGCGTTTTCCCCTTATACTAATGGTAGTCTCTCTCCTTTCTTCGGGGTCGGGCCAAATTAGCCCGGCCCCATCTATTTCCCTAAAAATTGCAACCCATAGGGGTCGTGAGTTATCCTTAGTGTAAGGTAATGACAGTACTTCCTTTTGTTTTGGGCGTAGTTGGTCTCTCTATAGCTGGCGCGCTTCGCGGCGGGAGTCCAAAGAAAAAGTTAGCTATGCGCGGCAGGCACTTTGAAGAAGGTGTACTTCTGGAGATACGCGTTCCTCGCGGCAACGAGAAGGATCCCTTGGCCGCCGAGCAGATGTTCGCCTCCCTTCATGGGCTCTTGCGTGTCGACCCTCACGAGCAGGAGCATATCTCCTTTGAAATAGCATCCGACGCCTCGGGTATTCATTTTTATGCCTGGTGTCCTCAGCATTTGCAGGAGTTCGTCGCGGGGCAGATTTACGCTCAGTATCCTTCGGCCGAAATTAAACCGGTCGAGCACGATTATATGAACACCGATCTTTCCGGTTTGTCGGTCTGCGGCGCTACCCTTAAACTCCCCAAAGAATCATTTTTCCCGCTGAAGACGTTCCGAGACTTTGAGGTGGACCCCTTAGCCTCGGTTACTGGTTCTATGGGTGAGGTTGGCGAGGGTGAGCGTATTTGGCTGCAAATCCTGGTTCGACCTGTCCCCGACGGTTGGCAGGAGACGGGACACGCGTATGTTGAGGAAGTTAAAACCGGAGTAGCGAAGGCAAAACTCGGAGTTTCGGAATTTGTTCGTGGCGTGGTCGAGGAGATTGGGAGCTTGATACCACACGCCTTTGAGCAGTTTGTTAACCCAGAGCGCCAAGCCGAAAAAATAGCCAAAGCTGGAGGTCCTTCGCGAATTGAGTACCCCCGTCTTTCGGCGGGGCAGGAGCTTGAGCTCAAGATGATAGAGGACAAACTTACGCGTATGGGCTTTGAGGTCGCGATAAGGGTTCTAACCGCGGCGCTTGACGAGGAGAACTGTAACAAGCTCTTGCGTGGCGTTACGGCTTCCTTTAGGCAGTTTTCCTCGGCTAATCTAAACTCTTTTGTAGGAACCGCTCCGGGTGGAAGGATAGGGGATTTTAAGAAGACGGTCACAACCCGCACGTTTCCCGAAGAGAAACCTTACATTTTGGATACCGCCGAGCTGGCTTCTGTATTCCACCTTCCAAACGTTTCGGTTGAGACCCCGGCTATATCCTGGGCTACTTATAAGAAGGGCGAACCGCCCGCAAATCTTCCGACGTCAAATTGCACCTACTTTGCACAAACCACGTTCCGCGAACGATTGGTTAGGTTTGGAATAAAGCGCGACGACCGACGCAAACACATGTATCTTGTCGGCAAGACCGGCACCGGTAAGTCGACCCTCTTTAAAAATATGATTGTGCAGGATATCCAAAACGGTGAAGGCGTTGCCGTTTTGGACCCCCACGGAGATTTGGTTAAGGATCTTCTAGATTTTATTCCCCCAGAGCGTGTCAAAGACGTTGTTTACTTTGATCCCGCGGATGTCGAGCGACCTGTGGGCTTGAACCTTTTGGAGCTCAACGATACCTCCCAGAAAAACCTTCTGGCTTCGGGACTCCTGGACGCGTTTAAGAAGCACTTTATCGATATTTCCTGGGGTCCTCGGTTGGAATACCTTTTAAATAACGCGATTCTTACACTCCTTGAGGTTCCCGGGACTACCCTTTTGGGGATAACGCGGCTTTTGTCCGATAAAAACTACCAGAAATATATCGTACACAAGGTTAAGGACCCGGTGCTTCGTGACTTTTGGGAGACCGAGTATAAGCAGATGATGGGCAACCCGCGCCTCCACACCGAGGCGGTAGCGCCTATTCAAAACAAGGTGGGACGGTTCTTGGCATCCTCGACCATAAGAAATATCGTGGGGCAGCGAACGTCGTCCTTGGATTTGGATGACATCATGAACTCCGGAAAGATTCTTTTGGTTAACCTCTCCAAAGGAAAAATCGGTGAGGACAACGCTAACCTTTTGGGATCGCTTTTGATATCGCGCATTAACTTTACGGCTATGCAGAGGGTACGGTTGCCCGAGGACGAGCGGCGCGATTTCTACGTCTACGCCGATGAGTTTCAGAACTTTGCCTCAGGCTCCTTCGCCTCCATCTTGTCTGAGGCCCGCAAGTACCGTTTAAGTCTCCACCTAACTCACCAGTACGTGGAGCAAATACCGGAGAACATGCAGGATGCGATTTTTGGGAACGTGGGAACCATATTGGTTTTTGCGGTAGGCGCTCCGGACGCGGCGGTTTTGGAGAAGGAGTTTGTGCCGTACTTTACCGCTGAAGATTTGATTTCTTTGGATAAGTTTCATATGTACGTGAAGCTTATGGCCGACGGGATGATCTCCAAACCCTTCTCAGCCGTTTCCTTCCCTCCGCCGGAGGGTCGGACCTATCAGAGCCAGGAGGCGGTTGAGTTCTCGCGAACCTCCTACGGCAGAAACGCTAAAGAGATAGAGGGAAAGATTCGCCGCTGGAGCGAAAGGGAATTTACCAAAGGACTCGCTATAGCCGAGGAGAAAAGGCAAGACGTTATAGAGCCCGGGGAAGCTGGCGGCGAGGTCAAGTGAAATGATAAAGTAAGAAGGTTGGGAGGGAGACGGAATTCTCTTTGGAAAGAAAGGTAGATGAAGCAACTGGGAAAGGACAAAATTCAACTTCTTCGTCAAGCGCTCGTCAGCGCTTCCTCTTCTATTAAACTCGCAAATCAAATCCTAAATGACGTTGAGCGAATGGGCGGAGCTACCGAGCTGCCGGGTTTGGTAGGACGCTACGACGGACGCTTTATGGTGACCGAGGCCGGCAAGAAATATCCCGTACCGGATAATTATTCCGCAAAGACGAAATTGGTTTACAACGACAGACTCAAGATGGTTGAGGGGCCCCGGGGCAGACAGTTTAAGCTGGTGGAGAAGGTTTCCAGAGTGGAGGTAGAAGCTCAGCTTGTTGAAAAAGACGACCAGTTTGAAGCTCTTACCAAAGACGGATCTCATAAGCTTCTGCAATCCGCCGTTAAGTACTGGAGTGGAGCGGAGGGAGACAAGGTCAAGATACGTCTTCCCGAGGGAGAAAAGAACGTCCCGTTCGCCGCGCTCGTGGAGATAGTAGGAAAGACTCCCGGCGGGGCTAAAGAAGAGCCTAAAAAATCCGAAGGTGAGAAGCCTAAGAAAAAAGAGGAGGAAAAGGCGAAAGCTCCCGCGAAGAAAACCAGAACCGAAAAAAAGGCGGCCCCCAAGAAAAAAACGACCACTAAGAAAGCGAGCGCCCCGGCTAAAAAGAAAACCTCAACCAAGGCCAAAGCGGGAAAGGAAAAACCCAAGAAAGAAGAGCCCATCGGCGAGGAAGAGCTACGTTAAAACCTATCCTATAGTGGACAAATCCGCTTTACCGCTGTAAAATTGATACAAATCCCATATCAAAGAAAGGAGGTAAGACCATGCAGACCATTCCTTGGTTTGCGGTACTTTCCCCGAACGAATGTTTCGTCAAAAAAGTACCTGGACGTGGCTGGGGAATTTACCTTAAGGTTGGGGAGCTAGAGTACCTGGTTACCTTTGGTAACCCGGATATCTTCCCGACCATCTTTCCCACCAAACGCCACGCCGACGGCATTCGGCGAAACCTCGCAAACGTTTTCGACTACATACGCGGTCGAGAACGAGTCGAGAACTTGAGCAACGACCCGAAAGCGCTTCCGCTCCTTGAGTGGAGAAGCGTACCAGTGGGTTCCGAGGTCAAGGCGCACGCGTTTGCCGGGAATGTTTGGGGGGTGGTGGCCATCACTGGTGACGGTCCTCACCTTGTTGTCTTTGACGAACTTGACGAGGAAACAGGGCTCAAGACTTTCTCCGCAAGCCGGGAAGAGATCCAGTCCAACGCGGCTTTTCTAAATTGCCTCTTGGACAAAACGGTTGCGGAGGGGACAAGAACCCCACCGTTCCATCAAGGCACCGTTCAGATCGAGCCCGACGTTCCCCGGGAGCTGATCGCGGAAGATTTGGAGGAGCTTTGGTACATCGAGGTTGGGTGGCTCTTGCATCTCAACCGGGGTAACCGCCGCTCTTGTACCTGCTTGTCCTGTCGGAGCGAATACACACGGCGCTTGAACGCGATTCTGGACCGCTACGTGCAAGACTACGGTCACGTGCCGGTCGATATTCAGGTCGCAGCGGACATCGTTGAATCCGGGTGGCGAATCGTCGAGAACCGAAGCAGCAGACGCTAGAGAAGCCGCTTAAGGAGACTATACCCTCAAGCGGCTTTTCCTTTTGGTCTGATATCATTATCGGGGAGTAACGGGAATATGAGTGGACACTCACACTGGGCGACAATAAAAAGGCAAAAGCAAGCGCAAGATGTGAAGCGCGGGAAAATCTTCTCCAAGCTCTCCAAGGCTATATCGGTCGCGGTGCGTCATGGCGGGGAGAACCCCGGGACGAATCCGGCTCTTCGAGCTGCGATAGAAAAGGCGCGAAGCTACAATATGCCCAAGGATAATATCGAGCGAGCAATAGGCGCGGCCTCAGAAGCCCAAGATCTGGTGGAGGGGGTTTACGAAGGGTACGGCCCCTCTGGCGTTGCCTTTATGGTCAAGGTTTTAACCGACAACAAGAATCGAACCCTCGCCGAGATCAGGAAAGTGTTTGACAGCCACGGCGGAAGGTTGGGGGAGGCGGGTTCGGCTGCCTATGTATTTACCGACCCGGAAAAACCGACCTTTACCGTTCCTGTATCGGATTTAGGCAACGCCAAAAAGCTTCTTGCTCTGGCCACCGCACTGGACGAGCACGACGACGTCCAGGAGGTTTATAGCAACTTCGATATACCCGATGAAATTTTGGAAAAGGTGGAAACATGATCGTTCTAGGTATAGATCCCGGAATCGCCCAAATGGGGTGGGGGATTGTGAAAAAAGTAAGGGGTAAGAAGTCAAAAACTGGAGACGGAGTTAAACACGTCAGTCACGGTTCTATAAAAACCTCATCGTCCAAACCCCTCTCCAAGCGCTTACTGGAGATCAAAAGGGGAGTGGGGGAATTGGTTACCGAGCACGGCGTTGAGGAAATAGCAATAGAGAGAATAATCTTTAACGTAAACAAAGCAAGCGCAATAAGCGTCGCGCAATCCTACGGGGTAATACTTCTTCTGGCGGGGGAGAAGGGTCTACCGGTTTCTGAGCACAACGCGCTGGAAGCGAAGCATCGTCTAACCGGTGACGGCAGAGCGGATAAAAAAAGTGTTCAAAAAGAATTAAAGAAACGATTCAAGCTTAAAAAGCATCCAACGCCGGTCCACGCCGCAGACGCTTTGGCTGTTGCCTTGTGCCACATTGAGAAACTCAAATGAATATACGCCAGACCCTCCAAAACAAACGCGTAAGATTTTTTATTGTGGTTGCAATCCTGACGGCGCTTATGGTAGTACTTTCCCTTCCCTCCTGCAGCGACTTGATATATACACTGTTATTGCCTGCCGCGGCAGTTCTTTTGACTTACTTTGCGCTGGGCCGTCTCGGAGGTATTGAGGTTGTTACCCTGTACACACTGCCTGTACTTTTGGCGATAGGGGCATCGCTTAATCAATGGTTTTTTCCAAATTTTAGTTTACTAGTGAAGATCGGAATTTGGGCTTCATTCTTCTCTCTCTACTACGTTCTTCTCTTGGCACTTAACGTGTTTCATGTCGAGCGTTTACGGGGTGAGAAAATCCCATTGGAGAAAGCAGCCGAACCCGCTGTTCTTCTCATCTCGTTTTTGGTTGCGGTTCTTCTTATCACAGTGATTTACAAATTCGCGTTGGGCGTTGGGGCTACCGCAACTCTTATTTTTTTGGTGGGCTTTATCTTGGCGCTCAATGTACTTTGGTTCTTTTCTCCGTCGGATCTTTTTACGAGATCGCATTTCGCGGGTGCGATAGCTGTGGGTTTAGGGGTACTTCAGATATCTTTAACCTTCTCTTTCTTCCCCTTAAAAGCGCACCTTTTGGGGCTTTCTCAGGGAGTGTTCTTTTACTCCATCTTGGGGGTCGTTCGAGCGTACTTTGAGAAACATTTGCGCTACAGGGTGCTTTTGGAATATATACTTTTATCTTTGGGCGTTTTCATTTTTGTTCAATTTCTTTAATTTAAAAGTAAGAGGGTTGAGACATACGCGTGTCAGAGTGGGGGAGTAGAGTGCTAAAGCCTATAATATCTGAATAACCTATAATATACTTACGATAGACTAGAGTGAGAGAGCGCAAATAAATTCGCTCTTATTTTTGCTAATTAAACGGACCGACCAACTCGACAAAATTTTTGGTTTGTGGGTAACTTGGGTGTCCTCTCGCGAGTTGGTGTGAGGGTGGTTGTTTCATCGTTTGGCTGCTTGACAAGTTAGCGCCTTAGACGACCTGCAAATCATGCTTGCCCGTGTTTTTGTCAAAGTTTGACGGGGGTTTTGGGCGCGGGGCGGTTGGGTTCAAAATTTGACGCGCGGGTCCCCCGGTTGAAATTTTTTGAAAAATTTGTCTACATTCCGGCCGCCCGAAGACGAGTATACGCTGCAAACCGGAGGAAATTGAGTACAATCCCGGAACCCCCAAAATTGACATTTAACAGGGGAGTCCTGTAGACTGGTATTAATGTTCGGGAAATATATCTTGTGCGAAGTATTGGGTGACGCTGTTTGGTCACTTCCCTACCCAAAATGACCCTTAAAAACGCCATCGGCAAATACCTTGAATATTTAGAGATAGAAAAAGGTATAAGTAAAAAGACGCTCGCCAACTACAAAAGATATCTAAATAAATTTTTGGAATTCTCCAAGCTCCACTCCCCCACTGCTATAGATCAATCGGTCGTTCGGAAATTCCGACTACATCTTTCCAGAAAGACTTCAGAAGGCGGTGAACCCATCAAGCGGAAAACTCAAAACTATTACCTGATAGCCCTTCGGGGACTTCTCCGATACCTCTCCTTAAAGGAGGGATTGGACGTAATGTCCCCCGACCTTATAGAGCTTGCCAAGGAGGAGGAGAAAAAAGTTAAGGTATTGGATTCCGAGAACCTCGAAAAACTCTTGCAAACTCCCGCCACCAAAACTCCCGCGGGTCGGCGTGATAAGGCGATTTTGGAACTCCTTTTTTCCAGCGGTATGCGGGTTTCGGAGCTAACCTCGCTTAACCGCAAGGATGTGAATCTTAAAACGCGGGAGATTGGAGTTTTAGGCAAAGGCGGGAAGGTCCGCGTTGTTTTCATTTCTGACCGAGCGGCCGAGGCGCTAAAAGATTATCTCGAAACCCGCGAAGACGAGTGGGAGCCTCTTTTTATACGCTATGGAGGTAAAAAGACCGATCTTTCCAAGGAAGGTGAGGATCTGCGTCTTACAAATCGTTCGGTGCAACACCTGGTTAAAAAATACGCCGCTTTGGCTGGTTTGGTAGTGGATCCGACACCTCACACCCTTCGCCACACTTTTGCGACCGAGCTTCTCCAGGCGGGGGCGGATATCAGGGCGGTCCAGGAGATGCTGGGGCATAAGGATATCTCGACAACTCAGATTTATACCCACGTTACCAACCCACGATTGAAGGAGATTCACAGGAAGTACCACAAAGGGAACAAGTAACCGCAAAACTATAAGCCGTCTGCTAAAATAATCTAAACACTAAAGAAAGGAGGTTGCAGATGGGTATCAGGGATTTCTTTACCTTGGTAAACAGTCTGAGTTTTGCGGCTGTGACCGGTCCGGCCCTAATCGCATCGGTTGTGGTTTTCTACCTTTACCGCGTGGATAGGATTCCAGGTTTGAGGGCTTTTCACGTCTTTTTGCTGTTGGCGGTTTTTCGGATTCTTGACGTGTTAACCCTTCTTTGGATTGCCAACGGAGGTTGGGTTGCGGAGGAGACGAACACTATATACCAGCTTCTTGCCGCCTTCGTACCGCATGGGTGGGCGGTAGGCGTGAGTTGGGTTCTGGTCTCCTTGTTATTGGTCTTTGGGTTTTGGGCTCTTTGGAAAGGTAGAATGCCTGAGCGGGTTGTCTTCGCTTTGGCGTCCGCTATCACGTCGGCCCAAATCCTAGGGATCTTGCTAAACCTTACCTTCGGGGTGGGAAGCGGCGTTTGAGGAGCTCTTAGGTGATAATCATCTGGGAGCTTCTTTTGTTAGTATAAAGGGTATGAAGAAGTTCGATATCGTCGTTTTGGGCGGCGGCTCGGGTTTAAACGTCGCCGCTTTTGCTGCTCGGAAGGGTTTGGATGTAGCCGTCATCGAGCCCGGACCCATGGGAGGAACCTGTCTAAACCGCGGCTGTATCCCTTCCAAAATGCTGATTGAGGCGGCCGAGGTCGCCCAGACTATTGCGCGCTCTTCTACTTTTGGGATCGCCTCGGAGATAAAGGACATCAACTTCAAATCTATAATGGAGCGAACCATGGATTTTGTCGACGAGGAGGCGGCGGGGATAGAGGAAGCTATCAAGAAACACCCCCGCTATACCCTATTTAAACACTTCGCGCGCTTCACCGGTCCCAAGACACTTTCGGTCGGTAAGGAGGAGATAGAGGGAGAAAAGATCGTCATCGCCGCAGGCAGCCGTCCTTTCATCCCACCTATAAAAGGGTTAGACAAGGTTCCCTATCACACCTCAGATACCATCTTTCGTCTTAAAGAACAACCAAAGCACGTAATATTTGTCGGCGGCGGTTATATCTCCTGCGAGATGGCGCATTTTTTTGGAAGTCTGGGGTCTAAAGTTACGGTTATCAACAGAAGTCCCGGGCTTTTGAGTCGCGAGGATAAAGAGATATCCCAAACGTTTGTCGACTCCTTCTCCCAAAAATATCAACCCATCTTAAACGCCACAGTTGTGGAGGTTTCGCCCACCGGAGAAGGAATCGGGGTGAAAGCCGAACAGGACGGCAAGACTAATGCGGTAGAGGGAGACCTCTTGTTTATAGCCACTGGACGGGTTCCAAATACAGATTCACTGGGCTGCGAAGAGGCAGGTTATGCGCTTAAAAAAGAAACGGGTTGTGCCAGGGTCAACGAATACATGGAAACTTCGGTTCCCGGTGTTTGGGCGCTCGGGGATATCGTCGGGATAGCTCCCTTCAAGCACGGTGCAAATTACGAGGCAAAACTCGTTATGGCAAACGCCTTTGGGGGCAAAAAACAGGCAGCCGACTACTCAGTTATGCCCCACGCCGTCTTTTCCTCGCCTCAGGTTGCGGGTGTAGGTTTGACCGAGGAGGAGGCCCGCGAGTCGGGTTTGGATTACGTCGTTGGTAGGTACGAGTATATTAAAACTGGTATGGGTAAGGCCTTGGAGGAAAAAGAGGGGTTCGTCAAAATCATTGCCGATAGAAAGCGCAGAACCATCGTGGGCGCCCATATCTTAGGGGTAGACGCGTCCGTTCTGGTGCACGAGCTTATCGTTGCGATTAAAGCGGCAGGGGGAAGCGTTGCGGCAATTCGAGATTCAATTCATATACACCCGGCTCTTCCCGAGGTGGTGCAAAGAGCAGTAAATTCTATCTCTTTTGAGGGTAAAGCTGAAAAGCAGGTCAAGACCTTATCGCAGAGGACGGCGGACTAAAGGATTCAGAAACCAAAAACCCGGCTCAAGTCCGGGTATAGTTTTCGAGGCGCTCTCCTCTCCTCCAGAACCTGTTCTTTAAGGACTATTTCTTCAAAGGCGAAAATCGGGAGCTCGACCTGTCCCCACCGTTGCCCGTCAAATTCAAACGCCGCGTACGAGCTGGTACTCCCCTCCTCTTCTGGAGCAAGAAGTAGAACAACTTTTGCTCCGGCCTCTCCCTCGAGTTCGATGACCTCCTCGTCCAAAAGTACGGCGTCTCGCGCGTCGATGACTACGGCGCCCGAGATTTTGTGATTTTGTAATGCTTTAGGTATCAAAAACTTTAGCTTCATATCGCTTTTAGGAAACTCTACGGGGCAGGAGGGTAAATCCGATCACAGTAGCACAATGACGTATGTAAGTCAAGGTTTTTCAGGTTCGTTGTGGCTAGCTACTTGTTCCTCCGACGGTGCGTCGGAGCACAAGAGTGGGTCGAAAGCTTAATTTTCGCTTCCACTATTGACAAGTAGGTATAGGGGGTACTAGTATTGGGTTTGTGAAGGCGCCTAAAGACCGCATTAAACATAGGCTAAAAATTATCAAAGGCCAGATAAGCGGGCTTGAGAAGATGGTCGAGGAAGACCGCTACTGTATCGACATTATTACTCTCTCCCTCTCCATAGAACGCGCTCTAAAGGAACTCGATCAGCTTGTTTTGGAGCATCACCTTAAAAACTGCGCGGTTGCAGATATGAAAGCGGGAAGGGTAAACAAAGTTTCCCAAGAATTGACGGATATATTCTCAATAGCCAGAAAATGAGCGATTGCTGCGGGGATTCTTCTAAAACCAAAGTAAGAAAGGACGGGAGCGGGAAAACGGGTAGAGTGGTCATTGTCATTTTAGGGGGATTGACGCTTTTGATCTTAGGCCTCGGGGCTTTTTTGATTTCCAAGACGGGCTCCCCTACCCTCGGCCTCTCCGACAATGCTCAAGCGGACGTTGAGTCGGGGGATTATGATTGGGGGGATATAGGTATCGGCGATGGAGTTGTAGAGCACGAGTTTGTTATAGAAAACAAAGGTACGTCCCCTCTCAAACTCACCAACGTGAGGACCTCCTGCAGCTGCACGACGGCGCAAATTACCATCAAGGGTACATCGAGCCCGTATTTTGGAATGCACACCACCTCGAGCTGGATTGGGGAGGTCAACCCCGACGAAGGAGCTACTTTGAGCGTGGTTTTTGATCCCGCATACCACGGTCCGGACGCTTTAGGTCCTATCGAGCGCTTGGTTGCTGTTGAAACCAACGATTCCACTCAACCGGTTTTGGAGTTTAAGCTTACTGGTAATGTGGTCGAATAAGAGGTTTAAACGTTTTTGGAAAATCTCCGTTCCCCTTTATCTGGTAGTTCTTTTGGTTTTGAACGGTTTTTTGTTGGGTTTGGCTTCGTCTTTAGCGTTTCGTTCCATCCCTCAAACTTCAAATCCGGAGGTTTCAAGCGAGCTCCTCGAGGAGCTCAAGAGGAAAGTCCTCCCTTCAGGAGGTTACGAGACCCAACTTACCTGGGGGGATATTGGCAAGAAGCTGGTCGAGGTTGGAGCTATAGACGAGGAGGGTTTTAAAGAACTTTTCAAATCCCCTGCCGAAGGGTCGCAGGAGCTCGACATCTTGAAAGGCAACTCCTCAAAACCTATCTCCATCAACGAGAATAATTCTCATTTTGTCCTGAACGCCCTCTGGGCTTTTGGGTTGACACAAAAGAGTAAAGTGTTGGACGAAGGACCCATGAAAAATGGCGAGTATGATCTTGGAAACTTTGCCTCGACCGCAGGGTGGACCCTGGGCGTGAAGGACGCTCTCGAACTTTATAGTAGCTACAGTTTTGTACAGCTCAACGATTTTCAACAGGACTTGGTCGAAAAAATAGCCGAGGGGGTTTATAGACCTTGCTGCGGAAACCACACCGCATTTCCCGACTGCAACCACGGTATGGCCGCGCTGGCTCTTATTGAGTTGGAGGTCGCCGCCGGAATTCCCGAGGAGCAGATCTACAAAGATCTTCTAGCCTTTAACTCCTTTTGGTTCTCGGATACCTACCTAAAAATGGCTGCGTATTTTGACGAGCAGGGTACGGATTGGGCAGATGTCGATCCCAAGGTCGCTCTATCTGCGGATTACTCATCAGCCGAGGGAGCTCAGCGTGTGGCTTCCGAGGTTGCGGGCGTCCCGGGTTTTGAGGGCGGAGGCGGAAGCTGCGGGATTTAGAAAATGGACGCCATAGTTTATGCCTCTTTAGCCAGTGCTTTCTTTGCCGGGATGATTGCGCTCTTCGCTCCCTGTTGCGTAACCTACCTTCTCCCCTCTTATTTGGGTAATGTTTTTCGGGAGCGAAGTAAAGTTTTTTTGGCCACCGCTATATTTTCTCTCGGGATATTTGTGGTAATGTTGCCCGCGGTTCTTGGAGTTGCCGCTCTTTCCAATTTTATCTTTCGTTACCACGACCAGATATATCTGGTGGGCGGAGCGTTGATGATAATGGTTGGGATTTTGTCTTTTTTGGGGATAAAGCTCCCTATGCCACGCGTCAAAAGTCCCCAAATGGGAGAAAAGCCAGACGTTATTTCACTTTTTCTTTTGGGTGTCGCCTCTGGCGTGACGAGCGCCTGTTGCGCACCGGTTTTGGCGGGAGTTTTGACGCTGAGCTTTATTGCACCCTCCTTTTGGATGGCGATATTGGTTGGAGCTTTTTACGTTATGGGAATGGTTTTCCCCTTATATATCGCCTCGTATTTCCTGGAGCGAAGGCGAGTGTTGAAGGGTGAGATTCTCAAGAGACATCTCGGCGAGGTGCGCGTGTTTGGACGGGAATTTGTTATTCTCTCCGGGAACCTTGTCTCCTCCCTTATTTTTATTCTAATGGGTTTTTTGGTCTTGTGGCTTACCCTGACGACCGACTTTTCCATGGCGGCGGGGGCGAAATTCATTCAAGATACGGTTTTCAAGCTCCAAAACTTCTTTGAAGGGATCCCTTTTGCTAATTTGATATTTGCCTTAACTGCTACAGTGATATTTGGGTATTTGTTGGTTACCGGGCTCAAAAAAGATGAAGGAAAAAACTCAAAGCAAGATTAATATTCCTAAGGGGACGAAGTGCGAACTTTGCGGGATGCTGGCGGTTGAGGCCATCCGCGACGCCCAAGGCGTGACACACTTCTATTGCGAGCACCATGTTCCAGTGATCAGAGATCAGAGATCAGAAACCAGTGAACAGGAGCATGCCGAGCATGGGAAAATGAAGCGTGGGGACCACGATTTGGGCAAACACGCAGGCCATACGCCCAATATGTTTCGAGACAGGTTTCTCGTTTCCCTTATCTTAACCGTACCAGTCCTGCTCTACTCTCCCCTCGTTTCCAGAGTTTTGGGGTTTCAGGCGCCGGAGTTTCCGGGTTCCTACCTCATCTCCCCGGCTCTGTCGACGGTTATTTTTGCCTACGGCGGGTTTGTTTTCCTCAAAGGCGCCTGGCGCGAGCTCAAAAGCGGGTTGCCGGGGATGATGACCCTCATAAGCTTGGCTATAACCGTCGCCTTCTTGTACAGCATAGCGACTCTCTTTTACCCTTTAGGAGATCCCCTCTTTTGGGAGCTGACCTCTCTTATCACTATTATGCTTCTCGGGCACTGGATTGAGATGCGCTCCGTTTCCTCGGCCTCCGGAGCCCTCAAGGAGCTTGCCAAGCTTCTCCCCGATACTGCCGAGCTTATGGTTGGCGAGTCTTCTACCAAAACGGTTTCGATTGAGGAGCTGTCGATGGGCGATCTGGTATTGGTTCGTCCGGGGGCTAAGATTCCGGCGGACGGGGTGATAGTCGACGGGAAAACGTCGGTGAATGAGGCCATGGTCACGGGGGAATCCCTTCCGGTTGCAAAGAAGAAGGGTTCCAAGGTCATCGCAGGTACGGTCAACGGGACCGGAGCTCTCAAGGTTAAGGTGGAAAGGATTGGTGAGGGGACCGCGCTTGCCGGGATTATGAGATTGGTCGCCGAAGCGCAGGCTTCTCGGTCCCGCATACAGGATTTGGCCGATCGAGCCGCCTATTATTTGACCTTGGTCGCCATTGGGGTTGGCACCCTAACGCTTTTGGTCTGGTTTTTCCTGATAGATAGGGAGTTTGCTTTTTCGCTGCAGAGAACGGTCGCGGTTTTGGTCATCACCTGTCCCCACGCCTTAGGTTTGGCTATCCCCCTTGTAACATCCATATCGACCACACTTTCCGCGCGAAGCGGTCTTTTGATTAGAGAAAAGTTGGCGCTTGAGATGGCTCGGAATATCGATACCGTTCTTTTTGATAAAACCGGAACCTTGACGACGGGAGAGCTTGGGGTAACCGATATTTTTACCACTCGCGGGTGGGACGAAAAGAAAGCACTGCGGTGGGACGCGTCTTTGGAGAAAATATCGGAACACGCTATAGCGCGCGGTATATCCAAAGAGGCGGCGGATAGAGGGATTAAGCTTCTTAAGGTCGAGAGTGCGGAAGCGCTCCCGGGGCGCGGAATTAGCGGCAAGATACAGGGCAAACATGTCTACACCGGGGGTCCGGCACTGCTTGAGGAGCTCGGTATACCCGTGCCCAAGGAGCTTTCCTCCGCGGTTTCTAAGATGCAAAAGGAGGGAAAGACGGTGGTCTACCTAATTGTTTCTAAGAAGGTGGTTGCGGCCTTTGGCATCGCAGATAAAATTCGTCCTGAATCCGTCCACGCTATAGCTCGGCTTCATGAGATGGGAGTTCGCGTTGCCATGATAACCGGGGATTCTGAATCGGTTGCCTCTTGGGTGGCGCGCGAACTAAAGATAGATGAGTTCTTTGCTCAAGTGTTGCCTCAGGATAAGGAAAAGATGGTTAGGAGGCTGCAGGAGGACGGGAGCCGTGTAGCCATGGTCGGGGATGGGATAAACGACGCGCCCGCCTTAACCTCCGCCGATGTAGGAATAGCGATTGGTGCGGGAACCGATGTGGCCGTCGAGTCCGCAGGAATAGTTCTTATAAAAAACGACCCGCGCGACGTTGTCAAAATCATTAAACTGGCGCGCGCGAATTACCGAAAGATGGTAGAAAACTTGGCTTGGGCTACCGGTTATAACGTCTTTGCTATTCCCGCGGCCGCCGGTGTCTTTTTGCCGCTTGGGGTTGTACTCTCCCCCGCAGTAGCGGCGATTTTGATGTCCGCCTCAACCGTTATTGTTGCGGCCAACGCTCAGGCCTTGAGGCGTCTTGAACTTTGAGGCAAATGGAGAAATCAGATAAGCAAGAATCAAACGGGACAAGCACTGAGAAGGAGGATTTAACTATTCCGCCCGGTCAAAGGTGTGAGCTTTGCACTATGTCCGCCGAGGTTGCAGTCAGGGATTCTGCAGGGACTATTCATTACTTTTGCTCCCATCACAAGACAGAATTTAGGTAAGGGAAATGGCGAGCTGCTTATTTCTTAGGTTTCGACTGATTCTTCCTCCCGCTGGGTTTTGCTTTTGACTTTGGTTTTTCTTTAGGTTTTTCTTGTACCTCTTCGCTCTCCAAAAACTCAATTCCCGAAACGCTGTCCCCTACCCCAAGGCGCATTAGGTAAACCCCCTGAGTCGCTCGTCCCAATATAGGAACCTGTTTGAGGGGTACCCTTATGACCTGCGCCTTCTCCGATATCAGAAGGAGGTCGTGCTTTCCGGTCCCCACAACCGCCGCCGAAACCAAGTCTCCGGTCTTCTTGGTTACTTTTGCCGTGAAGATACCGGTGCCTCCTCTGTTTTGGGTTTTGTACTCGCCGAGGCGGGTTCTTTTGCCAAGACCCCGCTCCGAGATGGTCAAAAGGTGTCCCTTCTCGTCACCTATCACCTCGGTCGCAATGACGTAATCGTCCTTGCCCAGCTTTATCCCTCGTACCCCGCGCGCCGAACGTCCCATGGATCTGACCTGTTTTTCGGGAAATCTGATAGATTTTCCTTTTCTGGTGACCAGGATCACCTCATCCCGTCCGGTGGTGGGTTTGACCCAAACCAAACCCTCTTTGGGTTTTAGCCTTATCGCCATGATTCCGGTTCGGCGGATGTTTTGAAACTGGTCTATAGCGGTCTTTTTGACAGTTCCTTGATCGGTAGCCATTAAAAGGTAAGCCGGGTGCTCTTCCTTTTTCTTAGGAAGTGGGAGCATTACGACAACCTTCTCCTCCGGCTCGAGATTTAATAGGTTTACTATCGCAGTGCCCTTAGCCTGGCGGGAGGCTTCGGGAACCTCGTAGGCCCTTTGTTTATAGACGCGCCCTTTGTTTGTAAAGAAGAGTATTTCGTCGTGGGTTGAGGCAGAAAGGATTTGGGAGATATAATCCTCATCCTTTGTTTTCATCCCCACAACTCCCTTCCCCCCACGTTGCTGTCTTTTGTAAGTGGTTTCCCTAAGCCGCTTGATATACCCTCCATCGGTCAGGGTTACGAAAACGCTCTCTTCCGGCACCAGCTCCTCCTCCTTAAATTCTCCCACCGCTTGTTTGAATACCTTTGTACGCCTCTCGTCGCCGTAGGTTTCTTTGATTTCCTCAAATTCCCTGTCCATCTCCTCGTAGACGTTTTTGGGCGCCGAAAGAAGGGTTTCCAAGCGCTCTATCTCCTCCAAAATGTCCTTTAGCTCCTGCTCGATCTTCTCACGCTCTAGCGCCGACAATCTCTTAAGGGGCATGTCCAGAATGGCTTGGGCTTGAATTTCCGTAAGAGTGAACTTTTTAACCAGGTTTGCACGCGCGTCCTCTGTATCTTTCGACTTTTTGATGGTTGCGATAACCTCGTCTAAATGGTCAAGGGCAATCTTCAAACCCTGCAGTATGTGCTCCCTTTCTTTCGCCTTACCGAGTAAGAATTTTGTTCGCCGAACAATGATTATGTAACGGTGTTTCAAAAACTCCTCCAAGATCCCTTTAAGCGTCAGGACTTGGGGTTGTCCATGTACAAGTGCCACCATATTGGCGTGGAAGATGGTTTGCAGGTCCGTGTGCTTGTAGAGATAATTCAAGACCGCCTGCGGTCTCGCATCGCGTTTGAGTTCAATAACCACGCGAACACCTTCCCTGTCGGATTCGTCGCGAAGAGCCGCGATACCCTTGACCTTATCCTTTCTAACAAGCTCCGCCATCTTGGAGAGGAGGTTTGCTTTGTTGACTTGATAGGGAAGCTCGGTCGCGATAATCTTTGTCTTCCCGTCCTCTTCTACTATTTCCGCTTTTGCTCGAATAGCGACACTGCCCTTACCGGTAGCGTAGGTGTGGGCTATCTCTTCCTGTCCGTAGATTTGGGCTCCCGTGGGGAAATCAGGGCCGGTGATGAACTCCAGAAGGTCGTCGACCGCCAGGCTGTAGGAGACCTCCGGGTTATCGGTTTCCCCTTCTATCTTGGCGGTTTTTATCATCGCACCAAGTGCATCCATAAGCTCAGCAAGGTTATGGGGTGGTATGTTTGTGGCCATCCCGACTGCGATGCCGGAGGAGCCGCTTAAAAGAAGGTTTGGTATCGAGGAGGGTAGGACTCCGGGTTCCGTGGTTGTAGCGTCGTAGTTTTGGGAAAAATCGACGGTATCGCGGTCTATATCGGCCAAAAGCTCCTCGGAGATAGGGGCCAAGCGGCACTCGGTGTATCGCATAGCGGCCGGAGGGTCCCCGTCGAGCGAGCCGAAGTTTCCTTGTCCGTCTACCAGGGGGTAGCGTACCGAGAAGGGCTGTCCCATGCGAACCAGAGCGTCGTAGATTGACATATCACTGTGTGGGTGATATTTCTTCATGACCTCGCCGACGACCGCGGCACACTTGGAGTATTTGGAGGTCGGTCCCATACCCTGCTCCCGCATAGCGTAGATTATCCGGCGTTGAACAGGTTTTAAACCGTCACGAGCGTCCGGAAGCGCGCGGGCGACAATAACGCTCATAGCGTAGTCCAGGTACGCCTTTTCCATCTCCGAAGTAACGGGAACTTCTAGAATCCGCTCTTCTCTTTCGGGTAAATCCTTTTCGCTTTTCTCTAACTTTTCGGCCATAGGATGCTCAAGTTAACGGTTAATTTGACGGTCGCCTCAGGCGATCTAGAAATTTCGCTAACACTACAGTTTAACAAATTTTTTACTGGAGTGGAAGAGTCTAGGAGCGTCATTTTTCGGCCTTGTCGCCGCAGATTTTTTGGGCCTCGGCTTTAACTTTAACGCGTTTGCTCTTGGGAATGAGTGTCAGGTTTTTAAGAAGCTCCTTACAAGTTACGATATCCTCTTCAAGAAGGGTTTGTTTGTCGCTTTGACTTAAGGTTTCAAGTGCCGTCACCGGGTAAAGCCCGGTTTTCTCAACAAGATACCTCAAGCTGAAATTTTGCGGATAATCCCAGCTTATAACCTTGATTCCTACGCAGCTTGAGTAACGCCTTGCCTCCCGTGTTACGCGGGTGTTTGTCACGAGCCACCCCTCCTCAAACCCGTCGGCTTGCGATATGTCCAAGAATCTGCCGTATACATACAGTGCAACTTTTGTGTCCGTTTTGAGACCCGTTCTATTGTGGAATTTGGCCTCTACCATGTAGCGCTTACCTCCTTTTTGTGCCACGATATCGACCTCGTGATCAACGCAGCGGCCTTGCACGGTTTCCCCAACCTTAACTTTAAATCCTTCTTCAGCAAGAATTTTGGCAAAGAATTTTTCAAATGGGTAACCGGAGGGACCCAGACTCATGACCGCTCTTTTTAGGTTATATTTGGAAGCTAGGTGCACGCCGCGACTCCTCAAATGCTCGAATACGTGCTTGTAAATTTCATGGGTGGTTATCCCGTCGTAGAGCTCCTTTTCCAATATCTTTATAACGTCGTCCGCGACTCCTTTTTGGACTCCGACCCGTTTAAGTGATGCTCTTACCTTCTCCTCGGAAAAAGGCTCGTATTCACCGGAGGCTTTTTTGACTTGGACGCTTTTTGAAGCGGTCTTGGACACGTTAGATATTCTACCAGTTAACCGGGGCCTCCAACGTGAGATCGGGAACCCTTTCTACCTTTTGTACATCGCGGACAATATCTCCCCGCTTGGCTTTAAAGTAAGCGGCAACTCCGATCATCGCGGCGTTGTCGGTTAAAAGAGAGTTGCTAAAGGGGATATGAAGTGGAATTTTGAAGCGTTCGGCAAGTCTTTTAACCTCGGTCTGTAATCGCCGGTTGTTTATTACTCCCCCGCCTATAAGTAGCATCTTGGGCTTGTATTTGAGAACGGCGCGTCGCAGTTTATCAACCAGATGGGCGACCGCGGCCGCTTGAAAGGAAGCCGCAAAGTCCGTCTTTTTCGCCCTGGTCAATTTACCCAGTTTTTGCGCCTCATAAAGGCACGCGGTCTTTAGCCCCGAGTAGGAGAAGTTTAGGTCTCCGGATTGCTTAAGAGGTACGGGAAATTTAAAGGCTTTACTGTCCCCTTTTTGGGCAAGTCGTGATAGCTGTGGACCTCCGGGGTAAGGGAGGTCGAGAATTCTCGCCACCTTGTCGAACGCCTCCCCGGCCGCGTCGTCCAAGGTTTGCCCCACAAGTTCGTAGTCTCCGAAATCCCGTACCAAGACAAGCTCGGTGTGCCCTCCGGAGACCAGGAGTCCAAGCGCCGGAAATTGAGGATTGTCCACTCCAAAGTTCCCGTCCTCGTCTTTGGCGAAGGGCGACAGAAGGTGCCCTTCCATATGATCTACCGCTATGAGGGGCTTCTTATGCTCTTTGGCGAGTTCCTTGGCTTTGGCGACCCCTACCTCCAAGGCGACCGCCAGACCGGGACCGACGGTCACGGCGACCGCGTCGATTTCCTCTATATCCAACCCGGCCTTGCCCAGTGCATCCTTGAGCGTGGGGTCGATGAGCTTTTTGTGCTCTCGACGCGCCGTGGTCGGGTCGACCCCTCCGAAGAGCGCGTGGAGTTTGGCCTGCGATGCTATCGCGTTGGAGAGGATCCTAGCTTCGTGGGTTACGGCGACTGCGGTTTCGTCACAGGAAGTATCTATGCTTAAGATCTTCGTTACCTTAGGAGATTTCTTCATACTCTATCTCCCTCGCGTTTTTCCTTTTGTGCCGAAATACCACTCGAACGCAATTGACGTCCCCCATCTTACAGATTTGATCGATCAATTTGGGCGCTTTCTGCGCCCATTCAATAACCAGGATATTAGGCGGCTCGACCAGATCGACGATTTTTAGTTTTTCGATTTCGGCCTCGTCACTGGTTCGCCAAAGGTCCACGTGGAAAAGCTTCCCCTTATTTGCGTTCAGGTTGAAAAAGTATTCACGGACTAGGATATACCCCGGCGAACGCACAGGTCGCGGCACCTCCAAAATCTCCTCCATACCCTTGGTGAAGGTGGTCTTGCCGGTTCCCAATTCGCCCTCGAGAGCCAAAACCAACGGCTTTTCCTTTAAATCAAAAGAGTACTTACCGACCAGCTTTTCGGCGAGTCTCCAGGTTTGCTGTATGGAGTGGGATACAATCTTGGTCGACATGCCCGGGGGCTACTTGCTCGTCAGTTTTCTGTAGGTTTCGGCGTCTTGCTTTTTGAGTTCTCCGCTTTTTTCCATTTCGTCAATCCTCTCCTTGGTAAGATTTCGGTTGACGATATCCAAGGTTATAAGCTTCTCCCGTAGTCTATTCATCTCGGTCTTTAACTTGCCCTCTCCCTTGACCAATCCAGAGATTCGCTTGACGTCTTCCAGAAGTCCTTTGGTGTAGTCGTCGAGAATCTTCTTGACGCGCGTGGCGCTTCGGTTCTGGGCTACGGCGAAAAGCAGAGATAGGATTGTCGCCGCTCCGAAAAATATTGTGAAGTAGTTTTGAGTCGGCATTTTCCCTATGAGTTTCGCACGAAAACCGTCCTCCAATCAAGCGCGGTATGCTACCTTAAAAGTTAATGGAGAGCCTAACCTTAAAAGACAAAAAAGAGATTCCGATCCTGGGTTTTGGTACCTGGCCTCTTCGCGGTTCTTTATGCACCAAAGCGCTTCGCACCGCGCTCGAGGTCGGCTACCGCCATATCGATACCGCCGACTACTACAGGAATCACAGGGACATAGCCAAAGCTCTTGAGGGAAGCGGCGTCCCCCGGGAGGAGCTTTTCATAGTCACCAAGCTCATGCCTCCCCGACTCGGGAGAGAAGACGTTTTAGCGGCTGGGAAAAGGTTTCTGGAGGAGCTCGGAACCGAGTATCTCGACCTACTTCTCATCCACTGGCCCACCGCTTCCGTCCCGCTTGAGGAGACTCTTGGGGCGATGCACGAGCTTATGGAGGCCGGAGTTACCAAGTCACTGGGCGTTTCTAACTTCACGATTGAGGACACGCGCAAGGCGCTGGAGACCGGATTTGAGGTGGTCAACAACCAAGTAGAGTTTCACCCGCGCTTGAAGCCCGCGGATTTAAGGGAGTTTTGCGAGCAAAATGATGTGGTCGTGACCGCCTACTCCCCCTTGGATAAGGGGCGCTCCCTCGAGCTTTCTCTTGTTAAAGAGCTTTCCGAAAAGTACCAAAAACCGGCTTCGCAGGTGGTCTTAAATTGGGTTATGCAAAAGGGTATGGTCGCGATTCCCGCCTCCTCCAACCCCGAGCATATAGAGGAGAATTTTGACTCGCTTGAGTGGAAGCTAGAGGAGGAGGATATAGCGCGGGTAGACGCTATTTAGCCTTGGGCCAGATCCTTGCCGCCTTGGGGTAAAGCTTGGTCAGGGAGTGGTCGTCGCACTCGTGCATCCTCGCCGGGCAGACCTCGCGTCCGTATTGGATTATCCGGTAGGTAAAGTCGAACCAATCCTTTCGTGGTAAAAGCTTCATGAGATCCTGCTCGATTTTTTTGGGGTCGGAGCTATCGGTTAGGTCAAACTTAAGGGCAAAACGCCTAACATGCGTGTCGACCGCTATCCCCTCGACCTTCCCGTAGGCGTTGCCCAGGATAATATTGGCGGTTTTTCGCGCGACGCCGGGGAGCTTGAGGAGTTCCTCCATGGTGTCGGGGACCTTGCCTTGGTGCTTCTCTTTGATGAGTTTTGCGCTCGCGAGGATGTTTTTGGCTTTGTTTTTGTAAAAACCGGTCGGCTTTATATCCTGCTCAAACTCTTTTTGGTTCGCCTTCACGTAATCCTCCAGTGTTTTGTACTTCTTAAAGAGGGTACTGGTTACCTCGTTGATCTTTTTGTCCGTGCATTGGGCAGATAAGACCACGGCGATCAAGAGTTCAAAGTTATTTCTGTACTTGAGGGCAATTCTGGCGTTGGGATAGAGCTCTTTAAGCCTATCGTTAATCGCGAGCGCGCGTTTTTTCCGTTCCTCAAGTTTGCCCATATTGGTTAGTTCAAGTATGTCACATGGGGTACAATTATGTTCGATATGGGTCAAGCCGTGGCCAGGACAAAGGTTATCCTGTGTCTCATAGAAAAAGGCGGAAAATTTCTTCTTATTCGGAGAAAACTCCCCTCTTTTGGCGTCGAGTGGGCCTTCCCCGGCGGGGTTATGGACGAGGGCGAGACCGAAGCCAAGTGCGCGCTTCGCGAAGCTCAGGAAGAGGTCAAGCTGGATGTGGAGGTCAAGGAGAAACTATTGGAGCGAAAGCACCCCAATACCTTTGTGAACGTCTCCTACTTTCACTGCACCCCCAAGGGAAGCGCAGTTGCCAAGGTTGGGCAAGACCACGAGATAGCCGAGGTCGAGTGGGTACCCGCCTCCGAGGTTCTCGGACGCTTTACCTCCGACGTTCACCCCACGATTGAGAAATTCATCCTCTCCAAAGCCAAGGGAAAGTAAGGGCTAGCTCAACTTCTCGACCCGTACCCCGATCAAGCGAATCAACTTACCCTTTGGGTTCTCGCGCTTATCAAGAAACGGTAGCAAAAGCTTCATCGCCTCCTGCTCCAAAGTCGCCAAGGAGGAGGCGGGTTTTTCGAGCGTCCGGCTTCTGGTGCGGGTTTCAAAACCCGAGAGCCTAACCGTCACGGTCACGGTTCTGAAGTTTCTGAACTCGCTATCGTGGAACCGGCGTATAACGTCACGGGATAATGATTTAAGGCGTGAGAATATAACTCCGGGGTCCTTGGTGTCCTCCGCGAAGGTTTCCTGCTCCCCTATTGACTTGGCTTTGGGTTTAACCTCTAGAACAGGCGAGGAATCTCGACCGCGGGATTTTTCAAAGATATCAACGCCCCATTTGCCAAAAAGCTCCGCCAGTTCTTGCTTTGTAACCTTCCTCAACTCCCCTATTGTTGAGATATCCATCGCCTTGAGCTTCGCCGCAGTTTTGGGGCCAACACCGGGTATTTTGCTGACCGACAGTGGAGAAAGAACGTCCTCTACCTGGCTTTCTTTGACTAAGGTTAACCCATCGGGTTTCTTGAGATCGGAGGCGATTTTGGCGACCAACTTGTTTGGTCCCACACCTATGGAGGCGGTTAGCTTCTCCTTTTCTTTTATCTCGCGCTTTATCTTTTCGCAAAGTTTAAGAGCCTTTTTGTAGGAGCCGCAAAAGCTCAAGTCGAAGTAGGCCTCGTCGACCGAGACCTGCTCTGCCTTGGGAACCAGGCGGCGAACCACTTCCATAACCTTTCTTGATACCTCAACGTACCGCTTCATATTGACGGGGAGGAACACCACTTCCGGCTCACCCTTCTTTTTTGCCTTTTGGGAAAGCTTCCAAGCGTGGGATATCGGGGTCGCGGAGTAGATGCCATACTTTCGGGCCTTATAGTTGGCGGTCGAGACCACTCCTCGCCCCCTCCCACCCTTGGGGTCGGCTCCGACCGCAATCGGTAGCCCCGCAAACTGCGGGTTATCCCGCTCTTCAATTGCGGCGAAAAACGCATCCATATCCAAATGTCCAATGATTCTCATTTTGCTGCTGCCCTTATAAATGCGGTGAATATCGGATGTGGCGAGAGGGGGCGGGATTTGAACTCCGGATGAAACTGAACTCCTAGGAAGAAGGGTGAAGCCAAAAGGAACGTCAAAAAGATCGCGGCCGCACTGAGCAAGCGCCGGGCCGGCTCCAAAACCTTCCAGCGTCGAACAAGAAGGATGGCTCCTGCTATCGCCAGAAAATTCATCACGGCGAAATTAAATAGGTCCGGGGCACCCGCCAAAAGCCCTTGACCCCGAAAGAGAGCTAAAATCGCGGGTTGGGCAAAAAGTTCGGACGGTAAAAGAAACACCCTCAACAGCCGCTCCACCCGGGTTGGGTCAAAAAAGATGTAAAGCCCCGCTAT
>JABAOF010003140.1_pt4 | contig 26289 bp, 17 predicted proteins | sample 7062171 | NCBI WGS metagenome assembly JABAOF01 (sample SAMN14538628, study PRJNA623070) | marine sediment metagenome | biome: marine biome [ENVO:00000428]; feature: marine pelagic biome [ENVO:01000023]; material: deep marine sediment [ENVO:00002113] | place: India: Gulf of Khambhat ...
CTCTCGTCCCCGTCGTACAGCGCCAACATCCGAGCAAAGTTGCTCGGGTTGCCCACGTCCATGGCATTGGAGATGGTGCGGAGTGACGCCCGCGGCCGGAAGCGGCCGGTCCGCAGGTATTCCGGAACCACATCGTTGACATTGGTCGCCGCAACGAACGACGTGGCCGGAAGCCCCAGCTGCTTGGCCATGAGACCTGCGGTCAGGTTACCGAAGTTCCCCGACGGAACGGCGATTATGACCTCGCCCTGACCCTCCGGCAACTGTGCCCATCCATGGAAGTAGTACAGGATTTGCGGCAACAACCTGCCGATATTGATGGAATTCGCCGAGGTCAGGATGATCTCACGCCGGAGTCCTTCGTCGGCGAACGCTTCCTTCGCCAAGCGCTGGCAATCGTCGAAAGTCCCCGAGACCGCCAGCGCCATGACATTGCCACCCAACGTCGCGAACTGGTGCTCCTGAATCCGGCTCACCTGACTCTCCGGATACAGAATCACGATCCGAATGCTAGGCAGCCCAAGGAACGCGTGGGCCACCGCGCTGCCAGTATCGCCGGATGTCGCCGCGAGCACGGTGAGCGGAGACTCGATGTAACTCGCCATCAACCGCGCCATGACGCGAGCGCCAACGTCCTTGAAGGCGAGTGTGGGGCCATGAAACAGCTCGAGAAGAAAGACGCGCTCACCAAGGGCACGTAGCGGAATCGGGAAGTCGAGAGCATCCCGCACGATACCGGCGAGCTGCTCCGCTTCGAGTTCGTCACCCAGCAGGTGTTGGGCTACGGTCGAGGCCGTGGCTTCGAGAGGGGCACCACGCAGACCCCGCACTGTTGCTCCGGACAGGCAGGCGAGGCGTGAGGGCAGGTAGAGCCCCCCATCCGGTGCCAGTCCCTGGAACAGCGCGGTGCGGAGATTGACGGGAGGGGCCTTGCCGTTGGTGCTGACGAGCTTCATTCGGCGGTCAGCGCATGAAGAGCACCGTAACCGCCACCTTCGCCACCACCGACCAGTCCCAGGACTGAAACGGTTGGGTGGATCCGATCAGCACGATGCTGGTTCTGGGGAGCGGCACAGTGATCACCGTCGTACTGACGACGATCGGGTACGGCCGGTGATTCTGCGGCGCCAACCATAGGAATCCGACACCCGCGGTGGTAAACGATATGGGCGACCGCAGCGAGACCCGATCGACGGCGGAAATAATCGTTGGCTCGATGTCGTCGTCGGTCCACGAAAAGGTAGCATAGGCCCGAACGTCCCACAGCGGTGGCGAGGCGACATACACCTCCGCAACGGGGTCGGTGCTGCGCTTGGTCAGCAGGACTCCCACTCCCGCCGTCGCCACCTGGGCATCCAGCAGCGACGGCGACGCGACGCAGCACAGACCGGCCAATGGCAGGAACCGCCAGGAATATGCACGCCGCCAACAGCTATCCTTCCGTCTTCCCCGCAGGCCTCGCCTCAGGCGGCGTGGGCCGCTTACCTCGTCACCGGAATCGGTCGGCTCGGAACGCTGCCAGATCCAGCGACGGCGCCCCATCGATGATGTATTCGGCAATCAGCTTCCCCGTCATCGGACCCAGTGTCAGACCCAACATCGCGTGCCCGGTGGCGACGAACACACTCGGATGACCGGGGACGGGTCCCAGCGCCGGGAGCCCATCCGGCAGGCACGGGCGCAGACCGCACCACTCGGACCGGGACACGGCTTCGCCGACGCCGTCCAAATACCGTGCTGCCACCCGGGTCAGCTGCTCCAGCCGCGGGCGGCGAATGTCGTGATTGATGCCAGAGAACTCCAGAGTGCCGGCGAAGCGAACGAACCCGTTCATCGGCGTGCAGAACACCGAGTTCTCGCCCAGCATGCAGGTGTGGCGCAGGGCGGGCGTCTCACCCTCCCGAGGATCACGGTCACGGTGATAGCCCTTGGCGGCCTGGAGCGGCAGCCGGTAGCCCAGCTGACGGGCCAGTGCCCCACCGTACGCGCCGGTGGCGAGGACCAGCGTGTCTGCAGCAATCGCATCGCCATCCAGCGTGCGCACTCCCCGCAGCCGGCCACGATCTTCCAGAATCTCGACCACCTCCGCGCCAGTAAGGAGCTCTGCCCCCTGCCGCCTCGTCCTTTCCGCCATCTCGAGCACGAAGCGATACGGGTTGAGGGTCGCCGCCTCCGGATAGAAGATGCCACCCAACACGCTGTCGTTGAGTGCAGCTTCCCGCTCCCGCAGTGCGGCTCCGTCGAGCACCTCCGGACGAAAGCCGTGCTGACGCATCACCGTAGCCTCGCCTCTCGCCGCGTGGAGGCCACGGTCGGTGAGGTAGACCTCGAAATAACCCTCGCGCCGAAAGTCGCAATCAAGCTCTTCTTCGCTGACCAACTCTTGGAACAGGCTTGTGGTGGCGTGGCCCACAGAAGACAACGCCCGCATACTCCGGTCCAGATGCCCAGCCGTACAGTTCCGGCTGAAGGTCAACAACCACTGCGCCAGCGCGGGATCCCAGCGTGGCGCCACGTACAACGGGCTCAGGGGATCGAACACCGACTTGAGAGCCTGTTTGACGCGGCCGGGCTTGTTGATCGGTGCATGACCCGGCGCGATAACTCCAGCACTGCCGTAGGATGCGCCCTTCCCGACCTCGTCCCGCTCCAACACCGTCACTCGGGCGCCGCGCTTGGAAAGGAAGTACGCGCAGCATATGCCAATAACGCCGCCACCGACGACCACCGCGTGCTGCTGCTCACGAGCCATGGCTACTCCACATGATTCGATCCACCACTAACCACCTGCCAGTAGTGAGTGGTGCGTGGTTGGTGGCAGGTGGTACCAGCCACTCCCATCACCCCACAATACCGTACTCGAACCTCACACCACAGACCACACACCTCAGACCTCGAACCTCACACCTCACCCTGCAATACTGTACTCATACTGCCCCCGCACCAGGTCGTTCTCGGCGAAACGACCGAAGCGGAATGCGTGAACTGGAAATTCCGGCGACGCCTCTTCCGTGATGCGGTCCGCCGTCATGAGGCCAACTGCCGGACCGAGCTTGAAACCGTGCCCGCTGAATCCCGAGCAGATGAAACAGCCGCTCCCAGCGGGTAGCTCGTCCACAATGGGATGCCAATCGGGCGTGACGGCGTAGAGGCTTGCGAAGCCACCCATGCTCTGGCTGAGCTCCAGAGCAGGACAGCGCTGCAGGAAACGCTCGCCCATATCGGCAACGAACTCGTCATCGACGTGTTCCGGATAGTCGTCCGGGTCAACCACCGCATCGGCTTCCCCGGGGTCGATGGAGCCTGTGATCGTGAGGCCCCCCGTCTCGGCCCGCAGGTAGATGCCATCGATGAAGTCCATGACCACCGGGTGCGGGCCCTGCTGCCCAGGTGGGCGCCGGAACACCGCCACCTGTACCCGACACGAGTTGATGGGCACCACCGAGCCAGCCAGCTCGGCCACCCTCGCGCCCCACGGCCCGGCACAATTCACCACCACCGGAGCGTCGAATCGCTCGGTGGAGGTGTCCACGCCGACGACCTTGTCGCCGGCAAAGCGCACCCCGACAACCTCACAACTGACGACGATCTTCGCCCCCTGTCGTTTCGCCGCATCGGCATAGGCGTTGACCGTCAGATGAGGATCAGCGTACCCGCTCTCCGGCTCGTAGGCGGCCGCCACCAGCTCTCCGGCCTCCAGGGCCGGCATGATCTCACGCAGCTCCTCCACCGACAGCAGCCGAGTCTGAATGCCGACGCGGCGCTGCAACTCCACGTTGGCCTGCAACCCTGCGCGGTCTTTGGCAGCAGCGATCGCCACCCAGCCCGTCGCCTGGAAGCCGCATTCCCCGCCCACGTGCTCATCGAAGTCTTGGAACACGCGCAGGCTGTGGAGTGCCATGCGGGCGGTGAGCTCATTCGAATAGTGTTGGCGGATGATGGCCGACGACCGACCAGTTCCTCCCGCGCCAACAGTATCCCTCTCCAGGACGGTCACGCTGAGTCCCCGCCGAGCGAGATGCAATGCCGTGCTGCAGCCCATGATCCCCGCGCCGATGATCACCACATCCGAGGTCCGGGTCATACGATCAGCCCCACTTCCCGTCTCGCAAGATGGCTCCTGACGATGTGGTTGAGAAATCGCTCCGCGTCGGGACCGTCAATCAGATACTTGTACAGGGGAGAGACATCAATCAGCGCCGCGGCGCTACGGATGGAATAGTACTCGCCGTGGTGCGTGAGCTCGTAGGAACCGGCGACCACGTAGCCAGCACAGCGGCGCCAGTTCCGGGCCTGGCACAGAGCGCCGGTTCTTGCGTGGAACGGTGTACCGCAGAGCATTGATCCTCTCGACCCGCCCCTACAACTCGACCGGTTGCTGAGGAACAGGGCCATAGTGGTGATGGCGGAGTGGTGCAGGCAGAGGACGCCCGCACAACTCCGCCATCGACCCCCGCTACCATCGCTGCTTGTTCAGCACCCTGCTCAATCTACTATTGACGCTCCCACTCCTCCTTGCTCATGAGCTTGAGCGGCTCTCGACGCTGCCGTTCCAGCTGGTTGTTGAGAGACTCCAACTCCCGGCCCGTTAGCGTCGCAAACTCCCGCTCGGCGTTTCCGAGATCGGTTGCCAGGATCTCTGCCCGCTCCAACTGCGATTGGGTAGGCGCCCCCTCATACCCGTTCACGGCGCCATACAGCTCTACCAGCTTCTCACGCAAGCATTGTTCACCGGACAAGCGGCCGGCCTCGGAAGTGGAAACCAGCGTTGCACGGAACGCCTCCAGCTTGTCGGCATACGACGTGAGACGCCCCGCGAGCCGGTCACGTCTCCCCAGCACCTCGGCATGTTCCTTGGCCTGGTCGCGCAGGCCGATGAGCCCGTCCACGACGTATGTCAACCGTCCCAGCATCTCGTACAGACGCATTACCGTCCGATCCTGGAGCGCGCGGTCCTCCTCCGAAGACGTCGCACGGGGGTCGGGCACCAACGTAACGGTGGTCTCGTAGGTGTCCCTGCCTTTGACGAGCTTCACCGCGTATGTCCCCTCGGGTACGCGCGGACCCATGAAGGATCCCGGCGACGACACCAGCGAGGTAGCGGGAGGTACCTTGGGACCTTTCAGCCGCATGGGCCAGCCAACTCGGTTGATGCCCCGTCGCTTGCCACCGGGATGCGTGGCCACGAGGCTGCCTGACGCATCGTAGATCTCCACCCGGAGGTCACCAAACATGTGACGCCGCTTGAGGTAGTAGACGACGCTCGCTGCCTCTGGAGGATTCTCACCCACCCATTCACCGTCACCAGGGAAGGCCTGCACCGACGCCGGGATCACCATGGCGGCCGGGCGAGACGGCAACAGCACCACCGCACTATCCACCATGCCGCGCGTGAGATGCCTCAACGGGGTTAGGTCATCCAGGATGTAGATACCCCTTCCGTGCGTGGCGATGATCAGGTCGTGCTCCCGGGGATGGATCGCGAGATCCCGCACCGCGACCTTGGGGATGCCCCCCCCGAACCGGGCCCACTGCTGGCCCGCATCCAGGGAGACAAAGAGACCGAACTCCGTTCCCAGGAAGAGTAAGTCGGCATTCTCGGGGTCTTCCCGGATCACATGGGCGTACCCGTCGAGGTCCTCGGTCACCAGCGACTGCCATGTCTCTCCGTAGTCCGCCGTCCGGTAGACGTACGTCTTCATGTCGCCGGTCCGATGGCCGTCGAACGTCACGTGGGCGCGGCCCTCAGCATGACGGCTGGCTTCCACGTGGGAGACCCAGGTGAACTCCGGGAGATCCGGGACGTTCGCCACCACGTTGCGCCACGTCCCGCCGCCATCCCGCGTTATCTGGAGGTTGCCGTCGTCAGTCCCCACCCAGATCACTTGGGCGTTGAGCGGTGATTCACTGATGGTATAGATGGTGGTGTGGTTCTCGGCACTGGTATTATCGGTGGTCAGCCCGCCCGATTCCTTCTGCCGTTGCTTCTCGGGGTCGTCTGTGGTGAGGTCAGGCGAGATCTGCTCCCAGGAGTCACCCCGGGTCCGAGAGCGCAAGAGATACTGGCTCCCGACGTACATCGTGCCTGGCTGGCTGGGGGAGAGATGAACCGGTGTGTTCCAGTTGAACCGCAGCTCGGGCTCTCCCGCCTTGGGATACGGCCTTATGTCCTTGGTCTCTCCGGTGGACTTGCGAAACCTGAGGAGGTTGCCGCCCTGCCACTCGACGTACACCAGGTCACGATCGGTCGGGTCCGGGAACGCGTGGAAGCCGTCGCCGAAACCGATATTGCGCCAATCTCGATTCTCGATGCCAGCGACGCTGCGTGAAGGTCCCATCCAGGTGCCGTTGTCCTGGAGGCCGCCGTAGACGTTGTACGGCAACTCCATGTCGTAGCTGACCTCGTAGAACTGCGAGATCGGTAGCGCTTGGGCGTAGCGCCAGCGATTGCCCCGGTCATAGGACAGGTAGAGGCCCCCGTCAGTACCCAGCACCAGCTCGTGAGGATTGTCGGGGTTGACCCACAGCGCATGGAGGTCGCTGTGGACATTGGCGGCGGCCAAGAAGGATGAGAACGACTTGCCACCGTCGGTGGAAATGCCCAGGGTGAACCCCGGCTTGTAGACCCGGTTGAAGTCGGTGGGGTCCACTACCACGTACGCGAAGTAGAATGGTCTGCCCTGGACTGTGCTGGAGGTGTTGACCTGGGTCCAACTCTCACCCACGTCGTCCGAACGGTAGAGGGCGGTCTTCTTCGCCTCCACCAGCGCGTACAGTACGCTGGGGCGGGACGGAGCAACCGCGACCGCGACCCTCCCTCTCTCTCCCTCGGGTAGGCCGTTCGTCAACTCCCGCCAGTTCTCTCCACCATCGGTCGTCTTGTACAGTCCGCTCCCGGGACCACCTGAGTTGAAGAAGTCGGGCCGACGGCGGAACTGCCACATGCCCGCGTAGAGGATCCTCGGATCTTGCGGGTCGATGGCGATATCCGAGCACCCGGTATCCTGGTCGACATAGAGGACGCGCTCCCAGGTCTTCCCACCATCGGAGGTCTTGTAGACGCCCCGTTCTTCATTGCCGTCCCATAGGTGGCCTGTGGCACACACGAACACCACGTCGCCGTTCGTCGAATCCACCACAATCCGGGCAATGCGCTCCGAATCGCCCAGGCCCATGAACTCCCAGCTCTCTCCCCCGTCGGTGGTCTTATAGACACCGGTACCTATCGAGACGCTGTTGCGGGTCCATGACTCGCCGGTGCCCACCCACACGACTTCGGGATTTGAGTCGTCGATAGCGACCGCGCCAATCGATTGGGTATGGTCGTCGAACACGGGCTCGAACGTGACGCCACCATCCTTGGACTTCCACACACCACCGCCGGCAGCACCGACGTAGATGGTGAGGGGATCCTTTGCCACGGCATCAATAGCGGCAATGCGTCCTCCCATGGCCGCCGGCCCGATGGCCCGGGCCTCGAGACCGCTCAGCACGCTCGCGTCGATCTTCGTCTGGCACTCCGCTACAGGCGAAGTGGCGAGGGACGCTCCCGCGAGCAGGCTGCCGGCCACCACTCGCCTGAATCCGTGCAGGGTGTACATAAGCGATTACCCAGTCGTGTCCTTGGGCGCCGCAGGCTTTGGCATTGCAAACTCGGTGTCGTCGAGCTCGGGATTGATCTCGACCCGCTCGATGATGAGCGCCTGCGCCCCTGGACCCCCCATTACCTGAATTGAGTGGGGCACCATGAGACCATCCACTTCCTTGTAGTCGCTGAGAATGGTCTCCATCTCCAACTCGGTGCCCTGGATGGTTCGCTTCTCGGCAGTCTTGATCGGGAGGAAATACTCGCTGTCCAGGTAGGAATACGTCACCTCGCCATGCTTCAGGGTCACCTTGAGCTTGTAGGTCTGAGCGCCTTCGACCTCCTCGGTGCCCACCAGCTCTACCTGGTGGCCCTTCGCCTCGTGGTCCATCAGAGGACCGTCGAAGTCGGCTTCCTCCCTCATGCGTTCCGCCATGTCGGGCGGCATCTCCTCAGGGTCTGTCTGACCCATGAACGGCATGAGCATCCAGGCGGTCTCACCATCGAACGCCTGAATCCCCGTGATGCCCTGCACCGTGAACTCGAGCCGTATCTTGTTGGGGCGCATGGACAATCGCTGGAACGTGGCCTCCATGCCCTGGGGAAGCATCATCCTGCCGGTCACGCGCATGGTGTTGATCGACTTGATCTTCTCCACGCCGCCGACGGCCTCGTAGTAGTTCGCCAGCACCTCGTCGAGCGACAGCTCCTGCGCCTGAAGGGGCGGACTCAGCAACGCGCCGACGACGACCAGCACTGCAGCTTTCCGCATAGATCTCCTCCTTGTGACCTGCCGGGCGAAACTCGATGGGAGGGTAGCCGACTTCAGCACCAACCTTGAGCCACGATACAGTGTGCACGCATAGGGGGCACGTACACACTACCCCGGCGGTCGCTTTTCTGCCACCGACGGCGCTCGGGGCCCGCCCTTTACGACCGGCTCTGCGAAACGATCTCGTGCGGCGGGCGGCCGACGACGGCCTGGTAGATCTCCGGATCCGTCGCACCCTCCGTGCCGAACAGGAGGACGCGGGAGTCCTGTCCCAGCCGCAACTCATCTCGGATCGCCGGTTGCTCCATAGCCACGAGGAATCCCCCGAGCCCCGCTACCCCCGACTCACCTGCCACGATCGGAGCTTCACCTGCAACACCCTGGGCCAGGAGGCGCATCGCCTGTACCGCCATGCTGTCGGGAATCGTCAAGAACGCATCGGCGCCGCAGCGCAGGATCTCCCAGGCAAGCTGCGATACCTCGCCGGCTGCGAGGCAGGCCATGATGGTGTCCAGCGGGCCAGTCACCCTCACCGGCTGCCCCTTGCGGGCGCTCTCGAACAGGCACGCCGCCTTGTCCGGCTCCACCACAACGAGGGCGGGGCGATCGGCACCCCAGAACTCCCACAGATGGGCGCACACCGCCGATGCGAGACCGCCGACCCCGCCCTGTACGAAGACGTGTGTCGGTCGCTTTCCCTCCGGTAGCTGACGCAAGGTCTCGGCCACCATGACGGTATAGCCCTGCATGACATCCCGGGGGATATCGCGATAATCCGCGTACGACGTGTCCGACACCACGATGCGCCCATGAGTTGCCGCGTCCTCGTGGGCTCGGTGCACGGCGTCGTCGTAGTTTCCGTCCACCCGCACCGTGGTGGCGCCCAGAGACGAGATCGCGGTCTCCCGGTGGCGGCTCACCCTCTTGGGGAGATAGACCACGCACTGGCAACCGAAGGTCTGCGCCCCCCAAGCCACCGCCCTACCATGGTTCCCATCGGTGGCGCAGGTGACGCAGATCCGGGAAACGAGTTCCCGATGCTTCCCGGCAACGAGATCCCTGCTGCTCACCTCGCGGTTGCCCGCGTGGCACCGCACCTCCCGCACGAGAGTTTGCAGGACGCCGTACGCTCCGCCCAGCGCCTTGAAGCTCCCCAGTCCGAACCGTCCGGCCTCGTCCTTGTACCAGACGACGCACACGCCCACCTGCGCCGCCAGCCCACGCAGATTCCGCAACGGTGTAGGCTCGTAGCCGGGCCAGCTGGTGATCTCTGCCTCCACCTGGGCCGCACGGGCCGCGCTGAGGATGCAGCGCTCCGAGGGGCCGTACTCCATGGTCCGGTCGGCCGTGGGGTTCGCCAGAAAGCGGGTGTCGTCAGTGCTCATCGTCATCGTCCCTTTGCGGCGGAACCGTCTCAGGCACAAAGCTAAAGCTGCCGTCGGGACGAGCAGTTCGCTACGAGCCCGCCACCCCCATGTATCCACAGCGCCGGTGACACACTGCCGCCCTGATTGCAGCTACCCGGACCGCTCCTTAGACTCTTCTCATGGAACGCCGGGTGCGTTGGCAGGGCCCCTGTAGACTCCGGCTCTCCGTGGGTGCTCTCACTCCGTGGACGCTGCAACCGGGAGAGGACGTGGCCTCGGTGGAACACGAGACTGATCGCCGGTTCCTCGGTCTGAAGTGCTTGGTGGGCAACACCCCGCTCTTGGCCATCGATTTCAGCTATCGTGGCGAGCAGCGGGTCCTGTATGCCAAGGCTGAGCACATCAACATGACCGGCAGCATCAAGGACCGGATGGCCCTCTACATCTTGCAGCGGGGGTATGCCGAGGGTGCCCTCCAGCCCGGCGACCTCATCGTCGAGGTCACCAGTGGCAACACCGGCATCTCGGTGGCGGCGATCGGCCGCGCCATGGGACACCCAGTGACGATCTTCATGCCCGATTGGATGAGCGAGGAGCGCATCAACCTGATCCGCAGCCTCGGCGCCACGGTCAACCTGGTGAGCACGGAGGACGGAGGTTTCCTGGGAAGCATCAGCCGTGCGGAGGAGCTGGCGGCATCCAGTGACCGCGCCTTTCTCCCCCGGCAGTTCTCCAACGAAGACAACATCGCGGCCCACGCCAATACGACGGGACCGGAGATCTGGTGGCAGCTCCGGTTTCGCGACCTGCTGCCCGACGCATTCGTGGCCGGCGTGGGTACTGGCGGCACCATCATGGGTGCGGGCCGGTTCCTGCGGGACCGACGCTCCTCGGTGAAGCTGCACCCGGTGGAACCCTCAAATTCGCCGACGCTGTCGACCGGACACCGGGTGGGAAACCACCGAATCCAGGGGATCTCAGACGAGTTCGTTCCGCCCATCGTAGATCTGGACTCGCTGGACGCTGTAATCGGCGTGGACGACGGGGACGCCATTCTGATGGCGCAGAAGCTTGCCGCCCGGCTGGGATTGGGAGTAGGGATCTCTTCGGGCGCCAACTTCCTGGCGGCGCTTCAGATTCAAAACGATCTGGGTGGCGACGCGGTTGTAGTGACGGTCTTCCCCGACGACAACAAGAAATACCTGAGTACCGACTTGCTGCGGAATGAGCCGGTGAAGCCCGGCTATCTCAGCCCGGACGCGGAGCTCCTGGGCTTCCGGGGATTCAAGCGGGTATGCCACACCTGTTGCGACCCAGCGGAGTGTCTCGAGGGTCTGCCGCCCGATATTGTGGCAGCGGAGGAAGCGCTGCCACCGTGTCCGCGGCGGATTGGGGCCGGCAACACCTGACGAAAAACAAGCAGAAGCTCAGCGGCCCAGCCGCCACTAGCAGCCTCACCCCTCCCTTGCATGTGAAAGCCCCGCAGCCGGGACAAGCGACTGCGGGGCTCGTTGGTCGCGGGCGAGACGCGATGCGCTACTCGCGCGGCAGATAGCGAGGCGTCAACACCGGCTGGTCTATGAGCGCGACGGCGGAAGCCACGGGTTGGAACTCTTCCAGTGCCGTTACGTCATCGAGACTTAGCGCCAGCGTTTTCGCATAATCCGGCGCCTTGACCTGGAAAGCCACCGCGACGAGCACTAGGAGGGGTCCCTCGATCCCCTGCGGTGCCGCGGCCGCCGCGCGCACGCCATCCGGCGCCGCGAGGTTGACCACATGAATCCCACCGAAGTCCGCGCGCTTGGCCTCCACCGGCTTCAGCGCTTCAGCATCGTATCCCAGGCTGAGGCGATATCCTGCGATGGTCACGGGAACGTCCACGACCTGAAGGTTCGCAGTGACCATGATTGTCGCACCAACGGGCGCCTCGCGGTCGCTCACAGTCAAGTAGCTGTGGATGCCCGGAGGAAGTCGCAGTGCTTCCTCTTCATCTACCACCGGGGCAAGCGGCTCGTCCGTACACGCTGCCGCACCGAGGGCCAGAGCCGCTTGCACCACCATGAATCGCTTCATCACCTTGAACCTCCAGTCACTCGCTGGTACCGCCGAAGCTTCACCCGCCCTCTGTAACTGCCTTATCGGCGCTGCTTGCGCCGGTCTGGACGCTCGAGTCCTTTCGTCTTGCTGGCTGCACCCGTTTCGGGCGCCGTCACGCTCTCCGCCGCCAGCGCCGCCTTGCCGCCCGCAGGCGGGCAACCGGTGAGTCCGTATTCCCCTACTGGCGCCGTGGTGGGCAGTGCCACCATGTAGCGCAGAATCTGAACTACGTCGCTGGCGTCGTTGTCACCGTCTCGTTCCACGTCGCCAAGTTCACGGCTCACGCCCGGCCCCAGGGACAGATCGGCCGCCGCCCGCAAGCCCTGTACGGCATCGTTACTCCCCACCGATTCCGAGCGGTCCATGTCACCCCACGGGAACAGCGCAACACACACGCGGCCTGCAGGTGCCGCGAGTTGCCCCAACAGGTTCGTGCCTCCGGAGCCCGTGAGGGTGCCGAAGGACGAGCTCAGCTCAATCTTGGTCCCAGGGGCCAGATCCGACGCCGTGGTGAAGGTTGCCGTGAACAGCGTGGCGGTACCGGCAACAGGCGCCGCAGCTGTCGCCGTGGCATTGAGCGAAGTAGCGTTGGGCGTCAGAGTGGCGGTCCCGAAGTCACCCGACACCGCCGAGCCGAAAGTGAGCTCGGCACCATCCCAGCTCACATTTACGTCGTAGTCCGTAACGCCCGCCGACGCACCGCTGGCGTCGATCATGAGGGAGACCGTCAGCACGCCCCCACGTAGGCCGTCGATGCCGGCAGTAGGCCACATGGCAAAGACCGTTCCCTCCGCACTCGCTGCTACCTCGAAGGTCACCTCCACCGTAGCGGGGCTCCCGACCGCGCCAGGCGAGCTGAAGACGAGTGAGCCCGTATGAGTTCCTGGCGCCAAGCTCGCGGGGTCGGCTATGAGCGTCACGATCTCCGACCCGCCAGCGCCAAGGGATCCCAATGCCGGAGATGCACTCAGCCACGGTTGGTCGCTGCTCGCCGTCCAAGCCAACCCCACAACGCCGGTGTTCGACGCCGTAATGTCGTGGGTAACCGCCGCACCGCCGGTCACCCCACTCAAGGGCGCCACAGGGGCTGTGACAACAGCCAGGACAGCCTGTTGCGTGAGCACCGGCGAATCGTCAACCGGGATCGACCAGACTGCATCCCCGTACAGATCGGACGCGAGCAGCTTGCCGGCGGCGAGTCCGATGTCATAGAGGAGGCCCCACGCCTGGCTCGGAATCACGAGCTGTGACACGGCACTCCCGTCCGTCGGCACCACCAGCACGCGGCCCCCGAGGCCGAAGAAGATATCGAAGTCCAGCACGTACAGGTTGCCCGACGTGCCAAAGGTCATCGCTCCGAGGTACACAGGCGAATTGATTGCCGTGCTCAGCGTAGCAAACTGCGTGGCGGTACCGTCCGCCGGATCGACCTTCCAGATGACGTCCGGGAAGTCTGCCACGTACAGCATTCCATCGATAGGATTGAAGGCCACTCCCCATACACTGGAGAAGGAACAGCTCAGCGTCGTGACGGAACCGTCCGGAGCCAGGCGATAGAGACACGCGGTCCCCGTGCCGTAGAGGTTACCGGCATTGTCGGCCGTCAAATCGAACGCCGGGAAGTAGTCGTTGATCACGGCGATGGCACCTGCATCATCCAGGCTCGCCAGCCCCCTGCGCACCCCACCCATCAGGAAGGCATCGTCCCCGGTGCGGAGCAGCGAGTAGACATCGCCCAGCATCTGGTACAGGCCAATGCCACGGCGCTCACTCACCGCGCCGGCCTCGTCCAGCGTGACCACCTGGCCGCCCTCGGCGTCTGCCTCGTACACGACCGGGTCGCCGGCAGCGTTGGCATCCACGCCGATAGGGGACTGGAGGGGCTCGGCGTTCGCCACAGTGGCTGGCACGTGGACACGGAGATCCACCAGCACCTGGATCTCCGGTACGAACCACGGGTCGGACGGCGCGAACACGACATCAGCGAGCAGGATCTGTGACGCCAGCCCAGTCGGATCTGCTGACACCGTCACCATCGTCGGCGAGCTGGGTGCCTGGGCCGAGGCAGTGACGTCCGCACTGAAGCCAGGATTCTTCCCTGCCCCTCTAGTCCTCTCTGCCGCACGCAGTAGCTTCAGCACCTCTGCCGGCGGCGCTGGCAGCTTCGCCGCACCGGCTGTGCTCTCCTGGCCGGTCGCCGGCTCCGCCGCGGCCCCGTTAACGCTTGCGGCGGCGAACGGCAGCACATCTGCCGCGTTGCCGGGCAAGATGATGTTCTGCAGCGCCCCGAATGTCGTCCTCCACTCCTTCACATCCGGCCGCTCGACGGGTAGACCCTTGTCATGCCGGCGCTGAATCTCCCGGAGCGCATCCGATGCGAGCACCGACGCCACCACACCCGGTGTAGCAGACCCGGAGGTGGGATCCACCGAGAGCCAAGCCGCTGTCGGATCCGCGGTGGCGGTGAACGAGAGCGAGCCGGTGCCGAGATTCACCACCTCCAGCCCGAAGGTGGCCGGGGTCGTCGTACCCTCTTGGGCGAGGAACGACAGGAAGACCTCGTCGACACCCATAATGGGACCGGCATCGCGCAGCTTCAGGACGTAGTCTCCGTAGTCGTACTCGAAGTACCCGCTCACTGCGACCACATACACCCCGGCCACCGGCGGGTCGAACCCGATGATCAGGCTGTTGAAGCCACCACCCGCCTCGAACGAGTCGTCGCCTTCCGCCACGAGGTTGCCCTGCAGGTCGAAGATCGAGACCACCGGATCATACAGCGGGAACCCCTGGGCTCCGGTCCCCGACTCGTCTCCCAACACCGCCAGATCCACCGGCTGGCCCGGCGTACCGTCGAAGGTGAACAGGTCTTCCGCGCCGAAGAGCGAGCCCTGGGTCTCGCTATTGATCGCAATCGTCGCGACCGGAACCACCGTGAACTCCACTGCGATCTCCACCGACGCGTTCTGAGTCGAGCCGACCGTCGGTGTGATCGTCACGGTGCCCTGGTACAGGCCGGCGGCCAATCCTGTGGGATCACCGGAGACGGTCAAGGTGACGGGTGAGCTGACGGTGCCGCTGGTTGGGTTCACACTCAGCCAGCTGACTTCCTCGGACGTCGTCACGCTCGCGGTCCAGTCAAATGAGCCCGCAGCGCCCACGTTCGACAGTTCCACCAGCGCTCCGAAGGGCGTCGTGCCCCCCTCTTGATTGAACAGCTCAACCTCTGCCGGCTGGACGGCCGCGATGGGCAGCGCATCGCTGATCGGGCTATCATCCACCGGGACGGTGTACGTCTCCCAATCGAAGAACCCCGGGGCTACCAGCTTGCTGTTCTGCACCAGGGCGACAGACGATATCGGGCTGGTGAACAGATTGGGCAGCACGGCAAGCAGTTCGCTCGTCCCGGCAGCCGGGTCCACGGAGTAGACGATGCCTCTCCAGGTCCGCACGTAGAGCAGCCCCGACGCGCCACCCACGATGCCCATCGCGTAGTCGTCGAACGGATCGAACGGGAGCGTCGCCACCAGCGGCGCCGCGCCAGTCGTCGGGTCGAAGGAGTGGACGGTGTTGTCACCGGCGAGATACAGCGTGAGCGCCCCGCTAGACGGATCGATTCCGGTGGCCACGTCGTACATGCTCAAGCCGAGGCTGAACTGCGTCACGGAGCCTGCGGGTGTCACCTGCCACACCGAGCTGAGGCAAGGATCCGCGGCATAGGCGCTCCCGTCGAACCCCTGCTCCACGCCCCAGAGGTCGCAGCCGAAATAGTCGGTCGTCTCCGTCGTGCCATCCGGGAAGACCCGCAGCAGGTCACCGTCCCACACACGGGCGGCGACCCATCCTCCCTCGCGAACCCGGGTGAGCCCGTCCAAGAACCCCTGACCCGTCGTCTTCGCACCCAGCAGCGATCCCGACGGATACTGCAGCTCGAACACGGAGCCGCCGCTATTGTCCACGTTGACACCCAGCAGCTCACCGCCCTGCGCCGCGTCCATCCCGGCAGGGGCGATGAGCCCCGAGGCAAACACACTGCCTGGGGTGTACACCCGGAATCCAACGCGTACGCTCGGACCGAACGGCCACCAGGTGTCATCGGGGACGAGGTCGATGATGCCGGAATAGTCACCAATGGGCAGGTCCGTCGGATCGGCGGTCACCCGCCCCAGGACCGCGCCCGCCGGCACCTCTCCCGCATCTGAGCCAGCGAACCCTGCCCCCGCACGCGTGGTGAACCGCAGGTGACGGTCGCCCTCAGGCCGCGCCAGCAGCTCGCGAGCCGAGTCAGCGTCTAGATAAGGCGGCATGCCTTCCCGCCAGCCTGCAGGTAGCCGCAGCCGCGCCCGAACCTCATCATCGACCTCCGTGGGCTTCGCTGCCGCAAGGAGGGTCGCAGCGAGCTGGGCGGGGCCTGCTGTCGGACCACCGGGCGTACTGATGGAAAGCCACGGCTCCGACCGAGTCGCCGTGAACGTGGCCTCGCCGGAGCCCAGATTGAAGACCGCCACGTCAAGGGTCGACGACGTACCCCCTTCCGGTGCCCGAACCAGGCCAAAGTTCAAGTCGACGGCCAGAATGGGCCCTGAAGAGCGCACCTTGAGTAGGTAGTCACCGCCGTCGTCATCATAGTATGCCCCGGCCTCAATGACGTAGGTGCCATCCACCGGGAGCTCGACGCTGGGGATCAGCGAATTGAGGCCTCCGCCCGCCAGCCAGGCGTCGTCGTTGAACGCGAGGAGCCGGCCGTCGGGGTGGTACAGGCGCACGAACGGGTCATCCAGCGGCGTCACGCTGACCGCATCACCCAGCAGCGCGACATCCACAACCTGACCGGCCGTGCCATCGAACCGGTAGCGATCACGCGTGCCGTACACCAAGGTCGCCGTCAGCTCGGCGCCCACGGCTATGGCGTTCCCAATGGTGAAGACGACTGGAATCTCACGGACCGACGCACCGTTGATGTCCAGCAACACCACGTCGGTATACGAGCCGGGCGGCAGACCGGTGGGGTCCGCCGTTACCTGGATGGAACCGGGCACGTCGCCACTCAAGGGCGACACGCTCACCCAGGGTGTCTCCGACAGGAGGACCGTGAACCTCGTTGCAGGACCGGTCAGCTCAACCGTCCTGCTCACCGGCGTTGTGCCCGGCGGCGACGACAGGGCAACCTGCGCCGGGCTGATGTTGACCTGAAGCACGTCGTCTGGCGGCCGGTCGTTGACCCGCAGCCGTTCCGCCTGGAAGAAGTCGGCGAGGAACAGCGCCCCATCCACCAACTCGAGATCGCCGACGCTAAAACCGTAGTAGCTATCCGGCTCGCGTCCGAGCCCGGTGACCGTCCCCGTGGCCGGGTCGACGGTATAGAGGTCGCCGCCGAAGGTGGAGACGTACAGCAGGCCGGATGCACCAACGGTCAGGCCTGACATGGCCAAATCGCCCGTCTGGATCTCGGCCACGACCGAGCCGTCCAAGGCGAGGCCCACGATGCGATCGTAGAACACCGCGACCCAGAGAATCCCCGCTGCCGGGTCGTAGTCGAGCCCCGCCGGACATCCGAGATAGGGACCGAACGGGGACACCAGGCTTCCATCACCTGAGAGCCGGTATACGTAGCCCGAGCACCCGCTCAGGTAGAAGTTGTCGTCGCCGGCGCGCGCGATGTAATTGGGCCAGAGCGGCAGATCGTCGGCGAAGGTGGTGGCCGCGCCCGTCGGGTCCACCTTGGTTACGCGCATGTCCCACCAACTGCCGACGTAGAGATTACCGTCCCGGTCGGGGGCGATGCCGCCAGGGTACGGATCGAAATCCACGCCTCGAGCGTCTGCCAGGGTGCCATCGATGTTGAACAGCAAGAGCTGCGGGCCAGCGGAGGGCAAACCCTCGAAGAATCCCAGCCCGGACGTGGCGATCACCGCCTCGCCACCGGCCGAGCGCCCCGCACCGGTGGCCCAGTAGAGCGGCTCGGCCACCACCTCGGTCTCGGGCGCCATCACACGGAACGACACCGAGACGAACACCCTGCCACAGCCCGGCTCCTCCTCGTTCGGGTCCGTCTCGGGGACCGCTACCCCACAGAACCAGGTGTCGTCGAACTCAATGAAGAAGCCACCGGAGTACCACTCTTGCCGCAGCCCAGCGGGATCGGCCGTGACCGTGAGGGTCGCGGCCTGGGCCACGGCGTCGAGGGCCGTCGGTGCCCGCACTATCGGGATGCCCTGCTGTGGGAGCCGCTGGCGAATCTCCGGCGGGGCCATCTGCAGCAGCTTGTCTCGAACGTTCTCCGGTGTCGGGATGAAGGGCTTGAATTCATCCGGGATGTTGGGCGGAGTCGTCCAACGGTCCTGCTGCCGATAGCCGGCCCGGTCGCGGCCGCCGAACGCAACGGCGGCGGCCGGCGATGGCGTGACGCTGCCGGACGCCGGAGTTGCGGATAGCCACGGGTAGGCGGACGTGACGGTATAGCCAAGCGTGCCCCGCCCGATGTTGGCCACCTGCATCGGGAACGTGGCTGGCGAGCCGTCCTGCGGTGCACCCACGAACGTGCCGAGAATGTCCACGGCGCCGATGGGCCCGCTCTCGCGCAGCTTGAGCACATAGTCACCGGTATCCCGATCGAGCCAGGCACCCGTTTCGACCACGTACGTTCCGTCAGCCGGCAACTGGTAGCCCGCGATGAGCGCCTGTAAGTAGCCGCCCGCCTCGAACGAGATGTCCGACTCGATCAGCTTCGCGCCATCGGGACCGTAGAGCCGCAGGTGCGGATCGAACAGAGGATCGTCGTTGGAGTAGTCCCACACCTGGGCGATGTCCACATATTGGCCGGCCGTGCCGTCGAAGTAGTAGCGGTTGCGTTGCCCACGCTGCTCAATGCGACCCGCCACCGCGTCATCTAGGGCGACCATCGTCTCGGCCACGTTGACCCGCACCTGGATAGTGAACGGCGTATTGGCCGCGTCTCCCGACTCGATGGTGACGTCCGCGACGTGGACTCCGACGCTGAGTCCGGCGGGGTCGATGCCAACACCGAGGGTCGAGGGGCTACCGGGCGACGCGGTCCCGCTGGTGGCGGACAGCGAGACCCACGACCGGTTCGCGCTGGCGGTCCAGCCGACGTTTCCGCCGGAGGCTTCCAGTTGCACGTCGGTGGTCGGCGCGGTGGCCGCGGCAAAAGAGTTGAAGCCCACGGTCGCCGGCAGCGCCGCCAAGGTCACTGCGGACCCTGTCAGCGCGTTGACGCTCGCCAGCGCGTCGACCCGCCCATGGCCGGTGTAGTCGTCCCGCCCGCCCGGGGAGAGGTCGACGGCACCTCGCCGCAAGTAGTCGCGAACGTCATCGGGCGTCAGCGCGGCGTCGACACCGCGGAGCAGGGCCGCGACGCCGGCCACGTGGGGGGAGGCCTGCGACGTACCGCTGAAGAATCCGACATCGGGACCAGGCAGGGTGCTGGGCACATCCCAGCCGGGCGCGGCATACTCCACTTCTGGCCCATAATTCGAGAACCAGACCCGTGTGTCGCTGCCGTCGGTGGCGGCCACGGCGATCACGCTGGGATAGGCCGCCGGATAGATCACCGGCCCCGATCCGTTGCCACTCGACGCGACGATCACCACTCCGTTGGCGTAGGCCGACGCGAAGGCATCCGCCGCGGCCTGGGATGCCTGCCCGCCACCCAGACTCAGGTTGATGACATCGAGTCGCCGTGCACCGGTCCCATCGTCCGCGGCCCACTCGACGGCCGCGATGATGTCGGACGTGGCGGCGCCGCAGCCGAACCCCGGCGGCGGGTCAAAGACACGCAGGGCGTACAGCTCAACCCCGTGGGCGACGCCGACCACGAAGTCATCGTTGTCCAGTGCCGCCACCGTCCCGGCGACGTGGGTCCCGTGACCATCGCAGAAGGGCGCGTCGTCGTTCCACTCTTCGGGCGTCTCCAGGCCCGTGACCAGATTGATCCCACCAGCGACGCTCAGATCGGGGTGGTCCTTGTCGATCCCGCTGTCGATGATGCCTACCCTGACGCCCGAGCCCGTCGTCGTGGCCCACACGAGGGGGGCGTTGATCTGGTCGACCCCCCAGGGGACCGACTGGGAAACGAGCGTGGCAGTCGCATCGGGCAGCACGGTGGCTCTCGCTCGCTCGGCGTCCCATGGCCGCGCTCCGAGGTCGACCGGTTCAACCGGCCAGTCCGGCTCGACATACTCGACCCACGGATCGGCCAGGAGCTGCCGCACCAAAGCCGTGTCGAGGGTCGCCGCAACGGCCGGCACGATGCGCAGGTGCCGCCGGATCTGGGCACCGCGGTTCTCCAGCTTCTGCCGAGCCAGGTCGGCGACTTGGGTCGCCGCCAGTGCAACGACCCCTGGCGCCGGCACTCCCCGAGCCGCCTCGGGTGGCTTGAACCCGACGATGACCCGTCCGGAGTGCTCGCTGACCTGCTGCAGCAGTGCCTGAAGTTGGGCCTGCTCCTGAGCGGCACTCCTACCCGGCCAGACCAGAGTGAGCGCCAAAACCACAAATAGGCGAGCCCGCATTGCTATCCTCCCGAGCGTCAACTCGGTTAGCCCGTGGCCTTCCGTGGACCGTCCCGAATGCCGCGTCGCTCCTAGTTGGAGACCACGTCCGAGCCGGCGAATGTCACGTTCCCCAGCTGGAGCAAGTCGTACGAGACACCGTCGCTGTCAATCGTTCCCAGCTCGGTGGCCACCGGCATGACGGTCGTGCTGCCTGCGGCGTTGGCCCGCAGCCGGAAGCGGGCCACTGTCACGACGTCGTCAGCCACGCCGTTGGTCGAGACGGCTACAAGGGTGAGCTGCCCAGGCACGGCCGGATTCTCAATGATGCCGTCCCAGCTCGCCACCGCCTCGAACGACCCGGCGACATAGCGGAGCACGGCGTCCGACCACGTTATGGCTGCCGTCAACGCGCCCAGTGCCGGTGCCACTTCGCTCATGTCCGCGAACAACGTCACCTCGATCTCGCCGCCGACCGTGACAGAGGTCGCCGAGACCTGTGTGAAGATTGGGATGTTCGCTTTGCGGATCAGCGTCTCGGGCGCGTCCGACGTAGCGTCGCCCACGATCTCAACCGTCCGACCTTGGTCGCTGACGAGCACGGTGATCGGTGGCAGCGTCGCCGCATTCACATCCAGCGTGTAGTTCGGCCCGGCTAGCACGTTGGTGAACAGGTACGCGCCGTCCGCCCCTGTCGTAGCCCGCCGCTCGCGGCCGAACACGTCGGTCAGAACCAGCTCGACGCCTGCCACAGGTGAGCTGTCTTCCTGTCGCCGTACGATCCCCTGGAGGCTGCCTTCCGGTATCTGGACCGTCAGGTCGCCGGTCGTGGCACTTACCGAGGCATCCGCAGTGAGGGTGGCGGTCGCCGTGGCAGCACCGTTGTCCCGCGCCCTGGCGACGCCGGCGGCACTCACAGGAAGCACGTCCGAGGCGGACGAAGACCAGTCGACGTCGGGATCAGGGATCTGGTTGTTGCAGAGATCCTGCCCGGTGGCGACGAGCTGCAGTTCCTCCCCCAACAGCGTGAAGGTATGGGTCGTCGGGCTAACCTCGAGGAACCGGACCGGGCCAACGACCGTCGGCGAGCAGACGTACACGCGGGCCGTGTCCTCGACCGGTACCTCGTCCTTGGTGCTCGCCACCACGAACACCGGCGTCTCGGCAATGGCCTGCAGGGCCGTGGCCTCGCCCGACAAGCGGTTCACGTCGAGGATGCTCTCGTGCTCCGGGTTGGCGAGCGCGAATCCCACGGGCACGTCGATCTCATTCCCGTCGGCGTCGCGCGTCACTGTGGTGAATTGCAGCGTGGCGCCCTCGAGCAGCGTGGCTTCTTTGGGGTCGATCTCGATGCTGGCGGCCGGCAGGTAGACGTACGTGACCTCGATCTCGACGGCTGACGGCTCGTCCGTCGTTTGTTCCGTCACCTCGACGAAGTCGAACCCCTCGAACAGCACCGCACCGTCCGAGACGCGCTCCACCCTGAGCCCGATGCGGAACTTCTCCGGGCTCTGGAGCAGAACGACGTCGATCTCCGCGCTGGCCTCGCCAGTCTCGGGGTCGAGGGCCACCGTTACTGTCGTCACCTCTTCGAACGTTCCCTCACTCTCCCGCTCCACCACGATCCGCAGCTGGAACGCGTTGTCGAGCAGGACGGCGACGTCCTCGTACACCGGCACGACGCTGAGCGTCGCGGTGGAGAGCGGCGGCGCGAAGAGTTCTCCGCAGGCCACCACGACGGCGACCGTGAGCCCCCACACCGGTAGTCTCCGCATCACGGAATGAGCTCCAGTTTGAGCGCCGCTCGGAAGCCGCGCAGGTTGATGTCTCGGCCCGCCTGAACCACGTTACCGAACACCCCGCTTCCCTGTAGCACAACGGCGGTCCGCCAGCCGAAACCGTGCCTCAGTTCGGCGCCCATGCGCACGGTACTGCCCGCGCGACGCAGGGTGGTGTCGCTGGTGTCCACCGCGATCGCTGAGATCCGGTACTCGGCGTGGGGCGTGAACGACGTCCGCCGACCCAGAGCAAACGCGAGCCGCCCTCCCAGCGCGAGCAGATTGCCCCGGGGCAGGATCGCTGCACCCAGCGCCGTCGGCTCAATCTGCGGGTTACTGCGGAATACGTCGAAGCCGTAGAGCGTGACCGACATTGCCGAGCCCAATCCCTGACTGAGCGCCAGGTAGCCAATGATCCTGTTCCCCACGCCGTGCTTCGTCTGGCCACCAAGTTGGTCCTTCTGTCGGGCCGCATAGATGCCGGCGAATCGGAGATACGTGCGGCGGGCGAGGGGCCCCTCCAGCCCTGCCCGCAGCCGCAGCTCACCACCTTGACGCAACAGCGAGTCTCTACCGCTCACCGGCTGGTAGGACAACGGCTGCTTGTAGCTGGCTCCCACTCCCAGCGCGTAGCGCCCCAGAGGCAGTGCCCCGACAAACCCGCCGCCTACATTCCCCCCGGTCCCAACCGTCGAGGTGGAGAAACCGATGAGGTCGCTGGACAGCGCGCCGAGAATGGACAGCTCGTCCTGCTGCACCGTCTTGATCCCCGAGGGAATGGCGCCGGTCCCGATCAACAACAGCCGGCCCGGCACGACGTTGAGGGTGACCCGCACCTCGGTATCGAGCATGCCCGAGATCGCTTGATCGGCTAGGAGAGTCGCGTCTGCCGAGGTGAGGTCTACGCTCACGTAGCCGCCGGACAGCGTCACGCTGGCGAGGCGCCCCACGGGGATGGACACAGAAACCGGGACGGTGAATTCCGAGATCTTGTCGTACACCAGCCCGGAGTCGAACGTGTAACCCTCAATCAGCACCGCCGTGCGCGCGACGATCCGGTTCTGGCCAACGAGTTCTCCGGTCAGCGCGGCGGCGAGGAGGGTGGCGAGGACAGCGGTTCGCGTGTTCATGGCAGTCTGAAGAAGATTCGGATTTTCCCGGTTACCGAGGGCGGGGGCGTGGTCGGTGGTGGCGGATCCGCCGCCGTGGTCCCCGTCGCCGGTTGCGTCGTCTGCTGCTGTTCGGTCGTACCCGCGGCCTGCTCACCCTGGGTGGATGCGACATCCTGCACCGTCGAGCTGAGCGCATCCACCACAGGCTGTGTCACTGGGATCGGCGGTGGCGGCGGTGCCTCAGCCGCCACAGTGGTCACCTCACCCGGAGTGGCCTCCTGCACCTCTTGCGCCACGGCGCTGACCTCGAACTCGTCACGGGCATCAGCAAACCCAGGATCCCGTTGAATCGCGTCAGCAAAATGCGCCGCAGCCGCCGCGTAATCGCCGAGATCCTCCGCCAACAGCCCCCGCGAATAGGCGAGGAACGCGGCGAGATCCTGCGTCCCGTTCTCAAGAATCATCTGCCGCTCGGCTTCGGACAGCACGTAGCCGAGCTGGGCGGCAATTCCGATAACGACGTCCTTTTCCAATCTGAGGAGATCGCGCAATCGACCGGTCGCCACCTCGGGGCTGGTTACCTGGCCGTCCGATCGCACCACGGCGGCTTCGAGTCGGACGTCTCCCTCCGGCGGGATGGCCGCCAGTCCCTGCACCATCCGGCCTGCCTGGAGGAGGCGTCCCATCCGGGCGGCCGTAGCGACGTCCACTCGGCCAGCTTCGGCGAGCTGCATCTCCTGAATCAGCGCACCCAGCTGAAGCCGCTCCACCAAGCGGAACCGCTGCAGCAAGGCGAGATCGGAGGTAAGGATCTGGGCGAGTCCGCGGGAAAGCGGCAGGAAGCTCGTGTCCCCGGCGATCTCCAGCGGCAGCACGGCCAAGGTTTGCGGATCCGCCGGCTGTCGTGCCAGTTCCGCTTCCCGATCCAACGCCGCTCGTGCACGCATGCTCGCTCGAGCACGCAGGGCGAACATCTCGCGGGCCCGAACGGCGGGTGACCCCCGGCGATCGGGGTACTCTGCAAGGAACTGGCGGTAGACGGCGATTGCCTGGTCGTATTCCTCTTCTCGCTCAAAGCACTGGCCCATCACCAGCGGGCCAATCGCGCTTTCCGGCCTGATCGCCATCCCCGTGAGCGCCACCGCACGCGCACTGTCACAACGCTCCGCCGCATACAACGCGGCGGCATAGCGGAGAATCACATCCGCGTTGCCGGGCTGTTCGGCGATGCGTTGTTCGAGTTCTGGAATCTCTTCGGGGGAAACCTCTGTTGGGCGGGCACCGGCGCAGGCGGAGAGGAGTGGCACAACAGCGAGAACAAGGGACAGCAACAATAACCGGGACCTGCTGAGGACGTACTCAGACTTGCACATGAGGTTGCTCCAGGGTGGCCGCCGAGCTGGCGGGGACAGCCATCTGGTACGGGAAGCGGAGAAGTTGTCCCGCGCATCTTGCGGCGTCAAGATGCGATTTGTTCCACCAGGTGGTACGATTGTCGGCGGGAAATGAACCAGGGACACTGATCGAGGCAGCCCAACCCCTACCGCTTCCCCTTCCCAACCTGGCGGCAGGAGAGGGACTTCGGTAATGGAAGAACTCTGGCTGGTACGACACCGCAGCGTGGGCGGGAGGAGGCGGGAGCCTCCCAGAGTTTCATCATGCCGCGATGCCGTCACGCCGGTCTGCCGCGGATCCGCCTTACAGCAATTCCACTGCCACCGGGGGGAGGTGCAGCAGACAGGCTGCCGCTCGGAGCAGGGAGTGGGGCGGCGGTGCTGCCGCCGGGGTGATGGGGGTCGGGGCGGTTAACCCTTCAGCATCTCCCGCATGCGTCGGGCGAGACGTTCGATCTCCCGCAGAGCCTTCACCGTCTCGTCATCCAAGGAGTCAGCCCGCAGCAACAGCAGTTGCGTCTCGGCGAGGATGGCCGAGAGTGGGTTGGAGAGATTGTGCCTCAGCTTGCGGTGTTGCTCGTCGGCGTCTTCTGTCATTCAGTCACCGAGCGGTACAGATCTCGGAGATTATGGTCCCTCAGGTCGTGGAAGCACTCCCAGATCTCGCTCTCGCTCCCGGCACAGAAGATTTCGCCAGTGGCAGGGGCGGTGCCGTCCTCTCCCGTCCCGAAGATCAGCCGACCACGCCAGGTCCCGTCGTCAGCCCGCCGCATCTCCAGCCTGATGGCCACCAGCTCGCCCTCGTACCGGAACGGGGGGAGTTCGTGGATGATGGGTTCGGTGGGGTTGGAGGCACCGAAGCGGACCGGGTTTCCCGGCATCTCAAGTTACCTGTTGGTTTGCGCAAATATAAACGTATCTATCACTTAAGCAATAGTGAGCGGGCAGTCACTGTTGCCCCACCACCGCCGCTCCACCCGAGCGGCAGCAGGCGGCAGCCCCGTCTACTCTCCACCAACTCCAGCGGCAGGAAGCGGCAGCCCTGCCCCCCACCTCCCAGCGGCACAAGCGCGAGTCACCTCCCGCTCCTGCCGCCGCGGGGTGGGGGCTTTGGAGGTCGGGCTGCCGCTTGGGTTGAAGGGTTGAGCCGGGCGGACTGCCGCCAGTGGCAGGCACCACGCGCAATCGCGATCAGCAATCAGGAATCAGAAATAGTGCACTGGGATGGGGCTGAACGTCCCCACGAACAGCAGGAGCGTAGCCCAACCCACGGGCCGCCGGCTCACAGGCAACGGTCGATAGCGGTCCAACACCTGGGGGTGCGCCACCCGGCCTCGGCCCAGGATGAGGATGAACGCCGCCCAGATCCACCACCACCACTGCCCCTGCACGAAGCCCAGGGCGATCAACCCCATCCAGATGACGGGCCCGATGGTGGCCTGCCATCTCCCGATCAGCGCGTAGAGGATGTGGCCGCCGTCAAGCTGTCCCAGGGGCAGCAAGTTGAGCATTGTCACGAACAGTCCAAGCCAGCCCGCGAAGGCGAGTGGGTGAAGCAGGACCGTGCCCTCTCCCGCCACCAGCCGCCGCGTCAGATACATGATGGGAGAGTCGCCGAGGTAGAGCTGGAAGTTGGCCAGCACTACGAACTGATCTGAGGCGCCGACATCTGGC
>JABAOF010011291.1_pt2 | contig 26282 bp, 27 predicted proteins | sample 7062171 | NCBI WGS metagenome assembly JABAOF01 (sample SAMN14538628, study PRJNA623070) | marine sediment metagenome | biome: marine biome [ENVO:00000428]; feature: marine pelagic biome [ENVO:01000023]; material: deep marine sediment [ENVO:00002113] | place: India: Gulf of Khambhat ...
CGGTGGTTTAGCTCTTCGAGACTTCGATTGAGGGCCACGGAGAACAAAGGGAGAATCTCCCACAACTTCATGACGCTAATCGTTCTCAAATCTCCAGGATTCGGCGACTTGAGATCCAAGGTGCCAAGAAGTTTATCCTGATAATGCAAGGGTGTAACGAATATGCTTCTTACACCTTTCTTGATGAATTCTTTCTCCAGAAAGCCGCGGTTCGGGTATGCCTTTAAATCCTCGATGACCAGTGGTTCTCCCTTTTTGATCGCCTGATCAAATATGGACCCTTCAAAATCACATGTCTTGCAGTGGAAGGAATCGGCAAAAATGCAGTCATGGTCGAGCTTGTATTCGGGACTGAGAATGAAGACCTGCTCTCCCTGTATGGCAGCGAGGCCCAGAATCAGTTCCGGATTCCTGAGAAACGTCCTCAGTCTCCTCTGAAGGCGATCATATCCGTCCTTAGAGAAGATCGATTCCTTTTCGATAAGGTCTCGCCTGAGTGAGGACAGGACTTCCTGGTCCGTTACGTCGACAGCCCTCAGCACGGTGAACCCATGGAACTCAAAATTCTCGGGTGGTATGAGCTCCATCCACAGCTCCAGATCGGTCATATTGGCCATAAGTCGTTTCTTGGACCTTTCCGATAAGGGCTTCAGCTTTCGGACCTTTTTGACCTCTATGAATTGGGGATCCATGCTAATCTTGAAGTGGCGATCCAGCCCGGTTTCTCGATCTTTAGCGGTGATGATGAGCGGGTAGTCAAAGGTGAGTTCAACACCGTAGAACGTCCTCATGATATGAAGATAGGCCTTTATGAGCCTTCCCCACGCCCATTTCTCTGGATCGACGTTCGCCCGGTCCCCTAAGGTACCCTTGTGAGGCATCAAAACGTGCTCGAAGAGGGGGGTCGCATGAACGGGCTTGAAATGGAAAGGAATGAAGGCAGCCGCATAGTCCCGATCCCAGGAGGCGGGTGGGAAAACGATCGTCATGAGCATTTCCACAAGCTCTCTGTGCCGTTCAATAACAGAGAGGTCCTCGATAGGACCGAGTAGCTCAGGAGCCTTTTTCAATTCCTCTTGGATCTTCATGACAACGGCGGCTTTGACCCGTTGTTCCTTGGAGATGGCCTGATCCCAAAGAGCAACAAGGGGTGAAAAGCTGAGGACGGATTTGAACGGAAACTCCGTGTCATTGAGTTTCATATCGATTCTCCTGCGGAAATCATCAAACAACTACCACAAAATCATATCACATTCCCCTGTTAATTGTCAGATATCATAGGATTGGTGCTGGGCCCTCACGATGGTGCCCCATCGGTGATTGTAAAATTGGTAAGCTATCGCGTGAATTGACAGATCTCGATGGAGGCCCTGGATGTCTCTCGGTGCGTTACCGGAAAACCAATCCCTGACCCTCTAATATGGATAATGATCCTGAGGCGGATTTCAAGTCATTTTGGGAGAGAGAGGATTCGTTAGACATTCAATCCTCAGCATAGTCATGCCGTTGATAGCACCATAATGAGACAGGGGTTCAGTCCTTGAATGGTTGTTGGCCCAAGATACTGAAAGGGGCTGTGGCTTGACAAGGGCAATACGTTGCTCTATGCTCCTTTTTGAAAAAGAAAATGGTTACCGGTGAAGGTCACGATTCGGATAATAACAGGCGAAAGCACGGATCCGTGATTGTGAGGTCAAGTGTCGGTGGCAAGAAAGAGGTTCCCGGTTACTGCAGCCATTCGCACCGTGCGTGAGCATGGGGTGAGTTTCGTGGGGCATTTCTACAAATATCAAGAAAAAGGCGTATCTGCTGGGGCGGCCAGAGAACTCGGTCTTGACGAGCATTTGGTGATAAAGACTATTGTAATGGAGGATGACCGGGCGCTCCCGTTTATCGTCTTGATGCATGGCGACAGGCAGGTCTCAGCCAAAGCTATGGCAAGATCCATTGGCGCCAAATCAGCCAGGCCCTGTCTTCCTGAAAATGCCCAAAAGCATACCGGCTATATGGTCGGCGGGATTTCGCCCTTTGGCACCCCAAAAGCCCTTCCCGTTTACATTGAGGCGTCGATTCTGAGTCTTCCGAGGATATACATCAACGCCGGGAAAAGGGGCTTTATGATGGAAATCTCTCCTCGAGACCTGGAGAGGGTTTTGAGACCTGTATTTGTCCATGTTGCACGATGATGGTGATAGGAGCATCTTGCTGGGTAAGGTTTGTGCGAAATCCGGGGCGTCATGGATGATGATATAATTGAGGATTGAAACAGACGCCTCTCATGGGAGCCGGACCCGTGAGGAAGGTCATCAGGGCAGGAAGGTGCAGGGGGTAGGCAACCGCCAAGCCATGTCAAGATTCGGGATCCTTCTGCTCCTCGGTCTCGTCATACCGGGCTTTTTGACTGGGTGTAAGATCGTGTCAATGCCGGGACGCTACCCTTTGGATGTGAATGAGCTCGAAGACCGTATTGCTCAGAAAAAAGCAGTGCTCCGGGCGATACAAGAAGAGAGAGAAAGGGAAATCCAAGAGAGAGGAGCGCCGAATCCGTTTACCGAGAATAAGATACAAGACCTCGAGGACGAAATTAGCGAAATGGTTCGTCTGAGACGTCGTCTCATAAACCTCGAAAGGTCGGGTAGGATTTCTGGTCCGATTTGAGCTCGATACACGCTTGAGACTCCACAGTCTGCCTAAAACAGAGGAGGGATGGGATGGGGAAGCTTATTCACACATCGAGAATCACCGTTACGCGGGTCGACGGGCCAGTTCGAAAGGCTGTCGTCGAGGGATTCAAGGACCCCGTATATTATGGTGTTCACGGTGGAATCAAACGGTTTTACAAAATTGAGCCACAAGAGGAACATGCGGCAACACTCGATCACATCATCGGTGGCGTAGGCGGGTGAATGATGGGAACCTTGGCCAGTTTCTTGGCCAAGAAGGGTATTCCTACCGATGAAGGTCGATACCGGGCTTTGGTCGACGGCGATATCGAGGACGTCAATGGCGTTCTCAAGATTACGAGGATCCGCGTCCGTTACGATCTCAAAGTTCCGCCTGGGAAGATGGATGATGTGCGGTGGGCATTCGAACGATATCTCCCTCACTGCCCGGCTGCTCAAAGCGTCATTGGGTGTATTGATATCGACCACGACTTAGAGGTTAGTGAGGAGAGAGAGGCGTGAATCGGAATGCCAAAAGGGTACTCCTCTTTCGCTAATGGATTGACAAACCGTGCATAGGGAAGGCCTTTCCATGCCTCCGGTTGCACTTTGACAGTCATCCCCCGGTCTGTTAGTATGAGGCAGGGGAAGTGTGGTTTATGCTGTGCCATATCCCACACCCTGCTGTGCGAATTGAAACACTCTCATCTTATTCTTAGCTTCTCGTGAGTCGGTTCCAGATATCATCATTGATCCCCCGGACCAAATTTTCTCATAATTTCAACATGTTTCGTGGGATTTCCGGAGATTGATTTCCCATGAACCCGCCATCTCCATGGTACGGAATTTGAACAACGGAACGGTGAGAGAATTCGTCCCGGCAGCGGCGGTGAAAGCGGTAGCCACAAATCTTCTCAGTGCCAGGACAAAGGGTTCAAAAAGGCTTTGCACATGTGGGAGCGAGAAAGACTGTGCCGAATGCTGCGGTGACCCACACAGAACCTGGCACTCTTGATGGCTGTTTCTGGCCACACTCTCTGAAGAAGCAATTTGGGCTGACGTTGGTGAGATCGTCCGTATGCAAAGGGTCGACAGTGAATCCGCACTTCCGCTGAGGAAGAGGCGCGGTAGCGAATACCTTCTTGGGACCGAGAGCCTCAGTTGAAAGGGGCTGCAAGAGAGAATCCCTGAAACGACTCTCCCAAAACGACAGGAACACGCGCTCCTAAATCTGGAGAATCTTTTTTTAAATGCTAGGTTGGGGGCGGAGCACTCAAATTGGTTTGGGAATGTTCCAAGAAAATCCTTAAAACACCAAAATACCTAGATTGGTAGGTGAACGCATGGGTGACATAGCAGAAACGTTACGGGCAGCGAATAATTATCTGAAAGAACTCATTCGGTCAATCCGGTACGGGATCAAGCATCACAAGCGAGGTGTATATGGACTCCTGGCCATCGGTCTTGGGGTTTTTTCTTTGTTCATTGTGTTAGCCTATGAATTCACTGAAACGCCGACCTTCTGTGGAATCTGTCATGACATGAAACCCTATATTGAATCGTGGAAATCATCCTCCCATAGCCAAGTGGCCTGCATTCGATGCCACTACGAGCCTGGTTTTGCCAATCACCTCAGGGGGAAATGGAGGGACGGGCAGCTCTCATTGGCTTATTTCATAACGGGTAAACATCCAAGTAAACCCCACGCGGTAATAAGCGACAAAAGCTGCCTCCAGGCAGGATGCCACAGCAAGGAAAACCTCAAAAACAGCTTACTTTTCAAGAATGTCGTTTTCAATCATGCCCAGCACCTGGAGGAGTTGAGACGGGGTAAGCGGCTGCGATGCACGACCTGTCATGCTCAGATCGTCCAAGGAACGCACTTGACCGTGACCGAGACGGATTGTTTCATCTGCCATTTCTACGGGAAGCGTGAAGAAGAGACGTTAGAGAACTGTCTCTCATGCGCCGTTGGGAGCTGCACGTCCTGCCACTCGGAGCCCAAGGGTGACATAAACATCAAGGGATATGCCTTCAATCACAAAAGGTACATCGAAAAAGGGGTATCCTGCGGAGAATGCCATCTCAACGTCATCCAAGGGGACGGAGAAGTTCCGCCACACAAATGTGTGGAGTGCCATGACGATCCGGAGATTCTCCGGATAAAATACCCGTCCGAGTTCATCCACCAGAACCATGTGACAGACTATAAACTCGAATGCTACCGCTGCCATGGGGAAATCATACATTTCAAAGGGGAAATTCCCACGCTGAGCCACTTCAATTCCAACTGCGACAAATGTCACGCTGAGGAGATCCATCTCGGCCCCAGGGAGATGTACAAAGGGGTCGGAGGCATCGGCGTGCCTCCCTCTCCCAGTAAAATGTTCCTTGCCAAATTGGATTGTACCGCTTGTCATAGTACAGAGGCGCGAGGTGAGAAAGCTCTGTATAGCGCGGACTATGATCAGAGTGCGTTAGAGGAGAGGTGCATTCGATGTCATGGCGAAGGGTATGAGATGATGCTCCGAAACTGGCAGAAACTCATCACTAGGGCGGAGCTTGAAACGAACAAGAAGATCTACAATGTTCAGAGCAAACTCTATGGACTAGATGGGGAGAAAATCGGAGTAGCTACGCTGAAGAAAGCCCAGCACCTGCTTAACGAGGCGAGACGGAACTACAGCTTTGTCCTTCTTGGGAAAGCCGCCCATAATATCGAATACGCCCTCAAGCTTCTGAACGTCTCGAGCGGTAAAGCGGAAGAGGCGATGGCCATGATATCTAGGGACCACGTGCCCGAGGCGTACGATCTCCAACTATCCTGTACCGTCCTCTGCCATGTAGAGATTGACAAAACGCCGGTGCCCTTTGGAGGAATCACTTTCCCCCACGATAAGCATGCAGTCGAGCAGGAAATAGATTGTGGCGACTGCCATTCCTCACGGGAGAGCCACGGAAAGACATATCTCAGAGACTGTTCGGTTTGCCACCACGGTGCGTCCCTGGGTCGGGTCACCTGTGAAGATTGCCACGTAACGACAGCAGACCTATTTTACGGAAGAAATGGCGCGGGTGTGGAGGGGACGCCCGGGATGAAGTCAGACGTAATAGAATGTGCCGATTGTCATTCGGCTACGGTCGAGGGAAAGCGGTCAAGAATAGAGAGTTTCCGTGCGAGCTGCATCGGATGTCACCAACCAGATTATGGCAAGAAGCTGGACAGGTGGATTACCGTGGGAAAGGAACTGGTGGCCCAAACGGGTTCTAAGATTGAGAAGGTAAGACGTGTCATGGAGAGCAAGAATAGGAAAGGAAAGAAGATCTATGTGTCGTACAAAAACATCTTCGATGAGGCGAAACACAATTTCGATTTAGTCAGAGAGGGAAGAGCTGTCCATAATATGGAGTACTCGGAGGCTCTGCTCTCTGTGGCTGACAAGAAGCTTGATGAAGTGATGAAGCTGCTCGAGGAAGAAAGATAAAGTTGAAAGCGTCATCGGGGGTGAGTTATTTGAGAGATTACGGGTGTTCAGGAGATGAGGGGAGTGGGTAAAAGCAGAAACAGTAGACTCTCTCTTCTTCTCGGTTTACTCTTTTCTGCGTGGCTTGTCCTCCTTCCAATTGTACAGCGCCCTGTCTCGGGACAACCAGAAATCGGAGAGAGTTTTCTTCACTATGAATACTCCTCCCCTGCTCGACGAGATGATTGTGCCTATCTTGGGGTTCCCGAAGGAAAAGGGTTTACGATTCAGGAGATTGAAGCAGATCTGATCGTGGTCATGGTGCTTAATATTCATTGCACTGCATGCCAGATGCAGGCCCCCGTATACAATGAAGTGATTTGGCGCCTTGAAGGAGATCCACTGACCAGAGGTCGAATCAAATGGATAGGGGTGGGGGTTGGGAACAACGAAATTGAAGTCAAGTATTTTAGAGAAGAGAAGGGTATTTCTTTTCCCATTCTGGCCGACGAGGATTTCAAATTCTATAATGTCTTAGGGGGTCCGGACAGGGTGCGGGTCCCGTTGACTATTCTGATCGGACGGGACGAGGATCGGGGGCTGATTATCATTAACTCTCATACCGGCTTTCGCCAGAATGGGGAAGAAATCTTCAGAGGAATTAAGGGTGCTCTCCCCCATGGTAAGCCATAGGGAAACTCAGGCAGAGAAAAGAATTCCCCCCAGAGATTATCCGGTTTTTCTACTCAGATGGCATCCTGTAGAAGGGTGAAATTGGACCGCAACTGCGGGAGGTGCCTTTATCTGGAACAAAGACGACCGCAGACCAAATGTAAGCTGACACGGAAACTCCCTCATGCCATTGGGTGCTACGCCACCAGCCGAGTTCATTCCTCGAGACGTCAGGATTTGCGGGCAGAGAGAAAACCATGGAGCTGGCTCTCTTGATCCTTAGGCAGGCGCAAGAAAGAGACATTGGCTCCATAGGCCAATTCAGGCTGATTCTCAATATTGACAACCTTTCCCGTAGGGCTGATCGTCTGGCCATTCATTGTGAGCGTGAAGTCGTAGGTCTCTCCCTTGAACAAAAGGTTGCGGGATTTGATCTTCATGCCCCCCAGGCCGATGTCTACGGTCTCTCCGATGCTTAATCTGTCAAAGGAAAGAAAGGAGACAGGGCAGTTGACCTCGAAACGTGGAAATTTCCGTTTTTGGAGTAGACGAATTCTGACCGGGGATACGTCCATGACCTTTTGCCTCACCTTTTCTTGTATACGCTCCCTGTGTTCCATGAGAATCTGAAGGGTGTACTGGAGACGCTTCTCATTATCCAAATCCCTAAAAGGGGACGGGCTGCAAATTGATTCGGCTATGGAGTCGACGCAATAGGCCACGTTTGAATAGACAGAGGCCAGGGAAACCGGAAGCCGTCTTTTCTCGGATTTTCGGAACAGGCGGGGATTGTGAAACAACGCTCCCAAGTAATGCATTTTGATTTCAAAGGGGCGAGCTGCGCGTTTCATTCTGTTCTCTATGGCTCCCTCCAATGCCTCAAAGACCGCTTGTCCTTGGAAAACGTCTGTGACGTTATTTACGAGGATATGGGGTTTGAAAAACCGCCGAGGCTTATACCCCTCGATTCGTTTGGAGAGGCCCTTCTCTAATTGTATGAATCTCGAGAAACAGGCTTTTACCCACCCGTAACCACTGATCATATCATTTGGGGAAGTCACAACGATCGTTTTTTCAGCCAAGAGGGCAAAGTCAATCGACTGACGGTTGATCCCTGAGGCTAGATCGAGTAGGACATAATCAAAATGCCGACTTACATCCATAAAATTCTTTAGAAATCTTCTCTTCTGGAGATAGTTGAGATTCGCCAGCGCGAAATTTCCCCGTTCGCCACCGATAAGAAAAAACCCGAACGGGGTCTTTTCGATCAGGTGGACCAGATCGTTCCGCTCTCGCAGGAAGAAATGAAGCAGATTGCATTTGGGATAGAGGCCGAGCCGGTCCGAAACCATTCCGTTGCCCAGATCCGCATCGATCAAAAGAACCTGAAGGTCTCTCCTGGCCAGAGCAGCCGCCAGGCTGACAGCGAGATGGGTTTTCCCAACACCACCTTTGCTCGAACTAATCGATAGGATTTGTCCTTTTTTTCCCACTACTGACTCCCCCTTCCCCTCTGGTTTCTTCGTTCCCTCAGCCCACTTCAACATCGTCAATTGTTGCTTCTCATCTTTGAAAACGACGACACGGAGAATTGCCTCCTCCCCCTCCGCTCAGGTGCCGGCCTTGTCGGCCTGGTCTGCAATATGAGGGGCCAAATGATTCTCTGGATCCTCATCCCCAATCTCTATTCCTGAATCAATTGCATGTCTGAGCAGCTTTCCCCACGTCCTGTTCTCTCGCAACCACTCCCATAGGGCCCCAATGTCAGAAAAAGGGGCCTTCTTGAAGGAAGACCTGGCATAACCAGACGGGACAACGAGCCGAAGGACTCGCGCGATCCACTCTAGCTTGACTTGAAACCGGGAGATGAACAAAGCCTTGGCCACGGCTGCCCAAATAGCAGCTTCTTCCACATACAAAGGTGTTCCCCCCACCTCTCTCCTGAGGCGGGCGGGAATGATACCAGCCGTATAGTAGGTATTGACCAAAGCGGCCGTGATGTTACCGCTTGTAATTTCGTTCAATCGAGCCGTAGCAGACTTCGCAATATCCTTGGGGCGAAGGGTAAAATTGATCTGTCGGGGCATGAAGTTGTCTCTCAACGCAGAATGTATATTACGTACCAAACACTACGATACACTTATAATTTAGTTTGTAGTACGTACTTCATACTTTATATCACAGCATGCCAGGATTGTCAACATCCAATCGGCGGAGATTCTTGTGAGTATTTCACCAGAAAGTAATAGAGGTAGCTCTGCGAGCCAATCAGGGTTCTTTCGGCAGAAATATCTCAGCACAGTGGACGTCTCCACAATCTCTCACAGAGCGCGCGAAGCCTCAGAGAGAACTTCCTTTGGATTGGTGAGAGGCCAATCCAGAGGAAATCGCTTGGCCTAATTTTTCCACTCAAAAAATTAGGCCAAAAACCTGGTCCATCAGTTTTATGACTCTGCGACCTCTGAGAGCTCGAGCCATACCCCGGAGATTTCTGCTGGGGAGAGCGGGCGAGAGGAGCTGGTGTTTCTAACGTGAGCGTGGGGTGGTGACGATCACCCTATCCATGAGCCCCAGAGGTCCTGGCCATTGTTCTCGGACGAATGAAACCTGGGGTGAGAATCGGGTGAGTTGGTGGTGGTGTCACCGTTTTGTGGGCTTGACCACAATGGGAGGTTGATATTCGCGGCAGGACGGGTGATATCAGCGGGGCTGTAGATTCAAAGGACCACTGCCACGGTTCGGTTCATGCCTTTTCACGACCAAGACCGGGCTCTGACGAATAAGCATTGGCCAGATCTGTGACGGGTCCTTGTCAAAGATGGTCTCCGAATCAGCCTGAAGAACGTGCCAGTCCTTTCTAGAAACCTCCTGGTCCAGTTGTCCCGGCGCCCATCCGGCATAACCGGCATAGACACGAAAGCTCTCTCCGAGGGCCTTGTGATCGATCATCCGCTGGATTACCGTCTGGTTGGAACTGACGTAAGTATCGTCAAGAACGGGGTGAGCCCCCTCCGGCGGATTGCTCGTCCGAATGAGCAGCAGCATGTGGGTTCTCGCAACTGGTCCGCCAACGAAAACTATATCGGTTCGCTGTTGAAGTCCCTCCAGGTCTGGTAGAACCGTGGAAACTCTCACGTCAGTGGGCCGGTTGATCACCAAGCCCATCGCGCCATGGGAATCATAATCGACCAGGAGTACGACGGTCTCAGTGAAGTTTGGATCTTTGAGTTGTCGACTGGCAACGAGAAACCTCCCTTTGGACAGGCCGGTTTGGGACTGAAACATACCAGAAGATAAAAAGGCGTCAGAGCGATGAGAAGAGAGCGGCAGGCGGGGCTGAGTGGAAAAGGCTGCTGCCACTCGGGACATCGGAGTCCATGTTGGGAGAAGTGAGATGGCCATCGACAGGACGACGGCCACAGATGTCTTTCGGATGCGCTTGTCTTCACTGAAATTCGAACGCACGATCACGGTCTCCTCTCAAGACATGAAATGCGTATTCTCACGTGGAAAAACGCTAAGGCTCAGAGACTGTTTCGGGATTGTCATGGAAAAAGTGGCAAAAGTCAAGGAGGTTATAAGGAGGAGTTTCCTGAGTATTTCACCAGAAAGTGGAAAAGGAAGCTCTGAGCCCGAATCAAGATTCTTTAGCTAAGAGTATCCTAGCACGGTGGACGTCTTCACAATCTCTCACACAGTAAGCGAAGCCTCAGAGGGAACTTCCTCTGGATTAGTGAGAGATCAATCCAGAGGAAATCGCTTGGCCTAATTTTTCCACTCAAAAAATTAGGCCAAAAACCTGGTCCATCAGTTTTATGACTCTGCGACCTCTGACAGCTCGAGCCATACCCCGGAGATTTCTGCTGGGGAGAGCGGGCGAGAGAAACCGGTGCTTTTGTGGAAACCCGCTTTCATCAGACAAAGGCCGAGAAAAGGGATTTACGACCGGCCCGGGCAATGCCCCACTGCTCATCAAAGTTCCCTCAGGGACAAGAGCGTCCACAAAACTGAGGAAACTCCTCAATTACAGTGAATGTATGACCCGACGATAAGACACGACGACAGGCAGACCGCTTGTTTCCTTGTTTGGCGGGATAATGAGGGGGGGATGCCTAGTTTCTCGCCCCTCAGCGGCCGCTTTTTCATGGGAAGGCACGTCAGGCCAAATGCGAGTATATCGCGGAAGATGGTGGAGGCGGGGGGAATCGAACCCCCGTCCGGAAGCGTTCCCCTAGGACTTCTACATGCTTAGCCCGTTTTTTAGATTTCGCGGCTCAGCTCTCCAGCGGGCAGGATGTCCGAAACGCTAGCTCATGCCGTTTTCGCCCTCTTCCCTATGAGCATCGGGAAGAGAGTTATCCTGCTAAAATGACGCTCTTTTCAGCCCCGCAGGAAAAAGCTGAAAGAACGCTGGCTGCCCTTAAGCAGCCAGGGCGTACTCGTAGTTGTCTGCGAGTATTTTAATCCTGTTTGTTTAACGAGCCAACAGGACCTCGGCATGCCATCCTAGCGTCTATCACCCCCGTCGAACCCTTTTCGCCCCCATTGTCCTCCTATATTATAGCACCTTTTTAGAGAAATTTATGAACTTTCAATACCTTGACCCATCATGAGACATCGGTATCCAATGCACACCCTTCACCAGGGAAGGGACGCCGATTTGTTCTTGGCCCTTTGTAGACCTTTATGGTACAAAGATCTCTTTATGAGACGTCTACACGTTGGCTGAGTGGCGGTCACATGGGTGGTCCAAGAATTGTGAGGTGGAAGGTATGGAAACCGAAGTGAGGAGTCCAGGTAAGAAACGGTACAGGGTCTTCATGATCAAAGAAGACGACCCGAAGACACGGTATATCGACTTTGTCTGGGCGACATCGGCCTCAGAAGCCGAGCAAATCATAGAAAACAAAAAAGGAAAAACCGGCGAAAAGATTCTGAAGATTAGAGCCACGGCTATCAGATAGAAAGATCTTTGCATGGGAGGGGCTCGGTTGTTTAGATTAGGGGAAAGGCGGGCCGGCCGCAGTCAGGTGTCCGGGTCTGCTTTGGCTCTCAGATGAAGGGCAAATAACAGTCGGCTGGAGAAATATGCGAGAAGTCGTCCTTGCAACTCGGAATCGAGGAAAAATCGAGGAAATAAAGGAAGTCCTCACAGACGTTGGCGTCCTAGTCTATTCTTTGAACGACTTTCCGGACGCCACAACGGTGGAAGAGGACGGAAGAAATTTCCGGGAAAATGCCTTGAAAAAAGCGCGATACGCCGCCCAGTTCACGGGTAAACTCGCCGTGGCCGATGATTCTGGTCTGGAGGTAGACGCACTCGGCGGAAAACCAGGGGTGTTTTCTGCCCGATTTGCTGGCGACATGGCCACTGATCGGGAAAACAACAGAAAGTTAATCGAGGAGTTGAAGGGACTCCACCAAGAGGCCAGGGGGGCGTCCTTTCGTTGTGTTCTAGCTCTCGTAGAGCCTTCTGGCCAGGAGATAGTCATTGAGGAAGAGTGCCGCGGTCTCATTGTCCATCAAGAGAGGGGAGCGGGCGGGTTTGGCTATGATCCTCTCTTTTTCTTTCCTCCATTGAACAAGACTTTTGCGGAGCTGACGCGAGAGGAAAAGAATCGGGTCAGCCACAGGGGAAAGGCCCTGAGAAAACTGAGAGAGATACTGACGGGTAAGGCACCAGAAGCCGGATCTCAGTGAGCCTTCATCATACGTGGGTGCCCTTAGAAACGAATCATCCAACTCCCGTGGCACGGGGATCTCGACGGCTAGCGTCTAGGGTCGATCGAAGCCTCCCGACACTTCACCCCCCGGCGCCTTGCGTTAGGGGGTGGAATATGTTAATAATAGGCGTTTTCGGGGCGTAGCGCAGTCGGGTTAGCGCGCCTGCCTTGGGAGCAGGAGGTCGGCCGTTCAAATCGGCTCGCCCCGACCAGATCAAGGTGCTGGAATCATGAGGTCATAGCCACTCGTCGTGAGTGGCTTTTTTTTGTTTTCTGTGAATGCGAGAACAGATAGAGGGCTATTGGTGGGTCCCGCGTGCCTCCAGGCGTGGTGTGGAACTCATTGATATCGGTAGATTCGGATTGTTAGAATGTAACTGAAATACACCAGAATGGTTGAATGAACCAGCCCCTGAAGGGAGAAATGTGGTTTTTTCGTTCACGGCAAAGGGGTTGAACCGCTGATGGGAGTTCATGATGTTAAACCGTCAGAGAAGGGAGGCAAATAGCATGGAAAAGAAAACGAAAAGGGTGGTTGCACCCATGGTAGATATTCGGCATGACGCCAAGGATACGGGTTTCATCATACTCATCGATCTCGCGGGCGCGACAAAAAACAGTGTTGAGTTAGAAATGGGAACCGGTGGATTCTGCGTCAAGGGTGAGGGAAAGGATTTTCGATACGAGAACTGTTACATGTTGGCCCATGAAGTCCAGGCGAAGCAAGCAAAGGCGAAATTCGAGTCCGGCTTGCTCACGATTCATGTACCCTTCAAAGAAAAGTGGCGAGGCCATAAGGTCGCCATCAAGACCTAAACCAGCGGCGACATCCGAGTGTCCGCCGATATGATAGCTTGACTGAAGCCAGTAAAGGGGCTATAAGTAGTTCTGACGATGGGACGTTTAAGGGATTGCATCGTCAAGACATCGCGAAGGGGAAGGAAAAAACCTAACCCCTTCGGCGATGAAAGGGATGATTATTGCGCCTGTAGCTCAAAGGATAGAGCTACGGACTTCTAATCCGTAGGTTGCAGGTTCGAGTCCTGCCAGGCGCGCCAGCCAATGCCCCTGCGGTGGGTGTAGCTCAGCTGGTTAGAGCACTGGGTTGTGGCCCCAGAGGTCGTGGGTTCGAATCCCATCACTCACCCTCGCTGTGACGGTTTCCGGCAGTGAACTGCCGGGTATGTGTAAGGGCTGATAAAGAATTGTGCGCCCGTAGCTCAGCTGGATAGAGCGTCGGACTTCGAATCCGCAGGCCGCAGGTTCGAATCCTGCCGGGCGTGCCAGAAAGAGATGCAGGTGATGGTTCGGGGACACCCATTACCTGCTTTTTTTGTGCGTCCAGCAGGATGAGATCCGAGGAGCACCTTGAGGCGTCAGCCGAATTCCACCTCAGGTGGGCTCGGATCCTGCAGGGCCTGCCACAATCGATTCTCATCTCAGTGCATGTCGGCCCTTGGGCGTTTCACCAGGACTTTGAATTAGGGAAAAGGCATCGTCACAGCCGGATCCTGATTGCGGGCCCCTGAGACCGATCCGCAAAGATGGGCGCCGAGGTTTATTCTCTTCAGTGAGTGAGACAGGATGGATAGAGGGCTGTTTGGTTGTCTAGGAGTTTTGAGTGGAGAGGAATCCACTGAGCTGGTTGGATTGATCCTCGGACATTTTGACGAAAGAGACGCCAGTCCCATACGTGAAGTGTGGTTGGTTCTCAATATAGACGACCTTTCCTCTGGGGTTTATAGACCGGCCATTCATGACAACAGTAAAATCATACGTCTCGCCGATGAATAACAGGTAGCGAGAGTGGAGCTTCATGCCGCCAAGGCTGAGGTCTGAGGTCTCTCCGATCTTCAAATTATCAAAAAAGATGAAGGATACAGGACACTTGACTTGATGACGGGGATGCTTGCGTTTTTCCTTTTGTCGTTGAAGCATCTTTCCCTCCCCATAGACTCTGTCACTAAGAGGCACCCTGTGGCCGGTACGATAGTGGATGCGTGTAAAGGTGAATCGACGTATAAGAAAAAGGCAAAAAAAGACAGAGAATTATTTTTGTTTGGTGCAGTAAACTGATAAAAATGAATAAATTGTGAGCTTTTATAAGTTGAATAGTGTCATTGCAAAAAAAATGCCAAAGTATTGCCCAATTGTGAAAAGTGAAGGGCTTAAGATCAGAATCAGGGATAAGCTTGAGGGAGTGTAGCGCTCTCGGTAAAGGAATGACCAACAATCGAAGGAGTGTCACGTCATGAAGAAAAACCTTATCTGGTGGTGTCTCTTCGGCACGACGGCATGGGCTTTATTCGGATGTCACGCCTCTATCCGCAGCCAGCAGGTCGACACGGAGGAAATCCCAAAGGGGATTTATAACGTCACGATTCATCAGGGCTACCCCAAGCACTACGCCGTGCTTTTTGATAATCTCCATGATGAAACGAGAGTCGTCATGATGCACACGTGGTTCACGAGGGCTGTGGGAACGGATCGTCCAGACGAGTATCTTGAGCGATTCAGGAAGAGAATTAAATTCTACAGTACCTTTAGGATCTCCGGGGAAGATGGAATAGTGAGAGGATACCTTGTCCTATCCGATCTACTGGGCCACATAGTTTACAAAGACCGCACCGGAAACAAGATCGTGGTTCGGATTATAGATCCCCACCTTCGAGCCCGTACTCCCCCATAAGGGCGTATAGCGGGAGGCTCGCGGCCAACCACTCTATAGCTTGATAGAGCGTATCCTGGGAGTTTGAGAGAAGGGGGAGTGAAATCTTGGGTGATTTTTGAGATTAGTTTTGCACGTTTTGTGAAAAAAAATTCACCATCCACTCCCGATTGATTTCCCCTTTTCGGAGAAAGAACGTTTCTTTCAAATAGTTGGATCATGCCGACGAATTGGCATCGCAATTGCCCTTAAGAAACAAACAGATTCAACTCATTTTACCTCCTTTCCCGGCCTCAGTGCGGCGTTGCCTTGAGGTCGGGAAATCTTTTTGGATGGGAGCTACGGTTTTCTTCTCCTAGATTGTCCTTTGGGAGCCTTGAAATCAAGCAGCAGAGAGCAAAAGGACCCCAGAGAACTAAAAACTCACTCGATCAGAAGACGACAGGGATGGCCCCTCTTTTGAAGGGGGGGGAAGAGCGAGAGGTTGACACTGGGTGCGGGAATTGATATTTTAAGTCCCAAGACTTCCGACAGAATCTCATCTCCCTGGCCAAATAGGGAATGTTGCGATGGAAGAGGGTGTGATTCGCCAGTGGTTGCCGGCGAAAAGAGCATTTCCATATTGACCAGAACTCAGGAATGCCGGTCTGACAATCATATCAAAACAAAGACGACGGAACGTGTACATTCCCTGTACACGTTTTTCAAGTTGACGGTGCCATCCTCGAATGTGGGACAAATCATGACCCGTTAGCTCAATTAGGCAGAGCAACTGACTCTTAATCAGTAGGTTGGAGGTTCGATTCCTCCACGGGTCACCAATCCTCTTCAAAAGAGTTAAGGGCGGTGGGAATGTCTCTTAACTCTTTTTGCGAGAGTGGCGGAACTGGCAGACGCGCTGGATTTAGGATCCAGTGGTGGAAACCGTGGGGGTTCGAGTCCCCCCTCTCGCATTGACTTTTCCGGCAAAAGCTGGTTGCCTAATCAAGGAAGGGCACCCCTTGCGGTGATTTGAGTGCGGTATGGATATACGGGTTGAGAATCTGGGGCCTACTCGAAAAAGAATTCACGTTGTGGTCCCTGAAGAGTTGGTGAAGAAAAAGATCGACGGCGTTTACTCCGAACTCAAAAAAAGCGCCAAGGTCAAAGGTTTCAGACCTGGCAAAACCCCACGCCAGATTCTGGAACGATACTACGCTGACTACGTCAGGGAAGAGGTGATCTCCAGGCTGATTACAGACACCTATAAGGGTGCTCTTTCGGAAAGTAGCATAAGCCCCGTGTCCCAGCCCGCTGTGGAAAACGAGGACCTGATGGAGGGTAAACCCTTCAAGTATTCCGCTGTCGTCGAAGTGCACCCTGAAGTCTCCGTGAGCAACTATAGCGGGATTCCGGTGAAACGGAGGACGTTAAAGGTCGAAGAGGATGAAATCGCCAAAAGACGCGATCAGCTTCAGAACCTCCATGCCCAGTTGAAAACTGTTGGAGAGGATCGAGCTGTTACGGATGGAGACTTTGTCATCATAGATTTTGATGCTACCGTTGATGGGGCACCCCTCAGAGACGGGAAGGGACAAGGTGTCTCTGTTGAGATTGGTGCTGGCAGATTTTCGGTTGATTTGGAAAAGGCCCTGGTGGGTGTCCGCTGTAACGAAGAGAGAGAAGTTGAAATCACTTTTCCAGAGAACCACGGCAGGAGGGAGCTGGCAGGAAAGAAGGCGGTGTTTCGATTGAAGGTTAAAGAGATCAGAGAGAAGGTGCTCCCCGTCCTGGACGATGAATTTGCGAAAGATCTTAGCTGTGAGTCTTTGGAAGAACTGGAGAAAATGATCAGAAGCGAAATTGAAGAGGAAAAGAATCTCGAGATCAAACGAGACCAGGAGAATCAAATCCTCGATTTTCTGATTGAGAACAATCCCCTCGAAGTCCCTGAGGGTATGGTTACGAGACAGCTTGAGGCACTTATCCGGGACCTCAAGCTCAATCTGGCCTACCAGGGTGTCCAATTCAAAGCATCGGGTCTTGATGAGGACAAGTTGAGGGAGCAATATCGGGATAGGGCAATTCGAGACGTCAAATCGAACCTTCTTCTTGAGCGGATCGCGGAACTCGAAAACGTTGAAGTGGTCGACAAAGAAATCGACCAAAGGTTTGAAGAGATAGCCCAACGGATGAATCAGACGAAGGGGCAGGTTGAGGCCTATTATAGGAAGAATAATCTAGTCGGGAACCTCAAGGCTCAGGTAACTGCGGAAAAGACGCTTCAATTCTTACTTGACAGCGCCAAGGTAACCGACGCTGACGGGCAGTGACGGAGATTAGTGATGGCATTGATACCTATTGTTGTAGAGAGAGATGGTCGGGGAGAGAGGGCATATGATATATATTCTCGTCTCCTTAAGGAGAGAATAATCTTCGTTGGGACCGCCGTAGATGACGACGTCGCCAATCTCGTCATTGCGCAGATGCTCTTTTTGGAGTCAGAAGATCCGGATAAGGACATTCATCTATATATCAATTCCCCAGGCGGCATTGTGACCGCGGGGCTTGCTATTTACGACACAATGCAGTATATCAAGCCACAGGTTTCCACTTTATGTATGGGACAGGCTGCGAGTATAGCTGCGTTGTTACTCGCAGCGGGTGAGAAGGGGAAGCGATTTGCGCTCCCCCATTCACGTATATTGATCCATCAGCCAATGGGAGGTTTTCAAGGTCAGGCCTCGGATGTCGATATTCAAGCGAGGGAAATCCTTCGCATGAGGGTGGAACTCAACAATATCCTCGCTTCCCAAACCAAACAGCCTTTGGAAAAGATTGAGAAGGATACGGATAGAGATTTTTTCATGACGGGCGAGCAAGCGAAGGCCTATGGGATTATCGACGATGTCGTCATCAAAAGAGCTAGCATTCCTGAGAAATAGAAAACACCCGGAGGATTGCAATGGCGAAGGACAAAGAGAGCGGAAACATGGGATCTATACTTCACTGTTCCTTTTGTGGGAAGAGCCAGGAAGAAGTCAGAAAACTCATCGCCGGCCCTACCGTATACATCTGCGACGAGTGTATTGAACTGTGTAACGAGATTATCGCGGAGGAAACCGAGGAAGAGGCGCTGATTTCCGGTAAGGTTGCTGTACCCAAGCCGACAGAGATAAAGGCCCGTTTGGATGAATATGTAATTGGCCAAGAACGGGCAAAAAAGATTCTGTCCGTTGCTGTCCATAATCATTACAAACGGATAGATTCGAAGGTCAGTCTTGGCGACGTAGAGCTTCAAAAAAGCAACATTCTGTTGATTGGGCCAACGGGTTCAGGTAAGACCTTGATGGCTCAGACGTTGGCCAAGATTCTAGACGTACCGTTCACCATCGCCGATGCGACCTCATTGACTGAAGCGGGCTATGTTGGAGAAGATGTGGAGAATATTATTCTGAGCCTTCTCCAGACAGCTGATTATGAGGTAGAGCGCTGCCAGAGAGGGATTATCTACATAGATGAAATCGATAAGATTTCCAAGAAATCGGATAGCCCCTCCATTACTCGGGACGTCTCTGGCGAGGGTGTCCAACAGGCCCTGTTAAAGATCGTTGAAGGGACTATCGCCAGTGTCCCACCCAAGGGAGGCCGTAAGCATCCTCAGCAGGAATTCCTTCAGATCGATACAGCCAACATTCTGTTCATCTGTGGAGGCGCATTTGTTGGCTTGGACAAAATTGTCGAGCAGAGAGTGGGCGGCAAAACCATGGGATTCGGTGCTGATGTCAAAGGCAATCTGGAGCGGGAAGGCGTGTCTATATTGTCTGAAGTTCAACCAGAAGATCTGTTGAAATTTGGACTAATTCCTGAGTTCATTGGACGCCTACCTGTCATTGCGACTCTCCAAGAATTAAGCATCGACGCCCTGGTGGATATACTGGTTCGCCCTCGAAATGCCTTGGTCAAGCAGTATCAGAAACTCTTTGAACTGGAGAATGTCACACTTAAATTTACCGACGGTGGCTTGAAGGCGGTCGCAAAAGAGGCTGTCAGGAGAAAATCTGGTGCCAGAGGACTTCGAGCGATCCTTGAAAATGTGATGCTGGATATCATGTACGATATCCCATCCCAGCGAAATATTCGAGAATGTATTATCAGCGAGGAGGTTATCCAGAGCAACGAGAACCCGATAATCCTCTACGAAAGTGAGGCTGAGGTTGCTTAAGTTTTTCCTAATCTTCCGGCCGTAAAATCCGATATGTAAAATGAGGTTCAATGTCGGAGGATGCGTGCCTGATGAATCAGCCTCGTCGGAAGAATTCCTATCCCCATTCCAACACCAAAAATATCTTACCCCTCCTCCCCTTAAGGGATATTGTCGTCTTCCCTCAGATGATCGTCCCTCTCTTTGTCGGACGGGAGAAGTCGATCCGCGCATTGGAATTCGCACTGGATGAAGAAAAGAAAGTCATTCTCGTCGCTCAAAAAGACCCGAGGGTAACTGATCCATCGGAGAGCGATATTTACAGGGTAGGTGTCACTGGTAAGATCGTTCAACTGCTCAAGTTACCGGATGGAACGATAAAAGTGCTGATGGAGGGCCAAGAAAGAGTTGAAATCTCCAGGTTTGTTGACGAAGAGGACTTCCTCCAGGCAGCGATCAAGCCTATTCAGTCCGATCACCCATCCCCCATTGAGGTAGAAGCCGTCCTTCGGTCCGTTAACACGGCATTCGAGAACTATGCGCGGCTCAATCCGAGAATTCCGTCCGGAATCTCGGAAACAGTTTCTCAAATTAGCGATCCTGGCCTTCTGGCGGACCACCTGGTAGGTCATCTCAATCTGAAACTCACAGAACGCCAGAAGCTCCTAGAGACCGTCAATCCAACTGAACGACTGGAAGGCCTTCTGGGATTAATGGAGACAGAAATCGAGATTCTGCGAGTGGAGAAGAAAATCAAATCCAGGGTCAAAAAGCAAATGGGTAAGACCCAGAAGGAGTATTATCTAAATGAGCAGATGAGGGCTATTCGGAGGGAGTTGGGGGAACGAGACGAATTCGCAGGTGAATTAAAAGAACTCAATGATAGGATCAAGAAAAAGCGGTTGTCCAAAGAAGCATCGCAAAAAGTGGAAAAAGAGTTCAAGAAACTCAAATTGATGCCTCCAAGTTCAGCCGAGGCTGCCGTGGTACGTAATTATATCGATTGGTTACTCTCCCTTCCATGGGAACAATTCACCACCGAGAAAACGGACATCAAAGGAGCAGAGGACTTTCTGGAGGCAGACCACTACGGCCTCAAAGATGTGAAGGAGAGGATTTTGGAGTATCTGGCCGTCCAGAGGTTGGTGGACAGGATCAAGGGACCAATCCTCTGCTTTGTCGGTCCTCCTGGAGTCGGGAAGACATCCCTCGCAAAATCCATTGCCCGTGCGACTGGAAGGAGTTTTGTTCGCCTCTCTTTGGGCGGAGTTCGAGACGAGGCAGAAATCAGGGGACATCGAAGAACTTACGTGGGGTCCTTTCCCGGTAAGATTATTCAGTCCATGAAGAAAGCCGGCTCCCTCAATCCCGTCTTTCTCCTCGATGAGGTTGACAAGCTGAGCGCCGACTTTCGCGGCGACCCGGCAGCGGCCTTACTCGAGGTTTTGGACCCGGAACAGAACCATAGCTTCAACGATCATTACCTTGATGTTGACTATGATCTCTCCAGGGTTATGTTCATCACGACCGCGAATACCCTGGAGGCCATTCCGCCACCCCTCAGGGACCGGATGGAAGTGATTCGAATTGCAGGGTATACAGAGCTTGAAAAGGTCAATATTGCGAAACGGTTTTTGATCGTAAAACAGCGCAAAGCCAACGGATTGTCAGAGAAGAATCTCCGTTTTTCAGACGGTGCGATTCGGAGAATCGCCCAACTCTACACGCGGGAGGCGGGTGTCAGGAATTTGGAACGACAAATCGCGTCGATCTGTCGGAAAGTGGCAAAACGGTTGATCCGAAAAGGACGAGGAACTCAGACTAGGGTAACCAGCAGAGGTATTGAGAGGTATCTTGGAATTCCACTCTATCGATATGGGAAAAGTGAAACGCAGGATCAGATTGGCATGGTGAATGGATTGGCCTGGACCGAGGCCGGGGGCGAACTTTTAGTCACCGAGGCCACAGTCATGCATGGGAATGGCAATCTCATCATCACCGGGAAGTTGGGTGATGTCATGAAAGAATCGGCTCAGGCAGCAATGAGTTACGTTCGGTCCCGAGCGAAAACTCTCGGATTGGACAGGGATTTCTATCAGAAAATAGACCTCCATGTGCATATTCCCGAAGGGTCGATCCCCAAGGATGGGCCTTCGGCCGGTATTACGATTGCAGCAGCCATCGCTTCCGCCCTCACCCGCATACCCGCCCGAAGCAGCCTCGCCATGACTGGCGAAATCACACTAAGGGGTCGGATTCTTCCGGTTGGTGGCCTAAAAGAAAAGGTTCTGGCAGCCCATAGGGTGGGGGTTAATACGATTCTCATTCCAAAAGACAATGAGAAGAGTATTGAGGAGATCCCTCCGAGGATTCTCAAGGCTGTCAAACTTATTCCCGTGGCGCACATGGACGAAGTCCTACGGCGGTCTCTGGCCTTTGAAGACCATGAGCATCTTCGAAAGGAAGAGGAAGGCAGGGAGAAACCGCCCCTCACGCCTTTTGTTACACCAAGAACAGAAGATCAGGTGACCCATTTGACAAAGATGGGTCGCCGGGCACAGCCGCCTTTAGCTTTCTATCAGTTCGATGAATTCTAAATTATGAGTCGATCCGAGGGGGTGTAAAGAAAGAGGCCAGTGTCACAGACACTGGCCTCTTTCCTTAGCTCTCTGATTCAGTCTAGAAAATAGCCCGTTAGGAGCCGAATCATTCTCCGCCATCTCACGGGTAGAAGACCGTCAGCGTCGCTTCTCCCAGGGCGTGTTCTGTCAGTATCTCAGTCTGGGGCTTCGCGATCTTGTCCGTGTTAAGTGCCACGAGTCTAAAGACATACTTGCGGACCTCGCCCGTACTCTCGGGCCCCCCGTATCCGATTCCGTTGAAATCATTTCTTCTCTGCTTAGCACCGTTCACTGAAATCTTCCTGGGTATTCCCTCTGGAAGGGCGGGCTTGTCTCCAGCGATGTTATAGATAACCCAGTGGTTGAAGACTCCGCCCGGGGCATCTGGTTCGGTAAACATGAGCACATAAGACTTGGTGCCCTCAGGTGGATTCTCCCAGGCGAGGGGAGGAGAGATATTGCCGCCCCGGCGGCTATACCTGGAAGGGATTTTCCCTTTGTTCGAAAAGGCAGTGCTTGTCAAGACAAATTGGCTTTTTCCCACAAACTTCTGAACCGGCTGATCGGCACTTGCCCTCTTTTTGGCCGAAACTGCTGAGGGAATCTGTTTCTTTTGTTCAGGTTCCTTAACCGGAATCTGTTTTTTCTGTTCAACTCTTTTTGCTGCAATCTGTTCCTTCTGGTCAGGTTCTTTTGTGGCAGTCTGTTTTGCCTGTTTAGGTTTCCTTACGGACGATAGATTCTGGTTCTCTTCGGATTTCTGTACCGACAGGGGGACCTGTTTCACCTTTTTTCTTGCACGTTTCTTGAGCACCTGGCTTCGGTACTGTTCTGGTATCCGTTCATATCGTGTCGTGTAGTGAATATTACCGCCAGCATCGACCCATCGATAAAGCTCCTGGGAGTTAACTGAATAACTGAAGGCGAAAAAGAACACCAGTACACCCGGGAGGGTTAACTTTTTCATTCTCATAGGAACCCTCTCCTTTCCAATTGGTACCGCATTGTGGTTGGAGCAAAAAGAGTGCCACAATCCAGTCATAAAGACGGTCTCGAGATCGCAGGATTTGCTCCATTAACAAGGAATTTGGTATTTCCGTAGTCATTACCCGGGCCCTTCAGGGCGGGCTCATCCGAAGGGGATCGGGTGGGGTAGCACCGTACCTGCGATGGTGTGATAGGGGAGATTTCCAAAGGATCTGATAGGTTAGTTCGATTTGGACTTTTTGGTCCCGTTGGGATAATATGTGACGTCGTGGCCTTCACTACCTCGACACCTATTTTCGATTATCCTTAGGCTGAAAGGCTGGAAGCATGACATCTGGCCTCGTCTGCTGAAAGAGGAGGGATCGATGAAAAGGATCACATGGTCTTTATCATGCTTTGTCCTCTTTCTCTTGTGTTTTCAGGGAATTGGTGTGGCTGAAACCATGTACGTCACTGACCAGCTCTACCTTGGTCTGCGCAATAGTCCAGACCCTGAGGCACCTTCGGTGAAGCTTCTTACCTCGACCACGAAGGTCGAGGTCTTGCAAACGGAGGCCGGTTGGGCCGAAATTACGCTCGAGGACGGAAAAACGGGATGGGTTCAGAAGAAGTTTCTCGTTGAGACCTTACATAGCTCCACGCAAAACGAGGCGCTGAAAACACAGGTTGAGGAGAAAACCCTCATGGTTGAGAGGCTTCAGCAAGAAAACGCCTCATTAAGAGAAGAAATCGGAGACATGCCAGACCTGGAGGGACTGGAAGCGGAGAAAGCTGCCTTGAAAAGGGAGATCGAGGAGTTAAAAAACAGAATCATCGATCAGAACAGAAGCCTCGAAATGGCCGAGGAGAAATTCAAGGACAAATACGTTTCGGAAAACCGAAACATCCTTTACGGCACAGGCATTCTGGCACTTGTTGCCGGGGCAATTATGGGGTTTTTACTAAGAAGGCCCAATAAGAACAGGTATTACCTCAAATGAACGTTCGCGGTTAAACCGACCATATACACGCTTATCGAGACTAGGAAATGCAGTGGAGGAAGGCGGCAATTGGGCACGGCCTGGCTCATATGGAGAAAACAGGAACGAAACGGAATTGGCTGGCCGGTGTCAAATGTCAAGACCTGCCCCCAACCCTTTCGTATTTAATGCTGACGCTCTCTTCTCTAGGACGTGCCAGACCTTCATATCGCCTTTGCCTTTCACGTGGATTTTGCCGCGGGGCGCACACATAAAACTGTCCTTGATCAATTCATAAGTTGTTTGCGTGATCTGGATCTTCCCGCCGACGCCGTGAGCTTCCATTCGGCTGGCAGTGTTCACAGCATCCCCCCACAGGTCGTAGATGAACTTCTTGCGGCCGATCACCCCTGCGACAACCGCACCCGAGTTTATTCCAATGCGGAAGCTTAGCCGATGCCCGTGGAAATCATGATGGCTGACGTAGTTGTTCATTTCTAAGGCCATCCGGACCAGTGCGTGGGCGTGATCAGGTCGAGGATGGGGCACTCCAGCGGCCACCGTGTAAAAATCGCCGATGGTCTTGATTTTTTCGAGGTTGTATTTGTCCACAAGTGTATCGAAGTAAGAGAAGACGTCGTTTAACAGATCCACGAGTCCCACGGGAGTCATATGGGCCGACAATGGAGTGAAGTCCACCGCATCTGCGAAGAGGATGCTTGCGCCGTCGTAATGATCTGCAATGGTGCGGTTGTCGTTTTTCAGGATATTCGCGATGTCCTTGGGCAGGATATTCAACAGGAGATTCTCGGATTTCTTTTGTTCGAGCTTTAGTAACCTGAGACTGGTGTTTTTCTGCCCTACAAAATATTGCAGTAACACAAAAGCCACGGCCGACGTACAATTGATGTTCATGACAAAGAAGACATTCACCAACACCGGCGGTAGGTTGTTAGTTGGTCGAATGTAGGGTTCGAGAAAGGCACCGGCGGCGACTAGACCGAGGAAGGCGAGGAACCAGCCCACCGCCTGACGAAGTCCGACGAAGAACAAGGCACCCAAAGGTGAGGTCAGCGACCACAAGACCACAGCGCTCGAATTCTTGAATCCGCCCAATTCGATCATGAGCAGAAAAGGCAATAGCAGAGGGAACAAAAGCTGACTGGCGCGGAAGAACCTATAACGATGTGTTCGGGCAAAGAAGGCTATGCTGAGATAAGACAGAACGGTGTAGGAGAGCGGAATTGTGGCAGCCAGTCTCTCTCCATAGGCTAAATAGATAGATCCCCAGGCAATGGCCAGTGAACCAATCATCAGGGACGAGAAGACCAGCAACGTCTTCTGCAGTCTTACGTCCTCGGTGTCATTCGGATCAGCGCCGATATGGACAACGAATGACAAGATCTTTGACAAAAGTCGTCCAGCCATAGGGATTTCGAGTCGTCCTGATTGTTAGGTATCCGATACGATCTCTCACGCCCTAACGACTATGGTCGTCCACTACCACGTTGTGGTAAGTCTTGTCAAGCCGTTAGCTCTATTCCGTTGGCCTGGGCATAAGGAGATCGGAGACTGCTGCTTTGGGATGGGTCATTGCGATCTTTTTTTTTCTGCCCTGATCCGGTCAAGACAAGATGGATCAGGCTTGTCGTGCTCCAAAACGAACCTGTTTATGCTGGTTGAAATAGATAGAACCCCAGATTTCGGCCCAGGGGGAATCCTTATTCCCAAGGGTCTGATTTTCCTAGGGGTTCAGGTCTGAGGGGCCCTCTTAACTTTGCGGCATACGTCCTGAATCTTGGCGTCATGGAGGGGGACTGGATTGAGATTGAAAACCAATGGTAGACTTAGACTAGAAAAAGCACTCCATGTGACACTGAGACAGAACAGGATGGTAAACAATCATCAGCATAAAGTCCACTCCAAGAAAGCGTTTTTTTCCGCTGATTTGACTGACTAGAACAAGACGTATGTGGGTTCACATACCTACGACTGTAGTGGCTCGAGAGCAGAAAGAGTAGGTGATAGAGATGGCGGCGAGTAAACATGAAGTTAAACCCAGCGTTGTCCAGGCACGGCAAGGAGATACTTTGATCATAGAGGTAGAAAACGTGTCGTTCCAGGAACAGAATCTATTGATCAAAGATCCTCAGGGTCGGACTATCGATTGTCATAAAGTGGGGGCCAGGGAAAGAATCAAGGTGAGGGTCAACCTCGAAGAGGCAGGGGCTTATGAATTCCTTCGCGACAAACCCTTCTATCCCTGTGCGGTTATGAAAGATCGGATTGAGGTTCAATAGTCAAATTCATCATTTCTTCTATGAGGCCGCCTGTTGTCAAGC
>JABAOF010001410.1_pt1 | contig 26279 bp, 24 predicted proteins | sample 7062171 | NCBI WGS metagenome assembly JABAOF01 (sample SAMN14538628, study PRJNA623070) | marine sediment metagenome | biome: marine biome [ENVO:00000428]; feature: marine pelagic biome [ENVO:01000023]; material: deep marine sediment [ENVO:00002113] | place: India: Gulf of Khambhat ...
ACCGAAGTCGCCGAGCGTCCTTCGACTTCGTTCGCTGCTGACGCAGCTCACTCCGCTCACCTGTGCCTGCGCCACAGGTGCAGGCAGGATGATGTGGTGGAAGATCGCCGCCGGCGTGTAAGGGTTCTCACATTGCAACTCGGGGTCGCGTCGCTTACAATGAAATGACAGTGTGTCGTCAAAGGAGGGGTAATATGGGGCAGGGCGAGGTTGTCAGGTTATACATGTGCCCCCGCGATTTAATCGCCGAGGACTCGCCGGGTGCTTGTCATGTTTGCGGGACGCAACGCATCGAGTGTTGCCTGGGGGAGGCGGACGATCCGTGTCGACGTCCCTTGATGGACGCCAAAGGTCGTGTACAGACACGGGCGCCGCGCTGGTGGTTGCAGCACACGGTCACACCGTTGACCGATTTTCTTGCGGAAGATTGATCGCACAACCTTGTCAAGCGAGGGACGTATGCAGAAAGAGAAAGTCGTCGTCATCGGCTCGGGCCCCGCGGGTTTGACCGCCGCGCTCTATACTGCGCGGGCCAACCTGGAACCTGTGGTGATTTCCGGCAACCAGCTTGGCGGCCAGATCTCGATCACCAATGAGGTCGAGAATTATCCCGGTTTCCCGGAAGGGACGACGGGGCCGGAGTTGGTCGAATCCATGCAGAAGCAAGCCGAGCGCTTTGGGGCGCGCATCGTGATCGACGAAGTGACCGAGGTCGATTTCAGTAGTGGGTCGCCATTTTCGGTAAAGACTCACGGTGAGGTTTACGAAGCGGATGCGGTTGTTGTCGCTGTGGGCGCCTCACCAAGAAGGCTTGAAGTGCCGGGTGAGGAAGAATTCATCGGCAGGGGCGTGTCTTTCTGCGCCACGTGTGACGGCTTTTTCTTCCGCGACAAGGACGTGATCGTCATCGGCGGTGGGGACAGCGCCATGGAAGAAGGCTTGTTCCTCACCCGCTTCGCCAAAGAAGTACGCGTTGTCCACCGGCGGGACGAGCTGCGCGCCGGGGAGGCGCTGAAGCGACGCGCCTTCGCCAATGAAAAGGTCAGCTTCGTCTGGGACACGGTCGTCGAAGAGATCGTCGGGAACGGGAAAGTGGAGAAGGTGCGCGTGCGCAACGTCAAGACCGACGAGACGAACGAATTGGAAACGGACGGCGTCTTCATCTTCATCGGCCATTATCCAAACTCGAGCCTCTTCGAAGGACAATTAGAGATGGACGAAGCCGGCTACCTGATCACCGACGAGCGTATGATGACCAACGTACCGGGCGTTTTTGCGGCTGGCGAGATCCAAGATCCCGTCTTCCGCCAGATCGCAACCTCTGTGGGGCAGGGTTGTGCGGCGGCGATGATGGCTGAACGCTGGCTGGAGGCACAGGAATAAGCGTGCCAGTATCGGCTGGGATTGCCTATCGTGTACACGTCGGCGGAGGTCTTGATGAGGGCCGTCCGCCGCTAATTTTAATCCACGGCGCCGGAGGGACGCGCTTGCATTGGCCCACCGAGGTGCGACGCCTGCCGGGTGAGCACGTGTACAGCCTGGACCTACCTGGCCATGGCGGTTCGCCAGGGGCTGGTGAGATGCGCATCGGAGCCTACGTCGAGCAGTTGAAGACCTGGCTGGATGCGCAGGAGATTGAGCGAGGGGTTTTCGTCGGCCACTCCATGGGCGGCGCCATCTCGTTGACGATGGCACTCGGAGATCAGGAGCGGGTGGCGGGCTTGGTGTTGGTGGGCACGGGCGGTAGATTGCGCGTCCACCCCGAGATTCTGGCGTGGACCGCTGAAGAGAAGACATTCCCAAAGGCCGTGGACATGATAAAACGTTGGGCGTTTAGCCCTCAGGCGTCATCACGCCTTGTCACCTTGGTGGAGAAGCGTATGGGTGAGACCCCGCCCGCGATACTTCACGGGGATTTCCTTGCCTGTGACGCCTTCGATATACTCGACCGACTGGGCGAGGTGCACGTCCCCGCACAGGTAATTGTGGGCACCGACGATAAAATGACCCCTGTGAAATACAGCCGCTATCTGGAGGAGCACCTCCCGGATGCGCGCCTCGAGATCATCGAGGGAGCGGGGCATATGGTGATGTTGGAGCGACCAGGCGAGGTAGCGGATGTGGTGAAGGCTTTTTTGGAATCCAAGTTCGGTTAGCACAAGGAAACACAAGGCACCTAGACACCTGGGAACCAAGGCTTTCCCGAGGACAATGCGCCACGGTGCCTAGGCGCCTAGGTGCCCTCTTCTTGAATTCCCATTCTCCTCTTCAAAATTGGCAGGATTGCTTGCACCGCGCGGGCTCGGTGGCTGATGCGGTTCTTTTCCGGCATGGATAATTCGGCCATCGTTTGGCCTGCGTCTTGCACTGAGAATATCGGATCGTACCCGAATCCACCCGCTCCGCGCTCCTCGGTAATGATCTCCCCTGAACAGGAGCCTGAGGCAAGATCTATGCTCCCGTCAGGGCCAGCGAGCGCGACCGTGCAGCAGAAGCGCGCCGTCCACGGTCTGGGATGCGGCTGGAGCAGGTCGAGCAGCATGCGTCGGCGGTCGGCGTCGGAACGATCAGGACCGGCAAGGCGTGCCGAGTGTTTACCGGGTGCACCTTCGAGGGCGTCGACTTCGAGCCCGCTGTCGTCGGCCAGCGTGTATAAGCCACTTGCCTGTGCGTACGTTGAGGCCTTGAGGCTTGCGTTGGCGGCGTAATCGGCACCGGTTTCGACCACGTCAAGCTCGAGTTGCAAGGTGGCGGGATCGATCAAGGTCAGGCTCAGGGTTTGGAGCAGGGCGCGCAATTCGAGCAATTTACCAGGGTTGCCGCTGGCGATCAACAGGGTTGACATGGTTGTCTCCGAGGAGAATGGCTATTCGAACAGTACCGCTGCCGTGTTTATAGGGGGTACCGCGGTACTATGCCCTATATGTAGGGGCAATGAGTCTCGAGATGTTAACTTATGTTTAGTACTAACGTCGATGCTTGACCTCGATTGCTACTTATGTTATAATGCGGACGCTTTTTTAGAATCAGTTTTGCAAGGTGGTGCGCACCTGAAAAACAGTCATCCGTTGCGGCTTAACGTCGGTTTCTTGTTGCACAAGAGCGTCGGCTATAGCCGCAACTTTGACTTTGACGTCGATAACGTTCAGGTCGACAGTGATCTGGATGTATCTGCCCTGCAGGGTTCGATCAATATCACGCGTACGAGCCAGGGTCTGTATGCACGTGGCCGTATGCAAGCGATGCGGGGCCTCGACTGTGTGCGTTGTTTGGCGACTTACAGTCAGCCCCTCAGCGTTGATGTCGACGACCTCTTCATCTACCCCCCGAGCGATGCGGAGGATCCCCAGCTGGCGATACCCGAGACAGGCATCCTCGACCTCAAACCGGTTTTACGGGAATACCTTCTCTTGGATGTCCCGATTCAACCGCTTTGTCGTCCAGATTGCAAGGGCTTGTGCGCAATCTGTGGAGAGAATTTGAACGATACCGATTGTCAACATCCTGAAGCCGACATCGACCCACGAATGGAGGTGCTAAAGACCTTGCTTCCGAAGTCGTGACCGCCAGGCAGGCGTTCGAGCTCTGTATCTGCCTGGAGGATCGTCTCCTGTACTGCCGCCAGGAGGACATGTATGAGCGTTACAAAAGATAGGTGGGAGAAACGAGAACTCTTCGCCGCCTTGCTAGAAAAAGGAGATTATCAAGGTTATATCACACTTGATGACATCTTTCTCGTTTTTCCAGACGCTGAAGACATCGAAGAACGGATCGATCGTCTTCAAACGTTCTTTCACAGCGCCGGCATCGAAGTGTACGAAGAAAACTCCCAGGTGCCCTCGCATTTACGCCGCGACGATGGCTTTGAAGATCCTCACAGTTTCGACCTAAGTGCGATCTCCAGTGACGACACAGTCGGTCTCTATTTGAAAGAGATGGCGCGCGTCCCTCTTCTCAATACTGAAGAGGAAGTCGAGTTGGCGAAACGCATCGAGCGTGGTAGAAAAGCCGAAGAACTCCTAGCAAAATCGAACGGCAAGCACGGCGCTAAGAAGCGTGCCGAACTGCAGCGACTTGTGCAGGACTCGCTCGCTGCACGCGATCATCTCATCAAAGCCAACACACGCCTGGTCGTCAGCATTGCCAAGCGCTACATGGGTCGTGGCGTGCCCTTTCTGGACCTGATTCAAGAGGGCAACTTGGGGCTCATGAAAGCAGTGGAGAAATTCGATTACCACCGCGGTTACCGCTTCAGCACCTACGCCACTTGGTGGATCCGCCAGACCATTACACGGGCCATCGCGGACCAGGGACGCACAATCCGCGTTCCCGTACACATGTCCGATCGCATCCGCCGTCTCTACAAGGTCGCACGCCAGCTTGAGCAGGATCTAGGGCGCAAGCCAACGCCTGAAGAGATCGCCCATATGATGGAAATCGACCCGCGCAAGGTGCAGTGGATGATGCGTGTCTCTTGGCGCCCGTTGTCACTCGAGAGCCCTGTTGGGGAGGAAGAGGACACGGAGCTTGGATCTTTCGTTGAGGACGATACCACTCCCACCCCCACACAGAGCGCCCATCAAAATTTGTTACGAGAGAAAATCGAGGAAGTGCTGGCCACGCTCAGCCCACGTGAAGCGCGCATCCTACGCTTGCGCTTCGGGCTGCACAATGGCCGCCCCTATACGCTGGAAGAGGTTGGACAGAAGTTTGGGTTGACACGGGAACGCATCCGCCAGATCGAAGGCAAAGCGCTACGGCGGTTGCGCCATCCGCGTCGATCTCGTCAATTGCGCGATTACCTGAGTTAGATTGCGAGGTTTCGCTTCGCTTGAAGCGACGACAGGTAGATAAAAGGGGCGACCCAGCGGGTCGCCCCTTTTATCTATTTATACTGCCTTCGTCACGCCGCCGAAGTCTTCAGGACTGCGGCGTAGACGCCAGGCGCTTTCCTGTCGTAGATAAGCCACTTCGTACACGCGGTAACTGGACGTCATCACCAGGAAGCGTCGTTCACTATCTTGTTCCCATTGACGTCCTAGTGAAGTGATCCGATAACGCCGCCCCTGCCATATGAAGGCCATCGGACGGATGGTGCCGTCCACTTCGAAGCGGGCCTCGACGGCGATGGGCTCGTTCATCCTTCGTTCTCCAACGTTTCCCAGAGCAGGGTTAGCGCAGCGTGAGCGGATTGTGCCTTGTTGTGCTCTCTGTCGCCCTCCCATAGGTACTGCCTGGCATGATCACCAGCATGGCTGCTGACAGCGATCCACGTCAGGCCGACCGGCTTTTCTGGTGTCCCGCCGCCTGGACCGGCGATGCCCGTTACCGATACACCCACATCGGCCTGGAATGCTCGCCGAGCGCCGCGCGCCATCTCAAGCGCCGTTTCTTGGCTGATGGCGCCAAATTGTGTGAGTGTGCTCTGCTGCACCCCGAGGAGCCCTGCCTTGGCATCGTTGGAGTACGCGACAACCCCCCCACGGAAGTAATCGGAGGATCCCGGCACATTCGTGATGCGGTGGCTGACCAGGCCAGCGGTGCAAGATTCGCCTGTCGCCAGGGTCCAACCGCGTGCTTTTAAAGCCCGACCGATCAAGACCTCCAACGCTTCCGACATTTCCTTTCCCCTCCCGAGGTCATCCATCTCCCTCCCCCCTTCTCCAAGACGCCTAATCCCTGCTCCCTAATCTCTAACCCCTAACCCCTAATCCCTATCCTCTAATCCCCATCCCTGTATCGCTCTCTAAGACATAGACTCAAGCCAATGCCCCCTTCCCGCCATTATACTCTGGTGGGTTGACAGGCACTTCACCGTTCGGTATGCTTCGCTAGGTGACACAATTTTCCTTATTCGATTCAGAAAGCCGGATTTGGTCGGTCGCCGAGCTGACGCGCTATGTCCGCCAGACACTCGAAAGCGACTACCGACTGCAGGATTTATGGGTGACTGGGGAGGCCTTCAACGTCTCACGTCCCTCTTCTGGCCACTTGTATTTTACGCTCAAGGATGCGCAAGCCTCGTTGCGTTGTGTGATGTGGCGCTCGGAGGTCGTACGGCAGACTGCCCTGCCACGCGATGGTGAAGCGATCGAGGTACACGGCAGTCTCAGTGTGTATGAAGCTGGTGGGCAGTATCAACTGTATGCCGACACCATTCGCCGTGCAGGTGAAGGGGAGCTCTTCAAGCAATTCATGCGCCTGAAGACTCGCCTGGAAGCCGAAGGGCTTTTCGATTCGGAGCGCAAGCGACCATTGCCAGCTTGGCCGAGACGTATCGGCGTCGTCACCTCGCCGACTGGGGCAGCGCTGCGTGACGTGCTCCACGTGCTGCAGCGGCGATTTCCGATGGTGATCTTGATCCTGGCGCCGACACCGGTGCAAGGTGAGGATGCGCCACCCGGTATCGTGGCTGCGCTGCAGGCACTGAACCAGTACGGCCAACCCGACGTCATCCTGCTCGTCCGTGGTGGGGGCTCGATTGAAGATCTCTGGGCTTTCAATGACGAGAGCGTTGCGCGCGCGATCGCTGCATCGGCTGCACCTGTGGTCTCAGGAATCGGGCACGAGACGGACATCGTCATTGCCGATTTCGTCGCGGATGTGCGTGCCCCTACTCCCTCAGCGGCGGGCGAACTGGCGACGCCTGATCGGAAAGTATTGGCACAGATCATCATCGACGAGCGCATCGACCTGGGACGCCTCTTTGGCGACCGCCTTCTAGGACTTCGCACGAATTTGACGACAGTGCAAGCCGCTCTGCATCTCGCGTCGCCGAGGGCTCGAGTCGCTGGCGAGCGTCAGCGTCTGGACGTGTTGAGCAGCTTGGCCTCCACAGCATTGAGGCATTCCCTGGCGCTGCGACGAGCGGCTGTCGGGGGTGCCATCCATACGCTGGAGGCTGTCGGTCCTTCGGCCGTATTGTCCCGGGGGTACGCCGTGGTGAAGCGCACCGCCGATGGTGCCGTGGTGCGATCTGTGAACCAAGTCGCTGAGAAGGACGAGCTGAATGTACGTGTGAGCGATGGCACTTTTGACGCCCAAGTGACCTCCGGGCGGGGGGAGCGTTCTTCGAGCGGAACTCATTGAGATCATCCCTGATCGTGGGCAGAGGGCTGTTATATCGAGTGGTGTTATTGGCTCATGAGGGTTCGAAGTTCGGTTGGACCATAGAGTTGCTGTCAATCAGAGGAGAGGACATATGGCCAAACTCAAATCTCCTGACAAGATGACATACGAAGAGGCCTTTGAGGAATTGGAGGCCATCGTCGAACAATTGAACTCCGGTGAATTACCGTTGGAGCAATCGCTTTCGCTTTTTGAGCGCGGCCAAGCGCTCGCGGCACGCTGTAGCGAACTGCTGGATCAAGCGGAACTCAAGCTGCGCCAACTCGTGCCTGATGAGACGCAGGGCTACATCGAGACCGATTTCGAACCTGATGATGCGTGAGTGTGGTCTTGAGCGGATTTAAAATCCTTTACGTCATTCGTATGTGGAGTGAGAAGCTAGAATTGCACCTGACTCCACTCCTTCCCGGAATCTTGAAATTTCCGGGAAGGTACAGTTAGGGGCACACAGCCGTGCGCTCCTATGATGTGCGATGGGATTCGAGGGAGATGGGACCAGAATCGATGGCAAAGAGTGGGAAGATCCTGCGCGGTGAGGTGGCGGTTGCCGGGGAGAAATGCGGCTACAGCTTCTACGCGATCGACGCACGCACGGAGGACCAAAGGCTGAGAAACACACAAACCGGGACTTTGGATGGCGATTTGATCGTGTTCATCCCGGGCCACGGTCAGAGGTCGGCTGCAGCCAGGAGGCTGCAATCGACGCTTATTGAGGCAAGTGCCTCAAAGGTCCTTTGGAGCATTGATGTCGATCCACCTAGAGGAGGAGATCCGGTTAAAACGCAAGCTGTGATCGAGATTGTCCGCCAGAAGGTGAGTGAGGAGCTCAACATCAGGGATATGGAGGGCATGGGGCAGCAGCCTACGTTCAAGACGGTGCTCATCGGTTGGTCTCATGGTGGAGCGATCGTTTTGAGGGCTGCAGAAAAAGCCCCTGATCTTTTCCCGAAGGTTGCAGCCCTCTGTCCGGCGGGGCTAGAGCAACGCGGTTTGCCTGAGCTCCTGGGCAGCTTCGTTGTGGAAATACTGCTCATCGCGTTCGATGCGATTAGAAAAGGTCCGAGGTCCATGGCGATTGCCCTGCGAATGGGTGGCGACATGTTGATCGGTCTGACAATGGATTTCGTTCGGAGCAAATCTTTGAGACGGTTAATCGATGATATACGTTGGGGTGCAACCAAAGTGGTGGGCTCGGAGTATATGTATCCTGGTCGCGTGGTGGTCTTGTTTGCTGAGGCAGACAAAGTCATTCGCTGGCGGGGTGCGGTGCCTGAGTGTAGACAGGCAGAGGAGCTCAATCAGCATCTTGTCGGTTATGAGAGGCGCAGCTTCCCTCATGTTCAAAGTTTTAACCTGCGCATCTTGAAAGGAAACCATCTTGCTCCGGAACTCTTCGCACCGCTGTATGTCCAGAACATCTTTGAGACATTGAACCTCTCCAGTGATGCTTGATCAAGAAGGCTACACTGGTCTGCTTGGACGGAATGACTTCCCATTGGCATGCAGCAAAGTCGGATTCCGGTTTATGTTCCAGGGGACATGGTCCTTCGCCTGCCTAGTGTGCCTGCACCACCTGGGATCGTAACCCTATGACCCACGTTTGAGGAGCATTCTCGGCAATTGACGTGCTTCGGGAGCGCCGAGAGCTAGCGCGGCCAGCCAATAGACTCCTGCCCCCACAAGTACACCGCCAGCTCCGATCACCAAGTTCGACCAGCCGCTCATCACGGTGGACCACCCCAGTAGAGCAAGGCTCATTGTGGCAGTCCCGCCCGCAGTTGAGATCAACCCGGGTCGTATTCGAGTCAGGTCCAGCCCTTCCAGACGCTTGCTCAGCAACCAAAGCAGCACGACGCATTCCAAGGCAGTGGCGAGAGAGTTGGCCAGCGCCAGCCCGCCATGGGGCATCCATCCGATGCGCTCGAAGAATGCGGAGAACGCGATGCTGAAGACCACGTTCAAGCTCATCATCAGTGCGCCGACAGCGACCGGCGTGCGCGTATCGTGCATGGCGAAGAAAGCGCGCACCACGATCTCGAAGACCGAGTGTCCTACCAGGCCGGCTGCCCACCAGAGCAACGCCCAGGCCACCTGGTCGGTCGACTGTGCGTCGAAGGCACCGCGCTCGAAGAGCAGCCCCACAATTGGACGTCGCAACAAGATCAGCCCCAGGCTGGCCGGCAGCGCAAGAAAGATCACCCCGCGCAGCGTGTTGACCAATGAAGCTCGCATCTGGTCGAGCTTGCCTTGCGCGTATTGGGTAGAGAAGGTGGGCAGTGCTGCGATCGCGGTGGCTTGGGCGATCGCCGCTTGTGGCATGATCATCAATAAAAAAGCGAAATTGAGGGCTGTGAGGCTGCCTTCAGGCTGCCCGGAGGCGATCATGGTGTTGACCCAGAAGTTGAGCTGCACCACAGCCACGCCTAACAATCGAGGGGCCATTAAGCGACCGACCTCACGGACTGCAGGCATACGTAATCCCAGGCTGGGGTAGTAATGCGGTTTTCGTCGCACGAGCGCTGGAATTTGAACGCTGAGATGAAGCACCGCTCCTAATACCGTCCCCCACGCGAGCCCATGAATGCCTATCCTTGGAACAAGGACGACTACACCCAGGATCAAACCGATCCTGTAGGAGGCGGGTGCCAGGGCGGGCAGCGCGAAGTGTTGGTGGGCGTTGAGGGTCGCCATGAGCAAACCGCTCACACCGAATATCGTGGGTGAGAGCAGCATGGTCCGTAAGAGGGAGACAGTCAACTGGATTTGCTGGGGATCCTCGAAACCGGGCACTAGGATGGTTCGCACGAGCCATGGAGCTGCCGCCGATGCCAGCAAGCTGACCAGACCGAGAATCACGATCACCAGATTGGCGACCGCCGAGGTGAGGCGCCAACCGCCTGCGTGGTCATCGCGTGTGAGGAAGCCCGTGAGTGTAGGTAGGAAGGCAGAGGCCAGGGCACCGCCAGCGATGAGGTTGAAGATGGTTTCGGGAACGCGGTTTCCAGCGACGAAGGCATCGAGTTCGGCGCTGGTACCAAATTCGCGTGTGATGAGGATCTGACTGACCAAACCCGTGAGGCTGGAGAGCACGAAACCGGACATCACGACACCCGCAGCGCGGGCGATCTGGCGATCGGCAGAAGCAACAGACTCGCTCACGAGTAAGGATTATACAGGAGGCAGCAGAAACTTGAATGCACTTTTCCCTCGCCCCAACCACCGCAGATTTTACTTGGCCTGGACGATCCTGCGTGTTGGTTCCCTGGTTGCTTATGTCTCTGCGTAAGGTTTTCGATGGGAGTACACTATGCAAGCGTTTGCGCGCAGATGAAGGGCGGTGTCAAGCATGAATGAGCACGCTCACTCAGAGACGGATTGCTTCGTCTGTCTCAAACATCGTGGGGAAATCCTTGTGCCTGGAGGGGCAGTCTATGAAGATCAGCTCATCTACGTGGGGCACGCTTCCATCTCGGATGACGAAACCGAGATCTATCTGGGTTTCTTGATGGTCGAGCCCAAACGTCACGTTCCCGGCATGGCGGAGCTCGATGACGTCGAGGCGGGAGCGATCGGCCGGATGATTACGCGCCTGAGTCGAGCACTCAAGGAGCGAGAGGGGGCAGAACATGTGTACCTCTTCCGGTTGGGCCATCATGTGGACCATCTACATCTTTGGGTGGTGCCGCGTTATCCGGGCACGCCGCGTGAATATTGGGGTTTGCGCGTAGACGAGTGGCCTCAGGCGCCACGTGGGGATGCTGATGCGGTTGAGGCGCTTTGTGAACGAATTCGGCGATTCCTGCAGCAGGATGGTAATTGAGCTTGCCACCCCATTCTCCTCGCTTGAACGCTGATCTTCTCTATTAAGTTGCCGAATGAAAAGTCGAGGATCACCGCGCGGTCGGCGGAGGGAGTCACTTCTTGTGATGATGCGCGCGACTGCTTTGCCGGAGTAATAAATTCTGAAGGCTGATGGAGATGTTTGGCCTGGAGCCATTCTGCGCTATTATCATAGGGGCTGTATCATCAGCGTTTCTAGGACGCGAGCCTGTGAGCAGGAGGGCTGAATCCGGAGAACCCAATGTACCCTAAGTCCGCTCGTTACTACGATACGATCTACGCATTCAAAGATTACGCAAAAGAAGCTGAGTGCTTGCACGCCTTGATTTTAGAGCACAAGCGAACTGATGGCGTGCGTTTGCTTGACGTGGCATGCGGAACTGGAAATCACCTGGCGTATCTCAAGGATCATTACAACGTGGAAGGAATCGATGTCGATGGCGACATGCTCACAATCGCCCGTCGCAAGCACCCTGATCTTCCCTTTCACCAGGGTGACATGGTCGATTTCGACCTCGGTCGTCAATTCGACGTTGTAACCTGTCTTTTCAGTTCGATTGGTTACGTGGAGACCGTGCAGAAGTTGGAACAAGCCATGGGCAACATCGCTCGTCACCTCGAGAAGGGTGGCTTGTTGGTACTTGAACCTTGGCTCGCGCCGGAGGATTACAAGCCGAACACCGTTCACGCCACCTTCGTCGACGAGCCCGAGCTAAAAATTGCTCGCATCAACACCAGCCTGGTTGAGAACAACGTCTCCATTTTGGATTTTCATCATCTCGTCGGCACTCCGGATGGCGTCGAATACTTTGTCGAGCGACATACGTTGTATCTTTTCAATGACGAGGAGTACCAGCATGCGCTTGTCCAAGCTGGATTCGAGGTGATGTACGATCAAGAGGGCTTGAGCGGGCGCGGATTGTATTTGGGGATTAAATCTCAATCCTAGCGCACGACAAATGAGTATGATAGAAGGACCGAGTTCCCAATGCTGCGGATATAGAGGCACGATAAGGAGTCAGGATGTCCACGGAACCCGATGATTTTCTAGGCGAACTTCGGTTGGGTAGGCGGCTCATGACCGTCTGGCAGGTCGCCGCTGGGGGCTTGGTGATTGTCCTCGCGCTTGCCTTGCTGGTGCCTGGGAGAGTGGTAGATCTTGTGGGCACCATCGGGCCGATCACCACGTTGCTAGCGTTTCTGATTATGCTCTTCACCGTGCTCAACATCATTGAGTTGATTGCGGGTAGCAGCGAACGGGGGGGCAGCTATACCTTAATACACGAGACGCTGGGGGGCTTGGGAGGATTTCTTGCAGGTTGGGCTACATTTGCCGGGTATTTGGTCATAACGGCGAGCTTCATAAAGACGGCAACGATGCATCTGACCTTGATCTTTCCACTGCCAGGAGCAATTGTTATCTTACTCTCTCTCGGTTTACTGGTGGGATTGGTGTTGATCCAACTCTTCCGTCTGTTGCCGCGTCGAGATTGGCTTTGGCCCAGCCTATCCTTGCTCTTTATTGCGTTTGGTATCTTCCTCGTAGGTCTGGTGATAAATACCGATTTGAGCGCGGGCCGAGCTGCTGTCGCCTTCGCTTCCAACAATTTTATGCGCGCTGCGGCATGGCTATTTGTAGGTTTCGCAGCGGTTGAGGCCATCATGGCCTCACGACGACAGATCCGGGATCCTGAGCGCCACCTGTCGTCGGGCTTGTTTACGGCGTTGCTTTTTGGCGGGTTGCTGCTCGTACTTTTCGAATTCGTTGCTGCCGGCCTTCCCCAACCGCTTGCCGGCGTCGCAGCGCATGACATCGCCTCGGCGATCGGTGTGGCCAGTGCGTTGCCAGAATGGATCGTATATTCGACTGCGATCATAACGCTCATGTTGGGAGCCAATGTCAGCCTGGTTACGGGCGCGCGCCAGTTGAACGCGCTCAGTCGTCAGGGGGCCTTGCCAGACGCGCTGCGTTGGTTGCGTCCTCCCTTCCGTGTGCAACCTCTTTTATTCGGTTTGATCCTCCTGCTGGTGATGCCATTGATCCTATGGGCCCCTGCAAGCTGGTTGATGGATTTGGCTGCGGGCTTCTTCCTGATCTCCGCATTTCTGCTCAATCTGGCTGCGCTAATCAGCCGTCGAACCGAGCCGGATCGTAGGCGCGCGCTGACCGTGGCGTTCTACCCACTGGTGCCCGTCACCGCGCTGGTTCTATGTGCAAGTATGTGGCTGGCGCTTCCGGGGTCCGGCGTACTTGGGAGTGTGGTCTGGCTGTTGTTGGGACTTGTTATCTATGGGGTGTATGGACGCACACACTTGATCGAGGCGCAGGAGGGCGTGTTAGTCTTCCGGCGCGAACCTGTTCGGGAAAAACAGGAGGGGGATTATCGCATACTAGTCCCACTCAGTGCTGGTATGGAGCGACATCGGATTCTGGAAATGGCAGCTGCGTTCGCGCGCCAATTGGGTGGCGAAGTGCTCCCACTTCAGGTCATATCCATCGCCGACCCGTTGGCGATCACCGAGGGGCGGCGTATTGCACGTGAACGCAATACACTTTTCCAGTGGTCTACTCGAGAAGTTGCGATGAGCGATGTGCCGGTATACCCCATCACTCGCCTTGCACGCTCTATTTCAGAAGGCATCATCGACACCGCAGACGAGGAGCAGTGCGACCTGATCTTGCTTTCGTGGCTAGTTCGTGGGCAGCAACAGGGTGTGAGCATGGGGCAAGTACTCGACCCCGTGGTGAGGCTTGCGCCATGCGACGTGGTCGTCGTTGCCTTTCATCCGGAAGCCGCTCGCGGCAAGGTGACGCCCGCGGTGCCAGAGAGAGTCGAAGAGGTGGAAACCGCTGAAGCTGCGAGGGGACTACAGATTGGTAGTATCCTCGTTCCTACGGCCGGTGGACCACATGCGCCGCTGGCGACACGACTGGCGTTGTTGTTGGCCAGAGAATTTAACGCCACCACGAATATCGTCTATGTCGCTGATCCGGAGGCCTCGAAGGAGCAACTCGCTCGAGGTCGTATGTGGATCGAGAAAACGATCACCACCATGCGTGAGCAAATGGCAACCTTGCCCAGTGGGAATGGTAAGCATGTCGATCTTGCAAGCTTGCCACTTAAAAGCCGTGTGGTCACAGCAGACAGCGTCGTGGAGGGCATCGCGCAAGCGGGAGCGGAGAGTGACCTGGTATTCATCGGTGCTTCCGAGGAGAGTTTTATCGACCGGGTTTTATTCGGTACCATCCCGGAGCAGGTTGCGCGCGCGTGTCCCTCTCCGGTGTTGATGGTCAAACGGTTCCGGGGCTTACGACGTTTCTGGCTGCAGCGCGTCTGGGATGCGCTGTTTGGAGCCGTCCCGACTCTCGAGCGGCAGGAGCAGGTGGAAGTCTATCGGCAAGTGCGCCGCGGTGCACGTCCCGATGTTGATTTCTTCATCATGATCGGTCTCTCGTCGATCATTGCCACCTTAGGATTGCTGCAGGAAAGCGCGGCGGTCATCATCGGAGCGATGCTGGTGGCGCCTCTCTTCACACCCATCCTGGCTTTCAGCCTTGCGATCGTCCAAGGAGACGTTCGGCTTCTCAGCTTGGCTGTCGAGTCGGCCATCAAAGGTATTGCCTTGGCGATCGGACTGTCCATCCTACTCACGACGCTTTCTCCCTTACGCGTTGTCACGGGAGAGATCGCCGCCCGCACGCAGCCCAACCTTTTCGATTTGGTCGTCGCCCTTGCATCGGGCGCAGCCGGAGCGTATGCGGTAGCGAGGAAAGACGTAGCGACTGCGCTTCCGGGTGTGGCCATCGCTGCTGCGCTGGTGCCCCCTTTGGGTGTGGTGGGAATCGGGTTGGCGATGGGGGATGCTGGAGTCGCAGGGGGAGGGGGGCTGCTTTTCATTACCAACCTGATCGCCATCACGCTTGCTGGATCCGTGACTTTACTTCTACTTGGGTTTCGTCCTTCACCTGGCGCGCGACGGGAAGGGCACCTACGTCTTGGTCTGGTGGTTTCGTTGCTGCTTCTCATCGCCATCACGATTCCTCTGGCGACCGTGTTTGTCCGTTCGGTAGAGGAGTCTCGCATTCGGCAAACGATCGACAGTACCTTGAGACAGCACTTACCGACGTCGGAAGCATACGAACTCGATGATTTCGAATTTCAGGAGAGCGGGACCATGATCACCGTCAGGGTGACGATTTACGCTCATCAACCTCTTCTGCCGGCGCTTGCAGCATCAACCCGCGAGGAATTGGAACAAGCGTTGGATCGGCCTGTGCGTCTAGAAATTCGAAGTGTCCCGATCGAGTCGATCGAGCTACCTGTTCCCTAAGGACATCTGACGCATTCGTGTGGAATCATGAGAGCCGGGGACGCCGACCCCGGCTCTCTCTTAAGGAGGAGAAGAAGAGATTCCGCCCTTCCATTGTTACTATACAACCAGTGGCTGTGTGGCGCAGGACGCAAGCCTGACGTTTAACCTACGGAATCTCTACGCATTTAGCTCCCTGGTCATGTTAGACCGTCCACATGAGTTCCGTAAGAGGCTCCATGGGACTTGAAGGTGGTATGTGAGGGATGATGTTGTTTGTGAATACAGCTCAGTCCTTTTCCGAGCCTCAGTTCATGCCCTCAATTGTCGGGGCGCACGGCCGTGCGCCCCGAGCCATACCTTCCCGGAAGATGTGGAGCCAGGCGAAATTTTAGCTTCTCACACGGCAAGCGAATGATGTACAATGGCGGGGATGTCTGATATCTACGTCTTGATCACCGTCCCATTTCCTGAGCCGCTGGTAGAGCGCCTTAAGGTGGTCTCACCTCGGCTTCAAATCCACGTGCACCCTGCGCCACGGAGCGAGGATCTCCCAGAGGAGTTGCTCCCCGACATCGAGATCCTGTACACCTTGTGGGCCATGCCCGATCCCGAGGCCGTCCCCGAACTCCGCTGGATCCAGTTTCATTTCGCTGGCATTGAACGACTGGCCGATCATCCACTGCTGAGTTCGGAGGTCAAGGTGACCACATTAAGCGGGGCGGCTGTACCTCAGATGGCAGAATTCGCGCTGATGTCCATGCTAGCGCTTGGACGTAAGCTGCCGGTGATGATGGCAGATCCGCCAGAGGTGCGCTGGGATGAAAATCGGTACCGCAAATATGAACCCACTGAGCTACGCGATAGCACAGTCGGTATCTTGGGATACGGCAGCATCGGTCGTGAGGTGGCGCGTCTTTGCCGGGAATTTGGCGCCAAGGTGTTGGCGATCAAGCACGACTTGAAACATTTGCAGGATGAAGGTTACACGCTGGAAGGTACGGGGGATCCTGGGGGCGATATTCCAGATCGGCTTTATCCGCCCCAGGCCCTGCGTTCCATGGTTCCCCTGTGCGATTTTCTTGTAGTCACGGTTCCACTGACATCAGAGACTCGAGGCATGGTCAGCAGTGCGATCTTCGAGGCGATGAAGACCACCGCTCATCTGGTGGATATATCGCGCGGCGGTGTCGTCGACCATGGAGCGTTGGTTGAAGCCTTGGCTACCGAGAAGCTGGCCGGGGCTGCCCTGGATGTCTATCCTGCGGAACCTTTACCCGAAACCAGCCCACTGTGGGAGCTCCCCAATGTCATCCTCTCCCCGCATGTCGCCGGCGCTTCGGAGCATTATTACGAACGAGCCGCAGCGCTGTTTGCCGAAAATCTACATCGCTATCTCTCCGAACGACCGTTGTTGAACCTCTATCATCCTGAAAAAGGTTACTAAGGCGACACGGTGGGACCGATTCGCGGTGTCATCTTCGACTTGGGTTCTACCCTCATCCGCTTCCACGGCGATTGGCTTGTCGTGCGTCAGCGTGGCATCCAGGCGATGCTCGACCAGCTTATGAAATACGAGTTTGGGCTGGATGGCGCGGCATTTGTGGATGCCTTCAATGAGATCCTCGATGCCAGTATAGAAGAGCGCGAAACTACACACATGGAACAGACCACGTTGGCTCTGCTGCGAACTGTGATGACGCAATTCGGCCACTCGACCGTCACAGACGAAGTTCTTGAAAGGGCTTTAGAACGTCTCTACAGAGTTAGTGAGGAATTGTGGAGACCGATGCCAGACCTGGTCGCGGTGTTAGATGATCTGCAAACAAAGGGCTTCCGCATGGGGATTATCTCTAACGCCGGCGATGTCAAGAACGTGCAGCGATTAATCGACAACGCTGAAATTCGGCACTTTTTCGACCCAATTTTGATTTCAGCTGCGGTCGGGATTCGCAAGCCGCACCCACGTATATTCGAGGTCGTGCTCAAGGCCTGGGGGCTCGAAGGGGGTGAGGTCGTCATGGTCGGCGATATGCTCGGCGCGGACGTCAGCGGCGCACAACGGCTCGGGTTGCATCAGATCTGGCTTACCGCGGATGCAGATAATGAAAGCAATCGGAAGGACTCCAAGCACGTGTTCCCCGAGGCTACAGCAGAAAACCTCAGGGATGTACCGGATGTTATTGAGCGCATGCAATCGTCAGGGTGAAAAATTGCGAAGGGCGGTGAGTGCGCTCAACTTTTTCTCCTTGCACAAACTGCTTATATTGAACCGCGGGCGGGAGACGGCCGTAGAGTTTCTTGAACACTACGACCTGGATGAGATCCCCACGAGTTGGTAGATCTCCAAGATAGAACGTAGACGAACATACGCCAGAGCTGTTGTTCTCCTCAGCATGAGGTAGTCGAATGCTTAATCGCTTGCGCAATGTTACCAGTGGGTATCCACGCCAGTTTTGGTTGATCTTCTGGGGGATGCTGATCAATTCAACGGGCGGGAGTATGGTCTGGCCCTTTCTTACGATTTATATGCGACAGCAGTTAAACGTCCCGCTGACGAGTGTCGCTTTACTGCTCACCATCTATTCCGTCGCAAGCTTATTGACAACTTCCTTTACCGGTCCTGCGGTGGACCGCTTTGGGCGCAAAGGTGTCATGCTCGTAAGCCTGTTGGTTGGTGGTGGCGTGTTATTGGGTATGCGCGTGGCAGACACCCTCCCACTTTGGGCTGCGCTTATGGCCATCTTTGGAGGGTTTGACCCTTTACTACGTATTGGGGGAAATGCGATGGTGGCCGATCTCGTCGAGCCTGAGCGCAGAACGGCAGCCTATGCCCTACTGCGCACGATCGCCAATCTCGGTGTCGCGATCGGACCCTCTATCGGTGGATTCATTACCAGCGTCTCATATGCCATTGCTTTCTTCATCGCCGCAGCGGCGCAAATTCTCTACGCCATGTTGGTCTTGTTCTTCGTCTCTGAGACTGCACCGAGGCGGGAAGCCGATGAGCAACCTGTGGGGGTCGGTTATGGACCTGTCTTGCGCGATCGGGGGTTTGTTTCCTTCTGTGGCATGTACGTCCTCTCTGTGATGAGCTACTCACTCATCATGATCCTATTACCTGTGTATGTGAAGGAGAATTTCGGTGTACCCGAAAATCAATATGGCTTCATCATGGCCACGAACGCCGCGATGGTGGTGTTGTTGCAGTATGTAATTACTCGAGTGACGGAGCGCTTTCGGGCGTTCATGGTTTTGGCAGTGGGATCGCTCTTTATTGGGTTAGGCGTTGGCAGTGTGGCCTGGGGGAGTGGCTTTTTCGCCTTTCTCATTAGCATGATCTTGCTCACCATCGGTGAGATGATCATCGTGCCTACTTCAACAGCGCTGACTGCGAATTTCGCACCCATCGATATGCGCGGTCGCTACATGGGGTTGTACAGCTTGGTCTGGAGCGTGGGCTTCGGGATAGGTCCTGTGATCGGCGGATTACTGAACGATCAGCTTGCTCCTGTGGCGATCTGGTATGGTGGATTGGTCATGGGACTCTTAGGTGCGATTGGGTTTCTCATTCTGGAGCGTAAGATGCCGTCGCGAGCCATAGATAGGATGATCACAATCTAGGTGAATCTACAATCTCTGCCTCCTCCAGCACTCGAGTTTGCAACTCGAGTCTCGTACTCACGTATAGAAGGATAGATAAAGCCCGAATTGTTTTCGAGCTCAAGATGGGGATGGGCAACTTGGAATTGAGTAATTGGTAAAGGTATTGTTGGTGAGGTGTGATGAGGACTTCGTTCAGCGTTTAGGGTGAGCCGTGGTGAAGTAGGCTGGACGAGCTTCGAAGGGTGTTTTTTGTGTCGGTGTGTTGGGGCGACCAGGACGGTCGCCCCAACGATTCCTGAACATTATCCTAGGGCCGATCCTCTTCGGTCGTTAGACTATACACCTGGGCGCGGATAACCCGAGCTTGCGCTTCAGTTGCTGGGTTAGGGCGCCCATCACGATCAAGCATGACGGGGACGAGTTCCAGGGTCCGTACACCGTCCTGGTCGAGCCAAACGTTTAGTAGCGCGCTCTGGGATTCTCCACCGTCATCGAAGGCGAAATTACCCAGACCATAAACGATCACGCCGTCGGAGTAGAACTCGATACCCTGTAGGACGTGGGCGTGATGTCCGAGTACGAGGTCGGCGCCTGCGTCGATCGCTGTGCGTGCGGCGGAAACCTGAGGCGGGCTGGGGTTGGGGTCGTACTCGAAGCCACTGTGGATCAGGACGATCACAACGTCGGCCTGAGAGCGGGCGGAGGCTACATCGGCCTCGATCTGCGCCGGGTCTGCCCAGGCCACACCGGGGCGTGTCGGCGTGGCGGCCCAACTACGTGTGTCGAAGCCGCGATATTCGACGGGGACGTCGACATACGCCAGGAAGGCGAGCGTAATCCCGTTGAGGTTTCTTATCGCAGGAGCCCGTGCGACGCCTTCGTATTCGCCGGCGCCGATGGTGTCGATGCCCTGGGCGTGCAGCAGCGTCATGCCGTTCAACAACGCGGTGGGGCCGAAATCCATGGCGTGGTTGTTGGCGAGTGAGAGCAGGTCGAAGCCGGCCAAGGATAGCGTCTGGGCTGCCCCTGTCGGCGCGCGAAAAGTAAAACCTTTATCCACGGGTGATCCTTGATCCCCGATCGCCGTTTCCAAATTGCCGATCGCCAGATCAGCGGGGGACAGCAGGTCGACCACTTCAGCGAAGGGATAGTCAAGGTCGCCCGCTTGGATTGCATCGCCGAGGGCGCGATCCAGCATGATATCACCCACGGCAGCTACGTGGACGACAGGATCGGCGCTCAGCGCGTCGCTCATGATCGGGCTAAGCTCGACAGCCGCGGCTTCATAGCCTGGCGCGGCGACCAGGGACCAGGTTTGCAGCAGGGGATACTCGGATTCGCTAGGATGCCGGCCGTCAACCCGCAGCGCTTTGAGGTTGGCGGGCAACTCTGCCCAGTCCATCACCGCGACGAAGGGGGATCCCTGGGTGAGGATCTCTTGGGCTTGCGCCGTGGTGATCGTTTCCCAATCAGAGGTGAACGGGACGCCCAGCGCGAAACGGCGAGTGCCGGCGTGAATGCCTTCTGCGCTGGGCACGAGGGCCAGGTCTGCAAAGCCCTGCGAAACCTTCTTGGCCGCGTCTCCACCGGTGTCCAACTGCCACTGCCATCGGGTTCCCTGAGATTCTAGCTGTTCGATGGCTTGTGCGGCAGTGCTCATCCAGCGTTCGGGGACTGCAAGGAGGACCGGAGAGGGGGAGGGACTGGGAGTGTGTGTTGGGTTGGGCGCTTGGGTTTGGGTTGGGGGAAGGGTGGATGAATGTTTAAGATCGGAATCCTGGTCGTCCGTCGTGGTGGGAAACGTCACGGTATCAGGTCCTGGTTGGCATCCTGTCAGGAGGATAGCTACGCATAGCACCAGAGAGAGATTGCGAAGTGTGCTTGGGCTGGTTTCTCGGGCGCGTGAAAGGGATTCGAACCATCTTCGCAACATGGGTTGTTGCATTGTAGCCTTCTTTGGTGCTTTTGACAGCTATCTCATCCTTATTCCCCTCCCTGTGGCTTCGAAAACTCCCGTCACACGAGCATCATCGAAATGAGTTAGACCCAGTCTTACACTGTCCATGAAAGTTCCATTCTGGCGGGGGCATTTCTTGCTATAATCGAAATTAATCCGATGCCTCAAGTACGGCGAACCATGCAACCTGCCGGCCTCCCCAGAGAAATAGCAGTTACGCGTGACTTTAAAGATCTTCCTCCTTGGGCAATTCAAACTTCAAAATAACGACCTTGTGCTTGAATTGCCATCCAGACCAGCACAATCCTTGTTGGCGTATCTGGTTCTTAATACCGGAATATCACACAGGCGGGAAAAACTGGCCGGCATGCTCTGGCCAGATTCAACCGAGAGCAATGCACGAGGCTACCTGCGCCAGGCACTCTGGCGCATTCGCAAAACGCTCGAAAGCGGATCGCTCACCTGAGAAGATTACCTGGACATCAATAAGATCAGCGTCACTTTCAACGCGGAGGCCGATTACTGGTTGGACGCAGAAGCTCTCCTTTTGCAAGAAGAGGCGTTACCACTGGAGGATTTAACCGACATCGCCCGTAACTATCAGGGGGAGTTCCTGCCTGGCTTTTATGAAGATTGGATTGGCGTGGAGCGCGATCGCCTTCAGTCTGCCTATCACAAGAAGATGAACCTGCTCGTGGATACCCTAATTCAGGCTGAGGAGTGGGACCAGGCATTGGAATGGAGCGAGCAGTGGATTCGGTTGGGCCACTCTCCAGAGTCGGCCTTTCGTGCCATGATGATTGCCTATGCTGGCCTGGGAGACCAGGGCATGGTGAGGGCCACTTATGAACGCTGTGAAGAATCCTTGGAGCGCGAGCTGGGGTTGCAGGCATCGCCGGAGATGCGGCGTTTGTTTGATCAGCTCTCAGGTCAGGAGTCTGTTGACGATCTTGTATCACAGGCCCACGTCCGCGAGTTTGTAATTCGACGCCCTTCCTTCCTCGATGAAGCAGAACCACGCCAGATCGAAAGGCCTGTCTTCGTCGTCCGTGAGTCGGAGCTCGCCCAGCTCGACAGCCACCTCGAATCCATGCTAACGAACCAAGGAAGGGTGATTTTCGTCACGGGTGAAGCTGGAAGTGGCAAGACGGCCCTGCTTAATGAATTCACCCGGCGTGCCCTTGAAGAACATGCTGAGCTTGTCGTCGCCAGCGGGAACTGCAACGCCTACACAGGGATCGGCAATCCCTATCTGCCTTTGCGAGAAATCTTGGGGATGCTGACGGGGGATGTAGAAGCGCGCCTGGAAGCCGAAGCCATCACAAGAAACCATGCCCGTCGCTTGTGGGATACGCTCCCGCTTACAGTACGGGCGCTGGTGGAATCCGGGCCAGACCTGATCGATACGTTTATCCCTGGGGCGGCCTTGGTCCAGCGTGCTATGGTCTGTGCTCCAGAAGGAGCGGATTGGCTGAGGCGCCTGAAAGAAGCCGTGGAGCGCCAGGGCGTAAGCCTGTTTATCCCAAGTCCGCAGCAAAGCGACTTTTTTGAGCAGTACACACGCGTCTTGCGGTCGCTTTCACGGGAAGTCCCTCTAGTGTTGATGCTGGATGATTTGCAATGGGCGGATGCGGGCTCCGTCGGCTTACTCTTCCATCTCGGAAGGCAATTAGCCGGGAGCCCGATTTTGATCGTGGGCGCGTATCGCCAAGAGGAAGTCGCCATGGGGAGAGAGGGGGCACGTCATCCCCTCGAACCCGTCGTCTACGAGTTTCAGCGCGAGTATGGGGCCATTTCTGTGAACCTTAGTCAGGCGGACCGCTGGGAATTTGTGGAAGCGTTCCTGGATTGCGAGCCAAACCGGCTCCCCCCATTCAGGGAAATGCTTCATCGTCAGACTCAAGGACATCCCCTGTTTACGATCGAGTTGTTGCGAGGGTTGCAAGAACGTGGAGATCTGGTGCAGGATAAGAACGGCCAATGGATCGAAGGGCCGATGCTGGACTGGGAGACCATGCCGGCGCGGGTGGAAGCGGTTATCGGCGAGCGTATCGGTCGCCTTACGCAGCCGTTGCAAGCAACGTTGAGGGTAGCCAGTGTTGAGGGTGAGGTGTTCACCGCCGAGATGCTTGCCCGGGTAATGGAAATGGATGACAAGCAGATTTTGGCGGACTTGAGTGGTGAGCTAGATAGGAAGCATCGTTTGATACGTGCTAAGAGCATCCAGCGCTCGAACGGCCAACTCCTGTCCAGCTATCGCTTCCGGCACATCCTTTTTCAGAAGTACCTCTACGGCAGCCTGGACGAAGTGGAAAAGGTTCACTTGCATGAGCAGGTCGGGACTGTTCTTGAGGGACTATATGCTGCGCAGGAGGAGATACCGGTTGTTGCGCTGCAGTTGGCGCGTCACTTTGAAGAAGCCGGGATGCCGGAGAAGGCGATTTACTATCTGCACCAAGCTGGGGATCAAGCCATCCACCTTTCTGCCTATCACAAGGGTGTTATTCACCTGAATAGGGGGTTGGAACTGCTTCAACACTTGTCTGACGTGTCCAAGCGCGACCAGCAAGAACTCATGCTGCTACTCTCATTGGTCAGAGCATGGAAGTACGAGGGACCGACCCCTCTTCGAAAAAAGGATCTTAACAGAGCTTACGACCTGTGTCAGCAACTGGGGAAGACGGCTCAGAGCTCGCTTGTGCTGGGTGAGCTATCGATCTATCACTATGTGCGCGCCGAGTATCAGCGGGCGCTTGAGTTTGCAAGCGATGCGCTTTGTTTGGCCGAGCAGGCGAACGAGCCAATGCTTGAGGCGGAGGGTCACTGGCTCCTGGGATTTCAAAAGTTCTGTGTCGGAGACTACGCGACCGCCAGATCCCACCTCGAGCAGGTGATTGCCTTCTACGACCCTGAGCAGCACCATCAGACCATGGTACGTCTCCGCGGCGTGGATGCAGGAGTGAGTGCGATGGCGTACGATGTTTGCTGCTTGTGGTGCCTCGGCTATCCCGATCAGGCTTTGAAGAGAAGCCAGGAGACGCTGGCGCTCGCCCGCGGATTTGATCATCCCTTTACCCTGGTAGATGTCCTCTGCTTTGCTGGTTGCATGTTCCATGAGATGCTCCGGGATGCACAGGCACTCAGTGACGCTGCAGAGGAGCTGCTACGAATAACGATAGAGGAGGATTTACCAGGATGGATTGGTCACGCGACAAGATACCGTGGGGCAGCGCTAGCCATGCAGGGACAGGTCCATGAGGCGATCGCTCAAATGCGCGAGGGCTTAGAGATCAGTCAGACCACCAGTGAATTGCTATACGGACCAGTCACGCTTTGCTCTCTGGCAAAGGCACAGGCGGATGCGGGCCAAATAGAAACTGGACTGGATACACTATACACTGGCTGAAGCATTGAATTTGATAGAGCAGATCGGCGAGCGTAGCTGGGAAGCAGAGCTTCATAGGATGCAAGCCGAGCTTCTGGGAATGCAAGAGGACGACGCTGGGGCTGAATCCAGTTACAAGAAGGCGGTTGAAGTGTCCCGTCAGCAGCAGACGAAATCGTGGGAGTTGCAGGCTTCGATCGGTTTGGCGCGCTTGTGGCAAAAACAAGGTAATGTCGACCGGGCGCGCAAGATGTTAGCAGAAATCTATGAGTGGTTCACGGAAGGCTTCGAAACGCCAGATCTTCAGGAAGCCAAAACCCTTCTCGCTGAGTTATCCTAGTCTGCGTGGTGGGTACTTTTTCGTGAACTCCTATGTGACCACGCAGGTTAGCGTATCTGTGATGCCCTTGATACTTTCTATCTCTGTAATAAGTAGTTTGCCCAAGCTTGCTGTGTCATCGACCTCGATGATGGCGATGACATCAAAAGGCCCCGTGACATTCTCAGCGCTCTTGACCACCTCCATAGTTAGGAGATCTTCCACCACCCCCGCTCCTGAGCCGACTTCCACATTTGTCAGAACATAGGCCCTGATACTCATTTTTACTCCTTTCTTCCCGCTGGTTGCCCTCTGTGGTGGACATGTATGGCTGGTTGGTACCTCACCTCAACTCACACGGACCTCATCTCTTTATGTGCGGTTAGAATGCCTGCAAGCTTTTTCAACTTTGTTTCCGTTTTCTGGAACCCCTCCTGCTTCATCGTTTCCACATGATCTCTCGATCGTTCCGATTAAGGTAACCATTGGATTTTAAATCGGAGGGTTGCGTGCCGTGATTCTCTCATGAGGCTTTCGCATCTTGACTTGATGGGTTGGCTCCAGTGAAGCGAATGTCCAGATCCAGAGGTTCACGACGGCTATTTTTCTCCTTTGGCTTCCCTGATAAGTTCAATGGCATGTTCTCTTACGGTATCGACGCCACGTACAATGTCCTCTTTCGTAAACCATACTTCTTCATCAACGATGTCTGTTCGTCTACTAAGATGCTGAACAGGTCCTTCATCAACAAAGTAGTATGCCACGGTGGGCAAGACAAAATGCACGTAGTCGGTAGTCGGATCTTCGTGCCAGTACACCCATGCATGAAAAACACCAGGATAAACACCGGTAAGAGAACCACTTGGATCTCTCCCAATAATGGTGACTTCGGGGAAGGTAGACAAGAACTGGACAAGCCAGTCACAAGAGCTTGTGCAGTCAGGACCGGTTAAAGCGATGATCGGTTTTTCGTAGAAAAGGTCAGGCTCATCAGCAAAAAAAGGAAATTCACCCTGGAGTGAACCCCAGATATGTTCATAAGCACGACACAGCCTCCCAAACCAATTGTCAACAGGAACAGCAGAACATCCCTCCGGACCCCAAGCCTCGCTAGTGCTTATGAGTGTGGTCCTATCATCGGCCTCGGGGTCTCGAACAGCGGTATCGATTATCATCCTGTCTTCGGTGCCTTTAATAAGATGGGATAACCCCGTATAGAAAATGGTAATCTCGATGCCGCCTGTATTGGTTCGAAGGTCAATGATCAGACCATCCGTATTCATGAGCGCAAGGACGGCTTCTTCAAAATCGTCTGCGAAAGCCACCGCATCGGGATGGCTGGCCCGGTCGCTATTTCCGGGTCGTGTGCTTTTGATATACATATACCCAATGTTTTCGTCTGAGATGATGCCATAGACAAACATGGGATCATCCCTAAAGGAAAGCGCTTGATGAGGGTCATCCACAGAGACAAGTCCTTCCGTTTCCGTTAATTCATGACAGATGGTCTCTTCTCCTGCCCCTATGTACACAACATCCATAGTTTCGATTTTCCCCGTCTCCACCCTCCTGATATTTATTTTTTCAAAAAGATTGGCATTCGCCATCGCTGATCTTAACAGATTGTATCTTCTGGAAGTATCTGCTCCTCCTGGTGAACCGAAGATGGGTATTCCTGCCGTTTCAAGGCGTGGTATCCAATCCTCCCAGGGAACTCCATTGAAACCAACAAT
>JABAOF010030557.1_pt2 | contig 26247 bp, 19 predicted proteins | sample 7062171 | NCBI WGS metagenome assembly JABAOF01 (sample SAMN14538628, study PRJNA623070) | marine sediment metagenome | biome: marine biome [ENVO:00000428]; feature: marine pelagic biome [ENVO:01000023]; material: deep marine sediment [ENVO:00002113] | place: India: Gulf of Khambhat ...
CGTAGTAGTGGTCAATGCATGTCCCATAGTCTCCTTCAGCTACACTCCAGAAAACCCAATTGTTGGAGAACCCGCAACATTCAACGCATCCGAAAGCTATGACGTTGACGGATATATTGTCAGCTGTTTCTGGGACTTTGGAGATGGGTATAATACAACCGGGTTCATAGCTTACCATACATTCAGCAACCCTGGCACTTTTCAACTCAAGGTGGTTTTAGAAGACAACGAAGGTTGCACTTCAATAAAATCCGAAGAACTGAAAGTCATCGCATACCCCTCAGCTCAATTCTATTGGACGCCCTATCCATACGCGGTTATCCATGAAACAACAATATTTGACGCGTCGTCATCTTTGCCCGGTAGCGGTTCGATCGCAAGCTACACTTGGGATTTCAAGGATGGAAACGTGACAACCACAACAGCCACGCTGATCACACACATCTTCCAAGAATCCGGCTCCTATGTAGTAGAATTGTCAANNAAGAATCCGGCTCCTATGTAGTAAAACTATCAATCATCAACACTGATGGGCTGTCAGACTCTCTCAGCAGACGTGTAGACCTCTATGGAACACCGTATGCAAACTTCACATGGACTCCGCCGATTCCATTGACAGGCGATACAGTAACCTTTAATGCCTCTGCCTCTGAACCAAATGGGGGCTTTATTCGGGAATACGCCTGGGACTTCGGCGATGGTTCAACAGGAAACGGTGAGACAGTCACTCATCAATTCACAAGCTCTGGATTATTCAACGTGACATTAGAAGTCGAAAGCTCTGCTGGACTAACAGGCACCGTCTCCGCTGAAATAGCTGTTCTTTCGTCGCCGCAGCCTGAATTTGGTTGGACTCCAGAAACACCTTACGCATATGACACAGTCACATTTGACGCCTCATCTTCTTTGCCTGGCAGCGGCTCTATTGTGGACTATACTTGGGATTTCGGCGACAGTAACATAACAGTAACCATGAATCCAGTCATCGTCCACTACTATAAAGCCGAAGGAGATTATCTAGTGGCACTCAATGTTACCAACTCTGACGGATTGTCAAACACTATATCCAAGACTATTAGCATCGTGCCAGCTGAACAGCCTGTCGCAATATTCATCCATTCACCACATTCACCCGGTGTATATGCGCAGATCGTATTCAACGCCACAGACTCCATCGCACGAGGTGGTTCGATTATGAGCTATACCTGGGATTTCGGCGACGGCAACGTAAGTCAGGTCACCACACCAGTCATCAACCACTCATACGAAACAGAAGGAAACTACACAGTTACCCTCAACATAACTAACACAGCCGGATATTGGAATGTCTCAACAAAGCAGATAGAAATCGATCCCCTGTCCGGTCCAACCGCAAGTTTCACGTGGACTCCCCTCTCGCCAATATATAACAAAACTGTGACGTTTGACGCCTCATCTTCAGCTTCAGGGTGGAACGGGACTATCCATCCCGCAATTGCAATCTATTCATGGAACTTCGGCGACAACAGCACAATTAACGAGACTAGTCCAACAGCTTTCCATGTCTTCTCTCAACCAGGAAACTACACCGTAACCTTGACCGTAACCGATGAAGCAGGGCAGGTAGATACAATCTCAAGAGAGATCGAAGTAAGATCTATGATCTGGGATCTGAATGGTGACGGAAAGACCGACATGCGAGACATAGCGATAGTCGCCAAGGCCTTCGGCACCCAACCAGGAGATGAGAACTGGAACCCTGACGCTGACATAACAGGACCCGAAGGAGAACCTGATGGCAAAGTCGACATGAGAGACATAGCACTAGTCGCAAGTCACTTTGGGGAAGAGTACTAGATATTCAAGGTTGCTCAAACATAAAGGTCAAGGCATAAACAATATAGCTTGGAATCACCTTATTTTTTGTAAGGTTGGATGAAGACGCATCCACTCGGGAGAAAGGAAATCGCGACTGGTCTACTGTTGATACTATTATTTGCCATGTTGATACTGAAGTTTCCAAATATCCCGTTTTTGGCAAGCTGCGAAGAAGACGGATGGCAAATTGACGTTTACACACAAAAGGAACCATACAGCGGCGTGGGACTAGGGGAACCTAGCGATTCGTTTGAACCTCAACAAATCGTTCTTCTTCATGCGAATGTTACCTATAACTTGGGTCCAAGGCAAAATGTTCGGGTCTCATTTTCGGTGAAAGGACCACCGAATCCTGTGGAGAATTACACGTTGGTCTTGTCAGCAGTGACAGACGACGTAGGAGTAGCCAGGACAGATTTCACACTTCCATGGCCGCCTGAAGATCCCGAAACAATCACGTTCGGGTTGTGGAACGTATCCGCTGGCATTGAAGATGCTTCTGACTTCCTGATCTTCAGGGTAGGATGGATAGTTGACCTTTCTTCTCTGTCCATAGTGGATGAGGATCCTCCGCAGGGAGGCTGGCTTGAAGTTGACGTTTCATTTACGAACATCGCCATGACTTTCAGAAATGCTACGCTATCCCTTGAATCATCTGATTCAGCGAATCTCATCTTCACTCTTGTCATAGAAGACATAGAGTTAGGACCAGGAAGCACAAACTTGACTGTTCGTTTCAACGTCCCCCGTTGGGCCACAGTTGGAATGGCCACTCTCAATGCTTCTGTCTTTACCCCAGGCGGCGAGCCATACAGTCCTACCACCCTCTCAGCAACTTTTCTGATATCCCTATTGGGTGACCTGAACGGAGATAACAAGGTTGAGATGTGGGATATAGGGATTGCAGCATTGGCCTTCGGTTCCGACCCTGATCATCCCAGATGGAACCCCCTAGCTGACATTAACAAGGATGGTCGAGTAAACATCATGGACATTGCCTTAGTAGCCCAGAATCTAGGGAAGACCTATCCCTAGATAATGCAGCTAGAACCGTGACGATAATCCAAGAAGAGATGACTGCATTCCAGAATTAGCTGTTTGTGCCTTTCAAACCGTAGCGGTAGTACCAGGCAGTCCAGCCTGAATAGAAAGTTTCCTCAGCTTCCTTTCTCTTCTTTCTACGATGCAACAGGATGGCGAGAAGAATCAACACTGAAACCAGAAGAGGCACAAGCCACCACAACCAGCAGGGGACAAACCAGCCTTTCGGGCCCATCTTAACCTCAACGACACCATCTTCCATAACATTATCGTCTAACTCTGTCTCACCGTCAACAGGAATAGCGAGAGCGCTTAGAATGTAATTGCCCTCTGCAACTCTTCCGGTGTCCCAGTTGAAAGTCAATGTTTCAATGTCGTTTGGCGCCAAAGAATCTACCGTGATTGCTCCAACAACATTAGAATCATAATATAAGACAACATCAAAAGATTCGACGAAACCTCCCTCATTTCCTACTGTAACATTAACCTCGAAAATTTGCCCTATATATGCTGTTTCGGCTGAGGGTCTAATGTCAACCAACGCTACGTTATGAGTCAGTTCTTTAACCTCGACAAGACCGTCTACCAGAGTGTTGTCTGAGATGTCAACTTCTCCTGGAACAGGGTCAATATGGGCACTTATTCGATAGAAGCCTCTGTCAACTTGACTTGTGTTCCATGCAAAAGCAATTGTGGTATTTGAGTGTGGTTGTAGATCCAGAATCGACAAACTATCGATGAGAGTCTCGTTGCGGTAAAGGTTGACGTTGAAGGACTCGATTTCCCAGCCTTCATTTTTGACAGCCACGTCGATGTCAATTATTTCACCCTTAAATATCGACGTAGAACTCGGATGAACGCTTAAGACCGCAACATCGTGGCTTGCGATAACAAATTCTTTCGAAGCCTCTGGGCAATATGGAATTCCGCCTAAGTCAGGTGCAGACGTGTAGGCGCAAATGTAGACAATAGCCTCACCTATCAACGCATCCTCTGGAATACGGAGAAAATATTGATATACCAAGATTCCGTTAGCAGGCAATATAAGATTACCTATTTCTGCAAAGTGGATCAATCCGTTCAGCTGGTTCAACACTGTGATGGTGAATGTCACGTTCTTCTCCGTCAATGCGATGCTCTCAAGGGTCACTTCTATTACCATCAGGCTTCCCATCGTAAACTCTATCTGCTCTTCATGATTCTCATTTAACGTTCTTATCGATACTACATCTACGATCCATCCAACTTTGAAAGAAAGCGTATCCTGGGGAGCCACACCTTCAGCGATCTTCGACTTTCCCTTTACAATCCACTCTCCGAAACTTATCTCGCTCACAAGCCCGACACCAACTTCAATTGAAGCCAATCCTAAATCGTTTGTTGCGACGACTCTTGATACTGTAATATTTTGAATAGGGTTCTCAGGGCCTCTTACTTCAAAATCTACTAACGCGCTGCTTACGGGGAAGTCGTTGTATGTCACTAACGCAAAAATCATCACGTTGTCTCCAGGTCCGAATGCGTCGCTTGGCATGTTCGGACCTTTTCCATCCAAAGGATGCTTTTGTGTGAACAAGTCGATCTTTCCCCCTGTCGTCTGCGTATAGGCTTCTTCTATGTTGGCCGAAACGTAGACAGAGAGAATGACCATTATTGCGAGCACTAAAGCTGTCTTTTCTAGCCTGGCATCCATTCTTATCATATAGTTTTATGATTAAACATACTTTAACATATATTCCGTAATCACAAATATTACTAAAAGCGATGATATATTTGGTGCCGAGATTGCCCAATTTGCACTCTTAAATGTAGATGGGGCTGACACAGGATTGCTGAGAGAGATTTCTATTAACGTGTCACAGATCGCCAAGCGCAACAGAAGAACAATCGTGGGCAGTCTGTAGGACATGCAGGCTTCTCAATCCGAGGGTTCCTTACTTCTCCATACACCTTAGGTTGATTCATCTGAGAAACGTCTCTTTTCAATAGGCAGTTACTCTTCACTGGAGTGCATAGGCACTGACTGCTGCTTTCCAAAATGTTTTAAAAGCTGTTCTTAGATAAGCCTATTGTTATAGGGGAAAGGGGAAATATTATGTCCCAAAAAATGGGGAAATTCTCATCTGTAATACTAGTGATAATCAGTTTGGCTGCAATGGTCGCTACAGTGAATATCGTTCTGGCTGATCCGGCCGCAACATTGACCATCCTGCCTCCGACTATAATCGATCCGTTGATTGATCCTGGCTCTGTTGTAACCATCAATGCGAGCGTCATTGATGTCATTGACCTCTACACTTGGCAAGTCAAGATCTACTTCTCTCCAACGCTGCTCACCTGTACAGGAGCTTGGTATCCTTCAGACCACGTGTTCGCTGGCAAAGTATGGTTACCTGTGACTCCTATTATAGACAACGAAGCAGGCTTCGTAGTCCATGGGGCTTCGTTGATGGGTATTGACTCTTTCAGTGGGAATGGTACGTTATGCCAAATAGGATTTGAAGTCTTGGGCAGAGGTTCCTGTGATTTGGGCTTCTCTGAACCGTACGGGTCTGACACGTTTCTGTTGGATTCTTACCTCTCAGAGATCCCGGCCACCGTCGTGGATGGCTACTTTGACAATAGGCTCGGTGTTCCTGAACCACCTGTCGCCTTATTTGACTATTCTCCGAAGCCTCCTCTCGTTGATCAATGGGTAACATTCAACGCTTCAGAGAGCTACGACCCAGACGGAACGATTACAAGTTACGATTGGATTTTTGGAGATAGCGGAACAGCATCAGGAGAGACTGCAACTCACAAGTACCTGTCGGCTGGGACGTACGAAGTAAACTTAACGGTTACAGATGACGATAGCCTAACTGACATAGAGACAAAGGAGATCACTGTCTATGAAGTGCAGCCGGCGAAGCTCTACATTGACCCGCCTGAGATTATAGATCCAGCATTATTGCCTCCAACAATCGTTACCATCAATGTCACGGTGGACGACGTTATAGACATGTATGACTATGAGTTCAGGCTGAGCTACAATACGGAGATGCTAACTTGCATAGGAGCCATCATCAACAGGGTTCAAGGCCAGATCCACTTCACACCAACCATTCTCATCAGTGATGGAGAAGGTTTCATATGGGTGAATGTGACTTATCATCCACCTTCAACGCCAATTAACACTAATACTCCTTTAGCTCTCGTTACAGTCTACTTCCAAGTAGACACTATAGGTTCGAGCATCTTACACCTTTCTGATACTGAGCTTTCAGATTCCTCTAGGGAATCAATCCCTCATGAGACTGGCGACGGCTTCATTATGACCCTGATACGTGATGTGGCCATAACACATGTTGCGCCTTCAGTGAACTGGGCTTATCAAGGCTGGCCAGTAGACATCACAGTAACTGCGAAGAACTTCGGCAACATAAGTGAGTCATTCAGTGTCAAACTCTATTATGACAGCAACCTAATCGCAACGCTTCCGGTCACTGACCTAGCTCCTAACGACGATATAACTCTATACGTCACTTGGGATACTACAGGTGTACCAGAAGACAACTACACGATAACTGGCGAAGCCACAACCGTGCCGTTCGAATATAACACTGCGAACAACATCTTTGTAGATGGTTCGGTGCGGATCTTCACAGTGATAAGAGACGTAGCGATAACGAGCGTAGTTCCCTCTCGAAGCTGGGTTTTTCCAGGAATACCACTCAACATAACAGTAACTGCAAAGAACGTTGGAGAAACAACTGAATCGTTCGATGTTGAAGCCTACTACAACGGAAACCTCATAGGAACATCCGCTGTTGTTGACCTGGCTCCAGACTCGGAAATCTCAGTGATCTTCGAATGGAACACCTCAAACCTGGCATCATGCACCAACTACACTATAACAGGTAAGGCCACGATAATTCCATACGAGTTTAACACAAGCGACAATGTCCTCGTAGACGGCACAGTAGAGAGCAGACTCCTCGGCGACCTAAGCGGCGATGGAAAAGTAGATATGAAGGACATAGCAATCGCTGCAAAAGCCTTCGGAAGCTATCCTGGCCATCCAAGATGGAACCCAGATGCGGACGTAACTGGACTTGAATACTTAGTGCCTGACAACAGGGTCGACATGAGAGACATAGCTGTCATATCTCAAAACTTTGGACGAACCTGCTAAACCTCCCTCTTTTTTATGTTCTTCGTTGAGAAACTTCATAAGACAGTTGAGAAAGGCTCTCCGCAAATCTTAATAAACATACCTAATCATAATAATGTTCAAAAGGTGTAAATCATGAAAGATAACAGATCAACGAAGCTCGTCATATGTAGCATTCTTGTTGCACTTCTAGCCATTGCAGCGTACAATCTCGCAATCTTTGTGAAAGCCGCTGAACCAACTGAACCTCATGATGCAAACGCGTTGTGGACAGAACCTTCCGAGGTGGAAATAAACAACTACACTGCAAGTCCAGGTGACAAATTCAACGTTACCGTTTGGCTAAACCTAACCGACCTAAGCTACGTTTGGCAAACACAGCTGCACTTCAACACAACCTACTTCAATATTACGAACCATGGATATACGGCAGGATCGGTGAGCGATTTCTTCGAGGGACACTCAACCATACCCGTTAGTCCAATAATCGATTATGTACAGGGTTTCGTTCTCTATGGTGAATCATTGATTGGAGCAGACAGCAGAGAAGCCGGATATGGCAGTCTAATGTGGGCTGAATTCAACCTCACAGAAGTACCAGATCAAAACCATCTGACAATAAACTTCTCAACTCCTTATGGAGGAGATACGTTTATACTCAATCCTGACCTAGAGACAGTATCCATGGGAGAAGTTGGTGGAACCGAGATACCAATAATTCCAGAGTTCGCACAACTCGTCCTCCTGTTCATTGCAGCGATCGCCTCTGCAACCTCGGTCGTCCTAACCAAAAAGTTGAAACATTAAACCAACAAACTACCCCTCACCTCCCCTAATTTTTATGTCCCAACTCAAGAATCTTTCGAACACCATGTACTTTTTCTGCTTTGCGAACTGGTGATTCCTAAAAGTTTCCACTTGGTTGACATCTAGACAGGAACCCATTCCACTTGTCTCTCAGTTTCATACAAACAGAATAGGCTTTGCCGAAAACACCTCCAAACATACAAGCAAGGTTGAATCAATTCCATTTGAACTTGTGCGCACGACAACATTGCTTCTGGATTAGTAAACATATCAGATCAAGTTACAGATCTTCATAACTGACTTCAAAACGGATGTGAAATGGAGACTTAGAGCTCACTGAATGGCGCTTTCTTATTGTAAGCTCACCGATCACTTCTATCTAATCAGTTTTCAAACTATAGATTTTGAAACAACAAGTCTAAAATATAGAGGTAATTTCTATAACTAAAACTCAGGTGTTTAACAAATGAAAAAAAAGCTGAAGACAATGCTCGTTGCCATCCAATTGATAATGGCCATCACACTTACTACTTACATGATGTATCCAGCAAAAGTAGAAGCGCAAGCAACTCCACAGATAATCGTTGAACCCAACCTTTATCATGCCCACAAAATAGGTGAAACCTTCACAATAGATATAAACGTAAACGATCTGGAAGCCGCTGATAGAGCTGTCGGAGTCCAGTTCAGAGTGCAGTACAATGGTACTTTGCTTGAGGCTTTAGATGTTTCCGAGGGTCCGTTTATGCAGCAGTTTAACAATACTGTTGATCCGCCCTATACATACTTCATCGAATTCATTGAGGATGATGCTATTTATGGTCCGAATGTTTTGGTTGGCATTCTGTTGCTGCCTAATGGTTCTGGTTATTGGACTAACTTTCCGGAGGGAAATGGCACATTGGCCACTGTAACCTTCAAAGTCATTTATAGACCCGTAGAACCGGACACTGCCACTTGTTCTCTTGATCTAAGTGATACAATGATAATGGATGAAAACCTTCTCGAGATAAGCCATACAACAGTCGGCGCCACATACGAAGTTTCGCAACTACCCCAACCAGATCTAAGTGTTGAACCATCCGACTATACTGCTTCATTAATCGGTGAAGTATTTAATGTAGACGTGAACATTGCAGATCTGGACAGCGATTGGAGAACAACAGGAGTAATGTTCAGAGTGCAGTACAATGGTACTTTGCTNNNCTACAGCTGGAGCTTTGGAGACGGAACAAGCTTGAACACAACAGAACCAACAGCCGGACACATGTACTCCATGCTAGGAGAATACAACGTGACCCTGACCTGCATGACTGACGGCCTCGCTTCCAGCGTGTCAAAACCAATAGCCATTTGGCCACAGGGAACCACGATTGAAGTCACTGTAGACGTAGGCTCAATACATTTCGGAGGAGAGATCGCTGAATTCAACGTACTAACAACGAACTACGGCGAAACAGTCAACGCCTCCATAACTGAAGCTCTTCTGTATCACAACAGTGGCTTCTACGCTGACTTAACCGGCTTGGTTCAATCAGTCAGCACCGGACTACACACAATCCCCTACAGCATACCAATAGCTGCTGAAACAGGCACATACACCTTAGTCGTGAAAGCAGAACACTATAACGCACAAGGCGCAAGCATGAAAAGCTTCCAAATAAGCCAGACCCTGGCAAGCTGGGGCACTATAATAACACAGATAGACAATGATATAGCGACGATTATGACAAATTTGAACTACATAAACCTAAACCTCACAGCAATTGACGCACGGTTGACAAGCATCATAGCCGACATAGCGATTATCGATACGGAGGTCGGAGTTCTTCAGACCAGTGTCGATAACATCGATGCCCGGTTGGTAGACATTGAAGGTGACATTGCAATTATTGATTCAAAGCTCGGCGCAATTCAGGCAAACGTCAGCGACATCAACGCGAGACTTGTGAGTATCGAAGGAGATATCGCTGTAATCGACTCAGCGATTGGAACAATTCAAACAGATCTAAGCAGCATCGACGCCACAGTAACTGAAGTGGAAGGAGATATGGCAACAATCTCAACAACCGTCGGAGAAGTTGACACGAAGCTAGATGGTGTTCAGGCAACAGCAACTACAACGCTATATGCAGCTTCAATACTCTCAGCAATAGCAGCTATCCTCTCAGCCATCATACTGATGACTACTCGGAAACGGTAACTCCCATCCTATATTTTTTTATACCGAAAATCTAGTTATGAGAAGCAAACGCTGACTTGCTTTCTATTCTGAGGAATCAAACATGGACGAGAGACATGAGGAAGCGAATCTCGCGAAAAAACTCAAGGTTAGCGCAGCATTAGGATTCTTGGGAGCAGCGAACTCCATGGCGATCGGGTTCTATCTCATTACTACAACACTTACTCCCTTCTTGATCTCCGACTTGATGATCCAAGGGTACCTTGTCTCAATAGTGATCTCCGCAATCGTCATAGCCCTCTCTTACGGAAGTCTACTGACGTTGAAAAGCCAGTCTACAGGAGCAGAGATGAATGTTGCGGCCGGGCTAGCTCTAGCATTTGTATACATCTACTACGCTTACCTATCTGACCCCCCACTCTTACGTTGGCTTTCTCCCAGCGGAATACTGCTTGTCCTACCATCGATATTTAGCGGATTAATCGGAATACTGACTTTCAACAACAACTAGGCGAGATATATCAACAATTGAAAGCAGCAAAAATACCGAAGAGACCTTGACTCTCCACAGCGTTATCAAGATTGTATAACGAATCATAGAAGATAATTCCAGAAATCTTAAATGTCCCGTTGATATAGAAGTTAATGCTGAAAGGGGAAGGGATTACCATAGTGCATCTTAGAAGATTAGGGTTAGTTCTAGCCATAATCATGTTCACTTTCATATTATGCTCCCCAACCTTTCCAATCATCAGAGTTCCATACGTTTTCGCTCAGCCTTCATGGCCTTCAGCATGGATTGAAGTTGATTGGGACAAGAATGAAGATGGCGCAGGGGATGATTGGCGAGACGTTGAATATGCCTATTATCAGTATGATAGTACGTATCTCTATTTCAAGCTTCAATGCTATGATCTGCCAGGTAAAGAATGGATTGCCAAGAAAGAAGGTCGATACAAATGGTTCATAGATCTCGACGGCAACATATACTTCAGCGGCGGGAATGTATTCGACGCTGAGTATCTGCTCTTTGTGGAAGATACAGACTACGACGGAGCTGGTGACATGTTTCTGGTTCGAGACACTGACGATGATGGCAATTTTGGAGAGTATGAGCCATGGCCTCCTGCAGACTATGCTGATAGTGAGATTACTGAACTGAGTATGGGCGGATGGAGAATAGTCGCACCGAACCAAATCGAAATGTACATAAATTGGATCTTAATCGGAAGCCCAGAGTCCTATTGGCTTTTTTGGGCGACAGATCAGCAGAACCCGAATTTAGATCAGGCTCCGACGACTGACAGGATTGATGAAGAAAGACCGCTCGCAGTCCACAACGTTGTGGCAAAGAGCCAAGACGCTACTCCTACAACTGTGAATCAAGGCGAACTCGTCACGGTCCAAGTCGTGTGCGAGAATGAAGGGACGCAAGCTGAAACCTTCAATGTAACATGCTACTTCAACGGATCCATAATTGGCACGGAGCTTGTGGTTGACCTAGCCGCTGGACACCAAACAATACTGAGCTTTGATTGGGATACGACAGGCTTGCCGACGGGCAACTATACAATCACAAGTTGGGCCGATTCAAGTGCAGCAATAACTGAGACGAATGAGGAAGACAACTGGTGTACCTCACTGACAATGGTCACAATTCAACCAGCTCCAATTCATGATGTCGCTGCAATTTCACAGGTTCCTGACAAAACAAGCGTTGTCAACGGAACTATAGTTTACATAAACGTAACAGTATCCAACCTTGGAGGCTTTACTGAAACTTTCAATGTGGCGTGCTTCTATGACAATAATCCCATAGGCTATCATGTTGTAACAGGCTTGGCAGCAGGAGCCTCCACAAGCATGATTTTTGCATGGGATACATCTGTAGTGGAACCCAACACATACTACATTCAGACCATGGCTGACTCCAGCAAGGCCATAATTGAAGTCGATGAGATCAACAATAACTGCACAAGCCTACAAACTGTAACTGTATATTCCTCAGGTGATATGGGAAAACTATTCGTAGATAAGATTAAAACCGATGTTGTTAGCGGAGAAGACCCACCAGTCGTAGGATTGTCAACCGTTTATGAATTGACAATCTTTGTATCAAACGTTGGGGGTAGTGATGTATCTGATATTCAAGTTGACGAAACGATTTCTTCCGACGTAACCTTCTTGAACGTGGGAACTCCCAGCCAAGGATCCATAGACGCGGTTCCACCGCCCAAGATCATATGGTGCATAGGGACACTAAGTCCTGGGGATAATGCAACTCTAACTTTCAGAATAGAAGTGACGCCAACCTCTCTTGGCTTAATGTACCTAAATCATAAGGAAGACATTTCAGCCACAGGGACAGACACCCTAAGTGGCGACCCAGTCTCAGACATTGGAGATACTGACATCACTGCGGACCCCATAGTACGGGATGTAGCCGCAATTAGCCAGATTCCGTCAAGCACAATTGTTTGCCAAGGAGAAACAATCGCAATAGAAGTCACAGTGAAGAATTTCGGCAATCTTTCAGAAAGCTTTGATGTCACGTGTTACTATGACGGCAACATCATTGGTACAACCCGAGTTTTTAACCTAGTAGCTGGTGGTCAGACGATTGTTTTATTCGCCTTGGACACAACGGACGTAATGCCCGGGACATATTCAATAATGGCTGAAGCTGACTCAAGCGAGGAAATCCATGAAACAGATGAGGCAAACAATCTATGTACATCCCCCTCAACAGTAAAGATTGTAATACACGACATCTCCGCCGTTAGTCAAGTTCCTTTCCCCCAAATAGTAGTGCAGGGGGACATTGTGACTATAGAAGTTACAGTCAAGAATGAAGGAACAGAGTCTGAAACTTTCGATATTAAATGCTACTGCAACGAAACACTAGTAGGAACCAATACAGTCACAGATCTGGATCCAAACACTGCAATCACGCTTGACTTCTTCTGGAACACAAGTGGTGTTCAAGCAGGAACATACTTCATCAATGCAGTAGTCTCACCTGTGCCAGGCGAGAAAGATACAGAAGATAACGCGTGTCAGAGTACGGCGAGTGTCACTGTGACTTCGCCAACATATATCTTGACAATAATTTATTCAACAGGTGGTATAACCGATCCGTCCTCAGGAGAATATACTTATCTTTCAGAAACCAACGCCATAGTAGAAGCTGCACCCGACGTATGCTATGAATTCGACCGTTGGCTACTTGACGGCTTGGACGTAGGGTCAAACAATCCAATAACCATACTGATGGACAGTAACCATACCCTGCAGCCGATCTTCACCCAGACATGGTATGAGCTTACGATAGCAACAACAAGCGGAGGCACGACGGATCCAGTCCCCGGAACATACTCTCACGATTGTGGTTCTTCCGTCTTAGTTATGGCGATTCCAGATAGCTGCTGTGTCTTTGATCATTGGGAGCTTGACAGTGTGAATGTTGGTTCAACCAGTTCCTACTCTGTCCTGATGGATGACAACCACACCCTGTACGCGGTATTCGAGTATTCACCGCCTCCACCGCCTTCAGTATCTATTACTCCCCTTTCAGCATCAATCGTTGTCGGGGAGGCGGTAACCTTCACCTCCACAGTCGATGGAGGCGCCACGCCATACGCATATCAATGGTATCTCGATGACACTCCAGTCTCAGGCGCAACGTCAAGCAGCTGGACCTTCACTCCGACTTCAAAAGGAGTGTACTACGTGTACCTGAAGGTCACTGATGCGTGCAGCAGCACAGCCCAATCTGGGACAGCAAGAGTTACCGCCATAGAGATTGTGGGACCTGTGGGAGGATATTCAGTCACGTTTACCAAAACGACTTCAAAGACACCGTTCATATGCTATATCACGCTTGTGGCATTTTTCGCAGTAGCAGTAAGTCTGATTCAGCGTAAGAGAAAATAACCAGTTCTTCTCTCTTTGCCTCCTGAAAGATCAATATCTACAAAAAGGTAAAAGCCAAGAAAATTAGAAGCGGTGACACCAAGAGGTTGCGTCTCAATATGAAGCTGGTCTACGCAGTGATAGTTGTTCTGTTTGCAGTGATTTTGACAGGCATTATTCTATATACTCGTCCTGGATCTATCGAAGCAAAAGCTGCGATTATAGATCCTCTAAGCAGTACCCAACTAAGGGAAAATGTTTCTAGGCATCAAAACCTGACTTTCATACGCGAAGCAAAGAATCTTCTTATGAAGCGTTTTTCCACAGTTGATTATTATTCGGACAATGCAACAATAGAGCAATACAGGCGTCTGCCCACAATAGGATACAAATTCATAGTCTGGAGGACGCATACCGCGCTAGATGAAGACGGCTTTGTCGCCATAGTCAGCTCGGAGAAATACGACTCGAGAAAGTACGCCGAATACTCAGTGGGCCAAATCACTTTGTGCAACATCACTAACGACCCCAACCTGTATTTCGCAATAACCCCAAGATTCATAAAAGAAATAATGACTGGCGAACTGAAAGACTCTGTAGTGGTCCTGATGAGCTGCAACGGCCTAAACCAATATTACTATGGAACAGCAGAAGCTTTGGTCGAAAAAGGAGCAAAAGCGATCATAAGTTGGACCGGATGGATCGACCCTTCTGACAATGACAATTCAATAAGTTTCTTTCTGGACCGGTTGATTAATGAAAACAGCACCATCAGCGAAGCTGTAGATCGAACACCTGCTTTCACTTATCCATATGGCTCAAGCGTGCTGCAATACTATCCTGCCAACTCCCAAGTGGCAGACTACCACATACCAGACTATAGACAAGATAATATCTCGACTGACACAGCCTTCATCTCAGCAACAGCAGTTACTGAGAAAATCAGATGGCGAATCTCAACCTAGCTTGTATAAGACATTCGCGATATCTTCTGATCGATAGATTTTCCTTGTCAGCAGTCACTTTTTCAAGCTGTTTTCCGCTGAAAGCTGTGCTTCCTTGAACTTCTTGGTAATGATTGATGTGCGAATCCTTAAGACTCCAGGCAACGGAGCCACCGAACTGGCGATGAATTCATGTAAGCGTTCTTGGTCCTCTGCGACAACTTTCGCCATGACAATGAGCTCTTCTGACAGAGAAGTGTAGACCTCCAGTACCTGTGAAGCCTTACACAGTTTTTCCGCGACCGCTTCACTCTCTTTCGGATCCGTAAAAACCGTCATTATTGCCGTGATTCTCTTAGCTCCAGCCTTCTCAAGATCAATTATTGCAGTGTATTTTCTGATGACTCCCTGTTGTTCCAGCTTTCTGACTCTATCATAAACCGTTGAATGCGCCATTCCAAGAGCCTTGCCTATTGACGTGTAAGTTTGTCTGGAATTACTCTGTAACGCTTTCAAAATTTCAAGATCCATTTCATCCAGAGCCGCTTTGCCGTCTTTCGATTTCAAGACTCAAACTTCCGACTTCATCAGAAAAATATGCATTCTCTGCTAATTACCTTTATTCTCTGAAGACCAACGCCTAAAATTTCAACATGAAGACTATCCTTGGCTCCGACAATATGTAGGAAATTCAACTCATCAGCCACAATTGTCCGATACTTTGCCGCAGGATTCTACGTTCTTGCAGCCAAATAGACGAATAAGTTTAAATCTTCGGTTGCCCAATAGAATATAGTTCTAGAAGATTGTAATGTGAGGTCGCAATAAGAAGATGAAGGCGCCCAGAATTCAGCAGATCTTAAAGCGATTCAAAGACTTCTGCAAGTTTCGTGGATGGGAAGCCTCCGATAAAGACGACTCTATAAGAACAGGCAGTGAGTATCACAGTTTCATCTGGACAAGAACCATACATCCCTCATCATTCGAAAAGATTGCCACAAACGGAAAATGTGTGGTTCGAGAAGGTATGTCCTATCGTATAGTTGAGCCATCTTATACAGCCTGGTTGTTCTCTGAGGAGCCTTCAGAATACTTGATTAAGACCGTCTTTGCAAACCCTGATTTCTCGAAGAGAATAGCCATCTACAATCTAGGCCCTATATTTGAGGGAAAAAGGGTGAGCTTCAAACTGAACAATACGAACAGTTCTGTCTTCCGAGAGTTCGAAGGATTCCTTAAAAAGAAGCTGAAGGTCAGAGTTCAGCCTATGTCTGATAAAAAAATTGAGTCTGAAGAACACGTAGTCGAGAATCTTTCCTGATCCTTCAAGATTTTGATATTCAACATCAAAGAGTTCATAAAGGAAGAGCTTCTAGATTAGACTGTGAAATTTCATGTCGTCAGAATCTGACAAGATGAAGAAACTGGTGAGATTCAAAGAGAAGGTTGAACGGAAGATTGAGGAATTGAAGTCTCAACTTGAAGAACACCAGTTAATGCTTGAGGCCACAAAATCTATACTGCTGGAGAAAGGTTTCAAAAAAGCAGAGATTGCTGAGACATATGCCAAGGAGGGAATACCCATTAGAGAGGAGGCTGCCACCGAGCCTCTCGGCATAGAATATGAACGGGTAATTCCCTTGAAGGCTGCGACAGGTGAGCTTCTTGCAAATCTCCATGTTAATGAAGACTCTCTGCATGTAGTCCCTGTAGAGGATTTGGAATTCAATGTTGATACGCCTCCGTTCAGGCAGTTCCTTGTAGAGAGAGTCCTGACAAAGATGGAAGAAAAGGACTATGAACTAGTTGAATCTGGAAAACTGGCTCCAGAAAAAGTCTTCTCCTACAGCGTCATCGAAGACGATAACAGACTACAAGAATTAACAATCGAAAACTTCGGTAACAAACGTCTAAGGGAGCTTAAGTCTAGCATACGCTGGACACTGGAAAAGATGTATGAGAAGACGAAGGAATCGTAGAACAATGAATTAGGACTAAAACATTTGATATTGTTTCATAAAGGAGTCCTCACGCGCGCTGTGCTAACTTAGTTTACTGTACCCTTGCGTAAAGAATCTTTTTTTCGGGGGTGATGTTGAGTTTCATTTCAAGTCAACTCTCTCTAAGTGTGGAATTATGCTTTTCTTGCCAATCCTTATTTGGCCTTGTCCTGTTTTCAGAGATGGGAGTGAGCCTTGTCTCTTTTGTCAGCCAAAGAGGTTAGACATCTTTCTCTCGGATTTCCAGTATTGGACAACGTCTTTTCAGGTTTTGAGCTTGGAGATTTTGTAGTTCTGTACGGTTGGGCTGTTTCCTTTGTATGCTTGATGTTATCAGTTCGCTCTCAGACGGAGAGAAACAAAGGGGGTTTAGATTCTTCTACTGTCTTTATTGATGGCGGCAACTTGTTCAGTCCTTATTCAGTGGCTGAGATTGCCCGAAGCTATGGTTTAGATTCTAGAAGAATTTTGGAGAGGACCTACGTCTCAAGAGCATTTACTACTTATCAGCTTTCATCATTAATTTTTGAAAAGCTTGAAACTTTTTTGAGGAGGAAAAGGTCTAAGCTTCTAATAGTCTCTGATATCGCTTCTTTGTTTGTTGATAAAGATATTCCTGAAACTGAGTCTAAGGATCTTTTTTTGAAGTTGTGTACAAAGCTTTCAGCGATTGCGGCGAAAAGAACGTTGATTGTGGTTGCCAGCCATCGTCTAGGGAGAGAGTCTAATCGGGTAGGTTTCCTTGAGGCTGTTCTCTTTGGGAAGTCGAACATTCTTGTGAGACTTGAAAGGAAGGGAAAGATTTTGAGATTCGCCTTGGAGGATCATCCTCGTGTCAAGTGTTTCGCTGCGGATTTTCCAGTTGCGGATTACGCTTCTTCGCATGGTTTCATGGAGGTATAAAATGTGGGAAGGACTGTTCCGTCTTACCGGCAGGCTTTGGAGAAGGAGATCAGGTGTTGGAGAGGTTTCAGAAGAGTCTTGAGGGGGAAAGATTTGGAGTTCTTCGATGAGATGATGAAGGCTTGTAGGATCTATGCGTCGGCTGGAGGAATGGCTACTAGGCCGATCTTGAGTGAAACCATGTTCATGTCTATTCTGCTCAGCCAACAGAAATGGATTAGGGAGATCAATGAGAGGCTTGAGCGACTGGAAAAAAAGTTTTTTGAAACTTGAACCTGTTAAGGGCTGGCTATTTGATGTCTATCCCTCCGTTCCTAATAAAATGATTGTGTGGATCATTACTGAGGATGGAGGACGAGTAAGATTTGTTGATGAATTTTCGCATAAAATCTATGTTTCTGGGAAATACTCTCGTCTAGAAAGTTTGGTTAAGAAGATTAAAGATAACAATGAGGTTGTGGATTGCCGTTTTGTCAAGAAGTATGCAGATTTTATGGAAGACTCGGAAAAGAAAGTCTTAGAGATTAGTATAAATGATAGGATTTTGTCTTTTGCTAGGAAGATTCTCAGGTCTTATGGGTATGGGGCGTTCCATCTCTATAATGTTGATGTTCCCATCTCTCAGGCCTATCTATACGAGAGGGAACTATTTCCTCTAGCCCATGTTATGGTTGTGAATAATGGAAGAAGCCTCTGTTATGATATTCTTGATTCTGTGGAAAAGCTTGACTATGATACTCCTTCTTTTCGTTCCATACGGCTTAATGTTGAGATAAAAAAGGAGGATAGGGTACAGAAGTTCACCGATGAGATAGACAGTATTTCTCTGGAATCTGGCGCTGAGACTGTAACTATCAGAGGAGGAGATGAAAGGAATATAATCATGAGGCTTGTGGAGACTGTTAGAAAGTTAGATCCAGACCTTGTTTTTACTCGGAGTGGAGACTCGTTTCTTTTTCCTTACCTGGCCCATCGAGCTCTTGTTAATGGGGTTTCGGATCATTTTGTTTTGAGTCGGGAGGATACACCTTTGAAGGTTGGGAAGATACAGGGAAAGACTTTCTTTTCTTATGGTAGAGTTTTCCACAGATCTCCTATGCAGCGTCTTTATGGTAGGGTTCATGTGGATGTGGATAACACATTCATCTATACTGCTTGTGGCCTGGAGGGTTTAATGGAGGTTTCGAGGACCTGCAAGGTTCCTCTTCATAGAGCTGCTAGGGCTTCTATTGGAGGCATTATGTCTTCGTTACAGCTTTATGTGGCTTGGAAGAATGGTGTTTTAGTTCCATGGAAGAAGCGGGAGCCAGAGTCTTTCAAATCTGGATGGGAGCTACTCATTGCCGATCGCGGTGGCTTTATCTTTGAGCCTAAACTTGGATTTCACACAGACGTTGTGGAAGTTGATTTCACTTCTATGTTTCCCATGTTGATGTGGAAACATAACATCTCTGCTGAGACAGTTCTTTGTAAATGCTGCCCAGACTCTAAGCTTCGGGTTCCCGAGTTGGACTACAATATTTGTGAGAGGCGCAGGGGTATTGTGCCGAAGACGTTGGATCTGCTTCTGAAGAAACGTCTGAAGTATAAAGATCTGATGAAGAAAGCGTTAGATAAGAAGCGGAGGCGTGTTTATGATAGGCGGCAGGCTGCGTTAAAGTGGGTTCTGGTTACTTGTTTTGGTTATCTAGGTTACAGAAATTCACGTTTCGGAAAGGTGGATGCCCATATTGCAGTCTGTGCTTTTGCTCGGGATGCTCTGCTAAAGGCTGCAAGGATGGCTGAACAGAAAGGCTTTGAGGTGATCCATGGCATCGTGGATTCTTTGTGGTTAAAAAAGTCTGGGCTTTCACCAAGGGATGTTGCTAAGTTCTGTAGAGAAGTTTCAGAAGCTGTTGATGTTCCTTTAAATGTGGAGGGACGATATCGATGGATCGTCTTCCTCTCTTCTAAAGTTCAGGAAGGTGTTCCCGTGTTAAACCGGTACTATGGTGTCTTTGAAGATGGCAAGATCAAGATGCGAGGAATCGAAGCGAGGCGGCGAGATACGCCAAGGTTTATCTATGAAGCTCAGGTTGAGATGATCAAAAGTCTTGCCAAATCCGCTAATTATAAAGACTTTAAAGCCAAAATCTGGGATGCCTTGGATGCTCTAGGAGAATATGCTGAAAGGCTGATTTCAAATCAAGTAAGTGTTAATGATCTGCTGATTGCAAAAAGATTGTCAAAGTCTCCTTCAGATTATATTCATGATATTTTTCAAGCTGTTGCAGCAAGACAGCTAGAGGAGGCGGGTTTTGAGATTTTCGCTGGAAAGACCATTAGATATTTAATTGTTAATTCCAGATCTAGGAATGCAGAGAACAAAGTTTTGGCTGCTGAACTAATTGACTCCCAAAACTATTATGACGTTCCAAAATATCTTGACATGCTTATATCTGCTGGCGAAACCTTACTGGGAATCTTCGGGTTTACAGAAGATAAGATTCGTGAGGAAGTACTATATCCTCATAAGCAGACAATGCTGAAAACTAACGTCACTCAAGACTTGAAGACTGATAGAATTGCGCGCTAGATCGATTATTCCAATCTCTTGATTATATGGTATCCGTACTTCGTCTTCGTAATGGCGGAGATCTGTCCTTTCTGAAGGGCAAAGGCTGCGTTTTCGAATTCTTTTACCATTTTTCCTCTACTGAAAGTGCCGAGATCGCCTCCGCGTTTTCCAGATGGACAGAGTGAGACTTCTTTGGCGATATTTGAGAACTTCTCTCCTTTCTCTAGCCGTTCCAAAACTGCTTTTGCTTCTTTTTCTGTTTTGACAAGAATATGGGTGCAGTGGACTCTATTTGGCATGAAAAGATAATCGTTCACAACAGCTTATAAAGGTCTCCTCATACTTCGCTTGGTTGCCTGCATGAAAATATCAGCGTCAGCAAAGAAGTAATTTCGGACAAAGAGAAAGACTTGTTGAGACGGAGCTGAAGCCGCTTCTTGATTATCTAACATGTTAGCGAGGGACTATTGCCTGCATGGCCATCGCGATAGTTTACGTGCAGCGTGCGGAAAGCTTAATTGAAGGAAGTCTAGTGCGCGCTGTAGATGCGCGTGTGACAGTTTTTTATACACCAAAACGCTAAACATAAGGTGTGTATTGAGAAAATCTACTGGAGGGTCTTCTCTGAAGAGTGAGCTTGAAAAGATAGTGAAAGGTGAACTTTCGGGCCAGATTGCCAAATCCCACGTAGCCCAGATTTCCTGCTTCCATCGTGTTCAAGCCTCCACAATGTTTCATGAAGCCGCAGAATATGTCAGAGATACACTGCAGAACCTCGGTCTCAAAGACGCCAGAATCGAGCAATTCACGTCTGATGGTGCGGCAAAATATTGGACTTGGACTTCTCCAGTTGGCTGGCAAGTCAAGACTGCCGAGCTCCGTTTGGTTGAACCTGAAGAGAGACCAATCGTTAGATACGAAGACGTACCCACCTGTCTCCACACACACAGCAACTCCACTCTTGCAGAAGGCGTAACAGCCGAACTGATTGATGTAGGCGAAGGTACAAAACCCGAACACTATGATGGAAAAGATGTAAAGGGCAAGTTTGTTCTTGCCACTGGCAGAGCAAAAACGGTTCATGAACAAGCAGTCTACAAATATGGTGCAACCGCCGTTATCACAGATACCATAACATATGAGATGAAGAACGTTAGAGAAAGCGTAGACATACCAGACGCTCATGCCTACCAAGCGATCTGGCCTACGAGAGAAGAATTGGACAAGGTGACTTTCGGCTTTTCCCTAAGCAGGCGGCAAGGAAACCACTTACGATCGTTACTTAAAGGTGAGAAACCGGTGATATTGAAGGCCAAGGTAGATTCGGAGCTTTTTCCTGGCAATCTGGACGTCGTGACAGCCACGATACAAGGGAGGTTAGAACCAGATGAAGAGGTCTTTTTGATCGCTCATCTTTGCCATCCAAAACCGAGCGCCAATGATAATGCCTCGGGAAGCGGCTTGCTATTGGAGATCGCTCGCACCATACAGAGACTTGTAGAGTGTCGTAGAATTGAAAGGCCTGCGAGAACGATACGTCTTCTTTGGGTCCCTGAAATGTTCGGCACGGTTGCTTATCTGTATCACCACGAGGACTTGCCTGCCAAGATGGTTGCAGGCATAAACCTCGATATGGTGGGGCAGGATCAGGAGTTGTGCAGATCTACTCTCAAGCTGGACAAGACGCCGGATTCTAATCCATCATACCTCAACGATTATGTTTTTGGCCTTCTTGAACGTTCAGTGAAAGAGTTCGACCAGAAAACAGGTTTCGGTTCAGCATCCACATTCCGATATTCTGTTAACGCTTTCAGTGGAGGAAGCGACCATGCAGAATTCAACGATTCAACGTTCAGTGTGCCATGTATCATGCTCCTTCAGTGGCCAGACCTATACTACCACACAAGCATGGATTCGATCGACAAAGTCAGCGAGCAAAACCTAAAGCGTGTCGGCTGGATGGCTACGGTTGCAGCCTTGACCCTTGCTGATGCCACAGTTGACGAAGCCATCTTCATGGCAAACCTGACCAGGTTGGGAGGAATTCAGAGATTACATGAAGCAAGCAAAGAGGCAATAGAAGCCTTGTTCAGCGAGGCAAAGATGCCAAAATCCAAACTGGAAGAGAAGCTTGCCAAAATAGCATTCAACCACAAGGATAAGGTCGAACATATAGTCTGGCGGGAAAAAACAGCAATAACGTCGGTGAAAAGGTTAGGAGAAAGTTCTGAACTGGAAAAGCTCATTGCAGAATTAATGAAAGACATCGACCATTGTGGTCAAATTGAGATCGCACGATTCCAAGAAGCGTTAACTCATGTCACAAAAGCAGCAGGAATCACCCTTCCTACCAGAATAGACGAAGCACATGCAACAAAAGAAATGCATAACTTGGTTCCGAAGCGATTGTTTAAAGGCACGCTAAGCTCAGAGTTTCTGAAGAGAGAATTGGGCGAGAAAGAATACAGATGGTATGAGGAGATCACAAAGAAAGACAAGGATTTCAGAAGGAAAACATATGAAATTCTCAACTTTATGGACGGAAATCGAACCGCATACGAGATCGCAAAAGCAGTGTCAGCAGAGTACGGGGAAACAGATATCACGCATGTACTGAAGTTCATACGCGACCTTGTAAAGATAAATCTTGTATCTTCTTAACAGCGCGCGTGTCCATCTATCCATGGTGGAGCCCACCATCACATTCCGTAGGAAGATGAAGTCTGTTGAAAACTTTCAGAAAATAGATAAATAAAGAAGGACTTAGGTTACCAATAGAGGAGAGCCTTTTGTCCTTATTCCTAGGCAAAGAGACAGTAAATGAATCTTTGGTTGAACTACCTGTAAAGGCTTTTCACCGTCACCTTATGGCTCTTGGAGCCAGCGGATCCGGCAAGACTGTGCTTTGTAAATGTGTGATGGAGGAGGCTGTTAGAAACAACATTCCATTGATCATTGTTGATCCCCAAGGAGACATAGCTTCGCTCGCGTTGAAAGGTGATCCAGATGAAATTCAGAAGCACGGAACACCCTTAGCAATTCAGGAAGAATTCTTTGAAAAGGCGAGAATAGCCATATTCACTCCAGCTAGCAGCAAAGGCCTCCCTATCAGCGTAAACCCTTTGAGATTCCCGTCTGAGGAGACGCCGCATGAAGAATCTATTTTGGCTCTTGACATGACGGCTACGTCACTTACCAGCTTTCTTGGATACGATTTGGACTCAGAATCCGGAAGAGGAGCCAAGGCATACTTATTTACGATATTGGAGCATCTCTGGCAAACCGGACAAGAAATAGGTGACATAGGCCATATGGCTGATGCTGTTGTGAGGCCGCCAGCTCAGATTCGCGGATCGCTTTTTGATCTTGTCACAAAGAAGGAGCCGGAAGAAATTGCGAGGAGGCTTCGCTTTCTCACGGTAGGAGCACCGTCTCTCATGTTTCAGATGGGTGCTCAAATCGACATTGACATGTTTGTGGATCGAAGCGACGGCAGGATTCCAGTGAACATTATCTATATGAACACTCTGAACTCAGCGAATGATAAGCAGTTCTTTCTGGCTACGCTTCTCAGAGAGCTCTATTGTTGGATGTTGAAGAATCCATCAGAGCAGGTTCAGATGCTCTTTTATGTTGATGAGATCGCACCGTATATTCCACCGTATCCGAGAAACCCTCCTCCAAAGGAGGCATATGCACTTCTCTTCAAACAGGCAAGAAAGTATGGGGTAGGCATTGTAGCTGCGACTCAGAATGTGACTGACATCGACTACAAAGCCCTTGCGCAGGTGAATACGTGGTGCTTAGGTCGCATGATGACGAAACAGGACATTGCAAGGGTGCAGAAGATAATAGAATCAATAGATCCTGTACGGGCAGACATGGTTCTTCAGAGACTTCCAAGCCTTCAAACCGGCGAGTTTTTGATGCTCTCCCCAGATTTTTTCGATGACATTGTAGACTTTCAAGTTCGATGGTTAGTTACAGACCATCTAACACTAGATGAGAAAGACATCTCTAAATGCCTGGTGCCTGAATCAAGAATGTTCTTCGATAAGTATCTGCGCGAGGAAAAGAAGGTTGCAAAGAGCCAGGTCGCTCCCTCCTCTCTGGATCATTTGGAAAAGCGGATCAAGCTTTTCCTCAACTCTGCGAGAAAAGGCGTTTCAGCAGATTCAATTGTGGAGAACTTGAATTCTGATGCTGGAAAAGTGAGGGAGGCTCTTCAGGAACTTGTTGAGACTGGAGTTGTAGAGAAAGGTCGTCCGCGAGGCGGCACTAAGACCCTCTATTGGTTGCAGGAGTTTGGGTTCAAACCTTCCATGAACATTGTTGGAGAGATCCTGACAGTTCCTATAAGGATTGCTCAGGTAGAGGCGACAAGAAGGGCAAGATCCTTGCTTGACGGTGGCTTCTTTGGCAAGAAGGAAGAGATCTATGAAGCCGAGTTATCATACATCCCTATCTGGAGGATCCTCGCAACACGTGAAGAGAAAAGACTATTATTCCGCAAGAAGAAGAAGTTCGATACTTTCTACATGAGTGCCCAGACCGGCGCCGTTATCTCTCTCGGCAAAAAAGAAATCGTCTTTCGGAGATTGATGAAAAAGACTGTAGAACAGCTGAAAGATTTGGATGATGACGACGACATCACATTCGTACCCAAGCTTCCCAATGAAGTGGAAGGTTTTCCCAAGATAAGTATGGGAACAGGCAGGATTTATCGAAGACTGCGATTGACATTGGGGGTAGACCCGGTCTCTGCAGAGATAATACTGCTGCCTGTGTGGGCTTTGAAAGCTAGACACAAGAAGAATCGCGCAAGACGCACAATATTCATGGATGCGGCTACAGGACGCGTCCTTTCAGGCAAATTTCGTGTATGAGTGTTCCAACACACGTATTGGGCGCACATTATCGCTTAACTACGTTCTTGAAGAAATTCTCAACGACCCTGTGCCCTTCTAGGAATGTATGGCCATTTATGACTGTTCGCTCAGGGTGAAATTGAACACCGTACAATAAACCGTGTCTATGCCTAACCGCTTCGACTTCACATGAAGGCGAGTCTGCAAGTAGAACGAGACCTGTTGAACCAAGACTGTCCTTCGTGATGTAGTCGTAATGTGATTGAGCTAGAGGTATAGTCTTGTGTTCTTCAAAACCGGCAAATATCTCATCAACTTCAAGTATACGTACTTGTTCAAACCTGTCTATCATTGGTTCAGTGAGGGATGCCGCTTCACAGCCTAAGGACCAGCAAAGCAGTTGGTGACCATAACAGATGCCTAGTATAGGGGTCTCGAGATGGTGGATTAGATCAACAGTTACCTTGAACATATCTCTATGAGAAGGATTCACAATTCTCGCTTTAGATCCGCTAAGAACAACAGCATCTACGTCCTTCTCAATTTCGTAGCCAGCACGAATGTCTCCAAATCGTACTGTAATACAATCACTAAACTTCTTAATGGTTCCCAGTAATTCCTCGATGTTTGCGCGTCTATCCAAGGAGCAGTTTATTACCAGGGATTTCGTCATCTAACCATATCCGAATTCTCGATATACATCATCATTATCTTTCTTAAGATAGCATCTTGCTTTTATCTTAATACCTGTACTTTGACGCATGTGATTGAGGACTTCGGGAGATATCGCCACTACAGTTCTAAATATACCTTTCTGGTTGGTTTTCAGTGTTTCAGATTGGTTTTTACTTGCGTTTTCTGAATAGGTATATCGCCCAGCCTAAGGTTTCTCTGCCCCATCGGAGATATGTCTCTTTTTCACGCTTCTTTCGCTCTGACAATTCTGGAACATCTGGGTCGTCAGGATGATTTCTTGCATATTCATTGATTGTCCACCACTGAAATGTTTCATAATGATCCCAG
>JABAOF010008812.1_pt4 | contig 26192 bp, 24 predicted proteins | sample 7062171 | NCBI WGS metagenome assembly JABAOF01 (sample SAMN14538628, study PRJNA623070) | marine sediment metagenome | biome: marine biome [ENVO:00000428]; feature: marine pelagic biome [ENVO:01000023]; material: deep marine sediment [ENVO:00002113] | place: India: Gulf of Khambhat ...
AGAATTCTTTCGAAGTAGTCAAGGGATTCTGGATTAGTTAAAGCGTCTCTATTTGTCACTGGCCTTCCATGTATTATGTTTGTGACTGCAATTTCAACTTTCTTCATGTTGAATGTGTAAGGAATGTCGGGCGCTTCGAGGATTAAAGCTGGGATATGTCTGGGAGAAGCGTTTTCGCGGAGTGTTTTTCTTATCTTATCTTTTAATTCTACTGTTAGATTATATCCCGCGGCAAGTTTAACAAAAAGGATAATGCGTTGATCTCCTTTCCAATTCTGCCCTAATGCTAGGCTATCGGCAATTTCTGGTAGTTTTTCCACCACATTATATATTTCGGCTGTGCCTATGCGCACCCCGGAAGGCTTTAAAACGGCGTCGGAACGGCCATAGAATGTAATTCCACCTGTGTCACAATGAATTATAATGTAATCACCATGCCTCCATACATTTTTTCCAGCGAACTGGTAGAAATTGAAGTAAGCCTCTTTATACTTTTCATTGTTTGGATCGTTCCAGAAGTAGAGTGGCATGGAGGGGGAGGGAGCTTCACAAACGAGTTCTGCTCGTTGATCAACTACTGGATTACCTACTTCATCATATGCCTTTACCTTCATTCCTAAAGCTAGGGCCTGTAATTCACCGGCGTATACGGGAAGGATGGGGTTTCCAAGAGTAAAACAGCCATTGAGATCTGTGCCGCCTGAGATAGAGTTGAAATGCAGATCATCTTTAATTTCCTGGTAAACCCATTCAAATCCTTCGGCTGAGAGTGGTGAACCAGTTTGAGATATTTCTCGTAACGATGACAAATCATAAAGCTCTCTAGGTTTAGCTCCCACATTCATGAGATAATTGATATAACTAGCGCTGCAACCAAAGATAGTTATTCTTTCATCCTGAATTATTCTCCACATTCCTCCCCAATCAGGATAATTGGGATTCCCGTCGTATAGTACGATAGTAGCTCCTACGGCTAAAGAGCTTATCAGCCAATTCCACATCATCCAACTAGGAGATGCTATATATGTGATCCTGTCTTCTCGCTTTAAATCGGAATGGAGTATCAACTCCTTTAAGTGATTCAATAGGACTCCTGAACCTTGTACCATGCACTTTGGCTTACCAGTTGTTCCGGATGAAAACATTACATATACAGGATGATCGAAAGGCAACTGTTCAAATTGGATTTTCGGATGTTCTTCAGGAGATAGGAATTCATTATAATACACAGAGTTAGGAATATTGACGATTTCAGGTTTTATCGACGCGTATGATGCAATAATGACTTTATCCAGCGATGGGATTTCTTTGGCAATTTTCGCAGTGTTAGGTAAGATGTTAAAAGTCTTACCTTTATAGAAGTATCCATCAGCCGTAAAGAGAACTTTTGGTTCGATTTGACCAAGACGATCCAATGCTGCAGCTGGGCCAAGTTCAGCGCCACACGAAGCCCATGTAGCACCGATACTGGTCGTAGCAAGCATAGCAACAGCCGTCTGTATTAAATTGGGAATATAGGCGCCTACGCGGTCTCCAGGTACAACTCCAATATCTCGTAGCGATTTTGCCAGACGTGCTACTTGGGTGTATAGCTCTGCATAGGACATCTTGACTGATTTCTGGGTTTCTCCTCTGAAAATAAAAGCTATATGGTCGTCTCTATATCTCAAAAGGTTCTCGGCGAAATTCAATCTTGCACCTATAAACCACTTTGCACCAGGAAACCTGTTTAGGTTGTCGACCACCTTGCCATATCTGTTAGAGCATATGATTCCTCCAAACTCCCACATAGCCGACCAGAAATCTGGTATATTTTCAATCGACCATTCATAAAGTTGAGGATAAGAGTTAATTTTGAGACTGTATTCTTTGTTGACATATTCTATAAACCGTGTCATGTTAGCCCGTTTTATTATTTCTTCAGGAGGTTCCCAGAGCAGTTTTCCCATGAATTTACTCTCCTGTATGATTCCTATTAATTTTTCAATGAGAACTTAATTAAACCTTAAACACTGCTTTACGACAGTAATAGGACTTTTTAAGGTATTTATACACTAAACTATGAATAATTGGAGGGAAGCCAATTGCCAAATCCGATTGTGTGTATCAAACATTCCATCGATGTTGCTCAGCTTAGAATTGACCCTAGGACCTCAACACCCTTGCTCCAAGAAGCACCAAAAAAGATCAGCGACTTTGACAAAAACGCCTTAGAGGAAGCCATTCGGATCAAAGAGAAACACGGCGGCAAGGTTACAGTGGTATCCATGGCCTCCTGGGATGTGGGGGAGGCCCTCAAGGAAGCGCTGGCTATGGGTGCCGATGAAGCTTACGCATTAAGTGACCCTGCCTTTAAGGACACGGACTACGGCGGCAAGGCGGCGGTACTTGCAAGAGCCATAGAGAAAATCGGTGGAGGGGATGTGATCCTCTGTGGCGAGGCATCTATCGACGATTATTCCTCACAGCTGGGGCCGAGACTGGCTGAGGAACTAGGCATGCCCCAGATAACATATGTTAGTAGGATCGATTTAGAGGAAAATAACGTTGTCGCCGAGCGAGATCTAGAGGACGCCTACGAGGTAGTGGAGGCCGAGATGCCTATTCTCATAACGGTGACGAAAGAGATCAACGAGCCGAGACTCCCTACCCTCCTGCAGATCCTGGGGGCCTCAAAGAAACCCATTACACTATGGAGCGCCTCGGACCTAGGGTTCACACCTCAAGACCTCGGAAAAGATGCTTCGACCATCGAGAGAGTCAGATGCGTTGCCCCCTCAAAGGAGAGGAAGGGAATCATCTTTAAAGAAGACTTAGATGAAGCCGTAAACAACCTGGCCAAGGAACTCATCAAGGAGGGCGTGGTGAGGGGTTAAGAATGGTTGAGGAGACACATAGCGGCGTATTGATTTTTTCTGAAAGAGACGACGTCGTCCACGAGCTCCTCTCAAAGGGCCGTGAGCTGGCGGATCAGTTGAACACCATGTTGTCCGCTATCTCCTGTGGGAGCGATGCCTCGGATAGGGCCGAGGAGTACATAGCGCAGGGCGCGGATAACGTTTATACTGTGGTGAACCCGTTTTTAGACCTTTTCGACGTCGAGGTCTACACAGATGCCTTCATGAAGCTCGTAAAGGAGCAACGGCCAAGCATATTTCTGATCGGGGCCACGAAGAGAGGGAAGGAGTTGGCGCCGAGGGTTGCGCAGAGACTAGGCGTGGGATGTGAAACGGAGTGTACAAACCTTAGCCTAGAGGACGGAAACCTTGTAATCGAGAGGATGATCTATGGTGGAAACGCGATCGCCACAGAGGTCTACCGTACAAAACCTCAAATCGCCACGGTCCCGCCAAGGAGATTCGAAAGCTTAGAGAGGGACGATTCGAGGAAAGGAGAAGTCGTCGAATTCGAAGTTGAGATTAAAGAGCCGAGAACGAAGCTAGTAGAGACCAGAGATCGAGAGGTAGGGGCCATAAGGATTGAGGACGCCGAGATCATCGTCTCGGCTGGAAGGGGCTTTAGGGGAAAGGAGGATCTACAACTCGTTATGGATCTGACGAAAGCAGTGGGTGGGATATGCATAGGCTGTTCAAGGCCCATATCTGCCGACTTGAAGTGGCTACCTGAGGACCATTGGGTGGGCTTGTCTGGCCACAAGGTTAGGCCTAAGCTCTACGTCGCGGTGGGTATCTCGGGGCAAGTGCAACACTTGGCCGGGATGCGCGACTCCCAAGTTATAGTAGCAATAAATAAGGACCCGGATGCTCCTATCTTCAAGGCAGCCGACTACGGTATAATAGGTGACCTATACGAGGTGGTTCCTAAGCTGATATCTATCTTCAAGTCAATTTTGAAGCGTTAGTGGAGAAGACCTTTGTTTCAGCTTGATCGACACCCCATCGTTCCATTTTTATTTATCAACTCAATCAGAATTCTTTAGAGATCCATAGATAATCTCAGCGATGTCCTTGATCTCCAGCTTCTCCTCAAGCCCAAGGAGTCGCGATGCATCCTCAAACATTGACATACAGTATGGACAGGCTAAGGCTAAGAGGTCCGATCCGGTTCCTTCTACCTCTCGCGTCCTGATGACGCTGATCCTTTCTTGCTCGGGTACCTCGTACCACAGGTTTCCTCCACCACCTCCACAGCACAAACTCCTATCCTGACTTCTCTGCATCTCCTTAGGCCTAGCCCCAGGTATCGAGGCCAACACCATCCTCGGCTCCTGGAAGAAACCATTGTATCGTCCCAGGTAGCAAGGATCGTGGAAAGTGAAGGCTAACTCGATTTTATTAGTTGGTTTAACTTTTCCCTTTTCGATTAGGTCGGCTAGGAGCTGGGAGTGGTGGATAACCTCATAGTTTCCCCCGAACTCTGGATACTCATTCTTAAGGGTGTTGTAGCAGTGGGGGCAGTGAGTCAATATTTTCTTCACATCGTATTTGTTCATCATCTCTATGTTCTCGAAGACGATCTGCTGAAACCTGCCTTCCTCCCCGACCCTCCTCACTTCTTCTCCACAACACCTCCCAGCTCCTCCCAGAATTCCGAAGCTGACCCCTGCTCTTCCAAGAATCTGTACTAGGGCCTCGGCAATCTTCTGGGCGCGGGGATCGAAGGTGGAGACGCATCCAATCCAGTAGAGGTAATCTGTGTTAGGGACCTCATCCAAGGTTTTGACGCCCAGTCTCCTTCTCCACTCCTCACCTTCGTTGGAGGGGAACCCGTATGGATTGGATTTGTTGGCTATGTTGAGGATGAGATTGGTTTTCTGGCTGTCCAGTCTACTTTCAAAAGTTAGTCGCCTTCTGAACTCCATTAAATAATCAATGTGGTTAATCATAACGGGACACTCGTAAACGCAGGCTCCGCAGGTAGTACAACCCCAAATTTCGTCCTCAAGTACCACGTCGCCTATGAGATTTGCTGCCTCCCCCCCTCTCCTTAGGGCCTTGTAGTCCTTCCTCATCTGATGTTTCAGGTTGAAAACGACCCTCATGGGTGATAGTTCTCTTCCGGCCTCTGTGGCTGGACAGGCCTCCTGACATCTTCCACAATCTACGCAGGCGTCAAAGCTTAACCTTTGCTTCCACCCAAAGTCACCAGTCTTGTTGACTCCGACTGTGATATCGAAGTCTCCCCTCTCCATGAGTTCTCTGAGATTGAAGGAGGCTGTAAGTCTGCCCAGGGGTCGGAAAGAGTAGAGAAGTATGTTAGCCACAGAGTTAGTGAAGTGGAGCAACTTAGTGTAAGGTGAAGTGGCTATCAGGATGAAGGCGGCCGAGAGATGACTCCACCATATGAACCCATAGATTGTCAGAGCCAAATCTCCTGTGAGGTTAGCGGCTAAGAAAAGAGAAGAGAGAGAGAAGCCCACTGGAGACCAGTTATCCCAGGGAACAGGCCTCAAAGTCAGTCTCAGACCCTCTAAGACGAAGCCACTCATCGCTATGTACAAAAGGAATGAGAGAATATAGAGATCCCCCAACCTGTTCTCTAGGCTCTCAGGTCTCGCAACCAGCCTTCTAAAGATCGCCAGGAGGACACCAAGGATGAATATTAGCCCGAACAAGTCTAGAACGAATTCAAAGATGAGGTAGAACTCTCCCACAAGGATCGATACGTTAAAATATCGGAGTATATCGAGGTCTAGGAATACGAGGAAGGTACCGAGGAAGAGCACCAAGACCCCATAGAAGATTCCGGCGTGTAAAAATCCCCCATACCTCTTCCTAAAAGTCTTCGCTTGAAACAATCCGAAGCGGAGAAGGAGGCTGAGCTTTGCCGGAAAGTTCGAGGTGACTTCCTTCCAGATGTCCCTTGAAGGTTCTCTGGTATAATTCTTGAACTTCATGTACAAAGCATATATGAGGACTAGGATAGTAGCGGCGAAAGCGAGGTACATTACTTCCAGAGTTCCCGCCGGCATAAATGGCAGGTTGTCCCGAGCCGGTATCGACATAGGGTTCACCTGGAATTAATAGGCTTTAAAGAAAAAAAATCTGGAGACGATATATAACTATGTCTAGGGCCTTTAAGCAGGCACCGACATTATAACTATCTTATAAAATTTTGGATAATACAGACTATCATTGAACAGTTAATAGGTGATCTTCTCAACATGCTCTTAGGTGTTTAACGATGAGCTATGCCACGGCGTTGAGGTGCATGAAGTGCGGAGCCGAATATTCCATATCAAAGATGTTCGAGGGATGCCCCAAATGCAGAACTGACACCGTGACAGCTAACCTCTCGGTTGAATACGACCTAGATAAAATTGCTGATGTAGTAAGTAAGGAGAAGCTCGAGACCCCTGTTTTTGGATTATGGAGGTTCAAGGAACTTCTTCCAATTGATAGAGAAGAGCATATGATCAGCTGCGGCGAAGGGAACACCCCACTCATACAGTGCAGACACCTTGGTAAGGAAATCGGGTTAGACGACCTTTACATTAAGGACGAATCGAGGAATCCCACGTGGTCCTTCAAGGACAGACTAGCCTGCACAGCTATATCCAAGGGCCTTGACTTCGGAGTCAAGGTTGCCACCTTGTCCTCGGCAGGCAATCAAGGCGCTGCCACAGCCGCTTACGCTGCCAAGGCGGGTATAGATTGCGTCGTCTTTTGTTCTCCCTACGTGCCAAAGACGATGCTGACTTTCATGAGAGCTTATGGGGCGAAGGTGTTTATCACACCTACTGTCTTCGGCTCTAGCCCCTACGAGATAATGTACAAATGCGTCAAGGATCACGGATGGTATCCAACGGGTGCGGCTCACACCGTTCCGCCCACTGGCAACCCCTTTGGCATAGAGGGGTATAAGACCATNNCCCTACGGCATAGAGGGGTATAAGACCATAGGATACGAGATCAGCGTCCAGCTGGGCTGGAAGGCTCCGGAAAAGATGGTGGTTCCCGTAGGACATGCCGAGGGAATATACGGTATCTGGAAAGGCTTCGACGAGTTTCATAGACTAGGTTTGGGAGATTTGATGCCTACTATGGTAGCCGTGGAGGCCGCTAGCGGCGGCCCTCTTGCACATGCCATCAGCAAAGGTTTAGACCATATAGAAGAGGTTCCCATGAAGCCTACCGTCGCTACATCCATAGGGGCCAACATCACCACCTATCAGGGATTGACGGCCATTAAGGAATCCAACGGCATCGCCACCTTAGCCACCGATGATGAAATGATTGAGATGCAGAGCCTCCTCGCAAAGACTGAAGGTATTTATCCGGAGCTGGCATCAGCTGCCTCTCTGGTAGGAGCAAGAAAGCTGAAAGCAGAGGGGAAGATAGATCGCGACGAGACAGTGGTCTGCCTAATTACGTCTGGAGGTCTAAAAGACCCAGAGACCACAGATAAGAACTTTCCAACTCTACCTCATATAGAGCCCGAGTGGCCGGCCTTCACCAAGTTCATGGAGGAGTTCTACGGCTTCCAGCTCACATGACCTCGATAAATAATGGCTTGGGATATTTTGTATACATAAGGCCTAAGGAGGAGTTTACTTTTTTGGTTTAAAGGCTACAACCGTTCTTTCTTTTTCTTTTAGTAATTCCAGTTCCAACTCTATGTCCAACATAATATTTTCTATCTTTGCTGGATCGATGAGTATTCTACCCATGAGTAGGGGACCTTCATCGAGTTTAACGACACCCACAACGTAGGGAACCTTCTCAACTAAGGAAGGAGGGGGGACATGGATAACTGTGTAAGCTTCAAGCCTTCCTTTGCCTTTGAATTCAAACCATTCGAGGTTGTTACTTCGACATTTGGCGCATAGTGGTCTGGGTGGGATCGTAATCGAGGTGCATTTGTTGCATCTTGTTCCCATCAGACTGCCTTTCTTGAGATACCTATAGAATGAATCTATCGTGAATGGTTTCTTATCCTCTATTTTCCTCACCTGCCCAGGATTACGACTGCGGCGCTTGCTCCACTCCCTCCTACGTTTTGTACAAGTCCGGTCTCAGCATCTGCTATTTGTCTCTTTTCAGCTGTTCCTCGTAGCTGCTTCCAAATTTCATATATCATTCCGATTCCTGTTGCACCCACTGGATGTCCTTTGCACTTCAACCCACCATCGGGGTTAATTGGGATATCTCCATTCAAGGCTGTTCTTCCCTCCTCAGCTGCCTTAATTCCACCGCCTCTCTCAATAAATCCCAAGTCTTCCGTGGCTACTGCTTCTGCGATTGAGAAACAGTCGTGGACCTCTGCAATATCTATATCCTTGGGTTTAAGGTCAGCCATTTTATATGCTTGCCTACAAGCTTCCACCGTCGAATGAAAAGAGACAAGACTTGTCCTGTCATGTAGTGATAAGGTATCTGTTCCGGCTCCGAGGCCCCGTATCCTAATAGGTGTATCTGTATATTTCTTGGCGAAGTCCTCGGAAGCAAGAATGGCGACAGCAGCTCCGTCAGATATTGGACAACAGTCGAATAGTCTTAGAGGATGGGCGACCATCCTGTTAAGCGAGGATTTCAGAAACTCTACAGGTTCTTGGAAGCTGAGGTTTTTCCTAGCGCCCCAGTTATTAGCTATTTCTATTATCTCGCTCTGGAACTGAGCCTTAGGATTCATAGCGCCGTTGTGATGGTTCTTGATGGGTATGGCCTGCAACTGCTCCCATTCGGCTGAGTACTCTTTGAAATAGGCCTGAGCCACTAAAGCATAGAGACCTGGGAACGTCGCCCCTGCTGGGATCTCATAGGCATCGTCGGCTGCAATAGCTAAGGCATCTGTTACCTGTTCTGTCGTTCGATTGGTCATCTTCTCGACTCCACCCACCATAACCAAGTCACACCAACCTGAGGCAATAGCTAAGACTCCGCTGAGAAAGGCGAAAGATGAACTTGCACAGGCTGATTCAGTCCTCCAGGCTGGGATAGGAGATAACCCGAACCAATCCGCCATAAGAGCTCCGATATGTCCTTGGTGTTCGAAAGATTCAGGTGTAAAATATCCTATAAACAGGGCCTGTACGTCTTTCAAATCGATGCCTTTATCAATGGTAGCAACGGCCTCGTCGGCTGCTTCGATGAAAAGTTCTCGACTAGTCTTATCGCCATGAATTTTATGGTGGAATCTAGTCATCCCCACACTAATCACACATGCTTCAGTTTGCATACATCTTCCCAGCTTAGAATTTAATGACGCTTCTAATTAAAACACCAAAACTTTGGATGCCTTCGCCTATCTTAATAATGCTGATAGACATAGCTTCAGAGCAGGCGAGAAGCACCAAGACCGTCTGGAGCCACATCAACCAGCATAACCGGGCGGTGGAGCGTTCAGGGTTCTGCCCAGTTTGCAAAAGAACACGAAGTCCCCACGAAACACAACTCGCCGTTAGAGGCTCGGTGGAGTTATTGTGTTGTGAGTCTCTGGATAATCCAAAACTTAGTGTTTATTGATGTTATGTATTGCTTTATGTTTCTGACAAAGTGACGTATTAGACGGATACCAATATCCACATACGCAGAGGACGCCTTCAAAATAACAGTCATCGAGATATTCAATACATTGATGAAACATTTCACTATGACATACAGGACAGATCATCTGCTCGTCCTCTTCTGCGTCGACAGCATCTTTGGAATCAGATGCGATCTTCATTTCCACAACCAAATAGTTTGAATGTTTTGCGTAGATCTTAAACATTGTGAAGTTAAAATAAGTATTCATAATCCATAGAGCTGTATGTTTTTTATCAGATTCGTAAGGTATTTTCGTCAGGTATTTTCGTTAAGTATTTGGTCGTTACAACAGCCATAAAATTTCTAGACTCTTCTTATTTACTAGGATGGGCCGTCGAGGCAAGATAGAGATCTATATGGACATCTTGGAGTCCGCCTTAGACGGGAAAGGTGCTACAAACCTTTCCTATAGAGCGAGCCTGAGCTATGTGCAGTTCCAGAAAAGCTTGGAAAAACTCCTTGACAGGGGCCTCTTAAAGATCGACGACAAAACCAAACTCTATAAGACCACCGAGCACGGCAGAAAACTCCTCAAATACTGGAAAAAAATGGAACGCATCCTCGGAGCATAGACGGCGGAATCAAGAACCAGAAACAGTCAGATTTCACCCTCTCTAATGAAAGGTATAAAGTCAGATAAATCCAAAACTTTGTTAAATTCCTTTTTTATAGCCAACCTTATCATTTGAACCAAGCTAGTTAGTTAGTCAGTCTTTTTTGGTCTCCATCATCTCTTTGCACTTTTCCATACACTGTTCCATCATCATAGGTATTTCCTCAACAAGTTTTGATAAGGCTACGCCAATTACGGCTCCTACTACTATTCCAGCTCCAAAAATTATGCCTGCAGAAGCTAAAGGTTTCCCTTTAACCCTCTTCTCAAAACCAGACATATATTTCTTAGTTACTTTTTCAATATCGCCAATTTTTTTCTGTAATTCTTCCATTGTATGTTTTTCTGCTTCTCCACTCATGAGATTAGAAACCTCCTACGTTATTGTACATCGATATCAATATAAATGGAGATAAAAATTAAAGATTAAAGAAAAGTTTAAGAATAAACGAATAAACAATTTTTTTATAATTTCTAAATTCTAAACGAGGAGAAGAATAGAATTTCTAAGATTTATCCTTACTTAGAAAATAGAAACTAGAATTCTTCAGAGAGTATTATTCAATAAATTTGTGTGTGTGGGATTAAATTTGTATCTACGAATCATTGATCCTGCGTGTAAAGCCGAAGTCTTAGGATGGTGTTCACAATTAATAAGAGAGAAAAAAAAGAGGGGGGTTTGGGCTTTCCTTGATGTCGTTATTGCTCTTGTATAACCCCTTTCTTGATGTCAATCAAAAAAAGAGTCCCGACTATGTTCCAGGTATGGTGCCGCGTATTTCTGAATGAATAACTGCTGTTTGCTAAGATCACTAAAGAATCTCTTTTCTATACTTGGTAGCTAGAAGTTGATTTTACTTTTATTTATTTACACCCACCACCACTACATATCTGGATCTAAATCAAAGGAAAAACAGATGGGATAGTTAACCCACATTTTTGCAGCTAACTATCTGTTGACGCTGATTAACAATTAGGGGATGGTGAGTGCAAGGTGCCCAAGAAACGTAAAAGTAGGGGACGGTACAAGGGCAAAGGAAGGAAGGGAAGGGCTAAATACGTGACGTGCTCTAATTGCGGCGCTAGAGTCCCAAGGGACAAAGCGAAGAAGCTCACCAAATTTTATTCTCCGGTCGACCGAGTCTTGACAAAGGAGCTAGAGAAGCAAGGTGCCCTCATAATGAGGCAGAAGGTGGTGAAATTCTACTGCATCAGCTGCGCCATACACTATGGAGTAGTGAAGATCGGTGGTCTAGCCGAGAAGATATCCAGAGTATCCTAACATTTGAAAAAGTAACTCGAAAATCCATCTAAAGGGGTTTTTCACTCCTCATACTTCCGAATACGGTCATCTGAACGAATTTAAAAACCTAGAGGAGGCCACGCTCAGAGAAATTCCTTAACGTCTTCACAGCGTAATCGATTTCATCTTCTCTATTCGTGAAGTGAATAGAGAACCTAACACCTCTATCTCCCCTCTTCCAGACGATTATTCCCTCCTCTCTGAGGCGGTGAATAACTTTTAAAGGCTCTGTCTTGGTCTTGAAAACTACTATGCCTGCCCTCTGATCTTTCTCTCTCGGAGTGATAACCTCTAAGCCTAGCCTTACTAGCTCCTCTATAAGCCACTGAGTCAAGCTCAGTATTCTCTTCTCCACATTCTCAATTCCGTACTCTTTGATCTTCACGATCGAGGCCATCACCCCGGCGTATCCCATGAGGTTTGGTGTACCTGTCTCAAACTTCGCTGCTCCTTTTAGCTCAGTTAGATATTTTGGACTCAGATCGAACACATCACTTACACACAGCCAGCTAGGAACTGGTGGATGGAGCTTCTCAGCCACTCGTTCATCGACATATAAAAAACCCGCTCCAGGAGGCCCTAGAAGCCACTTACTTGATCCTGTGCAGAGAAAATCGACGTTGGCCTCGGTCAAGTTAATTTTAATGGCCCCAGCTGATTGATAGGCGTCAACAAACAGAAAGGCTCCTACCCTGTGAACTAGATCCACCAAGTCGTCCAGGTTATAACGGTAGCCTGTCGAGAAGATCACGTGGCTGACCGCCACGATTGTGGTGTTCTCATCCATCAGCTTCTCAAACTCGCTAATAGGAACAAAGTTGCCCCTGGACGTTGCTATCCTTACTCGGGTGCCTCTAGGCTGGAGGGCCATCCATGGATATACGTTAGAAGGAAACTCAAGTCCCGAAACCACGATGTTGCTTCCAGGTCCGAGAGGAAGAGCGCTGGCTACTAGGCCTGCGGCGGTAGAGACATTTGGGATGCCGGCGACGTTTTTTAGCGTCGTGCCGATGAGCTCAGCGAAGGCCTCTTTGCTCTGTCTATAGATCCTCATCCATTTTGCGGTTTCGCCCTTCTCCCAGTTTCTGAAAAAATCGTCTATGGCTGTTTTTACCTCGGGTTGAAGGCTACCGGCTGTCCCTTGATCGAAGTTGATTATTGCTTTCATTTCTGCCAACTTCTTATAATGGAAAGCTTAAATGGTTTTCCGTAGGTCATATTTACGAATAATCAATTCGTAAGTTATCATAAGGAGGGATCCAATTCGTCACACACCGATGACGCAAAAAGGGGGATATACGGAAGCATTATGGTTTCAGAGGCTATGAATGAAGAGTTAAAGAGGTGGAGGGAGTTTTTCAACGTGACTCAGTCTCAGCTTGCCCGAGAAATGAGGGTATCTCCTTCGGTGATCTCAGACTATGAAGGAGGGAGACAGAGGAACCCAGGCTCGAAGTTTTTGAAAAGATACGTCGAATCACTTATAAGGATCGATATGGAAAGAGGTGGAAAGATCGTGCGACTCCTCTCTGGAAGAAGTGAAGAACAAAGAGGGGAGTCTATCCTCGATATACATGAGTATAGGGAACCCATCAGTGCGAGAGAGATCATCGAAGCTACTAGAAGTGAGGCGTTAGTCAATGAGGACAAACTCGACACCCTCCTCTATGGGATCACTGTGCTGGACAGTATTGCCGCGATCCTTAGTTTGAGTGGTGAAGCCTTTTACAGAATATACGGAACCTCCTCAGAAAGAGCACTCATCTTCACCGGTGTAAACATGGGCCGTTCACCCATGGTAGCCATTCGAGTCTATCCTCTTAAACCCCGGATGGTCATCTTACACGGCCCGCCCTCGATCGATAGTTTAGCGATAAAACTAGCTGAGAAGGAAAACATAATCCTAGCGGTGTCTAAGATTATCTCGGTGGAGGATCTTATAAGTTCTCTGAAGGCCCTGAAAGTGAGAGAAAAGCTTTAACCCCTTTGAGCGCCATACTACACATAAAACGAGGTCAGGGACCGATCTTGGACACGGCTTATATTCTCAACTTTATTCTGGGCGCCGTGCTAGTGCCTCTCTTCGGCATCATAGCTTACAAACTCGGAATCCTTGATACCATGGGCGTCGCCGTGAGCCTCGTTGTTGGAATGATTATCTTCTGGTATGGGGGGTGGACATGGTTCATCGAAATATTCTATTTCCTAACCGCCGCGTCTCTCTTTACTCGGTTCAAATACAGCGTCAAATACAGCCAAAACATAGCTAATGCGGGCGGAGAGATACGCACCTGGTCTAACGTTGCCGCTAACGGCGCTGCCGCAACTTTAGCCTCCGTCTTGTATGGCATCACTACTCAACCCATATGGTACGCTTTCTTTATTGGATCGGTATCCGCTGTGGCGGCGGATACTTTGGCGACAGAGGTGGGGCTTACCTCAACGAAACAGCCCAGGCTCATCACTGATCTCAAGAAGATGGTTCCCGCGGGAACCTCTGGAGGGGTAACTCTGATGGGAGAGGTTGCTGCTCTCTTAGCCGCCGCAATGGCAGGCATTGTTGGCTTTTTAGGTGCACCTATTTTCGAGTGGTCCTATTTTAAGGTCTTTCTCCTAAGCTTGGTGGGTGGTTTTCTTGGTGCAAATATCGATAGCCTCCTGGGGGCTACTATGCAAGGGGTTTATAGGTGTCGGTTCTGTGGTAAGGTAACAGAGAAGAAACATCACTGTGGTAGAAGGTCAATCCTTCAGAGGGGATCATCGATTATAAACAACGACTTCGTAAACTTCATCGCCTCCGTTGTTGGTGGATCCGTCGCCGTAGCCCTCTTTTTTAGCTTCTAAAACCCCTGTATATTCTTCAGCCTATGAGGATAGGTGTTTCACACGATGTCTCAATTCTGGATGCTCTCCTCCTTTATGATCTCATACTCCTCGGAAGTTATTGCACCGAACTCGGAGAGTGTGTCTATGATCTCCCTTATCGTTGCCAGGCTGTGAACCTTTACACCTCCCTCCCTCAACCTTCTGCTGCCTCCTTCGAGCCTGTCTAAAACCACGAATGCGCTTTGAATCTTAGCCCCTGCGCTTTCCCGTATCCATTTAATACATTTCTCCATGGTAAGACCTGTATTTATCATGTCATCTACTAAAAGTATCTCCTCGTCAGGCTCTATAGTTCCAAAAGAAGCAGAACCATCCTCTTTTTCTAGCATCACCAAGGGTTTCTTCAACCTAAATGATAGGATAGAGGCGATTGGGATGCCCTTCTTCAACACTCCAGCGACTCTTTGGAAGTTTCCTACCTTAGCCTCGACTTGTCTCTCAATTAACTTGATGACTTCGGTGAGGTTGCTGGGATGGTTGAATAATAGGCTCAGATCAACGTAATAGGGGCTCTCTTTCCCACTTGAAAGCAGAAAATCCCCGAATTCAAGTGCTCCTACCCTCACGAGGATCTTAGAAAGAGAATAAGCAGATTGATTCATATTTCCCATCATGTAAATCCTTATTTTAAATAAATCTTTTTAGAATGCACTCGCTCCCTTTTCTGAATCGAGTATGTTGTCGATAATTTCCATCACCTCGAAGAGATCTTCGGCCATGAAGTCTGGTTTGTACTCTATCAGCTCTTTTTTTTCAGCTACCCCTAGAAGGACTGCAATACTTGTTAGGCCGGCCTTGTTAGAGGCCACTATGTCAATAATGCTGTCTCCTACACATGCTGCTTCCTCAGGTTTTAAGCTCATCTTTTCGATCGCTTTCTTTACAGGGTCAGGATTAGGCTTGTACTCCGAAACGTCCTCTCTACAGATCACCACATCAAAATAGCTCTCTATACCCAGCTTCTTTAATAGTCGATATACAACCTTTTTATTATTGTTGGTGACCACGCCTACCTTGAGCCCCAATCCTTTCACCTTCTTTAATATTTTGAGGGCTCCTGGATGCAACTCCGTTTTCTCTGCAGCCTCATGTTCATATTTCTCCACTATCTTGTAAGCCGTGCGTTTGATCTCCTCGAACTCTGAGTCTCTATTTTGGCTCTCCAACTTTTCTTGGGCCTCTTCGATGATATCCACGATTCTCCTCGCTTGGATTCCTATGTTGATTCCTCTTTCAGCTAGAAAATTGACTATATCTCTCTTTGCAGACATATAGTCAAGTGTGAACACCGTGAGAGTTCCGTCGAGATCAAATATTATGCCCTTGAGCATCTCCGGGATTTATCCACGTTAAAGGTATTTAAATCGTTGACATACGACGAAACTATACGGTTATTACCCTTCTACAGCCGGATGCTCATTAAGAAGGCGCCCTCCCCATCTCGATAGTAGCTATGAAGGCGCCGCACTTTTTTGAACTTGAGCTTCTCATAGAGAGCTACCGCAGCTTGATTCGATACTCTGACTTCAAGATAGCACTCGGCGCAGTTGTAATACTCCTTGAGTGCCTTCATCGTCTCCTCTACGAGGGCCATTCCAACACCTATGCTCCTAAACTCTGGTCGGACAGCGATGGAGACAATGTGTCCCTTTCGGGCGAAGCCTTGTAACACTCCGAAAGAGGAGAAGCCCATCTCTACTCTACACATGATATATCCCACTACTTTGGTGTCAACCTCAGCAACCAAGAATGCTTCCGGATAGCTTTCGGCGAGACTGAGATAGAAGAAGGGCGGGTAGTGCTCTGGAAGACATGTCATATTGATGTCTATAACATCAGATAGATCTTCCTTCCTGAACTTACGGATGCCTCGCCTTACGCCTTCCCGTATGACCAATTTTCACGACTCTCAAACGCCGAGGAGTTGCTTCTAGGAAACTCAAAACTTATACATGAACAAAACCGTTTATATATTGGAGCATTGTAAATGCGGTTCCCCTTCGAAAACATCACGTGGGAAGAAGTAGAGAGAATCTCATGTATCGCGGAGGAAAACTTCAGCCTGCTTGATAGATACTTCGAATCAGGTATACTAACATACAAAATCGACGAGAGACCACGTCTGAAGGAATCTTTTCAAAGGTTCGCTGACGAGATTAGGTCGATGGGATACCAACCCATTCTACGAAAAGAGAGTGGTGGCCTCCTCCTCAGAATCACACTTCGTCCTCAGGCCAGGAAAGAGTCCAGTTTAAGGTTCGTGGTTTTGCTTTTAGCTACGGTCACAACGGTTTTTTTGGACGGTTATTGGAAAAGTAGCTCCCCTGTACTGAAAAAAGTCTCGTTTCCTTACTTCTCACCTATCACACAAGCCGTCATTTTCACTATAGCTATGTTCGGGATTATAGCCTTCCACGAACTTGGACACAAGATCACCCTCTCCAAAAACAAGATCGATTCCTCACCTCCCTATTTTATTCCCGGTATCCCAGGTGTCATTCCCACTTTAGGAGCCGTCATCATGCAGAAGGAGATTCCGACGAACAGAGATCGACTGTTCGATCTAGGATTAAGCGGCCCTATCTTGGGGCTTCTGGTTACGATAGTCGTATCTATATATGCTGCTCTAAACAGTCCAATAATTCCTCAGCAGAGATTAATGGAACTCTTCAAGGATTATGGAACCCCAGAGTTTATTCATGTACCCGTCCTCTACTCACTGATTCAAAGGGTGGTGAGGCCTATGAGCGCCGATGAAGTTATGCTTCTAGATCCGATCACGTGGGCTGCTATAGTGGGCATGCTTATCACCTTCTTGAACACTATGCCCGCGTGGCAACTCGACGGTGGACACATGTCTCGGGCAATACTTGGGCCCCGTCTCCACAGGGTTGCTACCCTTATGTCCATCATGTTCATGGCCCTCATTGGATTTGTGCCTATGGCCCTCTTCGTCCTATTCCTGTGGACGCTCTCTAGGGGAAGAGACCCGGGTCCTCTAGACGACTACTCATCGGTTTCGATGGGAAGGAAGATACTATTCATCCTCATGCTGATCTTAGCCTTTCTCTGTGTCCCTTTGCCCTTCCTATAGAGATCAACGAGAAAAAAGGGTTTCACACGCATTAATTACTAGGGAGACTTCTCTTCTCTCTCTAGCCGGTATTGCAGAGAGGGCTCTATCGCTGGATCCTATCCTACGAATCCTGAGCGCGTTCGTTAAGGCGTGGGGGATTGAAGATAATAGAGTTATCCTAGGCCTTTTTTCTCTGAGGAGGTTTCGAATCTTCACAATCGAAGCCGTTGAGACACTTCCATACCTACCTCTCTTCAAAGCCGACCAGAAGAGCGTTGAGTCAGCCTCCAAACCCGCCGAAGAGTCAGTTAGGTAGATAATCCTCTGCTTGTCTTCCCCGTTTAGGACCACGTTATACAGTCCGCGCAGCGAGTCGATGAAGTGGTTGTCCCAGATCATACCTCCACTTGAGGCGATCACAGAGGCCTTAAGCCGAGCGTCACTCTCCCAGAGATCCATATACAACTCCTTTGAAAGCCTCCAAGGCCTTGAATCCCTACCTGAGAAAACTCCGACAACTCTATCAGTCGAATCTACGACAAGACTTAGACATCTCAGCTTGTTCTCATCGACCACCTTGGCGAAGTCCTTGTGCAACTCGTTCTCTTTTCCATAACCAGTTTCAAGCTCAATGCTCTCTTTGAGGATCTCCATCCTTGACTTCCTGGCTAACAATTTGTATAAACTAGTTAGGAATCCAGTGAAACCAAAAACCAGGCTGGGTCTAAATATCCCTACAAAGACGAGGTTTTCAGAGCAGGGATCGTGGTCAAGAGTCAGAGGTAAGTGTGCATCTTTAATAGGCTTTTTGAAAGACTCTTTATTACTTTCTTGTCCAAACCTCACTTCCTCCCAGCTAACTTCTGCTGTGAAAAATATCTTCTCTAGAAGTTCCTTCTGCTTGGCTGTCGCCTCTGGTTCGATAACCATTCTCAATTTCTGCCCTTGCTCCGGTGTCAAGTCGAGCTGGGTGAATTGGTCCTTGATCATCTCTTCAATCTTGATGTCAAGAAGGGTTCGGCCCTTAATCTCTTCTATATCTACTGGTTCAGGTATGAGTATGGGAACCTCGGTGTCCCCGTAGGGTAGCCACACCTCGACCATGTCTCTCCATCCACGTTTCTATTACGACTCAGAGCCATATTAATGGCTTTGGTAGACGCCTAAGGATTTAGTTTTCATATAAGTTCGATGTAAACTAGTTCATTAACTACTTTCTACTCGTGGTTTCCCAAGTTTGTTATGGTGAGTACTACGACAAAACCTTAATAATATCAAATAATAGCTACCAAGTTATAGTTAAATTGAGTTGGTTGGAGATAACCCCTCATGGATAACAATATGGAAGACCTGATTGTTGACATAAAGTCCCCCAAAGCCGCCGACGGTAGGTTGACAGGTGGAAAGGGATCAAGCTTAGCTAAGTTAATAAAAATAGTTGGCGAGGAGAATGTGCCCACGGCTAAGATTGTGACAACGATGTTCTCAACAATCTTACTTGAGGATGAGAGGCTCCTTAAGCTGGTGAGAGACTTAGATCGAAAACTCAGTGAAGCCGAAGAGGAGAAAGCCGAAGAGATTACCAATAAAATCCGGAAAACCATCGAAAGCATGCATTTACCTAGAAAGCTCTCATATGCCTTAAATTTAATGAGAGAGGAGTTCAAGAAGGACACCGCTAAGGGAAGGATAGCCATTAGAAGTTCAGGCATAGTCGAAGACCTCCCAGCCGCGGCATTCGCCGGACAGTATGAGACCTTCTTAAACATTTCAGTGGATGGCGACCTAGCTCAATATGTTTTGAGGTGCATCGCCTCCGCCTTCGGTTGGAGAGTCGTCGACTATAGGTGGAATCTACGTAAGAGAGATATTCTGAAAAAGTCAGAAGAGGAGCTGTTGAGTGAGGGGCTCATCGCCGTCATCCTTCAGACGATGGTCGACGCGGATAAGGCAGGGGTCGCCTTCTCCATCGACCCGGACACTGGGAATAAAAATGTTGGTGTGATCCAGGCGATCTACGGCCTTGGGGAGTTGATCGTCCAAGGGACGGAGAACGCCTCATGGACAGCTTTCACCAAAAAACCAAGGGTTGAAACGCTGGGAACCGTGACCCCCGAGAACCCTCAAAAGTATAAATTGGTCTACAACCCGGAGACGCGAGAGAACCAAGTAGTAGAAGTAGGCTCCCATGACGCAAGAGTCCTCACCCGAGAGGAAGCTGAGCAGCTATCTAAAATCGTGGCGAAGATCGAGGAGAGCTATGGCACCGCGATGGACGTAGAGTTTGCGATCGAAGGAGGAAAAGTGTACATCACTCAGGCTAGACCAGAGTCGGTCCACGCCTTTAGAGTGACGTTAAGTCTCTATAGCTTTAAGGAGGAGCCGAAGGAGCCACCCCTTTTCACAGGGATAGCTGTCGGTACAAAGATCGCCTCTGGGATCGCCGTCAAGGCAGAGGATCATATCGATGCCCGAAGCAAAGTGGAAGAATACAATAAGAAAGCGATAAAGCCGATCCTAGTTACCTCGATGACTACGCCGGACTGGGAGGTAGTGATGAAGCTAGAGCGAGTAACGGCGATAGTCACCGAGAGAGGAAACCGGACCTCCCACGCTGCCATCGTTTCAAGGGAAAGGGGAATCCCTTGTGCAGTAGGTGTCAACGGAGTTTCAAATGTTAAAGATGAGGCGACTATCACCCTAGACTGCTCCACTGGTGTGGCGAGGATATACGAGGGTGAAGTACCTTACCAGGTTCAGGAAGTGGAGTTTAAGGATATACCTGAGACCAAGACGAAGATACTTGTCAACATTGCCAGCCCCGACGAGTCCCTGAAGGTTAGCCAACTGCCTTCCGAGGGTAGCTCCCTCGTTCGCATAGAATTCATAGTAAGTAGCACCAGACTACACCCTGTCTTCGCGGTCAACGCCGACAAAATCGGGTTTGGAAGGTGGGCTCCAGATGTAAAGGAAAAGTATCCTGCCGTCATTTCTCTGACTGAGGAGTACGTGGAGAGACTTAAGACTGGAATCGCCATCATCGCCTCGGCTTTCTATCCCCGAAAGGTCATCGTGAGGTTCAGCGACTTCAAGACAAACGAGTATGGGTCATTACCTGGTGCCACATACTATGAGGTCAAATGTGGATGTGGAGTGAGCATTTCACTCGAAGAACAAAAAAGTTGTCCCATATGCGGGGACGGAGACGTGGAGTCGAAGAGAGTCCAACTGGAGTTTGAGGAGCAGAATCCTATGTTAGGGTTTAGGGGTGCATCGAGATACATCCACAGATTCTTCAAGGATGCCTTCGACCTTGAGTTAGAGGCATTTACCCGTGTGCACAAATTAGATTTGACCAATGCGGTGCCAATGATCCCCTTTGTCAGAACCCTCAACGAGGCCAAAAGAGCTAGCGAACTGGTCAGAGAGGCTTTCAGAATAGCCTCTTTACAGGAGCCCGAGATAATCTTTATGGCCGAAGTCCCTAGCAACTGCTTTATCTCAAGCGAGTTTGCCCAATATTGCGACGGGTTCAGCATAGGGAGTAACGACCTAACTCAGCTCACCTTAGGTATAGACAGGGACTGCGAGATCCTTGCAGAGGCATTCAACGAGGCCGATATAGCGGTGACCAAAGCCATAGAAATGCTCTGCGAGGGAGCTCACTCAGCGAGTCCCTCGAGAAGTGTGGGGATTTGTGGTCAGGCGCCCAGTGACCTGGGAAGAGAGTTCATCAAGTTCCTCACCATACACCTAGACTCCATCGGAGTGAACCCCGATAAAGTTGTGGAGACGCTGTTCACCGTCAAGGAGATCGAGGACGAGCTAAAAAGGGCTATGGAAGAATGTAATTATAGTCACAAGGCTCTTTCAAAGAATCTGAGGATAACAGAGAATAACGCGAAGTACCTGCTGATGAAGTCATCTTAAAATCTATTCTTCGGACATAATACTAGCTTCAAAGACTTATTGACTGTTAGAGTAGATTGAGGCATCGGGTATATTGCATATAAAGAAAGGTTTCAGGATGCTTGGGGTCGCGGAGAGTTTCAGGAAGAAGGTGGGGAAGAAAAGTATCCTAGCAGGTGTTGTCATGAGAGCAGACCTCATTGTGGATGGGTTCTCCCTAGGTTTCCCAACTGTGGGTGGGATGGACGCCACACAGGAGCTTATCGGATTATACAAGCTCCTTGATAGGGAGGACATTAATGTCCTCTGCATGAGCGGGAGCGTGATTTCTTGGTATAATGTGGTAGACTTTAATCGAGCTTTTGAAGAACTGGGTGTACCTATCATCTCAGTGACCTACGAGGAATCTGAGGGATTGGAGAATCATTTTAAAAGGAACTTTCCCTCAAACTGGGAGGAAAGAGTTAGGATATACCAAAGGAACGGGCACAGAACAAGGGTGAAGATGAAAACGGGGTTTGAGATCTACACCAGAGGATACGGCTTAACAACGGATGAGGCTCTGACGATACTCAACGCTTTCACCCTCACGGGTCGCATACCCGAGCCCATCAAGACCGCCAAAATCTTGGCCCACTCCCTAGCTAAAAAAATGTTGAAATCCGAATTCTGAAATGATTAAATTCATAAAACCCCTCTGAGGATGTATTAGGATTACATAAAGTTTAAATCTCTCCTTCATTAATTGATAGTTGAAGAACTCTGACAAACAACGTGGAATTTTAACTAGGAGAGGTCCAAAATTTCTTCACAAACCTATTGTTACCCGAGTTGTTCACTGTTTAAATGCGGCACCAGAGCTTTGAAAATCGTGGGGGGCAGGAAGATCTGTAACCTGACTATGGATGATTGTGTTCCCAGATCCTGCGCCTACACTTTATGTGTCGCCAACAAACTCCTTCCAGATGGGCTCTGTGGAAGAACACTAAGAAGAAAGACCCGGCCCATTTCGATTAAAAAGGCACCTGACCTCGACAGGGACAAGTTTAAAGGTAAACTAAGAGATCTGGGAGACGAGCTCTTCTGAACCCATGTCACAAGATGGCTTCATTATTGAAGCGGTTCTCCAAGAGTCTCTAATCTTTCCCCTCCGAAGAACTTCAAGAGAGCCTGTGGTAGAGTCTCGATCTCAACCCTAACTTGACTCATTGAGTCTCTATCCCGAATGGTGATAGTGTCATCCTCTAAAGTCTGATAGTCGCAGGTGATGGTTGCAGGCACGCCAACCTCATCCGCCCTCGCGTACCTCTTGCCAATGCTCCCCGACTTGTCATAGTACACATCGAAGAATCTTCGCAGTAAGTGTAATACTTCGTTTGCTTTCTCTGGTAGACCATCTTTCGAGACCAAGGGAAACGTCGCGCATTGAAATGGGGCAATATTGGGAGGAAAGGCAAACCATTCCCAGCCCCTCTCGTCTCCCTCTCGGTATCCATTCATCATCACGCAGAGCAGTGTTCTGTCTATGCCCTGAGAGATCTCCCAGACATGGGGTATAAACTTTTTGCCGTCCTCTATGACACGTAGGTCTCTACTGCTCACCTCCATGTGAGAGGTCAGGTCATAGTCTGTTCTATAGTGGTTGGCTACTACCTCCACCCAGCCTAGAGGAGTCTCGACATCGCAATCGAAGGCCTGGGCAGCGTAGAAGGGTCTCTCCTCATCGGTCTGCTCTCTGAGTCTTATGGCTTCTGATGGTATGCCTAGGCTAATGATGAACTTCTGAACCTTGGCAAGGTAGTAGGCGATGAGTCTCCCCTTAATGAGGCCCTTCTCAACGCCGTCTTCTAGAGTAACCTTCCTCGTCTCACCTTCCTCTAATGTATGAAGATTGAGTTTAAAGTCTTTTAACTCCTCGAAACTCGAGAAATCATCAATCTTCTCGGGGTTGAAGAAGATCTCCGCTTCGGCCTGAGTGAACTCCCTCTGCCTTAGTAGGCCTTGCCTCGGCGAGATCTCGTTTCTGAACGACCTCCCGATCTGAGCGATGCCCATAGGCAGCTTTGCTCTCATCGACCTATATACTTGTAGGAAATCGACGAAGATGGTCTGGCATGTCTCAGGTCTTAGGTAGGCGAACTCCTCTTCCTCTGTGGGTCCCACGTTGAGCTTAAACATCATGTTAAAGAACCTAGTCTCACCCAGCTCTCCGCCGCAACTCGGACAGCGGATTAAATTGTTTTTGATAATTTCATCAAACTTCTCCAATGACACTCTCTCAGGAACAAAGACACCTGCTACGTCTTCGATGAGCTTGTCAGCCCTGTGTAAACTCTTACATTTGATACACTGTATCAAGGGGTCGGCGAAGCTCTTGACATGGCCTGAAGCTACGAAAACCCTCTCTGGCATTATATTTGTTCCTTCGACCTCGTAGAAACCTTCCTCCTTAATGATGAAGTCCCTCCAGGCCTCTTCGATTCTCCTCTTCAGTGTGGTACCCAGAGGTCCGTAGTGCCAGAACCCGGCGGGGGCGCCGTGAATTTCCGAACCAGGGTAGAAAAATCCTCTTCTCTTAGCTATATCCATTATTTTTTTTAGATTCATGGCGATCTATCAATCACCGTAAATCGCGTTCCACTGAATAGCGGTTGGATGATGGATTCAAAGACCATAAGCATCTAAATATTCCAAAAATATTAAGTTTTATGGGTGTTTAGGAAGGGTATTATTAAGCTGAGACATAAACCAGCTAAAATTCTAGGAGTGACTAGCATTGTCCATGTATGTAAAAGGGGCTAGGTTTGAAAGGAGGGTTAAAAGATTCTTCGAAGACTTGGGGTTTCTCGTGATAAGATCAGCGGGGTCAAAGCCCATAGATTTAGTCTGCATAAGAGAGGGTGAGATTCTACTTGTCGAATGCAAAACCTCTATAAAAGAGATCAGGAAGTCAACCCTTAAAAGGATCTTAGAGATCGCTGTTCCCTTCAAGGCGAAGGCCATTGTGGCAGCTAGGGAAGATAAAAAGATCGTCCTCATCGATGCCCAAACATCAAGGAGGTTTCAACCAGGAAAATAGGGGATGTATGGCAATCGATGAGCTTTGGCGAATAACCCATGTTTCATCTACGTTTTGAAGGTTTAAATATCAAGAGTCTTAATGAAGAAATTTTATGATTGTCGATGCTCACAACCATGTGGCTCCTTGACCTACCGTCACTATGATGTCCAAGGAAAAGGTTACGTTCTCGGCCGAAGAGCTGCTCAGTGTCATGAACGAGGGCCGCGTAGACAAGGCCGTGATATTCGGAGCTGGGCCATATCTTTTTCCTCAGTTCAACAAGATGATCGCCGAAACCGTGAATAAATACCCAGATCGTCTCATCGGCTTCGCTAGGGTGGATCCCTACGAAGGCGAGAAGGCAGTCGAAGAAGATAGAGCTCCTCAAGATCCCGGAGGAAGAGAAAGTTCTCATAAGAGGGATGAATCTAGCAAGGATACTACGACTGAAGTAGAACCCATTTTATTCTCTTCCACACAGATATGCAAGATTCAAACCATAGACCTCTTATGTCTGATAGCATATGTATAGTTCTGGAAGAGGTGACTTAGTTAGCCGATGAAAATAGGTTTGATATCGGATACCCACGACAGACTCCCTTCCATAAGAAGGGCTGTAGAGATTTTCAATGATGAAGATGTGGAAATAATTCTGCATGGGGGAGATCATATAGCGCCTTTTAGCCTTGAGAGCTTTAAACCCTCAAACACAAAACTCATAGGAGTCTGTGGAAATTTAGACGCCGAATACGAGCTTCTGAGAAGGGGCTATGAAGAAAACGGCTGGACCTTTCATAGACACTTTGCGAGCCTTGAGCTGGAGGGAAGTATAGCTCTTCTACACGGCATATCTGATGATATCGTAAAAGGTCTCGCGAAGTCAGGTGAGTTCAATGTAATAGTCAGAGGACATATACACAAGAGGCAGAAAAAAATCATAGAGGAGACTCTCCTCGTTTGTCCTGGAGAGGCTTGTGGATACCTCTCAGGTAAGTCTTCCATCGCGGTTCTAGAGATGCCTACGAGGAAGCTGCGATTTATCGACTTATGAAATTGCTTGTATGATGGTTTATAAAGTCTCGATTCAAGAGAGTAATTGTCGGGGCCGTGGTCTAGCTTGGCTAGGATGCCAGCCTGGGGTGAACCCATGTCAGAGCTTCATGGATCGCTGGTGAGACCTTTGTCCCAGAAGTCCCGGGTTCAAATCCCGGCGGCCCCACCACCAAAACCGAGTTGAAATCACTGTCTCCTTCTTTTTTTAGTTGGAAGAACTCGTCGATAAGTGACTCCTAAAAATCGTCGATGAACCAAGTTCTATGAGATCACTAGGCAAGACAAGAGACTGCTCAAACACTGGAAAAAAATGTTAAACATCCTAGGAGCATAGATAGTGGTATAGATTCGGAGTCTTACAATATATCGCAAGCCTTTAGAGTGGTTCTGAACTACCTCTATAAGATCAGGAAGGATTACGGCTTTGATTCTATCAGCCTAGATATGCTTCACAATGCTTTGTACGATCAACGTGATGTCCTGAAGTCTGCGGTCGACCCCCTCGTTGATGAACACGTGTACAAGATAACTGACAGGGGGATAAACTGGATATTCACATATCTAACGACTATAATTAAGGATTCCTAACCACTTCCAGACTTGAAAGGTTTTTTCAATTTTTGGAAACGGTAGAGACTATGTATTATGTATCGTCTGATATTGTTTGTCTTTGACTTTGGTTTTTCCCTCGATTTCAGCCAGGTAATTCTTCATGTGGTATATGCACTTAGGTGGGTTGGATCCAGCATGTATGCAGGTTTGGTGGAAGACACACATTGAGCAGCGAGTCATGTTCTACACTT
>JABAOF010032732.1_pt1 | contig 26192 bp, 22 predicted proteins | sample 7062171 | NCBI WGS metagenome assembly JABAOF01 (sample SAMN14538628, study PRJNA623070) | marine sediment metagenome | biome: marine biome [ENVO:00000428]; feature: marine pelagic biome [ENVO:01000023]; material: deep marine sediment [ENVO:00002113] | place: India: Gulf of Khambhat ...
AGGCGATTCCCTTGACGCAGGTCCGACCCCGCCCGCTCGGTGCATCCGGGTTCCCCGCGACTTCCGTCACGACGCCGTTCTGCCGGCGAACCTTGATGCCACACATGCAGTAGCACTGTCCACAGCTGGTCGGGATCCAGACATCCTCCGCGACCGGCTGCCGTGCGGTTACGGCCATGGGTCAGCTCCTGGAATGTTCGGGAGGCTAGGCGACACCTCCCAGGAAGGTGTACCTGTGGACGCATTAAGACCCCGTGAAGCCAGACTGAACCGTATGGGCCAGTTGGCGCCCACTCCACCCTGCCTACCACAACCCGCTGCGGCCTGGCGAAACCCGCCGGCTACAGCCGTAAGTGAAAACCCCACAGTCACTTAAGGCGACTGTGGGGCCTGAGGATCCAGCCGAGCCCTGACTATTACAGTCTCTGCTTCTCCTCAGCGACGTGTTCAGTCATTCGCTTCTGCCGCACCTCCTCACCACACGAACGTATGCGTGTACTTGAGTACAACCGCTCTGCTGTCCGTACGAGGTAGGACTGGATCGGCGCGGTCCCGATTGAGGTTGAGCCCCTCATTGTAGACAAACCACAGGTCGTGGCCCTCGCCGAAGTTGTAGCGCACGCGAACGTTCGCCGCTGCGGCATCTGCCACGTTGCTGAACTGCAGGAAGGCGTTCACTGACAGCTTCGTATCGAGTGCCGAGTTGACCCTGAGGCGCACCAGGTGGGAGTCGAAGCGCTGGTCCCGGTCCGGGAAGCGAACGAAATCGGCCTGGTACACGGTGCTCAGCTCGAGGTGTCGGGACACGTTCCAGCGAGGGACAAACCACAGGTTCGCCCGCCAGCCGTCGTAGAACCCGCTCACACCCCCACCGATGGAGACTCGCAGGAGCTCGCCCGGGGGCATGCTGTAGTCGAACTCGAAACGGGGGAACCAATAGCTGCCGGGTGGAACGACGGTCTCGCGTGGGAAGTAAAGTTCCTCGCGCACGTCCTCGTAGTACAGCTCCAGATCCAGCCCGATCCGCGATCCACTGCGCCACAGAAGATCCACATCGTGCTCGATGAATGCCGACTCGACGGTGCGGTCCCGGTTGCGCAGGGCGACGGAGCCGAAGAGCTGGAAGGGGTCGATCCGGCGGAAGGGACCACCCTCGGGGTAGTGGAAGTACGCCAGAGAGTAGTGGAAGTCGCTGAAGTCCTGCCGGGTTTCGAATCCCATCTCGGGCTGGTAGTCGGCACCGAATCGTCGAGCGCTGAAGAAGTAGGAGAACCCACGGTCCCGGACCCGGTTGAGATAGACCCGTATCGCCGATGCCTCGCCGAACCGGAAGCCGTGATCCGCGATGACGCCGTCGTCGATGGTTTGGGCCCAGCGCAGCCCCAGGTAATCATCGCCGGCAATCCGAATCGTGCCGTCGAGCCCATATCCCACATTGTACGAGCCGTCCGCGCCCAGCCTGGTCGTGAGCATCGCCCCTGCGTTGGAATACTGGTTGAACACCCGCCTTCGAATCCGCAGGACCCCGAAGTTCTCCGCGGGCAACGACGAGCTCTCCGCCGTCTGCATGTCGAGCAAGCCGAGATCCCACTCCCCTACTCGTCCGACCAATCTCGCGCCCGCCAGAATCCGGACCACTTCATCTTCGTGTAGTCCAATACGCCGGCTATAGAACAGCCGCGTCGGGCCGCCCGTGTAGAAGTCGAACACGCCGGATCGCTCCTGGAAGAAGCGACGCTTCTCTGGATAGTACAGAGAGAAGCGCGTGAGGTTGACCTGGTAGTCGTCCGCCTCNNTCGAGCGTCAGGTTGCTGGTCAGGCTGTACCGCAGATCGCCGCCCGCCTCCACCTTGGTCTCATCCTGCAGGAAGTAGTGATCTTCGGTGTCGGCCAACTCGGAGGTCTGCCCAAGACCACTCAACACATACGGCGTGAGGTAGACGGGCTTGTGGGTACTCACCCCGAGAAGAACCGCGTCCTGGGCGAGCGATGGCCTGCGGTATTCGAAGTCCGGAGGTATGGCCGGATATAGTTGTGACTCGTTCTTGCGAGCTATGTAGCGGCACACGGTGACGGCCATCTCCACGCGACCGTCGATGTCCTGGAAGCCGAGACTCGAGAACGGAATGCGCATTTCGGCAAACCATCCCTCGGACGTCTGCACGGTAGCTACGTCCCAGTGCGCATCCCAGTCGTCATTCCAGCGTCCCTGCCCATCCCCACCAATCGACACGTCCCCCCGGATCCCGGCCGGCGTCGTCCAGAACCAGAGCCCGATATCGTTGTCGTTAAACGGATCGACCACTATGCCGAAGCAGTNNCCTATGTCATTGTCGTTGAACGGATCCACGACGACGTCGAAACGGTCGTCGCCGCTCCAACGGTCGCGGTACATCGAATTGACCCGGATGCCGGTCGGATCGGAGTCGAAGAAGCGACCGGATACGTAGAGGTGCTCGTCGTCGTAGGCGACCCGGATCTCCGTCCGCTCGGTGAGCTCCCCTTCGAACGTCGGGATGTGCATCGTGAGCGGGAGCGGTTGGATCACCTGCCAGGCAGGCTCGTCACTCAGGCCGTCCAGCTCTATTGCGCCGCTAAGCCGTGACAGCTCCATCGCCGTGTCGCTGTTGCCGGATCCGGCGCGCTCTGGTGTCTGCGCCCTCAGCCCTGGCACCCCCGACAGCAGCAGGACGGCAGCAGCAACCCGCAAGCTCCATGGACTATTCATCGGTCCTCCGTATCAGCAGACCGCCGGTGAGCCGACCCGCCGATCGGCCCCGGACGCAGGAGCGCGCAGGGCAGCCCCTTCACCCACCGACGTCCTGCGCTCTAGCTCGTCCCGCCGCCTCCAGAACCGCGACCGTCGCAACACTCGCCTTCGCCATTGTGATCGCGATGACGGTACCGGGATGGGTTTATCTCGTCGAGCGCCCAGATCGCGATGGCCCGCACCGAAGGCTCGGGATCGCGCAGCGCGTCCAACAGAGGATTGACCGCCCACTCCTCGCCTTGCTTACCCAGCCACGCCGCCGCCGAGCGTCGCATCCCGGGATCAGAGTCGCGCAACGCCGCGATCAACCCCGACGAGTCTCCAGCGAGTCCCCGCGCCTCACACGTACCCAGATGCCCGCTGAAGACCTCGTCGTTCTCCCAAGGACGTCGTCCCCAGTCGGCGAACAGCGCTGCCCGCCGCGCGGAAGCCTGACTCCCGCCGATTTCCCCCAGCGCCCAGATCACGGGCTCCAGCAGCTCCGGACGTCCCTCGAGTGCGTCGCTCAACGAAGACACAGCAGCCGGGTGCTCTATCTCCCCCAGCGACAACACAGCCATCTCACGCACGAGCGGGTCGGTGTCCTGGAGCCGCTCGATCAACGGCTGGACGGCCATGTAGTCCTTGATCTCGCCCAATCCCCACGCCGCGGCTTGGCGCACTTCGCTGGAGCGGTCCTCCAAACGCTCGATGAGCGGCCGGACGCCTCTCGTGTCCTCGAGCTCGCCTAGCGCCCACGCCGCATACCGCCGCACCAGGGGATCGTCATCCTGCAGCTCGCCGACGCGTTGCGCGACAGCATCGCCACGCTGCATGCGTACCTTGATCTCGGGTACCCCCAGCATGGCAGCCGCGGCAACTGCTGCGGCAAGGATGCCTAGGATCGGTGCAACTGAAAAATCCTTTTCATATTGGGTCACAGAAATCTCCTTCGCCGTCGTGATCCGTGTCCTCTACGTGGTGATAAGCGGTCGGCGAGCCGCAGGACCGGTGCGGCACACCCTGGCAACCGACGCTTCCCGGCTACCTACCTGGGTCTCGGGCCCTGCCCCCTCCAATGCCGCGACGGGTTGATCTCGTCCAGCGCCCATATCGCCAGCGCGCGCACAGAAGGCTCCCGGTCGCGCAGCGCGTCCAGCAGCGGATCGACCGCGCGCTCATCGCCTCGCAGCCCCAGCCACTCTGCCGCGGAGCGTCGCATCCCGGGATCATCGTCGCGCAATGCTGCAATCAACGCCGACAGGTCGCCCGCCCGCCGTCGTGCCTCGTCGGTGCCCAGACGACCGGTGAAGACGTTCCTGCTCGGCTGCCGTAGTCCCCACCTGTCCATCAAGGCACGTTGTACTTCGCGAGCCCTTGCTCCACCGATCTCCCCCAACGCCCAGAGTCCGGGTTCAACCAGCTCGTCGTGCCGCTGCAGCACCTCTGCCAGCGGCGACACCGCGGATGGATGCTCGATCTCCCCGAGCGACAGTACAGCCATCTCCCGCACCAGTGGGTCCTCATCCCCGAGCAGCTCGATCAACGGCTGGATGGCCATGTGATCCTTGATCTCGCCCAACGCCCACGCAGCGGCCTGCCGTACCTCGGCGTTGGGGTCCTCCAAACGTTCGATGAGCGGCCGCACGCCCCGACTGCTCTCGAGCTCTCCCAATGCCCAGGCCGCGTGGCGCCGCACTAGCGGGTCGCTGTCCTGCAGCTCGCGGACGCGCCGCGCCACGGGGTCGCTCTCCTGCTCCCCGCCGCGTACGTCAGCAGCGTCCCGAGCGCGCGTCGCACGGCTCAGCTGAGCGGGCTCGCTCTCCTGCACCGGAGCACGCGCCTCGCTGGATTCAACGCCGCTGCGCGGCGCGTCCCGCGTCTCGACTGGCACACTGTCCTGCACCACACCCGGCTTCTCAGCGGCGTCGCCCTCCCGCAACTCCCCCCACATCTCCATGCTCGCCAGCGGGAACGCGAGCATCACTGCGCCCAGCGATGTGGACAGCAGCCGGCGCTGAGTCAGTGGTGCCCGGTCCATCCCCTTGGCAAGGATGCTGCGAATGCGCCTCCCCAGGCTCGAAGGTTGCGCCATAGCGAACGCGCCTCGTGGCGCAGTGCCCACGACCTGCGCACGGGCGATCTCATACAGATGCGTCGCGTAGACATCCGAGCGGATACCCCCATGCAACGCCTGGTCATCGCAGGCACGCTCACGCTCCACCGCGCCGAGTCGAGCGGCGAGCCACACGAGCGGATTGAGCCAGTAGACCGCGCATGCGACCTCGACAACGAGAAGGACGGGGTAGTCCCACCGCCTGATGTGCGCCAGCTCGTGGGTAAGCACGACTCTCATCCGCTCCGTAGACCACTCCCCCGCGTCACACGGGACAATGATGACCGGCATCAACGCACCCCAGGACAGCGGCACCGCCACCTCGTCACTCACGACGATCCTGATCCGTCGTCTGATACCCATGGCGTTCGTGAATTTGTCTTTCAGCTCCTGCACGTGGGGCCAGCGGCATTCGGTCGCCCGTCGTGTCAGACGCTCGACCCGATACGTGTCGAGACCGAGGCGGGCAAGCAGGCCGATGACCCCAAGCGACCAGGCCAAGAGGAGGATGCCCGCAGCCGTCGGAGCCCCAGACGCCCCTCCCTCGGGCACATCTTGCGTGGCGGGCCCCGTAGCTGCCGACGACGGGTCCCGCGGAGCGACGGCAATCGACGTCGCAGACGGCTGTGTAGCACCGGCCCGCGCACCAGCATAGGCGGGGCCGCCGTCCCAAGTCGTGATCGGGCCTGGAGCCACGGATACGTATACAGGCTCTGCGCTCCAGCCAGGAAGCGCTTGCGAAAGGAGCGGCAGAACGAGCAGGCTGCCGAGCGCCAGACTCCATACGGCGTGCCGCACTGCAGCAGAGCGCCCCCGCAGAGCCCAATTCACCAGTCCAGCTACGGCCAGCACGATCGTGGCCTTGAGCAGGACGTCGATACCGAGATTGATGGCTAATGCCGTGTACGGACTCGCGAGCGCCTCACTCATGGGACTTCCTCTCTTCCTCAATCCACTCGGCAATCTCATCGAGCTCTTCCCGAGACAGCCGCGACACTCCCAGCAGGGCGAGAATCGCCCGCGATGGCGACCCGTGGAAGAAGGTCCTGATGAGGCTCCGGACAGCCGATCGCGAGGCCGTCGCATGCGGGACCACCGGACGGTAGATATGCCGGCGGCCCTCCTGACGGCTGCTCACGTGCCCCTTCTTTTTCAGAATCCCCAGCGTCACCCGCACCGAATCGTAGCCGGGATCGTGCTCCATCCTGCTGGCTACCTCTGCCGCGCCACCCTCTCCGAGCCGGTAGAGGATGTCCATGATCTCTCGTTCCCGGCGACTCAGTTCTGTTGGTTTCGTCATGGAACCCTTGCAGTGAGGGACGTTGTGGCCGTTAGACAACCAGTAATGAAAAAATCCTTTCGCTTCCTGTCAAGCAATATCCGCCACCTAATTGCGATACCACCCATCGGATTCACCGACCATCGCGGTGACGGAGATGCTACAAATCGTCGGCCAGGCAGCCCCCTGCCTGTCCACTCCCCTCTACGTTTGGAGCAGCATCACGGTTTCCGGTGGGCATTACGAGGCTTTGGGTCCCGATTGCGACAGATGTGGTCACGACGCGCATGAGCACTAGTGAGCGCGCGGGCATCGCTTACGGAGCCAAGGGTCACAGGTGGTATAAGCAAAAGCCCCACAGCCATTCAGCTGGCTGTGGGGCTCGCTGCGAGGGTGGGTTTCAACCGAACCCACGCCAGTCGCACACTCCTTAGCCGATCACTGCCGAACCCGCACCGGATACGGCGACCAGTGTCCAAGCGTGTCGGTGCGTGTCGATGCGCGTGTTTGCGTCCGTCTNNACGGCGGCCGGCTCGGCTCGGCCGCCGGGGCAGCCTCCAGCTGCTCCAGGATGACCTCGATCGCTTTCTCCAGCTGTGGATCGCGACCGGCGATCACTTCGGCCGGCAGTTGCTCTACCTCGATGTCGGGGGGCACCCCGACGTTTTCTACCACCCAACCGTCCTCGGTCCAGATAGCCAGGTTCGGCGCGGTGATTCGGCCTCCGTCCATCAGAACCGGGAACCCCAGGATCCCCACTAGTCCACCCCAGGTCGGACGGCCGACCAGGGTGCCCAACTCGAACTTGCGGAACATCCACGGCAGGAGATCGCCGCCCGAGCCGGCCGTCTCGTCTATCAGCATCACCTTGGGACCGTGGATCGCCCCCTGTGGAGTCTTCAGGTCCGCCCCATAGCGCATCGCCCAGTAGCTGATGAGCGGGCGCCGCAGGATGTTGATGTAGTAGTCGGCGATCTGACCGCCGCCGTTATGGCGCTCGTCGATGATGATCGCCTCCTTATCGGTCTGCGGGAAGAAATACCGCTTGAAGTACTCGTGCCCGAGTCCCGCCGTGTTCGGCACGTACACGTAGGCCACGCGGCCGTCGGTAGCTTCGTGCACCTTCCTCAGGTTGCCCTCCACCCAATCGCGGTTGCGGAGCGCTCGCTCGTTCGGGATCGGGACGACCTTCACCGTGCGGGCGCCTCTGCCGTTGGGGTCCGGCCCAACGGTGATCTCCACGATCTTTCCGGCCGTGTTCTCGAACCGGCTGTAGAGGTTCTCCGGCGGCCGGAGATCCTCGTCTTCCACCGCGAGCAGATACTCCCCCGGCTGCACCTCCACACCGGGCTCGGTCAGCGGAGAGCGCAGCTCCGGATTCCAGTTGAGTCCGCCGTACACCTTGGCGAAGCGGTACCGCCCCCGTTCGATCTCGAAGTCAGCTCCCAGGAGCCCGCCCGGCACGGTCTCGGCTCGCTCCAGGACATCGCCGCCCCCCACGCTATGGTGGCCAACAGCGAGCTCGCTGTGCAGCCACCGGAGCAAGCGGTTCAGATCCGAGCGCGCGGACAGGTGCGGCAGGAACACGGCGTACTTCTCCCGCAACGTGGCCCAGTCGGCACCGTGCATGTTGGGGTCGTAGAAGTAGTCGCGATTGATCCGCCAGGCTTCGTGGTAGATCTGGTTCCACTCCGCCCGCGGGTCGATGCGGACCTTGATACGGTCCGCAGAGATCCTGCCCTCGCCCTGCTTGATCGCATTGCCGCTCGCCTGAGCGATGAACCAATCGCGATTCGACGTGGCGTACAGGACATGCTTCTTGTCGGCCGCCAGCACAAACCGGGTCGCCCCGTCAATCAGCGTCGTCTCCTCGCGTTCCTCTAGGTCGAAGCGCCGCAGGCTCAGGTCGTCAGAATCCCCCCCCAATGGGCTAAACGCGCTGGCTGGACTGTCGGACTTGAGGTAGTAGAGCTGTCCGGGTGAGCCTGCCTGCAGACTAGAGTAGGTGCCCGCCTCGAGCGGCAGGGCGAGAATCCTCTGGTCCAGGCCCTCGAAGTCAATGCGGACCGTGACCTCATCCTCCTCTCCACCGGCCGGTTCTTGGTCACCCTCCGCCCCCTCTCCAGCTTCCTCATCACTCTCCTTGGCAAGGGGCGACGGGGTGCCCTGCCGGAGCACCGCGAGAAAGATGGAGCTGGTCATCTCCAGATCATTGTTCGACTGCGCGAACCACTGAATCACCGGCCCGGCATCCGTGGACACCAGCAGGTACAGGTACTCACCGCCGGCGTCGAATACCGCCTCTGAGACCTCACTGAGCCCGTCCGTGACCGCGTGTGACTCGCCTGTCTCAAGTGAGTGCACGTAGACGGTGTGGACGTTCGTCTCGTTGTTCCGGGTGTAGGCGATCCAGCGCGAGTCGGGCGACCAGGAGTGGTAGGGCGGCTGCAGCGGACCATACACCACATCTGCGTCGATCCGGCGCGAAACTCCCGATTCCAGATCGAGCCAGTACACGGCCCGCGAGTTGTCGATGTAGCTGATCTTCTCGCCGTCCGGAGACCACTTCGGGTCCTGGTAGAAGCCGGCTCCATCCAGTGCGTACCTTCGCACGTCCCCCTTACCGTCTTGGGGAGCTACGTGCAGCATGTACTCCCCGGATTCATCCGAGAAGTACGCGACGGACGCCCCGTCGGGCGACCACACGGGAGACCGCTCGTGAGCGGCCACCGACTTCGTGAGGTTGCGGTGATCGCCTTTCTTCTTCGGGACGGTCACGATCTCTCCCCGAAACTCGAAGGCGGCACGCGCTCCGGATGGCGACAGGGTGGCATTCCTAATGAAGTTGGGCCCCTCGGCGTACCTCGATCGAACCTCGATCAGGTCAGACGCGATCCGAATCGGGACGGGACCGCCCTCACCCGTCGACGGCTCGTAGAGGTGCAGGCGACCAGCCTGTTCGTAGGCGATCTGCGCACCGCCGGCCGAGGCGTTCACGATCGGGAAGTCGGAGTGCGACGTCAGTTGCTCGATTCGACCGGAAGCCGGATCGAACGAGAAGAGGTTGAACTCGCCGTTACGGTCCGAGCGAAAATACACGGTGTTGCCGACCCACATCGGATCGGTGTCGTTGCAGCGCCCGGCCGGCTGCGGTATCTGCTGGACCGAGTGATCGCCGGTGTCGTAGATCCAGATCCGGGTCGCCGTCCCACCCCGGTAGTTCTTCCACTGGTTGAAGGCCTCGTACAGCGGCGTGTAGGCTATCTTGGAGCCGTCCGGCGAGTAGCTGGCCTTGAAGGCGTGCGGGATGGGGAGTTGATCGGGATGGCCACCCTCAACCGGCACGGTGTAGAGCTGGCGATGTCGGCCCGTGTAGGCGGCCCGGGCCGACGTGAAGAGCACCGCCGCGCCGTCTATCGTGAAGCCCTGGACGATGTCGCTGCCCGGATGCCAGGTCAGCCGCGTGGGCACTCCACCGTCGACGGGTACCACGTAGACGTCCGTGTTTCCGTCGTACTGGCCGCTGAAGGCGAGCGTGCGGCCGTCCGGTGAGAAGCGAGGATTGGCCTCAAGTCCCTGGTGCGTCGTGAGCTGCCGGACGCCGCCGCCGTCGTGCCTGGCGATCCACAAATCGCCGGCGTACGTGAACGCGATGTGGGACTCGCTCGTCGCCGGCTGGCTGAGCATGAGGGTAAATTCGGCTCTGAAAGCGTCACCTTGAGCAAACGCGATGTTAGCCGGGGCCGACAGACCGATCAGAATCACAACGCCGATCGCTGGCTTTACTCTCTTCATACTACCTCCGGTACTTTGTGGCTATCCTGCCGCTGCCTGGCGCGCGCACAATGGCGCGCTCGGCAGCGGCGGCTCATGGGAGGTCCAATAGGTCGGCCAAGTAACAAGCAAAGATGCAGGCCGCCCACAACGGACGCGAGAGCAGCAAGGGGTCACGCAGCCGCGTATCCCCTAGTCCTGCTCAACGAGCGTCGTAGTCATTGGGCCGAATCCGTGCACCTGTACCACCGTCTCCCCCACAGCAAACATATACGCTGGTACGTCGGCGGCTACGACCACGTAGCTACCGGGACCGTACTCGCGCGCTGCCGGTCGGTCCATCTTCTCTCCGATCCCCACGTAGAACCTGCCGGACATCACCGTCATGTGTTCAGCCACCGGATGCGTGTGGGGCTCCATCTCGAAACCGTCTGGCAGGATCAAACGGAACGTGAACGGCTCCCCGGGTTGCGCGGGATCGCCATGGAGGCTGGCGATCTTCACGCCGGTGGCTCCCCGGGATTCCCAGGTAATGTCGGACGGTGTGAGCAGCACATTGTCGCCCTGCTCCTGTGCCTGCGCGGCGGTCGTCAGCGCGACGATCAAACCCAAGGACGCGAGACCTGTGCACACTAAACGCACGACAGTCATCTGGCCTCCGTGTCAGAAATCAGAGATGGAGTGGGCAAGCCGGCGAGCAAGGGCTACCGCTCCAACAGTTCCTTCACTTCCTGCCGCGCCGCGATTTCCGCGCTCACGCGCTCGCCGATCTCCCGGGCGCGCTCGAGCTGCAACGTGAGGTCGTCGATGGTGCCCGCACCGGCCTGGAGCCGGAGCATTCCCAGGCGCACGTTCTCGAGCGCGGCCACGGTGATGGCCAACTCGTCCTCCGCTGCACCACGCCGGCGCAACTCCTCCGCGCGGTGCTCGAGCCCATGGATCACGCTGGGGGCATCGGGGAAGCGGGTGCGTACGTCGGACGGGAGTGAGTTGAACATGTCTACGGCCGCGCGGCCGAGCACGATCTCGGTGGCATCGGCCGATGGCAGCGCCTGGCGCTTGGGCGGCTTGATGCCCACTCCTGCGACCTTGAAGAACGTGCGGCCGAACCAGCCGGCCCACAGGCGGTTCCAGAAGCCGAACACGCGGCGCCAGAACTTCCCTTCCCGGGTCGCCTCCATCTCCTCTTGCTGGACACGCGCCTCCGCGAGGAGCGCCTCCCGGATGTCGTCAAACGTGTACCCGGTGTGCAGCAGCCGCCGGGCGACGGCCACGAGCTGTCCGACCGTGACGATTACGACCAGGCCCACCGCGCCTTGGTCGGCGGGCCCCTGCGAGACGATCGCGGCCGTGATCATTACGGCCGTGCTCACCTCGGCGTTCCGCAGGAAGCTGCGCATCAGGGGAGGCGCTCGCAGTTCCCGGCCCCGCACCTCACCAATCGCCTGGGCGAGTTCCCGCCCCGTGCCGAACCGCGACGCCGGGTCCTTCTCGAGGCAGCGGTCCACCACGGCCGCGAGATTGACCGGCACCTCCTTGCGCACCGATGCGAGGCGCGGCGCAGGCTCGGTCACGTGCTTGGCCAGCAGCGCCGGCAAGTTGGCTGCCTCAAACGGCGGCCGCCCCGTGAGGGCAAAGAACGCCGTCGCTCCCAGGGAGTAGAGGTCGCTGCGAGCGTCGACCTCCTCGCCCGCGGCCTGCTCCGGGCTCATGTAGCGGGCGGTCCCTACGACCTGGCCCCTGGGTGTGGAACCCGCGGCGTCGGCCACGTGCGCGATGCCGAAGTCGGCGACCAGGGCCCGCTCGGTGGCCCGCTCGATCATGATGTTCTCGGGCTTCACGTCGCGGTGCACCACGCCGTGCTCGTGGGCGTATGACAGCGCCCAGGCCACCTCCTGGAGCAGCTTCATCGCCGCCCGCGGCGAAAGCGGTCCGGCGCGCTCGACCCGCTCGCGCAGTGTCTCGCCGTCCACGAAGCCCATCACGAAGAACACGAACTCGCCGTGCTCCTCGACCGCGTGGATCGGGACGATGTTGGGATGGGACAACCCGGCAGCCGTGCGGGCCTCCTGCAGGAACCGCTCACGTAGCTCGGGTTGCCCGGCCAGCAGCGAGGGCAGCAGCTTGATCGCGACCAGGCGGTCCAAGGCCACGTCCCGCGCCAGCAGCACGACGCCCATACCGCCGCGTCCCAGCTCGCGCTCGAGTGAGTAGCGCCCGGCAAGCACCTCCTGGAGGGCCAGGAACTCGGGACCGATCGCGCCGGTCACTGGGCTGGGAACTCCAGGACCTTGGCGAGCGCTGCTGTGACGCGGTCGAGCTGATCCGTCATGGGCCAGCTAAAGATGAGCGACGCAGGTTGACCACGCGAGCGCCCTACGTGCCACCACCCCNNATCGGCAGGGCGATGACGTAGGCGCCGGTCGGCGGCAGGCGATCGAGCTGCGCCACGTTCTCGAACGCCGGCATGTCCTGCGCGTACAGGATCCGGTGGCTCTCGAACAGCGTAGACTGCCCGAAGTCGATGCTCGGCGTGTCGATTCCCAGCGCGTCGATCTGGCGGTTCTCGACCAGCCAGCGCGCGGCGTCCGGGTGGAGACCCGGGAAGTGCAGCTCGGGCACGGCCGCGGAACCGGTGAGCGCCGTGCCGAGATACGCCTCGGGGTCGGGCCAGCGCGTGCCCCAGCCGGTGTACAGCAACAGGATGGCGCCATTCGCGATCTCCCCGTGCGCCGCTTCCCAGGCCGTGAGGTCATCCACCGTGACCAGGTAGTCGGGGTCGGATGCGGCTGCCGCGCTCACGTCCACCACCGCCGCGGGGCCAACCAGGCGCTGCAGCAGGATCTGTTCTGCGGTGTGCCGCCCCTCCGCGAAGTGGACGGGGGCGTCGAAGTGGGTGCCCCCGTGCTCCGCCATGCAGAAGTTGTTGGCGGCATAGTAGTAACCGGCCTCCGTCGGACCGGCAGCGACGACCTCCAGCTCGAACGGCTGTGCCGTGGGCCAGAAGATGGTATTCCCGTCGTAGGGGTAGCTCATGTCGATCCACTCTGCACCCGCTCCGGAGAAGAGGTCGGCGACGATGGCCGCCGAGTAATCCTGCGTCGGCCGACAGCCGGTCGACATGAGCAAGATCGCCGCGCCGCTCGCGGCCACGATACTCAGACGTCGCATATGGGCCTCCCCAGGTTCACGCATACGGGGTCTCGCGGGGACTCGCAGCAAAAGTGACTCGCCGCGGAGCATCTGGCCAGCGGGCGACGCCCGACAATCTGGCGCTTCCTCTGCACGGAGTTTGGGAGGTGCTTCGGTCCGAGTCAGCTCTAGAGTGGTCTGGTAGACTGTTCCAACAAAGTGGACGAACCTGAGGCGGGTGACCTCCCGGGTCACCCGCCTGGTTTCGTGTGTCTCGCCGCCCCCCGAGGCCACCGCTGATACGGCGTGCCTTCGGTGTGCCGACCTCCCCTACATGAACCGCTTGCCTACGAACAGCCGGAACTGCCACGAGCGGTTGTGCGCCAGGAGCGTCTCGAACGTATCGGACAGTCCCAGCGAGTAGCGCACATCGAGCGCGAAGAACGTGTCCGACGGCGTCCACTTTCCGACCTGGATGCCGAACGGCCAGGCCCACTCCGTCTTCTTCTGATCACAGGTGAGTAGGACCGCCTCGGACGAGCAGCCGATCGGAAAAGCCACACCAAGGCCGGTATATACCCGGGCGCGCAGGCCACCGCCGCTGCCGTAAGTGCCGCCAACGAGGAACGGGATCTCGATGTAATCCACCCGGGTGTCGCCGCCGCCCTTCTGGATCCAGTTGGCCTCCAGGTTGAAGGCCACGTAGTTCCAGCCGCGGTACCCCACGGTCACTCCGGCCGTACCGCCCCAGCGATGGTCGGTGTTTACGGCGCAGCAGATGTCTCCGTACGTGGCGCCGCCGGAGATGGCGGCGAACTTCACCTGTGCGGCCGCCGAGCCGGCGAACGCCAGCGACAACAACGCGGTGAGCGGCACCAGCCTCTGCAGTCTCATTCTCTGCCTCCTTTGGCTCCGAAGGGTGTAGAGCGGCCGGTTGTCAGGTGCTATCTGTCGTATTGCCTGATCAATCGCGGAATGGCGAGCGCTTGGGCCGTGAGCGCGCCGGCCCGACGGAATCCAGCATGCGCTGGAGCTCCTCGATGCTCAGCTCGAAGGGGTCTCCCTCATACCCCGGAGCTTGTGCGGTCCGGGACGCCTCGGGGTTCCCCGCCACCGGCGTGAACTCCCACTCGTCGCGCGACCGGTCGCGGATCTCCCACACGTTGCCGTTCCGGTCGGTGAACCTGCGATAGCCCATCGTGGCGGCTCTCCTGCCCAGGTAGCGGTGGCCCTATAATGACACACGGAGTCGGATCATGCCACCGCGCCCACTCGACCACTTATCGTGTAACTCACTGCCTCGCAGCCATTTGGGCTGCCGCGCGCGGTGCAGCACGGTGACGCCCGTTACCGCTCGGCGCGTCATCCCACCCTACGTTGACCAGTGGCCCAGGCATCGCACAAGGAGGTAACATGCCCCGACTCAGCGCTGGGGCCATGCGTAAGCTCGAGGGCCTGGAGGAGGCGAGGCGCAAGCTGGACCACCTGCGCTCCCTGGTGGAACAGGCCGCGGGCTATCAGGCCGACATGTCCATCATGAAGCGGATCGGCCGGACGGCGGCCGACGCCGGTCGTGTGCTCGACGGCATCGGCTACGGTGCCCTGGCCCAGACCCTGGGCGAGCTCGGCATGATCGTGCGACGCACGACCACGAGCCAGGCCAAGATCCGCACCATGCGAGAGCTCGTGGCCGCCGCCCGAGCGGGGCTCGAGCAGGCGGAGAGGAACGTGCAGAAGGTCCAGCCGAGCGGCCCAGAGGAGAAAGAGGAGAAGCAGGAATAGCCGGTCCACGCCTCACAGCGTGATCCGCATTCCCTCCCGCGCCAGCTCGAAGCCTCGGCGGCGCACCTCGGCGGCCTCGGCGCCCCCATCGAGCACCGGATTCGTGTTGTTGAAGTGCGTGAACATCACGCGCCCACTCCCACCCACCGTGTGCTCGAGCAGGTCCATCGTGTGGGGAATGAGCGGGTGGGGGATGTCCTCGATGTTGCGGCCCGGCACCTCGTTGGCAGAGTAGAAGGTGCCGTCGAGCAGGGCCGTGTCGACACCCATGACCACATCCACCACCGAGCGGTCCCACGCCTCCCACCGGTCCACGTCCGGCACGTAGAGGATCGAGGACTGCGGACCGCGAAACACGAACCCCACCGTGTCCGAGAACTCGGGGCGGTGCGGCACGGGAATCATCCGCGCCGACAGCCACTCATCCACCTCGAACGGCTCATCCGTCGGGACTTCGGGGAAGTAGATCCGGCCCTCGTCCACCAGCAGGCTCCACGGACCGTTGGACGACAGGTACTCGGCCATGCGCGGCGTGCAGTAGACCGGCGTACGCTCCATGCCCAGGCCCTCGCGCCCCAGCTGCGCCAGTCCCAGGTAGTGCCCGATGTGCCCATGCGTGAGGAAGATGCCGTCGAACGGGCGGCGCGCCGCCGCCCTGCGGCGGAACTCGCCGTCGTCGATCAGATCGAGCTGCCGCGTGATGTCGGGAGTCGCGTCAACCAGGTAGTACCGCTGCGCTTCCGGATTGATCAGCGCGAGTGACGCTACGTACCGCGGCTCGGCACGGGCGCGGTCGCAGCGCGGTGTGTAGCAGCCGACCTGGGGGATGCCGCCGTCTTGCACGGTGCCGAGAACGAGGGCATAGGGATCGGCGGCGCCACGGCACCAACCAGCCAGGAGGCGTACGGGTCGGGGGGCCAGCAGCACCGCGCCCAGGGCCCCGAGCAGCTCGCGACGGGAGATGTCACTCACTCGACCGCGCATCCCGCCCGATCCACTTGGCCAGCTTCCGCCCCACAACCGGGTGGTTGAGGTAGCCGAAGGCCTTGTGCGGGTTGGACCCGGCCGCGCCTACCCAAAACGTGTAGATGCGTGGCAGGTCTCGAATCCGGCGCACCAGCCCTCGGTGCTGCATCTTCGCGAAGTTGGCCTCTGCCGTCGCGTGGTGCACCACGAAATCGTCGTGCGCGGCGACATTGACCCAGTCCAGCACGTTGGCCGGGTAGAGGCCGTCGTCAGGCTCACCGGCGTCGTACAGGTGCCGCTGGATGATACCGTCGCCGAGCGGACTCCCCATTGTGAGCCACAGTGAGACCTTGTGGTCGTGCAGCCTCCGATGCTCGCTCAGCCGGGAGAGCTTCCACAATACGTCGTAGGCGACGATGCAGCCCATGCTGTGTGTGACCAGCGCGAGGTCGTCGCCCTGGCGCAGCGCCAGGCTCAGGACGCGCTGCACGCGGCGTCGAATCTCGGAGCCCCACTGGCGGGTCCGCAGGTAGGCCCCCAGGTCCGGAAAGATCCGCTCGATGGTCCGAATCCCGAGCCGCGTCAGCGAGGCCAGGGGGCTCGCTACCCGCAGCACATCGTCCAGGAAGCGTAGATTGCGGTGCTCCCGCACCAGCTGCCGATAGTGCTCGGCGGTGTGACTCCTGAGGGGCCGCGTCACCAGCTGGTCGAGCCACGGCCGATCCTCGTCCGGATGCTCGAACCACTTGTCGCGCCGCCGGATCATCGTTCGCGCCCGCTCCGGGCGAGCGGCGACCATCAGCGCCGTAGTGAGGTCACCGTAGTAGGCCACCGACAACCGCACGCGCCCCCGCTCCACCGCCCGCGCGGCCGCCCGGTCCACCTGCACCATTCGCTCAAGCAGTGCCCGCCGCACGGAGGCGGTCAGCACCCGCCGCTCGGGCTTGGCGCCCCGTCCATGGACGTAGACGATGTGCTTCAGACAAGACCTCCCCCGACTCCGCAAACGGCCGCTAGAACCGCAATAGCAGGGCCGCCCAGTGGAAGCCGGCGCCGAATGAAGTCAGCAGCACCAGGTCCCCGGTCCTCACGCGGCCCTCCTGACGCGCCTGCCACAGCGCGATGGGGATCGAAGCGGAGCCTGTGTTGCCGTACTCGTCGATGTTGACGAAGAGACGCTCCGGCGGCAGCGCCAGCTCCCCGGTCACCGCCTGCATGATTCGCAGGTTGGCCTGGTGGGGGATCACCAGGGCCACTTCATCCAACGTCACGCCGGCTTCGGCCAGCACAGCCTCGGCCGCTGCGCTCATGCGTTTCACGGCCTCCCGGAACACGGCCCGCCCCTCCATCACCAGGTGCAGGTGCTGGCCCTCACGGGCGCGCTCGAGGCTGAACGGGGCCCGGGTGCCCCCCACCTCCCGACCCAGGATGCCGGTCTGGCTGCCGTCGGTCCCGGCGACGGCGGCGAGGATCTCGGACGCTCCGTCGCCCGCGCCAACCACGGTGGCGCCGGCCCCGTCCCCGAACAGCACACACGTGTTCCGATCCTGCCAATCCATCAACCGGCTCAGCAGTTCCACCCCGATCACCAGGACACGACGGCCATCCTGCTGCACCCGAGCGCGTGCCAGGTCGAGCCCCAGCACGAACCCGGCGCAGCCGCTGCCGCCGAGATCGTAGCTGGGGATCTCCCGCAGCCGCAGGCGATGCTGCACGAACGCCGCCGTGTCGGGCCAGTAGACCTCCGGTGTATCGCTCGCCACGATGAGCTCGTCGATGTCCTGGGGCGAGAGCCCGGCGTCGGCGATGGCGTCCCGGGCGGCGGCAATGGCTAGATCGGCGGTGCTTTCCGTGTCGGCCGCGAGGCGGCGCCGCTTGATGCCCGTGCGGGACGTGATCCACTCGTCGGAGGTGTCCACGTACTCCGCCCAGTCATCGTTCGTCATGATGCGTTCGGGGAGGTAGGCACCCAACCCGAGGAGTCCGATCGTACCGCCACCCATCGTCCGCAACACCCTCCCGGCCGTCAGTCAGATTGACTCAGGACGTCTCGCTCCAGCACTCACTTCTCGCCTGTGCCCTCACCCTTGTCGCTGCCCGCCGCTCGAGACGGGGCCTGCGCCAGTCCCGCCGCGCCGGCTACTCCCGTCAGGCCGATGACGTTGGGGAGGTTGAGCGAGTCGGCGAGGCCCGACGGCACCACCATCAGCGAGCCGCGCTTCACGATGCTCTCGTACAGCATGTTCATGGCGCGCAGGTTGAGGGCGGTGGGATGCTCGCGATAGCGCTCCGCCGCCTGGACGAACTTGTCCGCGATCTCTGTCTCGGCGGTGCCCAAGATTATCCTGGCCTGGCGCTCCCGCTCGGCCTGCGCCTGGCGTGACATCGCCTCCTCGAGGGCCTTGGGAATGATCACGTCACGGATCTCCACCGACTGCACCTGGATCCCCCAGTCGTGCATCTTCTCGTCGAGGATGCGCTGTAGCCCCTGGCCCAGCTCCTTGCGCGACTGGATCAACTCCGCGAGGTCGTGCTTCCCTATGGCGTCACGCAGGGCCGTCTGCGCGGCGAGCACCACCGCCAACTCGTACTGCTGCACCTCCAGGGCAGCGCGCTCGGCGTCGTACACGATCCAGAACGCGATCGCGTCCACGTTCACGGGCACGGTGTCCTTGGTGAGGCACGACTCGGCGCCGAAGTCCGTGGTGCGGATGCGCTGGTCGATGTGGTAGCTCACGCGGTCGACCACGGGGATCACGTAGAACAGTCCCGGGCCGCGCAGACCGCGATACCTGCCGAGCCGTAGCACGACCGCCTTCTCCCACTGGTCGGCGTACTTGATGGACGAGCCGACCAGCGCGGCGGTCAGCGCGGTGACCACCGGCGCCACGATCGCGCGCCACGGCTCCCAATCGATGGGCAGGGCGAACAGCGCAGCGCCGACCGCCGCGGCAGTGACGAGTCCGGAGATGACCGCCGCCGTCGGATAACGCGTGTCATTCGGGGATTTGGGCGGGCGCGATGTCGGCAAGCCGCGCGCAACGCGGACCGGAAGGAACTCTTCAGTCATACTCAGCGCCTCTTGGCATTCGATTCGCGCTCTGAGGAACGGAGCGCGATCAGTGTCTCGATGACCTCATCGAGGGGAAGCCCGAGGGCCTCGCACTGGGCCGCTACGTCGCGGCACAGGCGGTCGAGTTGCGCCCGGCGCTCGATGGTGTCGGGGTCGGGCGGCGCCAGACCTACGAAGGTCCCCTCGCCCGCCCGAGTCACGAGCACGCCCAGGCTCTCGAGCTCCCGGTAGGCCCGGGCGACGGTGTTGGGATGGGCAGCCAGATCGATCGCGAGCTGCCGCACCGTGGGTAGGCGCTCACCCGTCTCGAGCGTGCCGGTGACGACCTCGAGCCACACGCGGTCGGCGATCTGGCGGTACAGCGGGGCGTCGCCGGACGGGTCCAGATACATAGCGAGTCGCTGGGCGATGCTGGCGCGCTCTTCGTCGCTCATGGGCTCCTCGGGTGAACAAACGAAGGATACGGCGGGGGCCACCGCGGAGCCAGGCGGAGGAGTGAGCGTCCCGGGCCGTACGCCTCACCGCAGGGCTAGTTTGAGCCACGCTCCACGCGTGCCAGATACCCGCTGATCTGCCGCGATATGGGGACGGCCCCCCTGCTGTAGTTCGACATCACGGCCACGACGTAGCCCCGGTCGAGGTAGATGTCGAGGTTGGCGTTGATTCCTGGAAAGCCCCCCCCGTGGCCCACTACCCGGCCGTTGGGACCCTCGGAGATCCCGAAGCCGTAGCCGTAGCCCTCACCCGAGTGGTCGGTCCACATCAGCTCGAGAGACTCGCGCGACACGAGCTCCTCTGCAAGAAGCGCCTGCGCGAAGCGGTACAGGTCGCCGACCGTCGAGAATCCGCCTCCCGCCGGCCCACCCCGTACGACGTGCAGATAGATGTTGTTCTCCCACCCGAACTCGGAATCCGCGTCGGGATGGTAGCCGATGGCCAGGTTCTCGACCGGCTGGTCCATGTCGTAGCTGTCGCTGCTACGCATCCCGGCCGGCTGATAGATGTGCTCCCGGATGTGGTCGAAGTAGTTCTGCCCGGTAGCGCTCTCGATGACGACCCCGAGCAGGAACATGCCGGTGTTGCTGTAGCGGTACTGCGCCCCGGGCTCGAACGCCAGCTCCTCGGTCTCGATCAGCGGCTTGTAGTCGTCGAGCTCACGGAAGCGGAGCCGCGAGCTCTCCCAGTAGAGGTCATTGAAGTAGCTGCCCAAGCCGGACGTGTGTGTCAGGAGATGGTGGACCGTGATCTTGTCGGTCATCTCCCGGGGAAGCCACGTCTCGTCCACGTACTTGCTGATCGGCTCGTCCACCGAGAGCACGCCCTGCTCCACGAGCCGCATGATTGCGGTGGAGGTGAACATCTTGTTCATCGAGCCGAGATTGAACTTGGTGTCGATGTTGATCGGCACATGGAACCGCTTGCTGGCCTCGCCGCAGGCGTGGGTGAGCAGGACCTCGTCGCCCCGCGCGATCAGCGCCGTCCCCGAGAGCACGTCGCTGGCACAAGCCCGCTCGAGCATCGCCTCCACCTCGCCGAGGAACTCCACCTCGCTGAGCGGCGGCTCCGAGACGTTGGTCGGCGTGCGGGCGTCGTTGAAGCCGATCCCTGCTACCCGCTGCTCCGCGGTGCCGTCGAACCGCAGCGTGAAGGCCCGCCAGGCGCCGAGATTGCGGTCCTTGAGTATCACGACAGTCTGGTCCGGCCGCGGCGGTGTGTAGGTCCGAATGCTGTGGAAGTCTATGCCGCCCCACTGCCGCTTGATCGAGGCGAACACCGAGAGATGTTCCTCCATGGGCACGTGGTCGCGGAACTCTGTGGTGCACTCCTCCTCGAGGAAGCGCCGCGCCTGCTCCGGATCACCGGAGTTGAACGTCGCGATGAGCGACTGGATGCGCTGGCCGATCACGCCGCCAGGCATGACCGACTCATCGTGGTAGCCGAGCTCGCCGGGCTGCTGGGCAGCGGCGGATTGCGACAGCAGCAGCGCGAGCGCGGAGCCAAGCCTCACCGTGGAAAACCTCCACACCACCATCCGGAACATGTCTCTGCTCCTTCCTGACACCGTTGATGACAACAAGAGGGAGACGGCTCGAAACCGTCTCCCTCTACGGCGTTAGCCGGGGGCGTGTTTCAGCCGGGGGCGGATCGAGCTGCCCGGCTCGACACCCCCGATTCCTACGGCCCTCGCAGGAGGCTCGCGTTGCCGTTTACCGTCGAGACCAGCAGCGCCCTGCCTCCTGCGCCCAGCGTGCCCCGCCAATCACCCAGTGCCACCTCGGTCAGCGTGAAGTCCGAGGAGACGGAGCCGTTGACCGTCAGCACGCGCGCCTCGGCGTTCGTGGCGGCCGGGACCTCCACGGCAACGTTGCCGTTCACGGTGGAGAATGTCAGGTCGCGGTCCCAGGTTACCAGTCCCACCGATGCCGTGACGTCTCCGTTCACGGTCTCGGCCAGCGCGAGCTGCGTGGTCGAGACGCGGACCTCGCCGTTGATCGTCTCCAGAAAGGCGTTACTCAGCAGTTCGTCGGCGGTCACGCTGCCATTGATGGTGGTTCCCGTGAACACCACGCCCGCCGGCAGCAGAACCGTGAAGCTCACCTCGACGTCGTTGTCCTGCACGCTCATGTGGCCACCGTCGCCGGGCTGGCACTCGTTGGCAGGCTGGCCAGGCACGTCGGGATAAACCGCGCAGATCGTTATGCCGCCCGGGTGCTCCACCAGCTCGACCGTGACCGAGTCCGGATCGTTCCGGTCGGCCCGCTTGTGCGCCGTGACCTCGGTAGTGCTGCCGGACGCCAGCGTTACCTGGATGCCGCCGTTGATCCCCTTGATCTCGAGCTGGTCGCCCTGGGCGATCTGCCCACTCCACTCGAACGCCAGCTCGCCCGGCCCAGTCAATTCGTCGCAGCCCGTAAGCAACAGCGCGGCAGGCACCGCGAGCAATAGCAGCTGGAGCACTCTCATCAAGTCACCTCCCAGTAGATCGAAGGGGCGGCATCAGGGGTTGAGCACGATGTTCGCAGAAATCTACAGCAGCTACGCCGCCCAGGCCCTACGCGTAGTGAAACGGGCAGGCCCTGGCGGCGTACAGCGGGCCGCCGTACAGGTCGTTCCGCAGCGGGGCGGGTGCCCACGGCACCTGCAGGTCCGCGAGCCGCTCACCCACCAGCTCGATGGCCTCCTCGCGCGGCTCCCCCAGCCCCATCTCGTAGGCGATGACGAGCTGCCTCTGCGACGCCACGTCGTGGCTCATGATGCGCGCCGCCGTCGCATCGGCCGCCACGAGATCCCTGCTGGCCAGCACGAGCCACGAGCCCAACCGGCTCCGCACGTCCACGGTACGGCCGCCCGATCCGCGAGTCGGCCCGGAGCCCTCTATGCCGAGCGAGAAATCCACGACGGCGAGATCGGGCTTCACGCCGTCCACGACATCGAGGTAGATCTCCGCGATCGCCCGCGGACTGCTGTGGTCGAACACGCCACCCCGATCCATGTGCCCGTTCACCCACACGCCATAGCGCTCCAGCGACGTCACGCCGACGAAGTTCTTGAGCGCCAGCGTGAGCTGGGCCCACGAGTGGGTCTTAGCCACCGGGATCGAGATCACGCGGTCGGCGTGGGCCACGAGGCTCGAGACCGCGATGGTGCCCAGGTAGGTGCGCGACGGAACCTCGACCCAGCTCGGCGAATCCACCTCGAGCGAGACGACCGATACCGGCTTGCCGTAGCTCGCGGTCAGGCGCTCCGCCTCCTGCACCAACGTGGTCGAGCCGTCCAGCGTGGCGGCCAGCTCCCACTGCAGCGACGGCAGCTGGGATCCATCGCCGATGATGACCTCGGCGGCGCCCGCCTTGAGGCACTCTTCGGCGACGGCCACGGCGATCTCCGGCTTGGTGCACTCCCCACTGGTGAAGATGCGGCCCGATGCCACCCAGGGCATGGTCACCATGTTGGGCTTGATGAACACGGTCTCGTCCTGGTGGACGACCTCTCCGATGCCGCCCAGAAGGTCGAGGGCCTGGCGGGTCATGCTGGGGAGATCCGTGCCACGGACCGCAGACACCGGAACGATGGGATCGGAGGGGCCCGGAGGATCCCACGGCGGCTCAATGGGCTGGAGAGGCCCGGATGGGCCCGACGGGTCGGATTCCCCCGAACACGCGGCTGCCGCCGCCCCGCCTACGGCCAGCGCAGACAGGCGCAGGAACTCCCGCCGGCTGAGGTGCCACATCACGAGCCTCCCCTCACCCATCAATACACAGATGTCGCCCCAATGGGTTCACGCCGCGGCGGGAATGTCGATGAATTTCGTCGGGCTTCGAACGCCACCAGCGGTGGCGGCCGCCGAGCCTACCGTGGCTGCGACTCGGGCGGCGCCCAACACCGGCGCCCATCCGGCAGACGGCACGGCGCAAAGGAGAAGTTGGCCGTATCGCTCCACGCACCGACACTGCCGTACGCGTCCACCGGCTGTACCAGCCAGTACCACCCGAACATGTTGCGGTCGATCACGAAGCCGTTGCACGCCGTGAAGTCGAACTCACTCTCCGCAACGAACCAGTCGATCATGGGGTACATGGCGCTCCGGTTCTTGACGAACAGGTAGTAGCCGGCCGTTCCGTCCGGTAGCGCGACGTCCGTCCAGTCGAACTGGATCTGGAACCCGTAGCCGCGCGCCTCATGCGGCGGGCACCCGATGCTCGAGTCGTTCTGTGCAATGACGGCTCCTTCGGGCGGTGCGAGCAGCGTGACCGTAGGGCCGCCGCCGAACGAGTCAGGCGCAGCGGCGGCGCGGCCTGACCCCGGGCGCTCCCACATCGCAACCGGCTCGCGGCAGGCGCAGAGCAGCAGCACGGCCCCGAGACAGATCACTTGGGTGTGAGTCTGCAGAGGCTGTCTCATTGGTGCCTCCGAGTGTCTGTAACCCTGCTGCACCATGCGGTTCCCCGGTCAAGCGTCCGTCAAGAGCCCCGGACAAGGCGCCCGGCTTGAGCCACCTGAGTCCCCCTGGGTATCGTTCACCCGCGTCACCGCACGGCCGACAGAGACGGACCGGCCGCGATCCTATTCACGCTCGCACACGGAGGTCGGCGCAGTCATGCCGCTGAACGCCCGACGCATCCGATTCGCCGCCCCCGCCCTGCTGGCCGCGCTCGCGGCCGCCTGCGCCGGTGAGGCGGCGGACGAATCCACCACGCCGCTCCCCGCGCAGATCCACGGCCTGGCGCTCACCGAGTCGCACGCGGGCGAGGAGGCCACCCGGATCCTGATCGAGATGCACCAGTCCGAGGTGGTGCCGCCCGAGAACTACATCGGCCACTACGGCACCGAGGAGATGGGCGCGGTGCTCTACGTGAGCCGGTTCGCGGCCACGGCGGAGGCCGACTCCTTGCTGCTGGCCATGGGCCAGCGGATCGGCCCCGGGAGCAGCGGCTTTGGGCACCACACCGAGTTCACCGCGGCCGACCGTGTCGTGCATATGGTGTTCGGACACGGGCAGGTGCACTTCTTCTACGTCGAGGAGCGGGACCTGACGTGGTTCGCGGTCCATCCGCAGCTGGCCCGCCCGGCCCTGGCGGAGCTCTTGAAGACCGAGACGGACTCGATTCCCACATTCGAGGAGCTGATGATGGGGCGGCCCGTCGTGGACGACCGAGCCGGCGGGTCGTAGCGCGAAGCAGAGCCCCTGAAAGATGAGCCCCACAGCCGAGCTTCGACTGTGGGGCTTCGCTTTGCCGCTGGTCCGCGCGCGATGATGGCCTTATCGCCGCGCCGCGTCCGCCTCCTCCTCGGTTGGGAACAACTGGCCCGTGTCCAGCTCCAGCACGATGCGGTCGGCGTCGTACACGTGATCGAGCGAGGCGCGAATCGCACGCACGTCCACCATGATGTTGCGGCCCCGCTCTGGCAGATAGATGAAGTCGCGCGACAGGCCCTCGATGTTGCGGTCGAAGTTGAGCCCCACCAGCTCCAGCTCGGGGGTCACGGCCGGCGAGCCGGAGTTGCCGCCGTACGTGTCGGCCGTGGAGACAAAGTTGAGCGGTGTCCGGAGGTCGAGCCCGGCGGGCGGTTGGTGCCACCGCTCCGGCAGGCTCCAGTCAATCGCGCCGCCGTGCGCCCGGAACCGGTCGTACAGCCCAAAGAACGTGGTGTAGGGCGGGGCGATGGTCCCGTTGTACTCGTAGCCCGACACCACGCCGTCGGTGATGCGCGGCGAGAACGTGCCGTCGGGCGGCACGTCCCGGCCATACACCTCGAACCGCACCCGGCCCAGCTCCGCTTCCAGCTCGCGCTCCTCGGCAGCGAGGCCGCCGTAGGCCGCTTGATACCCCCCATAGACAGGGAGCAGCGCCGCGGCGAGCCGCATCAACGGGTCGTTGTGGCTGAGCGTTCCGGCCTCGACCGCGGCGGCGGCCGACGCGGCATCGCGCAGGGCCGACTGCTGGAGCAGCATCGCGGCCGCCTGCTCCGGCGTGCGGCCCTGCAGGGCGGCCCGCGTGAGCCGGTGCTCCGACCCCAACCAGCGCTCGAAGTCGCCCAGCCGGGCCGCCAGATAACGGTGCTCCAGCTCCACCGGATGATCGGGGATGGCCAGCAGCCCCTCTCGAATCGCCGCCAGGCTCTCCCCCGTGGCGCCGGACTCCAGGGCATTGAGGTAGGCCACCGTGGACATCATGCGGCGCAGGGCCGCCGAGCCGTAGGTGCGGTGCGCCAGCCGGTAGAACGCCGCATGCGCTGCGGCTACCTCGCGCTGCTCGGCTTGAATCTCGGCCAGCCGGTCGAACAGGCCACCGTAGCGCGCGCGCAGCTCGAGGTTCGTCTGCACCGCCTCGATGAGCCGCCGCTCGGCATCGGCCTTCCGGGCCATGATCGCCGGATCCTCGAGCGCGGCGAGCCGCCCGGTCGAGGCCTTCAGCGAGTTGGACAGGCTGAACATCCGGTTGCGGACGTTCAGCGCCTCGGCCTCGTCGGGCTGGACCGCGCGGAACTCGCCCAGCGCCGTGTGCCGGCCGGCGAGCCAGCCGATCCGCGCAGGCACGTCCACGTCGCGCTGGTACTCGAGCTGCGCGGTGGTCCGCAGCCGGTTCGTGGAGCCGGGGTTGCCGATCACGAAGACGACATCGTCCTGCTCCACGCCGGCGAGGCTCCACCCGAAGTGGTGCTCGGGCCGATACGGGTTCCCGTCCGCGTCGTAGATCCGCAGGAAGGCGTAGTCCAGCGCGTAGCGCGGATAGGTGAAGTTGTCGGGGTCCCCACCGAAGAAGCCGAGCTGCAGCTCCACCGCCGCCACCAGCCGCACGTCGGTGAAGCGGCGGAACAC
>JABAOF010001896.1_pt2 | contig 26166 bp, 15 predicted proteins | sample 7062171 | NCBI WGS metagenome assembly JABAOF01 (sample SAMN14538628, study PRJNA623070) | marine sediment metagenome | biome: marine biome [ENVO:00000428]; feature: marine pelagic biome [ENVO:01000023]; material: deep marine sediment [ENVO:00002113] | place: India: Gulf of Khambhat ...
GGCGAGGCCACCTGGGATGCCCGTAACAGGAACAACCAGTTCGTCGCGAGCGGCGTCTATTTCTTCCATGTGGAGACGCCGACTGGCGAGGAGAGGGTCGGGCGGTTCACCGTCATCAACAGCGGCAGCCTGGTGGTGACCAAATAGTGATCGGATACGCGCGGGCGGGGCGTCGGCCCCGCCCGCCACTCGGAGGCAGATTATGAGCAGACTACTTCGTCGCGCCTCGGTCGGTGCCGCCATCCTTGGGCTTGTCGCTGTCGGCGCGCTGCGTGCTCAGACGGAGCCGGTTCCCGGCATCGACAACACGGCGTTCGGGACGACGTCAGCCGAGTTCCTGCTGCTCGGCGCGGGCGCGCGCGGTGCCGCCCTGGGCAACTCGTTTGCGGCGCTGGCGACCGACCCCACCGCACTGTACTGGAACCCGGCCGGTTTGGCCGAGATGCCGCGTCCCGGCGTGACCATCTCGACCTACGATTACCTGGCCGACACGCGCTACTCGTGGGGCGGTCTCGCGTTCCCCTTCGGCGGTGGCCAGAGCGCCATCGGCGTACAGATCGGTACGTTCGGGTTTTCCGACCAACCGGTGTACACGCTGAACGACCCGGAAGGTGACGGCACCACCTACGGCGTTTCCGAGACGTTTGTCGGACTCACCTACGCCCGAAACTTCTCGGACCGCTTCTCGGCTGGCATCACCGGGAAGTTCATCAGCGACCGGCTGGGCAAGACCGATGCCACGGCAATAGCCGTTGATTTTGGCACCAGCTTCCACGCGCTGATCGGCGGCAGGCCGATCCGGGCGTCGTTCGTGGTCGCGAACCTGGGAAGCGGGCTGCAGCACACTGGCGTCGGCCTCGACGTCAACGTCGAGCGGCAGCCACCGCCCGGCCAGCAGCAGATTCCGCAGGACCCGCAGCCATCACGGTACCAGTCTGAAGCGTTTGGACTGCCGGTGGTCTTCCGGGTGGGACTGGCGTACGACTTCGTGAACACCACCGCGTCGCGGGTGACCCTGACCTCGTCGTTCTCGCAGCCCAACAACAGCAACGCCACGGCCGGGGGCGGCCTGGAATTGGCGCTCTCAGACATCGGCCAGACCGGGTTCAGCGTCGTCGCGCGGGGCAGCTACACCTACCAGCCCGACAACGATTTCGCGCAAGCGGCGACGCCGGATGCGGGCTTCGCAACCGCGCTGAGCTCGGATGAGGATCTGGACGGGCTGGCGCTTGGTGGTGGGCTGGGGTACAGCCGGGGCTCGTTCTATCTGGGTCTGGACTACGCCTATCGCCACCTGGGGATCTTGGGTGGCACGAACGTGTTCAGCGCCACGGTCTACTGGTAGGGCGCTGACAAAGGAGAGGACTACGCCGCGTGCCCGGCGGCGTCAGCGCCGGGGCGCGGCTCAACCGAGAGCTGACGTGACAGTGTGGGGTGCGGCCTTGATGGCTGCCGTGGCACTTGCTGCCGCTCCCATGAGCCGTGCGCAGACGGTGCCCTCAGTGCAGCTGACCGCGAAGCGGTTCCTCCGCGGTGAGAACACGCTGGTGGACGGCTTCTGCCGCATTCCGTTCGGATTCCTGGAGCCCGTCGACGCCGCAGGCATGGAGGGCGCCGGCGCCTACCGTATGGAGGTGGTGGTGCGCGACGCGGGCGGACTGGTGCTGCACGAGTCCGATTGGTCACAGACGGTCACTGCGGAGTTCCTCAGCTTGGCCGGCGCGTCCACGGTGGAGCACTTCTCGTTCGCTGTGCCGGAGGGGAGCTACACGATCACGGTGGGCGTTACGGATTCCGCGTCGGGCCGTGTGCAGCATGCATCAACGGAGGTGACCGCTCTGGAGCGCGCAGCCCAGGCCTCCGACCTCCTACTCACCGGCGCCATGCGGCGTGCGTCGGAGGGTGGTGGCGCAGCAGCGCCTGGCGAGATCCAGAAGGGAGCGCTGTTCCTCACGGCCAACACGCGACCGGTGCTGACCCCGCGGCAGTCCGAGCTGCACTACTACTTGGAACTGTATCCCAAGGAGAGGGCTTCCGTCGTGCTGTCGGCCCGCGTCCTGAGCGAGCAGGGGTCGCCTGTGACGGCCACAGCCCCTGAAGAGCTCAGCGTGGGAGCGGCGGGTGGTGTGGCGGCGCGGACGGTTAGTCTCGGGGGACTTCCCGAGGGAAGCTACCGCCTCGAGGTGTCGGCGCACTTTCCCGAGGATACGGTGATTCGCGAGGCGGCATTTGGCATGAGGGGGTTCGAGACCGAGACGACCGTCGCCGAGGTGGCGCGGGCTCGCGCGCAGCAGGATCCGTTCGCCGAGATGACGGAAGATCGGCTCGACTCGCTGTACGCGCCGCTGGTCTACATCATGGAGGGCGATGAGCGGGGGATCTACCCGTCGCTCTCAATTGACGGTAAGCGGAACTACATGAGCGAATTCTGGTCCAAGCGAGATCCCACGCCCGAGACGCCGGAGAATGAGTACAGGGTATCGTACTATCAGTTGTTTGAGGAGGCGTCGCGACGCTTCAGGGAGAGCGGGGCCGGCGACGTGCCGGGCTGGCGCACGGACCGTGGGCGCATCTTCCTCAAGCGGGGCGAGCCGGAGGCGGTGCTGCGGCGCCCCCAGGCAGGACCCACACCGCCGTACGAGGTCTGGAAGTACACCCGTCCACGCCAGCTCAAGTATGTGTTTCTGGACGAGACTGGACTGGGCAACTACGCACTCATCTATACAGACGATCGCTTCGAGACGGGCCGGCCCGACTGGGAGAGGCTGCTCGGTCGCGAGGCGGTCGAGGACGTTCTACGATTCTAATCCTCTGATAGCCGTTCTTGGGGAGTGAGGTTCGCATGAAACGACGTCTCTTTGGTACAGTAGGGTCACTCGCGGCGATTCTGCTGCTGGTCGGCTGCACTGACGATCCCACGGCAGCGCTGCGCGGTGACATTGCCAGCGTTCGTCTGTCTCGCTCTTTCATCCAGCTGGATGTGGGCGACACACTGGAACTCGCGGCGAAGGCATACGATTCGCAGGGGAATGCGGTGGGCACCCTGCCGGACATCTCCTCGAGTGACCCCACCATCGTCTCGGTGATGATCGATGACACTACCTCTGGGGACCCGCTGCCCGAGACCGCGTTCATCATCGTGGGGGAGGCCCCGGGACAGGCCCAGCTGACGGCGACGGCGGGGGGCGTGACGTCCCAACCGGCCACGGTGATATCGTTCCCGGTGCTGTTCGGCGGGGCGATCGCCGTGGACCAGACGGGCTTCATGGACGTTCTGACCATCTCATCCACGGCCGTCACCAAGTTCGATCCGGACAACAGCACTGTGACCATCGATGATGGTCAGACCTACCTGCTCTCCCGCAGCGCCGACCAGCTCGTGGTGCAGTCATTGAGCCTCGGCGCGCTGACGGGCGCCACAGTGCACATCACGGACCTGGTGTTCCTCGGGACCTCGGAGATTACTGGGTTGGACGCCGCGCAGACGGTGGACGTCCGGGGTGAGCCGGACGAGCCTGGCAACGACGCCCCCGCCACGGCCCCGCTCGTGACCCCTGGCGCCAGCTTCACGGGGGGCGTGGGCGACGGTGGGTTCGACGCATCTGATTGGTTCAGGCTGGATCTGGCTGCGCCCACGGATGTGACTATTACGGTCGCGTTCCCGGCCGCCGTGGACATCGATCTCGAGGTGTACGACGCCAGCCTCAGCAACATCGACTACTCGTGGTACAACAATCCGGAGCAGATACAGCTTTCGCTCGCGGCGGGTACGTATTACATCTGGGTATACCTGTACGACATTCACGGGGACCCGGATCCGGCCTGGTACGATTTCTCGATCACGAGTCCGTAGTCGCCGGTTTCCAGCCGCTCTAAGTTGAGAAAGTGCCCCCGGGACAGTTAGCCCGGGGGCACTGTTTTCTCTACAACGACCGTTGCCGCCGCAGTGAGGGCTTGTTGAGTCGGGCGAGCGGGTGCCCAACCGGTCCCTAACGTCCGGCCGCGACCCTTTCCGGGGCATAGAGTGACGTGATCCGCTGAACGCGGAAGACGTAGTGGCCGTCGATCCCCGTAAGTTCCCAGGCGCGGTTGCCTACCTCATCAACCTCGACAACCTGTCCCGCCTCGCCGAAAGTGACAATGCCGTGGCCGTTGGAGTAGGCGTCGGTGCCGCCACCCACGCGGCTCCACGTGTCAGGGGCATCGATGAACTCGGTCACGAGTAGCGCGGTGCGGGTCTCCGGGTTCAGCAGGTAGCGCAAGAATCGACTCGGAGCATTGCTCCCGTTGTCGAGCAGTTGAATGAGCCCCGGCCCGCTCACGCGGACGCCGTGCTGGCCCTCGAAGACCCCCTTCGGGTCATTCACGAAGGTGAACTCATTCCGTACGCCCCCGAAGCGCCATTGCACGTCACCGCTGGTGGTATCGATCTGCATCACCTGATTGGGGCTGCGGAGCGAGAGCAGAAGATGCCCGTCGGGGTCGAGCGCTAAGGCGTTCCCGTGGGTGAGATTCACCCGTGAAAAGGTGCGGGCGTTGGGTGGAATGTCAGTGATCGCGACGTAGTCGAAGGAGGTCCACTCGGATAGCACGGATCCATCGGGAGCTAGACGTTGCACGACAGTGGCCACAACGTCGGCGGGATTCACCCCGCCAACAGCTGTGAGGTCCATACGGCGGGTCTCGTCGCACATGATCCATGCGCTACCATCGGGCCGGATCAGGATTTCGTGGAATCGTGTGGTGTACCCCACACAGCTCAATGAGTCGACCTCCTCCCCCAAATCATCGAGCACTTGAAAATACCTCAGCGGATCGTTGTGACCCATGAGAGTGTAGCGGCCGTCCGGGTGCACCTGGAACGAGTTGAGCCGCCCATTCGGGCTGTAGAGGTACCACACGACCTTGCCGGTGTTGTCGATGATGACCGGGCCGTCGGCAAAGGAGATCGCCAGCAAGCCGGGAGTCGTATCGGTTCCCTGCGTCCCGACCACGGGAATCCAGTCGGGCAGGGTGCCGGACTGGAAGCTGGCCGTGTCGACGGCGGCGGTCGAATCACCCAGCACGAGGTTAACCTCGATCGCGTACGTACTGGCCGTGTCCAACCCGAGGACCGGGACCCGAACGACGGTGTCCCCGTCGAAGCCATAGGCGGGTGAGCTGTGAGCGGGGCCACCGGGGCGCCAGAACCGCACGAAGGCGCTGTCGAACAGCTGCGCTCGGACGAATACCTGGGCACTGATGCTGTTGTGGGGAACTTCCCCAACGTCCACCCCGAGGTACTCGGGTTCTGGAGTCGGAGTCAGGATCTCGTTGCCAGATTCACAGCCTATGGCCATAGCGGCAAGGGCCACGAGCCACGTGCCGCGACGATCGATGACCGTCATTTGGTACCCTGAGTGCTGAGTGTTTGCAGGGGAGGTCTCCCCTGCCAAACGCTACCCGGAGGCCGCCGGTTCCCGCTGCGTGGGTTCACTCAGTCGGCCGAAGGCGATCCAGGTGAGCCAGACCAGCCCCACCCACAGCGCCGTCCCCAGCGCGGCGTGGAGCGCCCGCCACACCGGCGGCAGATGGGACAACACCATGATGGCCCCAACGGCTACCTGGGCCACCCCGAGGCCGAACGCGAGCCACGCCACCTCGCCCAGCCGCGCCGGCGCGCTTTTCCGCTGAAGGCCTATGGCCAACCCCAGTAGGTGAAAGAACAGGGCGTACGCGAGAAGTCTGTGCGTCCAGTGGATATGTGGGAGACCGCTGGCGGCCGCCGCCGGCCACAGCTGGCCCGANNGATCACAGCCGTGCCCAGGGTGACCGCACCGACGATAGCCCCTCGGGCAGGGGTCTCTCCGGCTGGGGCAGGCGGCTGCGTCAGCCCGCCATGGACGCCCGCGCGCAGTCCCACCACCATCAGTGCCGCCACCAGGGCCATCCCGGTTCCAAGATGTAACACCACAGTGGATGGAGGCAGCTCGAGCCAGACTGTCACGGCCCCTAGGAGGGACTGGACGACGAGGAGCACCACGGCCAGGACCGCCGGGCGCAGCGTGCCGTGCTTGCCAGAGCCGCCGGGTACCGCCCGGTTGGAGAACGCGTATCCCACGACGCCCAGCGCCAACACGGTGAGCCCGAGGACCGCAAGGCGATGGAAGTACTCGAGCACGGTCTCGAGGTTGTCGAGCGGCGGGATGATGCGGCCGTTGCACAACGGCCAGTCATCGCCACATCCCATCCCCGAGCCGGTGATCCGTACCACGAAGCCCAGGACAATCACGGCGTAGGCGAATGCGGCGGTGGTGAATGCCAGAGTGCGGAGAGTCTTCATGGGGCGGAAGGTGATCAAAGCGGTCGCCGGGGGCAAGCGCTGTCTGGCGTGAGCGGTGTGTGGTGAGCGGTGCGCGGTGGCTGGCGGCGTTACGACTGACTCCGAACGATTTCAATGGGCTGCGCGTTCAGGCCGCTACGAGCTCGAGTTCGAGGCCAGTTGCAGCCATTCGGGGTCAAACCGCACACCGTCTACCCCCCGCGCACAGCTCACAGTATCCAGCCAACGATCAGAAACAGCACCGTCGCTGCCGCAGCCGCGACCAGCGCATAGGGCAGCTGCGTTCTGACGTGATCAATATGATCGGTTGCCGAGGCCATGGAGGCGACGATGGTGGTGTCGGAAATGGGCGAGCAGTGATCGCCGAAGATCCCGCCGCCCAGGGCGGCCCCGAGGGCGAGCGCCGGGTGCAGGTCCAGCAGCTCGACCATGGGGATCACGATGGGAATCATGATGGCGAAAGTGCCCCACGACGTGCCGGTGGAGAAGGCGATGAAGCAAGCGAGCAGGAACACGAGGGCCGGAATGACTCCGCTGGGGAGCGTGGCCTGCGCAGCTTGGGCTACGAATACACCGGTGCCCAGGGCCCGGGTGGTTGTGCCGATCGCGAAGGCCAGCGACAGGACGATCACCAGGGGAATGAGCCCCTGAATGCCCTTGATGATCTCCTGCGTGGATTCCTCGATGGTCAGGATGTCTTGGATTCGGTACGACACGACCGCAACGAGCACCCCCACGATCACGCCCCACAGGACCGCTTGTGACCCGCTGCCGGCTGACAGGTCGCCGTCACCGGTGAACCACAACACGATCGGTACCGTACCGACCATAGTCGTGATCGGCAGCACCATGTTGATCGCCCTCCGGGGGGCGCCTTCCTTGGCGCGCTCACCCGATACCTCTTCTGAGACCATTGGCTTGGCACCGTCCCGCAGCACCTTGCCGTCCTCCGACACGCGCCGCTCGGCCTCACGCATCGAACCGAGGTTCCACCCGGTGAGGATGACGACGAAGGCGAGCAGCAGGGCGAGGACGCTGTAGAAATTCAAGGGCACAGCCGCTGCCAGCAGCGTCGCGGGGCGCTCGATACCCTGCACCACGAGGAGCCGCGCCACATAGGCGCCCCAAGCGTTCAGCGGCAGCAGGCTGCCGATGAGGATACACTTAGGCGAGCAGGTGGCATCGATGACGTAGCTCAGCTTCTCGCGGGAGATGCGGAACTTGTCATAGAGGGGGCGGGCCACCGACCCCGAGACCAGCAGCCCGAAGTTGGACTCGAGGAAGACCGCCATGCTCACCCCCGCCGTCATGAGCCCTACTGAGCGCTTCGACCGGGCGAGCCCGAGCCGCTCCACACCGCTGACAAACCCCTCCATCCCTCCGGAGGCCTGCGTGAGGGTGATCATGGACCCGATCAGCACGCTGAACATCAGCACCCGCGCATTGTCCAGATCCGTCACGGACGCGACGTAGACATCCACCGACTGGATCAACCCGGCTAACGGGTCCCAACCGTTCATGATGGTCCAGCCCAGCCAGACGAAGAGCGCCAGGGAGAGATAGACCTGCTTCGTCTTGATCGCGAGTGCAATCGCGACGACGGGCGGGACGATGGACAGCCAACCGAAGGATTCCATGGGCCGTGAACAGGTGAAAAGTGAATCGTGAAGCGCGAACTGTGATAGGCGGAACGGGCGAGGACGATCCTCACGGAGCTGCCCGACCCGCCCCTATCATGATTCGCGTTTCACGAGTGCAAGCCGCAATTGGGGCTTAACTATAGAACGAGCGGTTGGCTGCGCAATCTTCGTGGCCTGGTGAGTCCGGAGATACCGCTGGGCAGCGGGAAAGATCCAGCGGTAGATGAGTCGGGGCTCGATTCGTTCGTGCCCTCGCTGAGCGAAGCAAGTCCTTGCACTGCTTGACGATCCGGAGCGGAACGCCCAGCTTTTGTACGCCCTTACTAACCTGCAGTTTGCCCAACCCCAAGGAGAAAGCCTCATGCACAGTCTTGTTCGTGCCTGCTTGGCGGCAGGGGCAGCACTGTTCGTCGCGGCGGCTGCTGCGGTACCCTTGGCCGCCCAGGGTGTGACCAGCGCAGCGGTGCGCGGGCAAGTGGTGGACGAGGCCGGGACCCCTGTCGGGGGGGCCACACTCGTGCTGATCAACCAGAGCACGGGTCAACGTTACGTAGGCATCTCGCGGGGGGACGGGCGCTACAACATCGAGAACGTCGCAGTGGGCGGTCCCTACATCATCCAGGCGCGCCTGCTGGGGTTCCAGCCGGCCCAGCGCGGCGAGTTCAGACTCTCCCTGGGCCAGGCGCTAGAGCTGAATCTCATGATGCCCCGCGCCATCGTGACGCTCGAGGCGGTTACGGTAACGGCAGAGGAGCAGGATCCCCTCACTGCGGTCTCCCGCACGGGAACTGCGGGATTCGTGTTTGACAGCGCGATCCGACGCCTACCTACCCTGGATCGCAACTTCACCGATTTCGTGATCACCGCGCCCCAGGTCGTGGAGATCTTCCCTGAAGAAGGGCTGTCCCTCGCCGGAAGCCACCGGAAGATGAACAACATCCAGATCGATGGGGTGTCGGACAACGACCTGTTCGGTCTGGGTGATACGGGTCAGCCAGGTGGCCAGGTGGGTGCCAAGAGCATCACCCTCGAGGCGGTGAAAGAGTACCAGATCCTCATAGCCCCGTTCGACGTCCGCCAGAGCGGCTTTGCCGGCGGCCTGGTCAACGCAATCACGCGCAATGGCACCAATGACTTCCACGGCTCCGCGTTCTGGTACTACCGAAATGACGCCATCGTGCGGGACACGCTGATCGTCACGGAACAAACCGACACGCTCCTGGTGTCGCCGTTCGGCGAGTTCACGGAACACAAGCGCGGGTTCAGCTTCGGTGGTCCCCTGGTGAGAGACAAGGTCATGTTCTTCGCAGCGGGCGAGTGGCAAACGAGGAACGTACCCGCCGCCGCGGATCCCATCGACCGGAGCATCGCCCAGGACTCGGCACAGCGGGTGGTGGACATCTTTCGGACCACCTACGGTGTCAGCGCCGGCACCTTCAAGCCGACCACCGTCGAGACGCCGAATAGAAACCTGTTTGGCCGCCTGGACTTCCAGCTGGGCGAAGACCACCAGCTCACCTTGCGGCACAACCACGTGACGGCGTCGGGCGACAACATCCCTCGCTCCAGCGCCGGCTTCTACGGCTTCACCACGTTCAACAATACCATCCGGAGCAACACCAACTCGACCGTGTTACAGCTCAACTCCACACTAGGAGGCGGCAGGTGGTACAACGAGTTGCGGCTGGGCTATACCCGAATCCGCGACCGGCGTACGCCGGAGAACCTGGATGACCGGGACCTGAACCAGATCCGGCCACAGATCGAGATCACCAACTTCAGCAACGTGGGCGGCTCGACGAACTTCAACGAGTTCCTTGTGGGGGGTGAGCGATTCTCGCACCGCAACGAGCTGGACCAGGACATATTCGAGCTCGACGATGCGCTGACGTTCGCCAAGGGAGGTCACACGTTAACCGTCGGCACGCACAATGAGTGGATCTCTTTTCGGAACCTGTTTTTCCACTCGGCGTTCGGACGGTGGCAATTCAGCTCGCTGGCCGATTTGCAGGCAGGCAATCCCAGCAGCTACTTCGTCCAGATCCCGTATTCCGACGCCGCGGCCGGCCGCCCGGGCAATACCGTGAAGGGCGAGCCTCTGGCCGACTGGGGCGTCATCCAGGTCGGTGCCTACGCCCAAGACCAGTGGGCGGTAACGCCGAGCTTGCGCATCACCGCCGGGCTGCGGGTGGACGTGCCGATTCTCCTCGACGAACCGCTTCTGAGCGGCGCGGTGGACACCGCGTTCGGTATTCGAACCGACCGGATGCCGTCGGGCAACATCCACTGGGCGCCCCGGTTCGGCCTCAACTGGGACGTGACGCGGAACCGGAGCACAGTGGTGCGCGGCGGCGGCGGCATCTTCACCGGGCGGCCGCCTTACGTCTGGCTGAGCAACGCGTTCACCAACACTGGGCGTGAGGTGCTCCAGGTCTCGTGCAGTGGCGCCGCGGTTCCGACGTTCACTGCGTCGGTCTTCACGGACCCTCCGACGCAGTGTGCTGGCGGGGGAGCGGCAACGGCCCCAGCCGCCGAGGTGAACACGTTCGATACCGGCTTCCGGTTTCCCCAGTACCTCAAGGCCTCCATCGGGGTCGACCAGCGGTTGCCCCTGGGCATCATCGGCACGGTGGAGCTCCTTTACTCCCGGGGCATCAACACCGTGTTCCAGCAGGAGCTGAACATCCCGCAGGAGCACATCAGCATCAACGGGGAACGCCGGCTGATGTTCGGCACGATCGATGCGGCGACCGGTGCGGCCACGCCCCAGCGAGTCGACACCAACTTCGTGCAGGTCGTGAACCACAAGAATGCCAGCAAGGACTGGTCGTACAGTATCACCGTCCAGTTCCAGAAGCGGTTCGCGGCTGGACTGGAGTTCAACGCCGGTTACAGCTACTCACAGTTCAAGGATCTCACCAGCCTGACCTCGAGCATTGGAACGTCGAACTTCGGCCGCCGACCGGTGAGCAAGGGCGGCAATCCCAACGATCCCGAGATATCCACGTCCAGCTGGGAGATCCCCCACAAGATCACCCTGAGCGGCACGTATGATCTCCCAATCCCAACCTTGCCGATGTCGCTGACGGTGATCTACACGGGGCAGTCGGGATTCCCCTACACCTGGGTGACCTCGGGCGATGCCAACGCCGACGGCTACGAGGCCCCGAACATCAGCCGTCGCCGCAACGATATCGTCTACGTGCCGGTGGGCCCGTCGGACTTCACCGGCGAGTCGGCGCTAGCGGACTACCAGCGGTATAGCACGCTCATCGAGAGCGAGCCGTGCTTACGGGAGGCGCGGGGGAAGATTCCCGCACGCAATTCGTGCCGCAATCCCTGGCGCAATCGCTTGGATGCCAGCTTGCGGGTCTCAGTGGGTAATTGGCTCAGCGGCGGGCAGCACAGCCTGACGCTAATCTGTGACGTGTTCAATGTGCTGAACCTGATCAACCGCAATTGGGGCCTGGTGAAGACCGTGGGTGGAGTCATTGGCGAGCCGGCGCTCCAGCTGGTGGGCTACGATACAGCGAACGACCGGGGTATCTACCGGTTCATCGGTCCCTCTCCCGATACCAAGGAGAGCTTCAGCAGTATCCTCTCCCGCTGGCAGATGCAGATCGGGTTGCGGTACGACTTCTGATCGGCCTGACCCTACAACGCAAACGGGGGCTCGATCTGAGCCCCCGTTTTGTGACTGCTTCCGAGGAGGGGCGCTGCCGCTCCTGCCGCCGGGGAGGGGAGGGCGGTGAGGTGGGGCTGCCGCTCCTGCCGCCGGGAAGGGAGGGTGGCTAGGCGCCGCTGCCCCTTCTCCCCCTCCTCCCCCAACTTCCCTCTCCCCCCACTACGTAGGCGCCCGCTTCAGCATCCAGGCCCCCGTTGTGCCGAACGCCATGTTGGGTAGCCAGGCCGCGAGAGTGGGCGGAAGGGCACCGCCGATGGCGATGGTGCGGGAGAGCTGCACCAGCACGAGAAACACCACGGTGGTGCCGAGGGCTACCGCGATACTGAAGGCACCACCTTGCCGCGCACCAGTGCCGACGACTGCTAGGGGCGCGGCGAACAGGGCGATAATGATGCAGGTGGCCGGGACGGCGACCTTGAGTGCTCGGTCCACTCGAAGCCGGCGACCGTCGCCGCCTGAGCGCTCCAGGGCGTCGATGTAGCGCCCGAGCTCGGCGTACCGCATCTCCTTCGGTTCCTTGGGCTCTGCCAGCAGCGCCGCCGGATCCTCCACCAACCCGCGATTGCGCATGGAGTCGAACGCGAAGCTGAGCTCGCCCAGGGAATCCGTCATGATGCGGAATCGCCCGTCAGCCAGGGTCCATCCGCCAGCCGAGTCGGAGTATTGAGCACGTCGTGCCTGAATCGCCAGCGAGGGGTACGCGGTTCCGCTGCCCTCCCGCTCCAGCACGACGTGCCGCATCCGTCGCAGGTCGATGGTCAGTTCCCGGACGGTGTACACCCATCCCGCCTCGGCGCGGTACACGAAGTTGTACCGATTGCGCTGGCTGCGCGTTTCCAGCACTCCCAGCAGCTCCAACTGTCGGCGGGTCGCCGGAGGCGCGAGCTCCACGATGACCAGGTCCAGCCCCGCCGCCAGCACGGCGGCTACGAACACCGGAACCACGATACGGTGAACGCCAAGTCCGGATGCCTTGGCGGCGGCCAGCTCGGAGTGGCGGTTCATGGCGCCTATGCTGAACACCGTACCGAACAGCACCGCTGCGGGGAGCACGTCCACCATCTTCTCCGGGATGCTGAACAGGTAGGCAAGGGCGATGGTCCCGAGCTCCAGGTCCCGTACCAGGTAATCGTCGAGCTTCTCCGCCAGCTCGATGAGAATGACGAACAGGGGGAATCCCACCGCGGCGGCCAGGAAGATCTTCACCCACTCCCGCAGGAGGTAGCGATCCAGGATCGGGAGCGTCAGACGCGGAGCCACTGCCTGACCCTACTTCTCAGCCTACGGTGTGCGCCGGCGCGAACGGTGCCTGCCTGCCTGATCCACCACATCCCCCCGAGTCCCAGACAGCACGTCACGATGTTGGAGGCCCACATCGCCAGGAACGGCGCCACGATCCGGCGGTTGGCCAGCGTCTCTCCCGCAATGAGCCCGATGTAGTACATGGAGAAGACCACCAGCCCCGCCCCGATCACGAGGCCCACGCCGCCCCGTGGAAACCGCACGGCCAGCGGCACGCCCACCAGGACCAAGACGATACACGCTGCTGGGATTGCGTATTTCTTGTGCATCTCCACGAGGTAGACGGCTTCCCGCACCCGAGCGCTCCTCACCCGATCCCGCAGTACGCGCACCTCGCTGGCGCGCTGGCGCGGCAGCACTCCGGTGGTAAGGACCCTCCGGGCCGGTTCGTTGAACTGGCCCACCAGCTCGCGGGACGCGGAGTCCTGCCGGGATTCCTGTGCCTCGAGCTGTTTCGGCCTGATCCAATCGCCAATGGCGGCGAGCACCCGGCAGTAGAGGCTGGGCCCGAGGGGCTCGCTCACCGTGTCGGGTTCGACGTCGGGAAGCCCTACCAGACGCCGCAGCCCATTGGTCTGTGTCACATCGGCTTGTCGTTCCGCCGCGAGCGCCTCACGTTTGGCGTTCAGCACCACGTCCTCGAGCTGGCACACGCCCATCTCCCGATCTCCGCGGAATTCGTCGGTCTCCCGGCGGACGAATCCTCTGCCAACGTCGCGGATCTGGACTAGCTGTCGCGTGAAGTCGGTACGCTGGAACATCCAGGGGCTATCACGGTCAAACTCATGTATCGAGCCGTCGTGCAGCGTCAGGTGAAGGTCCTCCTGGTTGGGGGCGAACTCCAGCAGTCCGCTGTCGGCATAGATGATGCGATTGCCGTTCTGCTCGAGTTGGTACAGCGTGACGTCCCACATTTGATACGTTGCCTGGTCGATCCGCGCCGCCCTGAGCGAGAGTCGGCCCTTCTTGACCTCGTTGATCACGTGCTCCTTCAGGGAGAAGGTTGGCCGCGTCTGGTAGATGCTGGTCATGAGGCTGCGGAGGCGGTGGTTGGTGCGTGGCAGGACCTGGTCGCCGAACAAGAAGGAGACGAGCGCCACACCGGTGGCGGCGGTCAACAGCGGCCGGACGAGCTGTCCGATCGAGACCCCTCCCGCACGGATTGCCGTGATTTCGTGGTCGCCCGTCATCCTGCTAACCGTATAGAGGACGGCCACGAGCACGGACATGGACAGGGTGATCGCGATGAGGAAGGGGATCGTGAGGAGGAAGAACTCTGCGATGATGGTCCAAGGCAGCCCCTTGCCGAGCAGATCCCCCAACCTCCGTGCGATCTGGCGGACCAGCTCGAAGCTGGTGAGCGCCGAGAACGCGAACACGAACGGCAGGATATGCTGCCGCAGGACATACCTGCGTAGGATCTTCATCTAAAGACCGTAACTTACGGACTTGTAACGACTTGAGGCGCTCATTATATTGCCGGGCCTCACCCTACACAAGGCTTACCCCGCTCGCTGGTCGAAAGTGTCCAGGCTCGGCGTAGCGCTCGCTTCCGTAGCCGCCCTCGCAGCGGGGGGGCCCCTCTTGGCCCAAGAAGTTGCTGCGCCCACGCCGCGTGTCACCCTGGTGTTGCCGCTGCGCGACTCGCTTGCTCTCCGAATGAGGCCGGAGTTCGCGGCTGGCGGGCGCCTTGGGAGCCACACCACCCCGGCACTGGCAGCACAGCAGTGGGTGGTTCACGCCCGTGCCCTCATTGCGCGCTCTCGCTCGGCGCGTTTCCGCCAGCGCCTGCTGACGGCCCTCGGGCTGGCTCCTGTGGCGCCGGCCGATACGGTGCGGCCGCCCGTGGTTATACCGCGTCCTGAGGATCTCGTGACCCCGGAACGGCCCCGGACCGTTCGGGCGTTGGCGAGCTATGCCGATCTGGGACTGGATCTCAGGGCCCGTCTTGAGCTGAAGTTCGATCGGCTGCGCAACGAGCGCTGTACTGCCGCGGACGTGAACGACCCTGCGTCCGGGTGCCAAGGCGGCTTCCCCACACCGTCGTTCGATCAGCAATTCCGAGTCCGCGCCGGCGGCATCGTGAGTCAGCGGGTCAACGTGAATGTGGACTTCGACAGCGAGCGAGAGTTCAACGCGAACAATAACATCAATGTCTTCTACCAGGGTCTGGAAGACGAGATCCTCCGGCGCGTGGAGGTGGGAAACGTCACCTTCCTAGCGCCGCCGTCCCGTTTCATTACCGCCGCCATTCCGGGGAACTCGTTCGGCGTGCAGACGGAGGCGCAGTTGGGTCCACTCATGTTCCGGACTATCGTGGCTCAGCAGAAGGGTTCGGCGCTGCGGACTCGTGAGTTCACCGTGGGGGAGGTGACCACCCAGCCCGTGGACTTCGAGGCCCGTGACCTCGATTTCGAGTCGGGGCGGTTCTTCTTCGTTGTGAATCCCGTTGAGCTGGTGGGCTACCCGGACGTCGACATTCTGAACCTCAGCCGCGAGATGTTGCTGCCTGAGCAACAGATCGCTGAGGTGCGCATCTACCGGCTGAAGGCACAGGGCGGGCAGGTGGGCGGCAACCTGAATCTCGGTGGGATCGAAGCGATCGCGATTCGGCGTGACAGCCCGCAGCGTGTGGGCCCGTTCTCGTGGGAGCTGCTGGTCGAGGGACGCGACTACTATCTGGATCCGTCTGGGGCGTGGTTCGCTCTGGCAACGCGGCTGGGTGCCGATGATTTCCTGGCCGTCTCGTACGTCACCACTGCGGGCGATACGGTGGGCACGTTCCCGTCGGTCAATGCCGAGCAGGATACGCTGGAGCTGATCCACGAGCCCCGGCGCGCACCCGATGTTCCCACGTTTGCCTACGAGATGCGCAATTTCTACCGGGTTGGCGGCCAGGACATTGATCGCGCCACCCTAGCGCTCACGCTGCGTGTCGGCAACTCGGAGGCGCCGCTAGATGGCCAGGGGACATACCTGTCGCGTCTCGGGCTTGCGTTGTCTACCGACTTCTCGACGATCGACGAGTTCAATCGTGTATTTCCGCGACCGCGGGATCCAGGAGGCGGGGCGCCGGTTCGCGACCTCTATCTCGTGTTCCCCCACCTCACGCCGTTTGCCGACAGCACGCGCCTCCAGATCGGGGAGCGCAACGACTCGCTGTACCGCACGCCGACCTATCTGCTGTTTTCGCAGGGGCCGGCGCCGAGATTCTCCCTTCATTACAACTATGAGGCGACTGGTGCGGGTGACCGCTCGAATATTCACCTCGGCGCGATTCAGATCCGTGCTGGCAGCGAGCAGATCTTCGTGGGTAACCGTCGGCTGGTTCGTGGCACCGACTACGAGATCGACTATGAGCTGGGTCAGGTGTCGTTTCTCGATCCGGATGCGCTGTTCACTGGGCTCGCACGGGTGCGCGCGGAATTCGAGGAGAATCAGCTATTTGACGATGCTCCCAAGACCATCTTCGGGCTCTCGACTACGTACGATCTTGGTGTCGGAAGTCTGAGCGCCGTGGGCATATTCCAGCGTGAGCGCACGATCAGCACGCGCCCCACACTTGGCTTCGAGCCAGAAGCCACCTTCATCGGAGGGATGCGGACCAACCTGGAGTTCCGCGCGGATTGGTTGACCCGCGCGCTCAACGCCCTCCCATTGCTCCGCACGAGTGTTCCGTCGGCGCTCGTCGTGAATGGCGAGGTCGCGATGTCGCTGCCGAACGCAAACCGGGCGGGCGCCGCCTACATCGAGGACTTCGATCGTGAGTCGGCCTTGAGCATCCCACTGACAGAGCACCGCTTCCAGCTTGGAAGTGCACCCTCGTCGGGACTCGGGCTCCCGGTCACACATCTCAGCGCCCAGGGCGGGTTCGGGGCATTCGATGCGGTACCGCTGATCTGGCAGAATCTCGTAGCATCGGCGACCGGTGCGCTCCAGTTCGGGCCCAGGGACATCGACTCGACCATTGCGCTGGCGGGAACCGGTCAGACGGTGGAGACGGTGCTGTGGTTGTCGCTCAAGCCTGACACCGTGGGCGGCCTACCGGACCCCATCACAGGACTGCCCAGGTGGTATCGGCAACACACCCCCGGCCCGCGCTGGCGCAGCATCGCCCAGGCCCTGGGCAGGGGGTCCGGCGTCGGAATCGATCTGTCGCGCTCGGAGTTCTTCGAGTTCTGGGTGCTCGAGGATGCCCTGCTGACGGCGAGGGAGCAGGGGGCGTATCTCGTGTTCGACTTTGGAACGGTCTTCGAGGATGCCGTGGCCTTCGCTCCCCGGTCCTTCACGGCCAGTGGAGCTGACACGACGTTCAGTGGATTTCAGTTCACGGGACTCGGCCGCCTCGACTCCGAGAAGGACTCACTGACGAACGTGTTCAACGCCGTGCTGGACGACGTAGGCATTCACGGCGACCGGCCTGATACGATGGTGAACGACCAAACCGGTGAGTTCGTGGAGGGCATCTCTTTGTGCGACATCCGCGGGTTGAGCGGACTCAGCGCCTTCCCCTTGGGTGACCTTGCCGTCCGGTGCACCCGGGGCAACAGATCCCTCGATACCGAAGATCTAGACGGGGACAATCGGCTCGACGTGCAGGTCGGTACCCTGGGCGAAGCATTCGTTCGGTACGTGTTCCCCGTCGGGGATGACCGGTTCTTCGTTCGCGACGGCGCCAGTCATATCGATGGCGCAGGCCGGACGTTGAAGTGGCGGCTGTATCGAATCCCGTTTCGCGCGGACACTCTCCGGGTTGGACAGCCCAACCTCCGGCAGATTGAGGCGCTGCGGGTCACGGTGGTCGCACCGGACCAGGGCGGGGACGAGAGCGAATTCTGGCTGGCGCTCGCCAGGATGCGCATCACCGGCGCCCCGTGGCTCAAACGTGCCGCTACGCCGATTACGGGACTGAGCGGTAGTCGTGCGGTGGCACGAGGTGAAGTGATCGCGTCGATCGTGACGACCGAAAACACCGATCTGGGATACACACCTCCTCCGGGGGTGACCAATCAGCCGGAGCGGTTCGATGTGGGGTTGGGCATCGGCACCGTGCAAATCAACGAAAAATCACTGCGACTGCTCGCACGGGACCTGCGCGAAAACGAGCGGGCCGAGGCCTTCATCCGGTTCGCCGACGAGGCTGATAAGAACTTCCTGACGTATGAGAAGCTGCGGGTGTGGGCGCGGGGTCGAGGCAGTGGTTGGAGCGAAGGTGACCTCGACTTCTACATCAAGGTGGGGCGCGATGAACACAACTTCTATCTGTACCGGGCTCCCGCCCGCACTGACACCTGGGAACCTGAGGTCATCGTCGATCTGCAGCGGTGGCTGACGCTGAGGGCGCAGGTTGAATCGGCCTGGCTGCGGGGAGAGCCGCCCTCCGGCGCCGGCGCATGCGGCGGTGATAGCACCGCCTACGTCGCGTGCGACGGCCCGTACTTCGTCCAGGTGAGGGATCCCGGGACGTCGCCGCCCAACCTCGCCAGGGTGTCGGAAGTCGCCGTCGGCATGTTCCGGGCCCGCGAGACCGTGGCTATCCAGCAAGCCGAGGTGTGGGTGGACGAGATTCGGCTCAGCGAGGTCGTGGACGATAGGGGACTGGCGGCCGCTTTCGATGTCCGGTTGTCGGCAGCGGACATAGCCGAAGTCAACGTGTCACTCTCCCGCCGCGACGACCGATTCCGCCAGCTTGGGGAGGACCCCACCTACGTGACCGACGCTGCCACCCGAATCGGCACGGTATTCCGGGCGGACAAGCTGCTCCCGGAATCGTGGGGACTCAGCATACCGGTGAACATACAATACGTCCGATCCAGCGCGGACCCGTTCTACGTGAATCGCACTGATGTCCGGGCGGACGCGCTGCCGTCACTACGCCGCCCGCGTGGGTCGGGGACGGTGTATGACGTCTCCATCAGACGCGCGAGGCGAGGTCAGACCTTTGGGGAGCGCGCTTTTCTCGATCCAATTGTGATTCAGGCGCGGCGCGAGACGGCGGAAAACGTGTTGTCGCTCAGCCGGACCTCAACCACCAATCGTCAACTGCGCGCGCAGTACAACAACACAGCGGGCGCGCGAACGGTGCGAGCCGCGCCCGGGTTCTTGGTGCGGTTGGTCAACTCGCTTCCCGAGTGGCTCAGGGACAGCGAGTTCGGTAAGGCCCTTCGCACGGCTCGGTTTCGCTGGAATCCCTACCAAATCAGATTCGCTTCGACGTTCACGAATAATGTGACCGAGCGGCTTGCGTTTCGCGTTCCAGTCGAGTTACCACAGGATACGGCGCTCCGATCGCTGCCAAGCATCGTGCACACCTGGCGGAACGAAGCGGGGATCGATCTCCGCCCCTTCTCCACGCTCACGCTGGCGGTGAACTACTCTAGCACCCGAGACCTTCAGGACTACGGAGACTCTACCACGGTCGGCCGCTTACTTCGACAGCGACGCCGCGGCTTGTTCGGGACGGACGTCGGCTTCGAGCGGAGCCGCGCGCTCACTACAAGCTTGAACGTCGCGCCGGTGATCAGCAGTTGGCTCAGGCCGACTTTCGTCTTCTCGAGCAACTTTCTGTTCAATCGAAATCCCAACCGCCAGGACGCTGTGAGGGTGGGGGCAGGTTCGGGCGGTGCGTTCCGCGTGCCTGAGACGCTGACCAACTTTCGCCGGCGGGAGATCGGCACGTCCCTCGATCTGGCTCGCCTGGCTCAAGGTATCTCTGGGGACTCGGGCCTCGTGGCTGCGCTGTTTCGCGGGTTGCTGCCGGCAAACCTGTCGTACACCCTCGACCGCCGCTCGAGCTTCGATCGGGCGCCGTTCGAGCCGGGCCTGCGGTTCCAGCTCGGGTTAGGGGGGCTCGACGAATTCCGTGAACAGGCTGGCGTTCCGGCCACAGCGGCGAATGAGACGGCCACGATCGCTGTCGGGGGTGGGGTGCGGCTGCCCCTCGGGATCCAGGCACGGCTCAGCTATCGCAGCCTGCGCAACACGTCGTGGCAGCGCCGCGGCGAGGTGCAGACCCAGATCGAGCAGCGAAACCGGGAGTGGCCGTCGCTGAGCGTCACGATGGCCTACACTCCCCCGGAGGCGATTCGGGCGCTGCTGTCGAACATCACCGCTCAAGGGCAGTACCGCGTGCAGCGAGCGTCGAGTCTGCAGCCGTCCTTCGGCGGTGCGGACACAGGAGTCGACGAAGAGGCTTCAGCTGTCCGCACGGAGAACAACTCGAGGATGGTGGCACCGTCCATTACGGCCACGTGGATCGGGGGTGTGGTGACAACGGCGCACTACTCGGTGGCCACAACCGAGGCCGTGACCTCGGGCAACGTGACGGAGAGCGAGCGCCGAAACTGGGGTGGAAACGTGAGCTTTGCATTCCGCCCGCCCCGGAGCCTGGTTCGCCTGCGGAGCCGCATCGGAACCACGCTCGCCTTCAGTTCGTCGTTGCTCGCTGTCTGCGTGCAACTGGCGGGCTCGGACGAGTGCCGCACGGTGTCCGACAGTCGGCGACAACAATTCGACTTTCGGATGGATACGGGTCTGACCGACGCACTCCGGGGCGGCCTCACATTCAGCTACGTGCTGACGGACCAACGGCATACTTCCAGCAAACTCTCGCAGATCGTTTTCACGGTTTTTGCCGACATCAACTTCTCCGCGGGCCAGGTTCGATGAAACTCCTCACAGCCACCCTCCTAGCAGCGTCCGCCGCTTGCAGCATGGGCGCCAGCGCGCAGGGGGAATTCGACGGGGCGTCTGCCTTCGGGTACGTGGAAACCCAGGTGTCGTTCGGACCTCGGGTGCCCAATACCGAAGGACACCGCAGAGCAGGTGACTGGATCTTGGAGCACCTCCGGGGGCGGGCCGATTCGGTGGAAGTACAGGCGTTCACCCATGTTACGAGTGCCGGCGACACGCTCCAGCTGCGCAACCTGATCGCGCGCTTCCGACCCGAGGTGCCGGACCGCATCCTGTATCTGGCGCACTGGGACACGCGCCCGCGGGCGGATCAGAGCGCCAACATGGGACAGCGGCAGTTGCCGATACTTGGGGCCAATGACGGCGCCTCCGGGGTCGCCGTGCTGCTGGGCGTGGCCGACGTGCTGGCCCGGCGTCCTCCAGCGGTGGGGGTGGACCTGGTGTTCGTGGACGGGGAGGACTACGGCGACTGGGCTGCCCGCGACGACGTGCTGCTGGGATCACGGCACTACGCCGCCAGCCTCGACCCATCGGCCAGGCCCCTGTTCGCGGTGGTCTGGGACATGGTGGGCGACCGGGACCTCGAGATCTTCCAGGAGCGACACTCCGCCGTACGAGCCCCGGAGGTGGTTGAACGGGTATGGAGTCGGGCGGGGGAGCTGGGCTATGGGCGATTCTTCCGCCCTTCGGTACTTCATAGCATGGTGGACGACCACATCCCCCTGTTGGACGTCGGCGTCCGGGCCATCGACGTGATTGACTTCGACTACGGGCCCAATAACGCCTACTGGCACACGACAGATGACACCCTGGACAAGGTGAGCGCAGAGAGTCTCAAGATCGTGGGGGATGTTGCGGTTGCGCTCTTGAGGTAGGTGCTGGGTGCCCACCCGGCCCCCGACACCTCCCGATGCGGAAGATGGCCCCCGCTGGCACGGCAATGGCTATCTCCGCCACAGCAGCCGGCCGTACTCTGTGTGGCATGCCGACCAGCGACGATCGCCGGGCGGCGGCAATTCTCCTGGCGCTGGCAGCCGCCGGCGTGCTGCTCCGGGTGCTTGTGGCTGGAGAGGGCGCGCCCGGGGCAGTAGCCTACCGGCTGGGAACCGGGCCGCGCCCCGCCCAGGACTCAGTGGCCGCCAGAGCCGCACGACTGGCCCGCCCGTTGGGCCGCTATGAGAAGATCGACGTCGATCGTGCCGGCGCCGACGAGCTCACTCGGCTGCCGCGGATCGGGCCGGCCCTCGCCGGCCGCATCGTCGCCGACCGCGAGGCCGCAGGGCCATTCGGCTCCCTGGAGGCACTCGATCGGGTACCCGGGGTGGGGCCAGCCCTCCTTGCGGCAATCCGTCGCCACGTGACGTTCTCTGCCGGGCCCTGGGGACGCCCGAGACGGCCGCCGGCAGCGGGAATTGTGACAATCAACACTGCGACCGTGGAGGAGTTAGCGCAGCTTCCCGGAATCGGGAGGGTCCGTGCGCAGGCGATCGTGGAGGATCGACGCCGCCGGGGCCCATTTCGTCGGCTGGAAGATCTGGTTCGAGTCCGAGGAATCGGCTCGGCTACTGTGGAGCGGTTGAGGGGCAAGGTGCGCGTCCCTTGACACGCCCTTCGAGGATGGGGAATCTTTAGCTCGTTGCGCCCAAAGGATTTGACTGATCTCCGACTCTTCCCCCCAGAGCAGTCATGGCAACCGCGGCGACAAGTACTGAGCGACTCGGCGACCTCTTAGTCCGCGAGGGCTTGATCACCCGCGAGCAGCTCCAGCAGGCGCTGGAGCAGCAGCGGGGGTCGGGCATGAGGCTGGGCTACACCCTCGTCAAGCTCGGGATGGTCCAGGAGATCGAGATCACCAAGATGCTGGCTCGGCAGTATCGCGTGCCGGCGGTTGATCTTTCCCGTTTCGAGGTTGAGTCCAAGATCGTCAAGCTGGTGCCTGCCGATGTGGCAGTGAAACACACGGTGCTCCCGCTGAAGCGCGAGGGGCGCACCCTGACGGTGGCGATGGCGGATCCCACCAACGTGAGCGTGCTGGACGATCTCAAGTTCATCACCCGGTGCGATGTCTTTCCGGTGATCGCGGGGGAGTACACCCTCCGCACCGCCATTGAGCGGTACTACGAGCAGACCGACGCCCAGCTGCAGAACATCCTGAAGGACATCGAGGAAGAAGACCTCGAGGTCATCGAAGAAGAGGAGGAAGACGAGGGCCCGACGCTGGTGGCGGACGATGCGCCGGTGGTCAAGCTCATCAACGGCATCATGACCGACGCGGTGAGGCGAGGCGCCAGCGATATCCATATCGAGCCCTTCGAGAAGGAGATCCGGGTACGATATCGCATTGACGGCGCGCTTCAGGAGGTGATGAAGCCGCCGGTCAAGCTCAAGGCCGCCCTGACGAGCCGCATCAAGATCATGGCGAACCTGAACATCGCCGAGCGCCGGGTCCCCCAAGATGGGCGCATCAAGATGAAGATGGGGCAGCGTGTGATCGATTTTCGAGTCTCCACGCTACCGGTGATCTTCGGCGAGAAGATCGTGCTGCGGATCCTGGATAAGGGGAACCTGACGCTCGACTTGACGAAGTTCGGGTTTGAGCCCAAGGCGGAGCAGGATCTCATGCGGGCGATCCTGAATCCGTACGGGATGGTGTTGGTGACTGGGCCGACCGGCTCGGGGAAGACGACGACGCTCTATTCGGCGCTGTCGCGCATCAACACCATGGAAGTGAACATCATGACCGCGGAAGACCCCGTGGAATACAACATCCACGGGATCAATCAGGTGCTGGTGCGGACGGAGATCGGCATGACGTTCGCGGCGGCGCTAAGGGCGTTTCTGCGACAGGACCCGAATATCATCATGGTGGGGGAGATCCGGGATCTTGAGACCGGCAGCATCGCGATCAAGGCGGCGCTCACCGGCCACTTGGTGCTGTCGACGCTCCACACCAACGACGCGCCCTCCACGATCACCCGTATGATCGACATGGGCATCGAGCCGTTCAACGTAGCCAGCGCCGTCAACCTCATCGTGGCGCAGCGCCTGGTGCGGCGCGTCTGCAGCAGCTGTAAGCATGAGACCGAGTATTCGGAGGAGGAGCTGAGTGCGCTGGGGATCTCGCAGGATGAAGCGGCTGACATCACGTTCCAGAGGGGCGAGGGATGTGACGCCTGCGGGGGGACGGGCTACAAGGGCCGGCAAGGTCTCTATGAGGTGATGGCCCTGTCGCCGGAGCTGCGGCGCATGATACTCAGGGGCGCTTCCACTGCCGAGCTTCAGGAGCAGGCGGTCGAAGAGGGGATGTTGACGCTTCGGATGGATGGCCTGATGAAGCTCAGGAAGGGCGTCACATCGCTCGAAGAAATCGGTAAGGAGACAGCGGGGTGAGCACATGACAGCAGCTGAACAGAGTGGTGGTCGCTCAATCAATCTCCGGGAGCTGCTCCAGGAGATGATCGAACGGGAAGCGTCGGACTTGCACATCACGGCGGGCGAGCGTCCCAAGCTCCGGGTTGACGGCGACATCACCAACTCGAAGGTCGATCATCAGCTCACCCCCAAGGAGACGCTGCAGATCGCGTATTCCGTGCTCACCGAGAATCAGAAGAAGCGATTCGAGAACGAGGACGAGCTGGATTTCTCCTTTGGGATTCAGAACTTGGCACGGTTTCGCGGCAACTGCTTCAAGCAGCGGGGCTGTGTGTCCCTGGTCATCCGGCAAATTCCGTTCAGCGTGAAGACATTCGACGACCTCGGGTTGCCGCCCGTGATGAGGAAGTTGGCGGAGCGGCCCCGGGGGCTGGTGCTGGTGACCGGACCGACGGGCTCGGGCAAGTCCACGACCCTGGCGGCCATGATCGACAAGATCAACAAGGAACGAAAGGCCCATATCATCACCATCGAGGATCCGATCGAGTTCATCCACCGTCACCAGAGGTGCATCGTCAATCAGCGGGAAGTGGGCACGGACACGAAGTCGTTTGCCAACGCCCTCAAGTACGCCCTGCGGCAGGATCCCGATATCGTGCTCATTGGCGAGATGCGTGACCTGGAGACCATCGCCGCCGCGCTGACCATTGCGGAGACGGGCCACTTGGCGTTCGCCACGCTCCACACCAACTCGGCGGCGGAGACGATCAATCGGATCATCGACGTGTTCCCCTCGCACCAGCAGTCGCAGGTGCGGGCTCAGCTAGCATTCGTGCTGGAAGGCGTGGTCACTCAGCTCTTGCTGCAGAAGGCCACCGGCAGGGGTCGGGTCATGGCCTGTGAGATCATGGTGGCGACGCCGGCGATTCGCGCCCTCATCCGGGACGACAAGGTGCACCAGATCTACTCCACGATGCAGGCTGGTAAGAAGCACGGAATGCAAACGCTGATCGACTCGCTGTATCAGCTCTATATGGCGCGACAGGTCTCCCTGGAGGAGTGCCTTCGGGTAGTTCCCGATCAGAACGACTTCCTGCGCGCCATCGGCGAGCCGGTGGCTGAGGAGGAACGGACAGGCGCCAGAGCGATGGCAGGCCGGCGATAACCTACGCGGAGAACACCCATGCCAGTCTACGAGTACACTGCCCGCACTGCTACCGGTGACGAAACCAAAGGCACGGTGGATCTGCCCTCGGTCGATGCGGTCCGTGAGCACCTACGGAAGAATCGGCTCATGGTCATCCGCGTCCGCGAGCAGCAGAAGAGGAAGCGCGGCGGACGGATCCCTACGCGGGACGTGGTGGTCTTCACACGGCAGTTCGCCACCATGATCAACTCGGGGCTCCCGCTGGTCCAGGCTCTCGACATCCTCGCCCAGCAGACGGAAAACAAGGCCCTGGCTGACGTGACGCGCCAGGTGGTATACGACGTCGAGAGCGGGAATACCCTCGCCGACGCCCTGGACAAGCACAAGAACGCGTTCAGCCAGCTCTACGTTAACATGGTCGCGGCCGGTGAGGCGGGGGGTATTCTCGATACGATCCTGCTGCGCCTGGCAACCTTCCTCGAGAAGAACGACGCCATTGTCCGGAAGGTGAAGGGCGCCATGATCTATCCGGCTGTGATCTTCTCGGTTGCCGGCATTGCCGTGGTCGTCCTGTTGATCTTCGTGATCCCGACCTTCGAGAGCATGTTCGCCTCGGTGAACCTGCAGCTGCCGTTGCCCACGCGAGTGGTGATCGCGTTGAGCGAAATTCTGCAGGGGTACTGGTGGGCAATCATCGGCGGCGCCGTCGGTGGGTTCTTCATCGTGAGGCAGTACTACGCGACCGACGGCGGCAAGCTGGTGATCGACCGGGCCTTGCTGAAGATGCCCGTGCTAGGCGACTTGCTGCGGAAATCGGCCGTCTCGCGGTTCACCCGGACGCTGGGGACGCTGCTGTCGTCAGGTGTGTCGATTCTCGAGGGCCTCGAGATCACGGCGCGCACGGCGGGCAACCGAGTGATCCACGACGCGGTGATGCAGTCCCGGGGGTCGATTGCCGGTGGTGAGACGATCGCCCAACCCCTTGAGAAGTCCGGCGTCTTTCCGC
>JABAOF010003011.1_pt1 | contig 26150 bp, 27 predicted proteins | sample 7062171 | NCBI WGS metagenome assembly JABAOF01 (sample SAMN14538628, study PRJNA623070) | marine sediment metagenome | biome: marine biome [ENVO:00000428]; feature: marine pelagic biome [ENVO:01000023]; material: deep marine sediment [ENVO:00002113] | place: India: Gulf of Khambhat ...
GAAACTCACAAGCGAATAACCAAGAGAGGCATGACAATTGAGGAGGAGAGAGAAGAACTTGTGAAGTTCTATCAGAGAGAAGGTTTTGAAATAGGAGAGGCTGAAGCCGTCGTCGACAGGATCGTCACACAAAAGGCACTTCCTACACAGACGGGTGCTCTTGAAGAGCTGGGTCTGGCACCCATGGAGCATGGCAACCCGGTTAAGGCTGGAGTCCTATGTGGAACATCTTTCGGCCTAGCCGCTATAATACCGATACTGCCCTTCACATTTCATATAGGCAACCTGGAAGCTTTGATAGCATCGATAATCGCCACAGTGATCACCCTGTTCGGCGTAGGGGCCATGAAAACAATCTTTTCAAGGAAAAACTGGGTTCGGAGCGGGCTGGAAATGACGGTCATAGGAGCCTCTGCTGCAGGTATAACCTACGCGATTGGCGCGCTATTCTCCATGATGGTCTAAACTGGCCTACGTTGCATTCTGCTAAGACTCGATGCTAAAAACGCGGGACATAAAAGATAACCATACTATTTGCAAACTCGCCATCCTAAGAAGGCAAAAATTTATGGGTCGAGGTCACAAGCTATTTGGGAGGCAAGATGGCTAGGATTAAGAGAGTGGGTGTCACCTTCACCCCGGATCTGCTGAAAGAGTTCGATGAGTTAATTCGCGAGATGAGGTATGATAGTCGTTCCAAAGCTATTCAAGACGCAGTAAGAATATTCATTTCTGAAAAGAAGTGGCTTCAAGAAGAGAAAGGCGTACAAGCAGGTGTTCTAATGATGCTCTACGATCATGAAGTCATGAGGCTGGAAAGCGAACTCACCCACATACAACATCATTTCTCACATATCATCTGCTCTGCGATGCATATTCACCTGAGCGAAAGAGACTGCCTAGAAGCGATAGCTGTCAAAGGCGACTATAAGGAAATCCGGAGACTGAGCGACGAACTAGCGATAAAAAGAGGAGTGAAGATTCTCAAAATTATGCTCGTGTCTGCCTAGCTAGGTTTTCAACTCAAACATCCTTTCCAGAGCGCTACGAGCCTTATTCGCTATAGGTTCCGGAACTGTGGTAACATATTTCTCCTCTTTAAGGGATCTGTAGATTCTCTCCAGAGTGTTCAACTTCATATTTGGACAAGCGGCGTCCTCATAGGCCAAGATAAATTGCTTCTCGGGATTCTCCTTTTTCAAGCGATGAATAATCCCTTGCTCAGTAGCTACAATGAAGTTCTTTGCCTTAGCAAACTTTGCGTATCTGCACATCTGCGAAGTACTGCCGATGAAATCAGCCACATCGTGAACTTCGACGCTACATTCAGGATGGACCATAGCCGAGGCCTCTGGGAATTTGACCTTAAGGATCTCCACATCTTCCGGCTGGAAAAGCAAATGTGTAGGACAAAAGCCTCTTTCAGGGATCGGGATAATAGTCTTACCTGTCTTCCTCTGAACATGTTCAGCCAAATTATTGTCCGGTCCAAAAAGCACGGTCTCAGCATCCAGAGAATCAACAACTTCCACCGCGTTTGCAGATGTACAGCAGATGTCACAGTAAGCCTTCGCCGAAGCCAGAGTATTGACGTAAAGAACCACAGGAACCAAGGGATAATGCACCTTCCATCTCTTGATCTCGTCCACAGTGAGCATTTGAGCCATTGGGCAACGGGCACCCAAAGTTGGCAACAGAACTTTCTTGTCGGGATTCAGGATGGCAGCCGATTCTGCCATGAAATCCACAGCTGAGAAGATTATGATCTTGGCTTCTTCCTCATTCATTGCTCTTCTGCTCAGACCAATACTGTCGCCAACATAATCAGCGATATCTTGGATTTCGGGCCTCTGATAATTGTGTGCGAGAATGACAGCCTTCTTCTCTCTCTTGAGGTTTGCTATCTTGTCAGCAAGCGTCATAATTTTCGCCGAATATAAGATTGTGAAGTCTCCTAGTCACACAGATGAATATATGCCTTTAGCTAAGGCCTCATTTTTCAGTCTGTCTGATCGAATGAGCAAGATCCACATTACCTGAGAACCAAAGATGCAACTGTGATGACGTTGGACCTTGTCATAAACCGTCAGACTGAGAAAAAGAGAGTGGGAAGACAATTAGCTGCGTTGTTTAGATGGGTCTCGCTCTTATCAAAAGCTTATCTAATATAAGGTAAGCGGCCGGGCTGCTTAGCATAAATTGCTCCTTCTTCTTTAAACTGGATTTGGTTCTCTGGGTCAAAGATCATCACCGCGTGTATGGCGTCGCAAGACTTAATAAATGTTTCTTCGAAGTTGTTCAACTCTGATACAAGATTCTTTAGAATGTCTGAAAGAACGGGCAGGAGGCACCCCTTCATTCTTCCTTTCTGAGGGGGGCGGCGCAAGTGATCGTCTGAATCATAAAGTCTTTCGAAAAACTGAAATTCAGATGGCCACTAATTGATATCTGGTGAATACATGCCTCATTACATTCTGTTGTCCAGTCTGACAGATGATGGCTGGAAAACAGTCAAGGAGAAGCCTGAAAGAATCAGAGAAGTCAACAAAGAGCTTGAAGCGTTAGGCGTTCGTGTTCTCAGTCAGTACGCTGTTCTGGGATCCTACGACTTCGTGAATATCGTGGAAGCGCCAGACAACGAGACCATAGGCAAAGTCTCAATTGAACTGGGATCTAGAGGAACCATCAAGATCACAAGTATGGCCGCAATACCTATAGACAAATTCATAGACACTGTCAAGAAAAGCTAAGCACTTCATGAACTCATCCCCTTTTTTTTCTGAAGAAACAGAAGTATCTCTCATCTCCACGAAGGTTAAACACTTTACTGGCACGTTCCGTTTCCCAGTTCACTCAGCAGTCTGGAATGATGAAGACATCTGTCCTAAAAAGGTATACCAGAAGTGCCACAGATCTATTAGGGCTAGTGCTTTCCTGTTGCGGAAACTACCTTTCCACCTTCGCGGCATCCTTGATGTTTAGAAACGCTTTCTTTATCCCGGCATACACTGTCAAAGCCGCGAAAATTGTGATTCCCGCTACAAGAAACAAAGCAGCGAAAAATACGAGTTGCTTCTTGACAGCCTCGTCCACAGTCTGAAACGAAAGAAATGACAGGTAGAAACAAAGGAAAATGAAAGACACTATAAAGACTAGCGTAATAGCTTCGATCCTCCAGCGAGGAACGATTTTCTCTGTCAAATATTGGACCGGACACATGTCTCCTTTTCGACTCGAAAAAGCTTGTGAAAGTCGAATTCTGATTCAAGATAAGTTCTGATAGACACCACGCGGGCATTCGCTTTCTAGACATTTCCTATACAGTAATATTCATGGCTGAGCGCACAGTGCAGGTGCAAAGGCATTTATTACAAAGATGAATCCCAAAGGGTTGATCTTAGTGGATCCTCAGACGATCAAGAATCTTGGGGTGTAGAGGCCATATGCTGTTAATACACCTTTGTTCTCTTACGCGTACTTTTCGCGGGACTACTCCCTCTTATGGCGTTCAACATGATCATTCCTCCAATTCGAAATAGCATCTACTGAAGACGAAATCAATTTACAGACACCTGCACATGGGTTCAGAATCGTTAACGACACGCTACAGGCAGAGACAACCTTTACTCTGCCAAAACTACACCAACTTTTCTCCTAGGCTCTTGTACAAGAAACAGAACCATAAGGAGAGACACAACGTTTATTCCGAGACCTATTAAAAATGGCGATTGTGGCAGAAAGTTTTCGTAGAGGAGGCCACCTAAAAGCATGCCCAGGCCCATCATTATGTAACCAAAGAAGTTGTTAAATCCCATAACTTTCCCTCTGTTGGCCGGCTTAATGAGATCCGTTGAGAGCGCCATTACCCCAGACATCACCAGCATCATGGCCAATCCATACAATGACATCGAGATCATAATAGTCGTGAAGTTGCCGTAAGCAAAGATCAGCGTGCCTACTCCAAACAGACCTAGGCCGAGGATTATCGGAATCTTCCTCCCCACGCTGTCAACAAGCTTGCCGATCGGCAGAGAAGCCACAACCATTGTCAACAACAAGGGAATAAATACTAGCCACCACTGCTCCTCCGGTATTCCAAGCACTTCCCTCGCGTATAACGCGTTGATCACGTTTGTAAGAGCCATGCCGAACATAACCAGGGTTCTGACGGAAAAGAGCCATAACACGGTTCGAGGAACAACCTTCCAAACAGCAAAGCTCTCCTTAACAGCGCTGGGATATGAAGAGATGAAATATCTGAACCGTATCGGTTCTCCATTCGTCATCGTCTCTCTCAACCTGATCCGCCAGACTGCCGCGGTGAAGAACAGAATGGTCATGATCACATAGATAAGCCTCATACTCCACTCCAATCCAAATTGAAAAAACAGAAAACCCGCGATAATAGGACCTGGCGTATTGAACGTCCCATGAATAAGCTGGATTATCGAAGAACCCATACCTCTACGCTCAGGCGGCAGTGAATCTTGAACCATCGCAAACAAAGCAGGCTGGTAGATTAGGCAGAGACTATTAACTACCGATCCTATCAAGACAAAATGCCAAGAAGGCGCAAGCGCAAAGATCAAGAATGATAGGGACATTGCGAAGGTCATTGTAGTGACAAGCCAACGTCTACCATACTTGTCCGCTAGGTAACCACCGGGAAAAGCTACGGCTGCCATGGCAACAAAGTTGGCAAATCCAATCAACCCCAAGGCCACAGGTGGCCCCAGCAAGACATCATTGACAAAGTACTGGAAGTTCGGCTGAGGCATTTCCATGGCAATATCCATTATCATCCAGCTAACAACTAGTATCCGATAGTTACCTGTAATGAAAGAGAACTCTTGCCACACAGAATCCTTGAACCGTCTGAAGACTTCTCCTAATCCCATATGTTCAACTCTTTCCGAAACCATAAACGTCTGTCAATATAAGGCTTGACTTCTCAAGAGACACCAACATTCATGAAGTCAACTAGTGTATGATGAAACGAGATGTTGTAAAGCGAAGATTCGTAATGTTAAGTTGAACTAATTGTGGAAACACTTCAAATCCATATAGGGTAGGAAGCCTAGAGCCTTTGCCACCCTTGTCGAAGGTTCGTTCTGTACGTCAGCACTGTAGACGCCTATCCGCCCCATCTTGATTAGAGGCTGCGAGGCCATGGACGTCAAGCATTTTGCTATTCCTTGACCCCTGTATCTTGGTATGGTCTCAGTGAAGCTGATTGCGAAGCTTCTCTTGGTCAAGAACCCGACACCTGAGATACCGACGGATCTTCCATTCTTGTCTACGTAACAATATACTGGCGAGGTCCTTATGCGGGCGATAAAACAGGAGGAAGCGGAAGGTTCAAGATCTTTGACATTTTCGGGCGTCAGTCGAACTGCACGTTTCTTGTGCAAACAGTGTGGTCTGAAGGTGTGCATGTCAGCTCTGCCATAACGGACTGTGTAAGTCTTTGATAAACCTCCCAGAAACCGTTTTATATATGGCTTGACTTCCGCTGAAGTCTGCAGATGAATCTGTGATTCTCCTTTGGCCTTCAAAACATCTGCAAATTCCTGGATATAGGAGGGATCTTCCGCGGTCATGTACGCACTGATGCCCTCATGTTCCCTAAGGACAAGGAAACTTTCAAAGTTTAAATTATCCACGTAGACCTCTACATTCTGCCAAATGCATTCTTCTTCTATTAGAGAGATCTCCTCAACATAGCGAACGCAATCCCTGTACAGCCGCTCTAAAATCACACTTTTTTCTGCAAGCTTGAAAATGTGCATATCCTTCCTGCAACTGTATTCTTAATGTTCCAGCTCTTAAGAGCTTTCTTCATAGGGCTTTTGCTGGCGTTGGTTTGTCATTTCTTCGAAAATGCTGGATTTGGAAGCTAAGGAATTCATCGTCTTTACGGTCAAGTTCGAATGTAATGGAAGTTGACGCAACTGGGAGTTAAACTTAAAAACATGAAGCGATCTATACGTGTATAGTATTCCTTAGATTATAGTTTGAGAGGAGCATGGGGTTGGCGAAAAAAGTCTTTGAAGAGATTCTTCTTGAAGCCATAGACGAAGCATTGGACTCGTTAGGAGAATCTGCCAAGCAGGCAATCTATTTTCACATTGAGAACAAGTTCAAAATCCCTCGATCTAAGATCCCCCAAAAAATAGATGATTTCGCCGAAGGGCTGGAGAATATATTCGGAATGGGAGCCCAGTTCTTAGAGATACTAATAATGAATAGACTACACAGAAGAATTGGCCAACCGCTTCGGTGGAACGAAAACGAGGATCTAATCTTCGCGGAATATGTTGCTGCTGCACGGCGCAGCTTTGCAGAAGCAAGAACTTAGAGCCAAGATATCTAAAAGAAAGGTCTTTTGAGAATACATATTCATCGTTCACAAAGGCTTTATCACAGCTCCATTGATTTTCACCTCTACACCGTCGAACTAATCATCGAGGGATACATTTGTCTCAAGATAACCTCAGAAAACTGCTTTTGGAAGCCGTAGAGGAAAGCTTATCCTCTTTAGGGGACTCTCCGAAAAAAGCGATATTTTTTCATCTAGAGAGATCCTTCAAAATCAAGAAAGAGAAGATCCCGAGGAATCTGAGACAATTCGTGAAAGCCTTGGACAAGATTTTTGGTCCAGGAACCCTCTATCTTGAGAAGCTTATTGCAAAGCGACTTTACGAAAAGTCAGGACTGACATTCAAAGAGATGGAGGATTGGGGGTTTTTTGAGTACGTAGATTACGTCAAGAAGAATTTAGCAAATGAAGAGAGTGCTTGAGATGAAGAAAAACGAATGCAAAGAGAAAGATCTGCTCAAATATGCCTCAGAAAAGCTACGTATCTTGCTTGACGGCATAGATGGGCTGATCTACATTGCTGATCCAGACTCTTATGAGATTCTCTTCGTCAATCAGGTGCTAAGCGAATTGGTCGGCGGAGAGGTCGAGGGCAAGAAATGTTACAAGATCCTTCAAAATCTGAACCATCCATGCCCTTTTTGCTCCAATAAGCACATCTTCGGGAGATCTTCAGGAAGAACGTACATCTGGGAAAGACAGGATCGAACTAACGAAAGATGGTATAAATGCGTAGATAAAGCGATCGAATGGTTGGATGGAAGAAAGGTTAGGCTTGAGATCGCATTCGACATCACAGGATACAGAAAGATCGAGAAGATTCTGAAGGAGACAAATGAACGGCTTGAGGCTTTAGTGCAAGCTATTCCTGATGCAGTATTCTTCAAAGATGTTTATGGTCACAATCTGGTTGCAAACAAAGCATTTGAAGATCTCGTAGGCTTGAAGCAGGAAGAAATCGTTGGTAAAACCGACCAACAAGTGTTTCCCAAAGACCTGGCGGACCGCTTAAGAAAAGCCGATGAGGAAGTATTGCGAAAACGCCAAATCCTCAGATTCGAAGAGGAAATTGTGGGGAAAGACGGTGAAAAGAGATTCTTCGAAGCTATGAAGGCTCCAATAATCGGCGGCGAAGGCGACGTTGCTGGTCTTGTAGGAATAGGCCGCGATATCACTGAGCACAAGAGAACCAGGAACGCACTGAAAGAAAGCGAAGAGATGTTTCGGTCCATAGTAGAAAACTCCCATGATGCGATCATAATCCTAGATGACGAGTACAAAATCTGTTATATAAATGAAGAATGTGTCCGCTTGAGCGGGTATCCGAAAGAAGAGATAATCGGTCATGACTTCCGAGCTTTCCTCGAAGGAGAAAGCAAGTCCTTAGCAGAAGAGAGATACCTTCTCAGGCAACAACGCGGGAATGCCCCTAGCGAGTACGAGCTGTACATAACTCGAAAAGATGGCAAGAGAAGGTACGTCAAGATCAAATCTTCAGTCATACAAGACAGTCAGGGAAGCATGCACACAATAGGACAGTTACTTGATATCACTGAGAATGAGAAGATGCACAAGGAAACGAAACGCTTTGAAAGAAGACTCTCTGCTCTGAATAGATATGCCCAAGACTTGAACAAAGCTGAGAGTACAAGAGAGATCTACGCACTCACGCTGAAAGCAATGGAAAAGACATTAGGATTTGAGCATGCGGCTTTCATGGTGGTTGAAGGAAGAGAACTTCGTCCGGTTAAATACTGCGGATATCCAGGGTCACTTGATTTTAGGCTATCCTTAGATAGGGAACGGGGCGTAACTGCGAAAACTGCCCGAACGGGTAGACATGTATACTTGCCGGATGTTAGGAGAGAGAAGATTTATGTCGCCGGCGCAAAAGGAATGCTCTCCGAACTTGCTGTACCTATTAAAGCTGGCGAAAAGGTATTGGGGGTCCTGAACGTAGAAAGCAAAAGGCTTGCAGCATTTGACGAAAGGGATAAGAGACTTCTTGAAATATTGGCTTCTCATGCCGCAATCGCGATAAGCAATATGGATAGACACACCGAACTCGAAGAGATCTACCAAAGACTTGCGAATCTGATGAAGAGTTCGACTGAGATCATGAAGAAGAAAGCCATGCATCAGAGGCTCAGAGTGATTGCGAAAGCCATCCGAAGACTTGGATGGCAGAGAGTCGTGATATCACTAAGAGACGAAAACCTTGAAGGTACTGACACTGTAACGGTAGGTCTTTCAAAAGAAGAAGTTGAACTCTTGTTGAAGAGAAAAGCCTCTGGAGATGTCTGGCGACAACGTTTGGGGCTGAAATTTGAGAGGTTCAAGATAGGCGAGTTCTACTATCTCCCTTGGGAGAATCCGTGGATTAGAGAACAAGTACATGGTATAACGCCTGGAACGCCGCTGGAAAAAGCCTCCACATATGCAGGTGTTCCCAGCAAGCTTTCGCGAGAAGAAATGGTGGACTGGCATCCTCAAGATATGCTCTACGCACCACTCCACACACCCGAAGGAAGGATTGTAGGCATATTGAGTATGGACGATCCTGTTGATGGTCGTAAGCCGACCAGAGAGTCTCTTACGCCACTGGAGCTTTTCCTGCACCAAGCCGCTATGGTCATTGAAAACGCGCAGCTAATCGAGAGTCTCAGAGAAGCTAGGAAGCAACTTGAAGCGTACACCGAACGTCTGGAGCAGAAAGTTGAGGAAAGAACCCATGATTTGAAAAGATCACAAGAACAGCTGCTCAAGGCTCAAAGATTAGCAGTCATAGGCGAATTGTCAGGAATGGTCGGTCACGACTTGCGGAATCCCCTCACAAGCATCAATGCAGCCGCTTACTACCTGAAAAAACGGCTGGGCTCACAAATAGACGGCAAAGTCAGAGAAATGATTGAACTGATAGAGAAGAACATAACATACTCAAACAAGATCATAAATGATCTCCTAGACTACTCGAGAGAAATGAAACTGGACATTGTAAGAAGCAGTCCGAAACGGATAGTACAAGAAGCGCTAGCTCTTGTAGAGATTCCAAATGCCGTGATACTTAAAGACTTAACCAAGAACAGACCGAAAATCAGAGTTGACTTCGAAAGGATCAAGCGGGCCTTCATCAATCTAACCAAGAACGCGATTGACGCTATGCCCAAAGGAGGTACACTGACAATAGAGACAAGGAAATCCAAAGGAAATCTGAGGTTCGTTTTCTCAGACACTGGAGTCGGTATGTCTAGGAGGACTTTGAACAGGCTTTGGACTCCCCTTTTCACAACGAAAGCCAAGGGAATGGGGTTTGGCTTGCCGATATGCAAACGTATCGTGGATGCTCATGGTGGATCCATCTCTGTGAAGAGTGCTCGAGGTAAGGGCACAACTTTCATTGTAACCATCCCGTTGAAATCAGATCTCAAAGGAGGTGAAAAGATATGGGTGAAACCGCCAGGATTCTTGTTGTCGACGATGACGAAAACATAAGAAAAGTCTTAACAGCCATACTCGAGGATGAAGGATACACCGTTGATTCGGTCGGAACTGGGAGGAAAGCAGTTGCAAGGACTAGGACGACCTTCTACAATATAGCCTTGATAGATATTCGGCTTCCAGATATCGAAGGAATAGAACTTCTGACAAAAATGAGAAGCACAACGCCAAAGATGCGAAAGATAGTGATCACCGGATACCCCACTTTACAGAACGCTGTAGAAGCAGTAAACCAGGGAGCAGATGCTTACATAATCAAGCCATTCAACGTGAAAAGAGTCATCCAAACAATCAAGAAACAGTTGGAAAAACAACTAGAAGAGACGATATACAACCAAGAAAGGGTCGCTGAGTTCATAGAAACCAGAGTGAGAGAGTTGGAGAGAACAGGCGAACTGATTCAGAAAAAGAAATCCTAATTTCCATCCATCTCTCTTTCCCTTTTGCAACTCATTCTGATGCTCTGCATCAGCGTCTACCCGCTTCTAAGACGTGTTTTCCATATAATCTATAGTGATAGAGCTGACTTGGAAGGAGCGAAAACAAGTCTACCTTCCAGTTTCATTTCGTGAAATGTCGAAACGGGAAAAAGGGAAGGTCAGAGGCGGCTAGATTAACATTCCTTTAAGCTTGGGCACTAAGGTTACGTTTTGCTCTCCTATTAGTTGGGGCTTGTTTATCAGACCCTCGACGTTTTTCAGATCAAACATACCAGCCAAACCTTGGGCATCAAACATAGACTCCATATAATCTTTGAGGTTGCCCGAAGTATTCTCACCTTCATAGGTTATCTCGACTATTGAGACCGTTTTCTGATCTGATAGGGACGGAAGTATCTTCTTCAGTTCCTTCACTTTCTTGACTTCTCTGTGTACAGGTTCAACGCTTCTAATGGCTGAGATGGGGATCTCGTACCATGAACCCTCTAGACCTGTAAGCGTGGGGACACCTTTCTTGCGGAGAACAAGCGCTTCAACCTCGCGGATTATCAGGAACATGAACCTCTTATTCGTGAGATAGATGTTGGTCATAAAGCACGAGACTGGCACATCTTGGGTCTTGTGGCCTATCAGCTTCTTAACTTGAGCATGCTTTTTGAAGATTGTTGGAGTCAATGCATTATTCTCGACAATCGAATGCTCATCATCACCAAGTTCCTTGAACAAACCTACATACCGTATCATAGATCTTCCACTCTGACTTCAATAATATGCGAAAGTAAATTAAGAGTTATGAACTGCTGATATGAATTGACAAGAAGTGCTGAGCCTAAGGTTGAAGCTAGTACCGTCTCTTCGTGTTTTCGTTGGACACGTAAGGCGATGCTTTGGAGTCTGACTCACCTGTGTTGATGGTTTGATGTTGAGGGATTTAAGCCCAACAGAAGCGCTTAGATCTACAAGCTTTTCAGAAACACGCCGAATAGAACGCTCTTCTATTTACTGTGATCGTGTATAAGCGCATGTTATTCCCGCTTTCTCAAGGACAATTGTTTCTCATATGAGTGTTGAAAGGCTTTATATAACCATGCACTATGTATAGTGTTCGTTTTGCTTCCAAGGCACTAGACGTGTAAGAGGCAGATATCTACAAAATGTTGTGAGGGTGAAATCCTAGAGTGAAATGTCTATACTGTGGGTCAGAGAGTATCAGGACTCTTGAAACAAGGAATTCGCAAAACAACACAATCAGACGTCGAAAAGAGTGCTTGAACTGTGGCAGGCGATTCACAACCTACGAATATATTGAGACTGTGGAGCTAATGGTTCGAAAGACAGATGGCAGAATTGAGCGTTTTGATCTGAACAAGATTATGAGGGGACTTCAAAAGGCTTGCGAAAAGAGGCGAATCACAATGAAGAAGATTCGCAGCCTCGCTGATCAAGTGAGGCAAGACTTGATGATGCGGGGAAAAGGAGAGGTTTCGTCAGAGGAGATCGGCGACCTAATCATGAAATATTTGAAAAACTTGGACAGAATAGCCTACATCAGGTTTGCATCAGTCTACAAACGTTTTGAAGAGCCTGAAGACTTTCAACGCGTACTTCAGGAGGTCAGGGGATGAAGTATGTTAGAAAACGTGATGGAAGATTAGAGCCTTTCGATCAGGAAAGGATAACCAAGGCTGTGTGGAAGGCCGCCAAAGCCGTAGGAGGAAAAGATCGGAAACGTGCCAAGAAGCTGAGCGACAATGTTTTGACACTGCTTGAAAAACGTTTCGGCAGAGAAGGTGTTCCGACCGTTGAGGAAATCCAAGACATCGTAGAGAAGGTGCTCATAGAAGACGGGCATGCACGGACAGCGAAAGCTTATATCCTTTACCGGAAGCAGCACCAAGATCTTCGAGAATTGGCTGCTTTACTAAGTTCAGCAGACATGGTGGACCAGTACTTGGAAGTTCAAGATTGGCGTGTTAGAGAAAACTCAAACATGAGTTACTCCCTGCAGGGACTGAACAATTACTTGTCCTCAACAGTAATAGCGAAGTATTGGATCACCAGAATCTATCCTCCTCAAATTGCAAAAGCCCATTTCGCTGGGAACTTGCACATTCATGACTTAGGGGTTCTAGGTCCTTACTGCGTAGGGTGGGATATGAAAGACCTACTTCTTTCAGGATTCGGCGGGGTTCATGCAAAGATAGAGAGTGTGGCTGCAAAGCATTTCAGAACGGCCCTAGGCCACGTAGTAAACTTCTTCTACACTCTACAAGGAGAGGCAGCAGGAGCTCAAGCCTTCAGCAATTTCGACACGTACTTAGCGCCTTTCATCCGTTATGATAGGTTAAGTCAAAGAGAGGTAGAGCAGGCGCTTCAGGAATTCTTCTTCAACATGAACGTGCCAACTCGGGTGGGATTTCAGACCCCATTCACCAATGTGACGCTGGACCTTAAAGTTCCTGATTTTATGAAAGACGAGCCAGCAATCATAGGCGGAGAAGTTATGGACGACGCATACGGCGACATGCAAGAGGAACTGGATATGTTCAACTTGGCCTGGGCTAGGATCATGTGCGAAGGAGACTCAAAAAGCAGGGTCTTCACATTTCCCATACCTACCTATAACATGACAAAGGATTTTGACTGGGAGAATGGAGTCTGTGAGAGACTATTTGAGGTTACAGCCAAGTACGGAGTGCCCTACTTCTCTAACTTTGTAAGTAGCGATATGAAGCCGGAAGATGTCCGGAGTATGTGCTGCCGTCTAAGAATAGACAACAGGGAGCTGCGGAATCGAGGTGGGGGATTCTTTGGAGCCAATCCCTTGACTGGGAGCATTGGTGTCGTGACGATAAATCTTCCTAGAATTGGATATTTAGCCAAGGATGAAGACGAGTTCTTCGAAAGCTTGGGAGAAATGATGGAGGCTGCAAGGGACAGTCTGGAGACTAAGAGGAAAGTTCTGGAGAAATTCACGGAGAATGGGCTGTATCCGTATTCCAGCCGATATCTCTGTCACGTAAAGGATGGTTTTGGGAAGTACTGGAAGAATCATTTCTCCACTGTAGGTCTCGTCGGTATGAACGAGGCTACTCTGAATCTTTTCGGACAAAAAATATCCACTCCAGAAGGTTTGAAGTTCGCAGTGAACGTGCTCAATTACATGCGGGGCAAGCTTTTGGACTTTCAAGAAGAGACTGGAAACATATACAACTTGGAGGCTACGCCGGCTGAAGGGACTTCCTACAGGCTAGCCCGGATAGACAAGAGGGAATATCCAAAAATTATTGTGGCAAATGAGGAATATTTTTCTCGGGATGTCGAACCCTTCTACACCAACTCTTCACAGTTGCCGGTTGATTGCGAAGTAGACCTGTTTGAAGCCTTGGAGCATCAAGATAAGTTGCAGCCTCTCTACACGGGGGGAACTGTCTTTCATATATACTTGGGTGAACGGGTCTATTCTTGGAAGGCAGCGGCGGAATTAACTAGAAAGGTGGCTTGGAACTCGCATCTGCCCTATTTTACTTTGACTCCAACGTTCAGCGTGTGTTCCAGTCACGGATATATCAGCGGCGAACACAAGCAGTGTCCTATATGTGGGGCAAAGTGTGAGGTGTATTCAAGAGTGGTTGGATATTTGAGGCCGGTGGACCAGTGGAATGACGGCAAACAAGCAGAGTTCGCGATACGCAAAAGCTTTGACAGATCTGCAGTCACGACGACTGTGCTTGCTTGAGTGAAAAATATATGAAGTTCAGCGGTGTTCGGAAGACAAGTCTTATAGATTTCCCTGATCGAATATCCTCAGTACTCTTCACTCCTGACTGCAATCTACGCTGCCCCTACTGTCACAACTGGCGAATAGTGGTCAATCCAAGACCTCCCTTCTTGAATGAGAAGGAAGTACTTCAGGTTCTAGAAGAGCGGAAAAGATATGTAGATGCTGTAGTTGTGACGGGAGGTGAACCTACTATGCATAGGGAGATCCCCCGATTTCTAGGAAAGCTAAGAGAGAAGGGTTTTGCAGTGAAACTGGATACGAACGGATTCTTCCCAAAGGTTTTGGAGAAATGTCTGCCCCAAATAGATTATGTTGCTTTGGACTTAAAGACTTCACTGGCAAAATATAGTCGTCTAGGAGCCAAGGAGACTAGAAGTCTTCTGCAGGCTGTCGAGGTCTTGAAGAGTGAAGATATGGAATACGAGTTCAGAACCACTGTGGTCCCTGGCTTTGTTGACAAAGAAGAGGTTCTAGAGATGAGAGAAATCGTTGAAGGTGGAAAACTTCTCGCCTTTCAACAGTTTGTTCCTGGCGATACATTAGACAAAACGTTCAGCAGTATAGAACCACATTCAGTTGAGGTCATTTCAAGCTTTGCAGAAATCATGAAAGACTATGTTGACGAAATAGTGCTTCGAGTCTAATCCCAAGTCATAGGAACAACCACAGTCTCGCCTGCAATATCTTCTGGCCGCGTGATTCGTAATAAGCAATTAGACTAGAAGACAAGACTAGATCTCTACGTGCGTGAGCTTCCAAAAAAAGAGAGGATCTTAGTAGGTGGACACGCCTACGAACTTCAGCTTTTCAAGTTTCATAGAAGGAACCGTCGTCGACCCTACAGTCTCAAGCTTATCGCCGATCATCGGTATGTTCTCTAGGGCTGAAAGCATGCTATCGGTGAACCGCATGTTTACTATCGGTTTCGATATCTCACCGTTTTCTATTAGAAAAGTGCCATCCCTCGTCAGTCCAGTGAAAATCAATTTGGTTGGTTCAACAGGATTTACATAGTGAAAAGTCGTGATGAATATTCCTTTGCTCGTCTCGGTTATCATCTCTTCCAGTTTGGCATCTCCGGCCTTCGTGATGATGTTGAATGGCATAGGTCTTTCAGAGTAGAAATCGCTTACAGGTGGCAAGGCATGTCCTGTGCTCTTCTTGTCTTCTTTCCCAGCTGTAAACGAGTTATGGCAAATGCTGTTCTCCGAGACTACTCCATTGTCTATCAACTGCATCACTCGTTTGGGAACTCCCTCTCCATCGATGGGTACTGCAAAGAGTGTTTGGGAATCTCTCGCATCGTCTTTCACGTTGACCTTGCTATCAAAGGCTTGTTGCCCTTGGCAATACTTGACAAATGATTGGCCATCTTGATAAGAAGTCGCTGAGAACCCTACATACCCCAAGTACATCAAAAGTGTGGAAGCTGCCAAAGGTGATATGACCGTCTGATATTCTCCAGGGGAAAGCTTGATCGGATCTATGCCCTTCACAGATTTCCCGGCGGCGTCCTCAGCCAAGGCTGCTGGTTGGATGTCTCTGACTCTCCTGGAATATTTCTCAGCTGTTCCAAAACCCTCCGATGTTGCTGATCTGGATATTACTGTAGTCTTCATATCTGTCGAAGATATTCTGGCCCAAGCCGAGACACCTAGGGAATTAGCCACTGCATAAGCCATGTAACCTGTGGAAAAGTTTCCTGCCACAGCCTTCACCATCGGCGACTTGGAATGAGCCCTGTCTATTGCTTCTTTGACTTTTTCAGCCCTATACTGTGGCGTACAATCAGCTGTCTCCTTGTCAAACACTCCTTCAATCCGAGTCCAAGGCTTTGGTTCTGGCAAGCTTCTGAACTCACTATTGGGAGGTGAAGCTTTCGAAATCTTCACAGCTTGCCTCACAGCCTTTTCGATGTGTTTCTCTTCGAAAGAGTTGACACGCGTCGCGCTGACCCGCTTGGTTAGAACAGCTTTTATCAATACTCCGCCTTTTTTGGTAGCAACGTTCTGATGTATCTGTGAGTTCGCAAATCGTGTTAACGCAGTGTCCAAAATGAATGCGACCGCTTGGGCTTGGTCAACGTTCTCTTTTACAGCAAGTTGTACAGTTTTCTCTGCAATCTCTAACAATCTTTCAGTAATCATATGTTTCCACCTCTCACATCAGTCCTACACGTACCTTGTGGAATCTGGCTGTTCCACAACCGTGTCCTACATACATCACTTGACTGGGCACACCTTTTCCGCAGTTTGGGACACCCCACATCATCCAGTCGTCCTTACTGACCGCGTTGCAGGCTCCCCAGAACTGAGGAGTAACTCCCATATAGGTTGGATTTTTGACTATCTCCTCTTTGCTCCCGTTCTTTATCCTCCATCCGATCTCCGTACCAAACTGGAAGTTTATACGTTTGTCATCTATGCTCCACGAACGGTTGGTCATCATTAGGACGCCGTCCTTTGTATCTTCTATAATCTCGTCAGCTTTCCAGTCTCCTTGGAGCAAGTTGATGTTCGTCATTCGAATAAGCGGCAGGGCTAGAGGTGAGTCCCCCCGCATACCTCCACTGCTTTCTCCCAGGTCCAATTCAGACGCGGTTTCCCGAGAGCTTTGGTAACCCACGAATAGGCCTTCTCTGACTAGATACACTTTCTTGGCCTTGGTTCCCTCATCATCATATCCGAATGTGCCGAGTCCGTGAGGAACTGTAGCGTCAGCCACGATGTCCACATCTTCAGAACCATAGCGGAAATCTCCAAGTTTCTCAGGCGTCAGAAAACTTGTCCCTGCGTAGTCTGCTTCTGTACCTAATGCTCGATCCAGCTCTGTGGGATGTCCGCAGCTTTCATGTACTTGAAGAGCAAGTTGGTCACCTGTGAGTACTAGATCCAACTCTCCTGAAGGGCATTTCTTTGCATCGAACATTGCCAGAAGCTCTTTCCCAATCTGTTTCGAATGGTCAACAAGCTCGAAGGATTCGAAGAACTCATAACCCTTGGTTGCGTTGTTGCCACCGAATGAAGATGGATATGATCTTTTTTGCATGTCTCCATTCTTGACCCCTATTGCTGCTAGTCCTCCTCCACACCATGTTATTTCTTGACTGATCTTGGCACCTTCGGTGCTCATGAAGAGCTTCTTCTCGTTGAATCCCCGATAATATGTGTATGCCGCCTTTATCAGAGGAGACTGCTCTTTGAGGATTCGCCCTGCTTGAACAAGTACCTCCAGCTTTTCCTCAACTGGGACCTTGAAAGGATCTTTCCTGAAACTACTGAGATGCTTATCTCTCTCTGCTTTTTCTGGGATCAGTGCTGCATCCGCTTTCTTCAATAGTGAGCTAGCTCTCGCAATGCTGATCGCTTTCTTGACGGTCTCTTCAATCTCAGTATCGTTTATGTCTATGGAGCCAGCAAAACCCCATGCGCCTTCAACAATCACTCGAACACCGAATCCCTTCGTCTGCAGCAGGTTGACAACTTCGGGTTCCCCGTTCTTGACTGTTAATCCTTCTTTGATGATCTCACTGATCCTGATATCCGCATAAGATGCGCCATTCTTCTCAGCTTCTTCTAAAGCCTTGCTGCCGAAATCTGGAAACAATTCAATTCTCTCCTACTTAGGAAAAACTAAGAAGGTCGAATCTCACTTTTCACTCTTTCGATAGTAAAACAAGGCTTTGAACGTCTAAGCCACGTAATTGGGCAGATCTCGTCCTGCTCTAATGGTGCGAGTGCTTCATGAGATATTTCTATCTTGCTGTTACTAGATAGACTCCAAGAAAGATTAGTAGGGTCCCAACACAGATGAACGCGTTTAGCCTCTCCTGGATGAAGATCACGCCAAACACGATGGTCACCAAAGGTTCGGCGAATAGAAAAGAACTTGTAATCGTGGCACCTACCTCTTTTAGAACGTACATCCAGATATAGTATCCCAATAATGAGCATGTGATGGACAGATAAAGGATTGCCAACCAGCCTCTTAAGCTCATGGTCAGGATCTGGGCAAGAGAGTTCTCCAGCAAAGAGAAAGGAAGTAGGCATAGTGCTCCAAGAATTGTCACGTTGGCTGCGAGGTCAAACGGATCGTACTTCTCCATCAACCTCTTTCCTAAAAGGCTGTAGATTGACCATAAAAAGGGCGTAGTCAGCAAGACTAGACTTCCGAACAGAAAGTTTTCGCCTCCTGAGAAGCTGAGAGAGCCGCCTGTAATCGTGACGTATGTACCTGCAGGCGCGATCGCTATGCCTAGAACCTGTTTCTTCGTAAGACGCTCGTGTAAAAGTATAGTAGAAAAGACAGCTATGACGATAGGTGAAAGTAGGCAGACGAAGATTGCAGCTACCGATGGGCTTGCCATCTGGATTCCCGTGTACTGGGCCGTGAAGAAAAAAGTGACACCTGATAACGCGAGAATCAACAATGTGGGGAGATCTCTTCTTTCGACAGGAAGAATGTTGCGATATTTCCAGTTTTTCTTCAGAAGGGTCGTGAAGAAGAGGCCTCCAGCGACTAGGAATCGGAACGTAGCGACTGCGATTGGCGTCAGTCCATCATCTAGCGCTATCTTGACGACAATGAACGAGCTTCCCCAGAAAACAATGAGAGTTAACATCAGGAATGTGTTGAAAAGGCTGATTTTGATCTTTGCCATAGTAGTCCAGTTTTCGCGTTAGCCTAATAAATGATTCAGTCAAAGATCTGAAATCATTGTGTTGGACGAATATCGGCAAGTCCAGAAAGAACGTGCGGAATGGATAATCAGCAGGTTGAAAGTAGAGGTCATGGCGACAGTTCTCATGCAATAGAGATCGTAATCTGACGGACAATGAAAAGAGAAAAGAAGAAATAAAACCACATCATAAAAAAGGTCGAACATGTCACCGAAGGGATGAGTGATGCGCGACATTGAATTTAAGGTCCTTTCCGAGCTTATGAATGACTCGCGAAGAAGCGACAGAGCATTGGCAAAAGCCATCGGAGCTTCTCAGCCTACAGTTACGAGAACGAGGAAGAGACTCGAAAGAGAAGGATACGTTCAGGAATATACAATCATTCCTAACTTCACGAAACTCGGGTATGTACTCCTAGCATTGACTTTCTTCAAATATGAACAGTCATTCGATGAAGAGAAGGTGGAAAAGGCCAAAAAAATCCTCCAAGAAGCTTTCCACAAAGGCCCTTTCGAGATAATAATGGCTGAAAGAGGAATAGGATGCGGATACAACGCCGTCATGATCTCAATCCATAGAGACTACACTTCGTACAGCGAGCTTATGAATTGGGCAAAACAATTCGGCTTCACGAAACTTGCCAAGACTGAAAGCTTTCTGGTGAACCTCTCAGACAAAGTTCATTATCGGTCTCTAACGTTCTCAACTTTAGCCAAACGCCTAGCGACACAGCACACAAAAGAAGAGTAAATGCAAGTATGTATTGTATATACGACGGCACGAACTCCTCAATGTTTGAGGAAACAGATGTCAGCAACAATGTTTAGAAGAAAAGCATTTCTAAATACTCCTCGAAATTCTGTTCTATGTCTTCTCACATTTCATTCATACTCTTCTGATGGTTTCATCGTAATTCTCGGCTTCTAGGTGAAGAGGTCACCCACTATGTATATCAAGAAACTGCATATACTCTTCCTTAGCGAACAGGCTTTTGGAAGATGACTCTGTAACCACTCGAATGTAAGAGCGTGAGAAAAGAGTTCGGATCGTTTAGGCGGTTTTCTTGCCCAAGATTGCCTTGGCCGGAAGCGTTATGCCGATGACAAAGAGTATGGCCCCAATTATGAAGGTCAGACTGCTTGGAGTCGCCTCGAAATATCCGGTTACAACTTTGTAACCTATCAAGCTTCCCCAAGTTATGGAACCTGCCATCAGAAGGGCATACCAAGACCATCTCTCACCTCTACTATAGCTCTTTTGACATATGAAAATCATGAGGAGGCTCACCGGAAGTAGTATTGCCCCGATTAGTCTTTGCGCAACAAGCCACAGCTCTGCGGACTTCGAGCCACTTGCCAAGGCATCAGACAGACTCTCTCCAGTATAGCCTTTAAAGATGCTCACAAACATCACTTCCGTCAGGAATATCCAAGATAGTGAGAGAACGAGAGAGTAAATTCCCATGACGAGCATAACTTTCGCCCCAATCTTGATTGATGATTCCTGCATATCTCTCGCCTATGCATTACTTGTTTCCGAAAACCATGTGTGTAACTCCACTACAATTGATCTGTTTAAATAGCTTTTGCATCAAATCCTCTCTCTTAACACTCGAACCGAGAAACAATGAAAGCGAGATTGGTCTTCCGAAGATATAACGAGTAGGGCTCGCTAATTTACTGTTCTGATATACCAAGATATGATATAAGCAAACCACGATTCGAACGCTATTGAGCTTCGTTATAGAATTCGGGCACACATGTGTGTGAAGTGTTACTGTGGTATCACAGTCACATATCTTTAAAAGTTACACTCCGGAAGTGGAAGGCTCATAGAATGCAGGAAAGAAAAGATGAAAAGTACAACCTTTATCTTGTTGACAACGCTATTAGCGCTAACAGTTCTATTGCCAATCGCAGTGCCAGTGTCCGCTCCCAGCACTCTTTTGAATCCAAAGGGCATTCCGAAGTATGTGAATCAACTGACCGGTCCGCCCCCCATATATATCCCGACCATCATGCGAAACGGAGATGGTGTGCCGATCAAGTTAGCGTATACTGTTTACATGAATAACTTCACGCAGCGAATTCTGCCAACTACCTACGCAAATGGTACATCTACTGGGTTTGCCATGACACCGGTGTGGGGATACGGGGGTCTCGCCCGAGATGGGCTTACTGGGAAACCATTGGGTTTTGTCCAGAATTCGCCAGGCCCCACGTTCGAGGCGATTAAAGGTGTCGCCACCGAGGTGACATGGGTTAACAATATTACTGAACCCCACATGTTCGCTGTTGACCCAACCCTTCACTGGGCTAATCCAAATGAAATCCCAATGCCGGGAACGCCAGATGCGCCAACGGCACCATTTCCTACATTTCCTCCAGGATTTGATGGAACTCAACAGAATCCCACTGGGTTCTTCTATAACGCTCAGAGTCCGGTTCCGTTGACTCCTCACTTGCATGGCGGAGAAGTTCAATCTACCTCTGATGGTCATCCTGAAGCCTGGTTCACTGTAGATGGGAAGCAAGGACCAGGGTACAACACTCTTTATGATGCAGGTGACAACACAGCTGTCTTCTATTATCCAAATAAACAGCCGCCAACGACGCTTTGGTATCATGACCACGCCCTCGGCATCACCCGGATCAACGTGATGTCGGGACTCGCAGGCTTTTACCTCTTAAGAGATGTTAAAGATACTGTAGGTTCTCGATTGCCCAAAAATCAATTCGAGATGCCCATTGTAATCCAAGATCGAACGTTCAATGATGATGGTACGTTCTATTTCCACACTGAAGGCAATGAACCAACTGTCCACCCCTACTGGAATCCCGAGTTCTTTGGAGACACTATCATGGTGAATGGGTTAGTCTGGCCGAACATGGACGTATCACGTGGACATTACCGCCTCCGAATTCTTGATGGCTCGAACGCTCGCTTCTACACGCTCAGATTCCAAGTAAAAGAGGGTGAAGATGATATGGGAAATCCTGATTCCTACGGCGAACTCATAAAATTCACGCAGATTGGGAGTGACGGCGGCTACTTACAGGCTCCTGTCTATGACCTAGAGGAGCTGACCATCGCACCGGGTGAGAGGGTCGACATACTTGTTGACTTCTCAGGCTTAGCTCCAGGAACTAAAGTTATTCTTAGAAACACGGCTTACACACCGTTTAAAGGCGGTTCTAAAGCCGGCGACGCACCTGATCCAGACACGGTGGGACAGATCATGCAATTCACCGTAACCAAGAAAGGTGGACCTCGACCCATCAAACTTCCCACAACTCTCAACCCCACGCTGCCAGCTGGGGAGTGGCCGACACTGACACCACCACAAGCAAACTACAACCGGACACTGGTCCTAGTCGAGGTTATGAGCGAGGCGGGCGAACCTGTTATGATTCTGTTAAATGGGCAAGAGTGGGCTGCTGATATATCGGAAAGGCCTGTGCTTGGATCAGCGGAAGAGTGGATTATCGTCAACCCCACGGAGGACACCCATCCTATCCACTTACACCTCGTACAGTTCCAGCTCGTCTATCGCCAAAACCTAACTGATCCCGCAGGATACTTCGATGCTTGGAATCAAAGCCAAGGAGTAGAAGGACCGCCATTTCCAGACGATCATGAAGTACTGCCATTAGAAGTAACACCGTGGCTAGAAGGACCACCTATCAATGCAACTGCGTATGAGATGGGCTGGAAGGACACAATCCAGGCTCATCCCGGTCAGATTACTGTCATCCGAATACGCTTCACGCCCATTGACGGTAGCATTTACGACGCCGAAACTCTTTATCCATTTGATGCCACTGCTGGACCAGGATACGTCTGGCACTGCCACATCTTGGACCACGAAGACAACGAAATGATGCGCCCATACGTAGTCGTCGCCCCCGAAGATGAAGAATAGAAGGAAGCCCACACAGGCTGACATATGATAAATCGAGGCGAATCCTCTTAACGCACGCTGGAGATATACCAGCAACTTCCACCTTTTTTCTCTAAGTTTCTCGCAAATGTATTATTGGCCTAATGAACAGAGGGTCAACTGAAGGACTTTATGGGACTGGGATGTGGTTCTATCCTTTTGTACATTAAAAGTCCTCGATTCTGGTCGCGGTTTGGATACACCGCTTTCGCAGCGCACTCGCTCACTACTGTTCCTTGTCGCTTCGTTCGCTCGTTTGGGTCTTGTTGCGGAATCTACTAGTAATTTATAATCTCAATGCAAAGGTCGTTCCACTCCTCGCGAGATGCTCCCAAACTTGCTCGTCGTTCCACTAATCTTAGGTTCGCCTTTTCATACTCATAAAGTAACATGGCGTTTATTCGGATGGACTGCATCTATTCTCCTCTGCACGCGTTGAAGAATATTCGTCCAAATGTTGAAAAGAGATGTAAGCCTTGGGAGACCGAATTCTGCGAAGTAGCCTCATGTCCCTTCAACAAAGGAGTCAGAGTGTGTTTTGAATGCTCTGACTTCTCTTGTGACACAACCAAGCTCGGTCCGATCAATTATGGTTTTTGTCAATACATGTATAGCTCGCCAGCATAGAAGACTTACTTGAAATATTGAGTTTCTTCCACAACTCATAAGAACTGAAGACTGAGACCTATTGAGTGATGACTGGAATTGCTTGAAGGCAAGAATATCAATTTGAGGATTGCCGAGAGAGACGATGTCTCACTTGTCATGGGATGGTGGGGTGATATGCAGTATATGGGCGAATATCAAGATGTGATGATAAAGACCCAACCGGAATTTGAGAGAATTGTGCTTGAGAATACGATTTTCTATATAATAGAGAAGAAAGATAAAGTCAGAATTGGGCATATTACTGGGTGGATGATAGGCAGAGCGATTGAGATAGGTTTTGCCTTGATTCCAAGCGAAAGAGGAAAAGGCTATGGAACAGAAGCTATTCAACTAATGGTGGACCATTTGTTTCTCACGAAGGATATTGTTCGAATACAAGTAACAACAGATGTCAGAAACATGACATCTCAAAGAGCTTTGGAAAAAGTTGGATTTGCAAAAGAAGGAACTATGCGAAAGTATTTTTATGCCAAAGGAAATCACACAGATCATTTTCTTTACAGTATTCTCAGAGAAGAATGGAAAGAACAAAAAAAATTGTAGGTCAAACCCGTAGGGCTCATGGGTTGTGATCAGAAGATGCAGGAGCTAGGAAGAAGCATTATCTATACAGCCTTTACACAAGTCATAAAAGCTTCAATGACAAAAGCACTGTCAAAGTTGAGGGTTAGGAGAGAAACACAGAATGCCAAGGTGGATATGTGGTGAATGTGGAACTGGATACACAAGCCGGTGTCGTCAGGCAACATGCTCAAAATTTGGAGCACCAAAGGAAAAGCATAGGAAGGCATGAAGCTTGGGACACACAATCTGCCACCTAGAAATACCTATCACCAATCTACAGAGATCTGGTGAATTCTACAAAGAACTATTCGGTTGGGAAATAGATTATGACTGGGGTCCTAACTATGCAGTCTTCAACACTGGAGAAGGGGTATTGACTGGTGGTGGTCTAGACCGAAAAGATCAGATTACACCTGGTCAGATAGTAATCTATGTGCAAGTCGAAGATATCCATGCAATGCTCAAGAAAGTTGAGAAGTTAGGAGGTAATCGAGTGAAAGAGAAGACTGAGATTCCAAATGTTGGCTGGTTTGGACTCTTCACAGACTTGGATGAAAACGCCATAGGCTTATTCACTCCGAAGCAATAGTTCTTGCTTCCACTACTTTCTCTAGAATTCCTGTGCATTATTCAAACTTCACTTTTTCCAAGACACCGAAAGCCAGAACGCGCGCGAAAACTTGTGATTGTCCACTTCTCTGAGTCTATTCGCAAATAGACTGCATGGAGTATTGGTGGGCCGGACCGGATTTGAACCGGCGACCTTCTGCACGTCAAGCAGATGTCCTAACCGTGCTAGACGACCGGCCCTTCGTCNNGTCCTAACCGAGCTAGACTACCGGCCCTCTCTTCATTCTCTAGCTTGTTCTGATCTTTAAGTCTTAAATTAAGGTTTTCTCTAGCGGCTCTGTTTCGTGTATATGTTTGTGTATCTTTGTGTATCAACTTCTTGAAGTGCTCTGGTAAACTCTGATATTTTCCCAGATAGCACCATTTGATCTTGTCCTCTATGTGATGTTCAACATACCAGTATTCGTATGAATAGTTTCCTGACTTGGTTTTCCTCTAAATGCTGTGACTATTGGCAGTGTTATCATCATTAATAGTGGTAGGATGAGGAGTGATGGAAACTCTGGAATCCAATTATAACCCGTAGAAATTAAGTCGCCCCAATTTGAGGGGTCTGTAACAATTTCTGAGTTATTAGTCGGCCAACTGTCTGTCCTATACTCTCCATAATGAAAACTAGTTGCGAAGAAAGCAATGCCTATCGTCTTCTCAACACCTGCCACTACTTCGATCTTGGAGTAAGTGATGTTGAACTCCGCATCCCATGAAAATTCATAAGTCCGAATCTCTGCATTCCACCCTCGTATTGTTGTGGTCGTCCATTGCCAATCTTTTACATTTGCCTCACCAAGAGTTCCATTTCGGAATATCCATATCTTCAGATCATCAGATTGCAACAGTTTACTTCCATCATGGTCAACATCAAAGAGAAGTGTAGCATTAGGTTCGGGAACCATAGGATATGCCATCTTAAACCCTACGTAAAGGTTCAATCCATCCTGCTTAACAAGAACTGTTGTGTAGTTGAACTGAACATATTCTGCATCACTCCACTCACTCGAGCCTACCGTGCCATCAATGGTCGGAGTTGAACCACTCACTCCAACAATCTCATAGTCATTCGTTCCAAAAGCCAAGAGAATTGCAGGAGAAAAGGAGATCAGTAAGAGGAGGGAAAAGATATGCTTCTTAATCCTAATGCCTCGAAACTATATCCCATCAATCGATTTTTATGGCTTGTGGAAGAAACACAAAAGAAAGAAATTATGGGAAACCAGGGATGGGTAGATCTTGCTCCTCAACTTAGCTTTCTCACCATTATGACTGCATCCAGATCGTTTTTGTAATAGTCTGGAATGCTTCCTGTAATTTTGAAGCCATGTCTCTGATAGAATTTGATCGCTCCCTCATTATCCTCTCCTGTTTCTGTATAGATAATTCTTGCATCCGCCTCCTTAGCCCAATCTATACAGCTTTCAATGAGCTTGTGACCAATGCCTTTGTCCATCCATTTAGTTTTCACTTGAATGTAGTCGAGATATGCAATGTTGAACCACTCTCTGTGAAATACAATGGCAAATCCTACAACCTTTCCACTTTTCTCAGCTACAAATACTCCATCTGGTTG